>Ga0207797_1000031_pt1 | contig 86622 bp, 61 predicted proteins | sample PRCRCaboRojoPR_6_FD_187275 | JGI IMG/M metagenome (GOLD analysis project Ga0207797, IMG submission 187275) | Marine sediment microbial community from Cabo Rojo, Puerto Rico - PR CR 10% Liquid 1 (SPAdes) | ecosystem: Environmental > Aquatic > Marine > Coastal > Sediment | place: Cabo Rojo, Puerto...
AGATCGGAATGTCCAGGATGACCCTGAAATATGACAAGGGGGTGATGCTTACTTATGGATTCGAGACCGGAACCGACGTAGTTTTCGAAGTGGTAAACGGGAATGGTATTACAGAAGCAGAGTTTAACATATTTGATGAGGATAAGTATAAAAGCTATATGGGAAGAATTTCCCAGAATATCGGCGATTTCCTCAGGGTAGGTGGTTTCGCTTACCTGGGTAAGGAGCATCTGGAAAACAATTTCGGCAATGCAATCACCAATGAAGTAAGCATTATCGGTCCCGACTTCACGTTGACGCCTACCGATAAGCTGGAAGTTAATTTTCAGTATACCCTACGAAATGATGCCAGGGTTTTCGCTGCTCCCTCTTCTGTAACTACAAGAGAGGACTTAACTACTGAAGGCATGCTGGGAGAGGCGATTTTTATGCCACAAGGGGATCAGAGCAACTGGTATTTGCTGGGTTTGTACAACAAAGTAGAATCGGATTTTAATCCTGCCGATTACGAGTCGTTTACATTCCACGGCGGGTACCTGCTTCGGCGTAACGTAAGGCTTGCAGGGGAATATACTTATGTTACCAAAGGAATGACCGATGAGGGAATGAAAGAAGATTTCGGCCGGTTTAGCGTAGGCGTAGTATCAGCTTTCTAGTATCTCGCTATTATAAACATATACAAAATGCCCGGCTTCATGATTTATAAGTTTTATCTCATGAAGCCGGGGTTTTAGGTAAGGACACATGTTAAAACTGGCTTTATTTATTAATTTTTAACCTGTTTAAAACAGCTTCTTTTTTTTCAATCTTTTCTGCCATTGACTGGATGGTTTCACGCTTTAACAAATCTTTAAAATTTTCCCATATTTTTACAAAATCATCGTGAAGCGGGCAGGGATTTTCATGGTCGCAGTTTTTAAAGCCGAAGATGCATTTATCAAAAAATTGCTCGCCTTCCAGTGCCTTTACTACTTCATAGAGGGTAAGCTCTTTATCAGGGTCATTGAAAAAAAAACCGCCACCCCTGCCCTTCATTGAATTAATTAGTCCATGCCGGGTAAGGGTTTGCAGTATCTTTGCCGTGAATTGCTGAGGTGATTCAATTTCCCTCGATATTTCACGAAATCCCGGCCTTTGCCCCTGTTTATTCTGAATGTCTATATAAACAAGGGCACGTATGGCATATTCTGTACCTTTTGAAATCATATGACTTTTTAAGGATTTAAATTAATTTAATGATGTATTATAACGGGATAAGAAGACCTTTTAGTCTTTAAATTCTTAAATTTTATTTATTAAAAGGATCAATTCAGCGAATAATCAAGAGAACCTCCATTATTAAATTTCCTCAAAGTATGTATGCTTGTTATCCCGGGTTCATTTCTTAATTTTGGATTAATCTCATTAATAAAAGACATTATGGATACAACACGTTTAACCAGTGATCAATTGAAGGATGTAAAGCAATTTCAGAAAAATGAAATTACGGAATACCATATTTATAAAAAACTTACAAATAGGATAAAAGGGAACAATGCAAAGATACTCAGCGATATTGCTGATGATGAGCTCAGGCATTATCATTTCTGGAAGGATTACTCGAGAGAGGAGATCAAACCCAATAGATGGAAGGTATTCAAATTTTATTGGATTACGCGCATTTTTGGACTTACTTTCGGTATCAAGCTAATGGAGAATGGAGAAGCAGGAGCTCAGGAAAAGTATAACGAAGCACTGAGTTACATTCCTGAGGCAAAAAGCATTATCGAGGATGAAGATGCCCATGAAGATGAGCTGATCAATATGATCCGCGAGAAGCAATTGGATTATGTAGGCTCAATTGTCCTTGGACTCAATGATGCCCTGGTTGAACTCACCGGTGCCCTTGCTGGTTTGACACTGGCCTTTCAGAACACCCGGCTGATTGCTATCGCAGGTTTGATAACCGGTATAGCAGCCTCGTTTTCTATGGGGGCATCAGAATATTTGTCCAACAAATCAGAAGGCAATAATGAGCGGGCTTTGCCGTCTTCACTATATACAGGTGTAGCCTACATCATCACGGTCTTTTTGCTTATTCTTCCTTATCTATTGCTGGATAACTATTTTGTTTGCCTTGCGCTCACCCTGGTAATTGCCATACTGATTATCCTTTTCTTTAACTATTACATTTCAGTTGCCAAGGACCTTAACTTTAAGAAACGATTTCTCGAGATGGCCATCCTGAGCCTTGGCGTAGCTGCCCTTACTTTTGGAATCAGCTATTTCGTCAGGATGTTCTTTGGGGTGGAAGTGTGAGTGAGAATTTAATTCACAATAAATAGCAGGAAGCTTGTTTTAATGAGAAAATTCATCGGGAGTGATTAAAAATAAATTAAGCCAATGGTAGGTGACAAAACCCTAAACCATTGGCTTATTTAATTTTAGTTATTGCCTGGATAATTGCATTTTTCCGATTTAATTACCTGTATCATTGTTCTCCTACTCCGTGTGGCGGACCTTTTTCAATTGTTTGATACAGCTTGTGCATGTAAACGATGTACTTGACATAGGCATCAACCCACTTTCGGCCCGCTGACACGGTCTTATCCTTCTCTTTTTTTGCTTCCATTGCCTTTTGAAACCATTTTCCTCCTTCATCATGAATGGCATCTGAGAACATCTCCATTACAGGTTCAAGGTTACCAGTCATCAGGGCTTTTTCGGCTACCTGAATGTCTCTGGCAGCAGGTTTTGCCGGTTTTAGGCCGGTAAAGGGCATGCCTTCAGCTTCACGATGAAGCCTTACAGCTGTTTCCATGAAATAATTTTTTGCCACGGCTTTTGAGTCTCCACCTTTTTGATAAACAGAAAGGCTTTGCCTGAATTTATTCCTGAGCTCTGTCTCCTGCTCCTTGCCCACCCAAATGGCAACTTTGCTGAAATCTCCTGTTTTCAATGCCTCTTTGGCTGCTACTGCTACAGGACCGTTTTTTCTGTCGCAATGGGCATTGGAATCAACGCTATTGAAGGTGATTGTTAATAGGATGAAAATTGATGAGATTAATAATTTTCGTGTACGCATGGTTTTTTTCTTTTTATGAATTGCTTATTTTTAATTGATTAACTATTTATTGGTATATTTACCTTTCTTTTTTAGCCAGTTCTTGTTCGAGCCTTTTGGCTTCGGGGAATAAAATGTTATTTTCCAGATGAATGTGCTTGTGAAGGTCGTTTTTAAATTCCTTCAGCAACTTGTAAGTTAAGTGATATGTATTGCATCCATCGTCCGGAACTTTAAAATTGTCCGTCTTTTCCGAAAGCCAGTCGAAACGTTCTCCTTCTGTTTCGTGTTCATGGAGCATTTGCTGGATGGGTCCGTCAACAGCACCGGAGTTAATTTTCATTTCACGGTTTAACCATTGCGCCTCGATCATTTTATGGATATAAGGAAAAAGTATTTTCTCTTCTTTTTCCATATGGCTTGCCAGTGCCTCGGAAGCGCTGCTGAATGAATCTTTAACATCATACAGCTCCGTGTGGTTTTCTCCATGAACCTGGCTGATCTTATCAATATACTTTTTAAGAACCGGGATATTTTTCCTGACAAAAGCATGATGCTTTTTAACAATGTAATCACTCAATTCAGAGGCGTTTAAATTTTTGATATATTCCGTTTCGCTGTCGCTTGCTTCCATGACCTGCCTGAGCTGTTCTTCTATCGACTGAGAAGAGAGGTTTTGCTCCGAACAGGCTTCTTCCAGGGTTTTATCACCCCCGCAACAGAAATCAATATTGTTCTCTTCCAGAACTTCTGCTGCTTTTAAATTTTCCGTAACAATCTGACTAAGTTTTTTGTCCTGATATGTTTGAGTTTGAAAGTCCATAATTTTAGTTTTTAACATTAATATATAAAAAGACCTTTTTATCCACTAAAACGTTTTTAGAACCATTTTGTTTTATTCAATGAAAAAAAATTTTTATTGCACTTCCTGAGAATTTTACTCGATACTTTTATAAATAGATTAAATTAGACTACATATAAATAATAAGAATTCAGGTATTAAAATTCTGGAATTTTTTAATTATCGTTAATTTTGAAAAACAGAGATTAAAATCTTTTTCTATGAAGATATTCCATAAGCTCATTCCGCCCGATCAATGGAAAGTCCCCGTAATATTTGCACTTGGAATATTTATTGGTTTGGGTGTTTACGCTTTGTATATCTCCAAAGCGCATTCCTATCTTTCTGATAAGCCATCTGCCTGTGTCAACTGCCATATCATGGCTCCACAATATGCCACCTGGTTTCACAGTGCCCATCGTGAAGTAACCAATTGCAATGAATGTCACGTGCCGCATGATAATATTTTTAACCATTATTATTTTAAAGCCAAAGACGGATTAAGGCACGCCACCATTTTTACACTGCGCAGTGAACCCCAGGTGATAGAAATAAAAGAAGCCGGGCAGGAGGTGGTCCAGCAGAATTGCATCAGGTGTCACGAGCAGTTGATAAAAAATCCTGAGATGCTTACTCAACGTACATATCACAGTATTCAAACGCGAACTGAACGGAAATGCTGGGAATGCCACCGGGAGGTTCCTCATGGCCGGGAGAACAGCCTTTCTTTAACACCTTATGCCCGGGTTCCTGTGCCCGAAAGCCCGGTTCCGGGTTGGATGAAAGAGGTGGTTGAAGATTGAGAAATGGAGAAGCGGAGCACTGAGAAGATGAGAAGTTATTGAAGAATAGTGAACTGTTAGTAGGAATGTCAATAACAAACCTGAAAATCACAAATTTCATAATATATGGCGACGATACGTGAGCAAATCAGAAAGAAACCCTGGCTGGGTTGGTTGTTGTTCCTGGCAACGATCATTGTTGTTTTTTTCCTTGGCTTATTGGCTTCTTCAATCATGGAGCGAAGGGCCGAGGCGATTTTTGCCTATCAGCCTGAAGTGGATCACGGCAAATGGGAACCGCGCAGTGAGGTCTGGGGCAGGAACTTTCCCAGGCAGTACAACCGGTGGGAAGCTACGAAAGATACATCCCTCCGTACCAAATACAACGGAAATGCTCCCATCGATATGCTGGAGCGGAATCCCAGGTTGGTGATCCTATGGGCAGATTATGGTTTTTCGAAGGAGTATAACCAGTCCAAAGGTCACATGTGGAGTATCCATGATATCAGGGATATTCTCCGTACAGGAGCACCGGTGGACGGGCGGAGCAGTCCGATGCCCAATACCTGCTGGACGTGTAAAAGTCCTGATGTACCCCGGGTAATGAGCGAGATAGGTGCTGAAGCATTTTATAAAGGTTCATGGGAAGAACGGGGCCACCAGATTGTCAATCCCATCGGATGCGCTGACTGTCACGAGGCAGAGAATATGAACCTGCATGTACCCCGTCCTGCATTGGTAGAGGCATTTCAACGCAATGGGAAGAATATTGAAGAAGCTTCGCATCAGGAAATGCGCCGTTATGTCTGTGCCCAGTGTCACTCGGAATATTATTTCAAAGGTTCCGGCGATTACCTGGTCTTTCCCTGGGATAACGGGCGCGAGGTTGAGGAAGTAGAAGCCTATTATGACAAGCGTGATTTTTCTGACTGGACCCATGGCATCAGCAAGGCACCTATGATAAAAGCACAGCATCCCGATTATGAGCTATTTATGACCGGCATTCATGCTAAACGGGGCCTGGCATGTGCGGATTGTCACATGCCTTATACCAGTGAAGGCGGACAGAAATTTACCGATCATAAAATTGTGTCTCCTCTGAACTATATAGAGAAAACCTGCCTGGTATGCCACAATGAGTCAGAGCAGGAACTGATTGAAAATGTCTATACCCGGTTTGATAAAGTAAAGGCCAGCCAGTATCAGCTGGAGAAATTGCTGGTAAAGGCCCATTTTGAAGCCCAAAAAGCCTGGGAGCTTGGAGCGACTGAAGAACAAATGAATGACGCGCTGATGGATATCCGGCATGCCCAATGGCGATGGGGTTATGTCGCGAACAGTCATGGTGCACCTTTCCATTCACCCATCGAATGTCTCAGGATATACAATACAGGGATTGACATTGCCCAGAATGCCCGCCTGAAACTGGCCAGGATACTGGCCGACCTGGGTTTTAACAAGGAAGTACCTGTACCGGATATTTCAACCAAGGCCAAGGCCCAGGAAGTGGTTGGTCTGGATATGGAAAAGCTGGACCGGCAAAAAGAAACATTCATGGAAGAAGTGGTGCCTGAATGGGAAGAAAAAGCTGCTGAAAGAGAAAAATCCTATGATGTAAAAGAACTGGAAGAATAGACGTGGTTTTTAATAATATACATTTTAAAAGGGTAGGCTTTTGCCTACCCTTTTTTCTAGTGATAATGAGAATCAGGCTGACCATTCCCATCAGAACCAGTTTTGGTGATTTCTTATGATTGAGAGGTTTAAGCATTTATTTGAAATAAAAGTAATAAAAAATTCTATTTTCCATAGTTCCTTCAACAGGCATTTTTGTTTCGGTTTGTATGTTAGCAGAATGAACCGGAAGACAATAAAGTAGTTTTGGAAAGGTTTATTAATAAAGTATGAAAAAGGAGCAAAAAACATATCTTTTTGTTTGTCTTGCCAACATGAACCGGAGTCCAACGGCAGAAGCCGTATTTCAGGGTCTTGCACAATCAAAGGGTGTGAATGTAAGAACAATGTCTGCCGGAATATCAGGTTGGGCTGCCCGTCCTCTAGATGACACAATTATCAGAGAAGCGGATCTCATTTTTGTAATGGAGGATTATATGAAACATGAGATCCAATTCATTTTTTCAGCAGATCCCGGAAAAATAGTTGTACTGGATATTCCCGATATATATGACCGGGATGATCCTGTTCTTATAAAACACCTCAGGGATGCCCTGGGAACTTATGTTTAAAAGATATGATGAGCTGTTTCCGCTTTGTTTTGCTTGATTCGGTTTTGATGGTTGATTTACATTATATAACCTTTTCATTTTTTTCGTCCCAATAAACTTTTCGGTTTTCCCGATACGAGATGGTTGACATGTGGGCTGTAATGGCTTCCTCGAATCCACGGTCAATATTACAACTGGGCTGTTTGTTGGTTCGAATGCCATGCAGCCATTCGGCTATATGGAGATGGGTAGTGTCAACCCTTCTTCCTCCCCTGTAAGTATACAACAGGCCACGGCCTGCAAAATACTGCTCGGTGGCCGAAGTTACTGCATCTACACCCTTTTGCCCCGGGACATAGCTATAAATCGGAAGATCAGGCTTGATAATGCCTTTGTTGATTTTTTCCTCGTATTTGGTGGAATTGGGATCAGCATATATTTGCATGGTTTGCCCCAGGTCCATATATGCATCATGTCCCATGATCACTTTGCCCCTGTCCTTTTGGCTGGCCAGGGTTCCACTGTAAAACATGGTTAGGTCGCGATCCGGGTAGTCGTAGGTAACCTGGTATACATCCGGAACTGTTCTGCCATCCTTCCAGAAGTAAACTCCCCCCGAAGCCATGGCCGATTTGGGTATACCCACATGCATGATCTGGTTGATGGAATCATACTCGTGGGTTAGCAGGTCACCCGCGAGACCGGTTCCGTAATCCCACCAGCAGCGCCATCTGAAAAAGCGTTCTTTGCTGAATGAGTGGTTGTTCGTGGGTTCGATAAATTGCTTCCAGTCGATGGTATCTGGCCCTGCTTCCGGATGAATTGGATAAACCCATGCACCGTTGGCGGAATTACGATTGGTAGTAAGCTGTATGAGATTGATCTTCCCAAGGACATTTTTATTAATGGCTTCCTCGGCCTTAAGATAACTCTCTGTTTGCCTGCCCTGATGTCCGAGCTGGAAAGTGATGTTGCTGTTCTTGACAGCATCCCTTAGTTGAAATGTCTCATCCACTGTGCGGGTCATGGCTTTTTCAAGGTACACATGCTTGCCTCTTTTGGCTGCATCAATGGCTATTTGGGCGTGCCAGTGGTCAGGAGTAGCCACGATCACAGCATCAATGTCACTGGCATCAAGCATATCGGTGTATCGCCTGTATTTTTTAGGCATTTTTCCCATTTTCCCGTTGGTACCCTGACGGTTTCGGTTGGCACCCGCCTCCATTGCCCTTTTGGCTCTTACGTCAAAGAGATCGCATACCCCGTTTACAACAACATTCAAATCGGGCTGATTCATATAAAACTGATAGCGCTTATCCTGCGGATTTTCCACTGCTGACTGTTTCCATGAATCAATGGTCTCCGGATGCGGAAAACCCAATGCCCGCATCAGCTGCTCCCCTCTTATTCCATATCCGATAATTCCAATTCTTAATTCATCTCCCTTTGCATTGCCAAAATAAACGGGTGAAGGAGTGCCATGCGACATGTCCGTCTCCGTCAAAATGTTTTGCCTCAGGAATTTTTTATACTGCTGTTTCCGGTAAACTCCATAAGCCAAGGCACCTAAAACCGGTACAGTAGCCAGGGATTTTAGCATATCCCTTCGTGAAATGATGTTCTTCTTATTGGTTTTCGGAGAATTGTTCTTAGGTTGTTCCTGTGATTTATTTTGATCTGATTTATCTGACATTGTAATACATGATTTAGATGAACGACAATAAAATTATTAGCTGGATTTTTTGAATACCAACCGGTCCAGCCCGATTTTATCTCCGGTTGGAAATACCAGTAATACTGCCAGTACGAATATTTCAATTAGCGTTTTGTTTACCCACAAATAGTTGCCTTCGGTGGGCAGTGCATAATCAACTCCAACCAAAGGAGGATGAGAGAGATAATACAAACTTAGAAGCACGATTCCTGCTATGCTGGCGATTCTGGTCAGGAATCCCAGTATCAGCCCCAGACCGATGGCCATCAGTCCCCATATATTCAGTATGTCGATAACTTGCATTAATTCCGGGTTGCTGGTAAGCGACTGAAAAAAGCCGGCCATAAATCCTCCCGAGTCCATCAGGTAGGGAGCCGCTGACCAGTTGGGGTTTATGAGCTTGGCAATGCCTTCATACAGGCAATACCAGCCCATGAGCAAGCGTAAAACGACCAATATGGTGAGTTGATGTTTTTTATATTGTGATCCTTTGGTATCCATATGAAAATGAATTTTAATGATGGTTTTCCTGTTATGATTTCCTTTCCATTCAAATAATGCGACAAATTTTGTAAAAAATTAGAAAAGCCACTATGATAAATGTTGGGATGGACAGTTTTCATTAAAAGAATTGGGATAATGGATGTTGAAAGAGTTTTCCTTATGTTTCATCTGCCATATCACTCACCGGATCCAGGTGGAGGTCCCGGTCAAGCGCACGGATGGCAGCAATCTCATCATCTGAAAGATGGAAGTCGAATATGTCGGCATTTTCTTCCAGATGAATTTCACTTTTCGCCTTTGGCACAGGTACGATGCCTTCCTGAACAAGCCATCTTAGAGAGACCTGTGCCGGTGATTTTCCATGCTGCTTTCCGATATCGCGAAGGACTGTGTCCTCCATAATCCTCCCCTTGGCGACAGGGCTGTAAGCCATAAGAAGGTATTCATTTTCCCTGGCATGATCCAGTAAATATTGACGAACCAGGTATGGATGAAACTCTACCTGGTTGCAGAAAATATCTGCATGTTTGGAAGCTTCGTCTACAAGAGATGGAGGGAAATTGCTTAATCCTATATGCTTGATGAATCCCTCGTTTTGAAGTTGAGTCAAAGCTTTGAGGGTTTCTTCCAGGGGTGTGTCTGAATTGGGCCAGTGCAACAAAAGCAGATCAACATAATCAACGTAGAGTTTGTGGCAGCTTTCCCTTGCTGCGTGGAGGGCATCCTCATAGGCAAAGTTGGCTGGATTCAGCTTGGTTACCAGAAATAAGTTATTACGGTTAACTTCTTCCCGGTGAATGCCTTCACCTACTTCACGTTCATTGTCATAATCCTGGGCCGTATCGATCAAACGGTAGCCAAGCGAAATTGCCCCCGATACCGACTGGATGCAGTCATTACCCCGAAGCAGCCAGGTACCCAAACCTATGGCTGGTACTTCCTCTCCTTTTATTTCTATTGTGATGTCATTCATAGTTCCATATTTTATTGATGCATTGATGTATGCAATTCAATATTGCAAAATATATCAAAATCCTTTCTTTTCTTCATATAAAGACGGATTTGGGTGGTATAATATTATTTCATGGAGATCATATTGGATATAATCCTGTTTTTAAACGTTTTCTGCTGTTAAATCAGCGACTTTTCGATGAATATGGCCTGTCTCTGTCGATATATGTCCCTTATAAACAGGAGGTATGGATGAATTGCTTTGGTTAGATGATTTGCTGATGGGCAGATCGGATTTCAATCACCTTATCATCCGTCATTTACAATCTATACCAGCCAAAACAGAACCTCAACAGGATTATAATTGTCTTATATAATAGCATGAAAGAACTGGTAAATGCGTTTGTAATATAAGAGACATTCATTTTTATAAAGATCTTGTTAAATTGCTGCTTGATTATAATTATTAAATTACAAATACATGAAATATTCGCTTACTTTAGGAAGGCCTTTTGGAATCAGAATTTCGGTACACTGGACATTTCTTTTAATCATAGCCTGGGTTGTATTTATTGATCTCCGGCAGGGGTTAGGACTCAGCCCCATTCTATACTCCATTTTATTTGTACTTTCAATTTTTGTTTGTGTGGTTTTGCATGAATTATCACATTCCCTTACCGCCAGGCGTTATGGCATACCCACACGCAGCATCACGCTTTTACCGATTGGTGGGGTAGCTGACCTGGAAAAGATGCCTGAAGATCCCAGGCAGGAACTGGCTGTTTCCGTTGCCGGGCCATTGCTGAATCTTGGAATTGCATTCATCTTGTGGATTTTGCTTAGTGCGGCCGGTAAGCTGAATTTAAATCCTGAGGATTTCCGGGTAATTGATAAATCCAATTTTTTAGTTCTACTGATGTTTGCCAACCTGATGCTTGCGTTTTTTAACCTTATCCCTGCCTTTCCTATGGATGGAGGAAGGGTTTTCCGTTCCCTCCTGGCAATGAAATTACCCCGTGATAAAGCTACCATGGTGGCAATGAATATCGGTAAAGTTTTTGCCTTCTTTATTGCCATCTGGGGTTTGTATACCAATCCTTTCTTGATTTTTATAGCCATATTTATCTACATCGGTGCCCAGCGGGAATATGAAATGGTTAAATTTACTTCAGTATTATCCGGTTATACTGTAGAACGGGTACTGATGCATGAATACACACCTTTGCATCCAAAAGATACCCTTAATCGTGCTGTTGAGATACTTCTGGATGGTCCGGAACAACGGTTTATAGTAACCGATGAAGATCGTGTTGTGGGCGTGCTTGCTCGTAACGATATCATTCAGGGATTGATGAGATATGATGAAAATACGGAAGTGGAGAAAATCATGAATACGGATGTAACCGTTTTTCCACCCAATACATCGCTGGAAGAAGCCTATGAAAAAATGAGATACCAGCAGATCACTATGGCTCCAATAGTTGATAATGAGAAAGTGAAAGGTTTGATCGACATGGATAACATCAATGAATTTATCATGGTGCGGAGTGCCTTGAGGAGGAATGGTTAGCCATGAAAAGAAAAGCATTCTGTAATAAATAAACTGGATTGCCGGTTTATTTTAATTTGGAGCTCGAAAGCATAAGGATATCAGTGGTTCAAAGAGATACGCCATCGTTCTCCGGGTCATCATAAACTTTCATTTCAATTGTAAGACTTTTCGTTTATAAACATCCCCGGCTTTTTATTTAGAATGAGTTGAAATTATTATACGATTGAACAATTTACCCTTCCAAAAAGTTGATTTGAAGCTTGAAATGATGGATATTAATTAATGGCTTTAAAAGCATGACAGGGAATAAAATCGGATAACCGCATCTGTATTTTTTTGATATAAGCCTAAATCTTTATATCTTGCTTCGATAATTAAACAGGGTTAGGTCTGGTATCCGAGCGGTTCACCCAAAATACATTAAAAATTACATAGGTGGTAACGGATAATTGTTATCAGGTGGTGGACAGTAAGATATACAGCTTCGACGAATGTAAAACCAATAAATAAGGATGATTTATGAAAAACAATGATTTTAACAGAAGAACATTCCTTAAGACTTCGCTGCTGGGAACTGCAGGAGCCTTATTTACCAATAAAGTGGTGGGTTCCGAATCCATCAGATCAATTCATTCATCAGAAAGACAGGGTAAAGTTGTCAAGAGGAGACTGGGTAACACAGACATTAAGTTGCCCGTGGTAAGTTTTGGAGTAATGCGTGCAGACAATCCAAATCTGCCTAAAGCTGCCATGAAGGCGGGTATAGAACATTTTGATACAGCCCATGGTTATCAGAATGGCAACAATGAGAAAATGCTCGGAGAAGTGTTGCAGGATTATTCCCGTGATTCCTTTACAATAGCAACAAAGGTAGGTTCCAGGGATAAGAAGGAGTTTTTGAGCAGGCTCGATGAAAGCCTGAAGCGATTGAAAATGGATTATGTGGATATTCTTTATTCACATGCAGTATCCTCAAGGGATGACGTATTGGATGAAGAAGTGCTTGATGCATTAAAAACTGCCAAAAAGCAGGGTAAGACGCGATATATTGGAGTATCCACACATAGCAGCGAACCTGAAGTGATCAAAGCTGTCATAGACGGTGGTATACACGATGTTATCCTAACCGCTTATAATTTTAGGCAGGATCACAAGGATCTTATGACAAAACGTATTGAAGAAGCATCAAAAGCCGGTATTGGCATTGTGGCTATGAAAACACAGGCCGGCGGGGATCTTGAAGCAGATTCCGATACCAGGATGCCCAACCAGGCAGCCCTCAAATGGGCCTTGAGAACTCCACATGTTCACACGGCCATCCCGGGTATCATTAGTTATGAACAGCTTAACGAGAATGTGGCTGTAATGGATAACCTTGAGCTTACCGGCGAGGAGCATGATTTCCTTTATGCCGCTGCATTGGAGCAAGGACTTTATTGCAATGGATGCCAGGAATGTACCGAGTCTTGCCGTAAGAATCTTCCAATTCCTGATATGATGAGGGCTTATATGTATGCTTATGGCTACAGGGAAGTGAAGAAAGCCAAGGATCAGCTTGTTTCTACAGGCATTGAGAATAATCCTTGTGAAGATTGTACTTTCTGCACCGTAAAATGCAAAAAAGGTTTTGATGTTCCTCATAAAATGGCAGATATTACCAGGTTGAGCAAGGTGCCTGATGATTTTCTTGTTTAATTTTAAAGAAAGATCTAAGAAGGTGTTTAGCGGCTTTATTAATAATTGGCATAAAACATATCTTGTTGGTCTGCAATAATTTAATGAAGTCGCTAACCCCTTGTACCACAAAAGATGATTTTTATACCAGACTCATTTTAAAATTTAATGAAGGGCAATATGAACAACACATCTCTATTTAAAAAAATGGTGCTCACAGGAATGATTGCATTCCTGTTGCCCATGGTTGGCTTTTCAAACCAGGCTGAGGATATGTTTCCCAAGATGAGTGGCTGGGAGGTAAATGTAGGGGATAAAGTATATACCCCTGATAACCTCTGGGACATCATCAACGGAGCTGCAGATGCCTATCTCAGCTATGATTTTCAAAAGCTTTATACAGCCGAATACATCAATGGTCAGGATAAACAGCTCAAGGTCTACATCTTTGAGCACAGCACCCCGACCAATACTTTTGGAATTTATTCCCAGGAAAGAAGCAGGGATTATGAGTTTGTAAAAACCGGTGCCCAGGGCTTTAAAAGTGGTGAAGCTTATTACTTCATTACCGGTCCCTACTATATTCAAATATCAAGCAGCGATAAGGGACTGCAGGATTCTATGCAAAAGCTTGCTGAACAGTTGGATGAGAAGCTTGGTGATCAGGACCGGTTGCCCAACGAACTGGCTTTTTTCCCTGAAAAAGGCAAAGTTCCTTATTCTGAAAAATATATAGCAGGAAATTTTCTGGGTTACAGTTATCTGCATTCTGCTTTTATTGCTGATTACAACAAAGGCGATGAATCTTTCCAGGTGTTTCTTATAAGTCCCAAATCTACACAGGAAACCGATCAAATCCTTTCAGAATATTTAGATTTTGTTGAATATCCCAAAGGAGAACGCGATAAAAATAAATTCGATATCGAGGATCCCTATAACGGTTCCATCCTGCTTTACCGAAAAGGAAAATATATCTGTGGAGTTATGGGCACCGATAAGGATACGAAGGAACAGTACCTCGCCATGTTAAGAGATCAGCTTGAATGATTTCTTCAAAAGCAGGATTAACTGTTATAAAGGATTAATCAATGAGCCTTTTATGCCTAGCGTATTAACCATTTAATTGATTTATTTTTTTTATAAGTACATTATGAATATATTTTCTTTGCGGTCTCTGCGCCTTCTTTGCGGCCTTGTTAACTTGCGTTTGGATAAGCTATGATTTTTATCGATTCGTAATGGTTTTCAGAATCGAAGATAAAAATTTTAGCTTATGCTTTCATTTTACAAACATAATACCTTTGCTTGAAACATATTTTAAAAAGGCTTCACGCAAAGGTCGTAAAGATTTTCCACGCCCGCCTGCTGGACGGGCAGGCAAAGGCCGCAAAGAATTTTGTTAAAGTTTGAGTCACTATAACAAATTAATGGTTAATGGTATTAACACTAAGCATAAAAGGCTCATTGTTTTTAAGAATTTTTTATGAATATACAGGATTTATAGCTGCACAAAGTTATGAATCAATTCGATAATGTACCGGGGATATACACCAAACCAGATAAGAAGAATCAGCAAAGCTGAGAGTATCGTAAGGCTTTTGTCCGGGATGCTGCCCGGGTTTTTGGTAAAAGACGGATATTGCCCGGCAGAAGAAAACATGGCAACTATAATTCTCAGATAATAATAGATTCCAATCACACTGTTTATAACCAGGATAACAACCAGTGCGATCTGGTTGGCCGACAGGCCTGCAGCAGCTACGTAGAATTTGCCCAGAAACCCTGCCGTCAAAGGTATTCCGGCCAATGAGAACAGCATGGCCGAGAATATAAAAGCCAGCCAGGGATGTTTCCAGAACAACCCCCTGTATTCATCTATATGTTCGGGCTCCCGGTCCTGATGGCTCATTACTGAAATCACCCCAAAAGCCCCCAGTATGGTTATGAAGTAAGCTATCAGGTAAAAGCCGGCAGCCTCTCCTCCCAATTCTTCTCCTGCAATAAATGCAATTAACAGGTACCCGAGATGGGCGATGGATGAATATGCCAGCACCCGTTTTACATTTTGCTGCAAAAGCGCCAGGATGTTGCCGGTAAACATGGATGCTATGGCAATGATAATGAAAAATACCATCATGTAATCGAAATGGTATAGGCTGAGGGTGCTGTATAATCTGAAAAGGATGGCAAATACCGCTCCTTTTGAAATGGTAGCTACAAAACCTGTAACCGGTGAAGGCCCTCCCTGGTAAACATCAGGGGTCCACATATGAAAAGGCACCAGGGCCAGTTTGAAGGAAATACCGCCGAACATCATGGCAAAGCCGGCACGCATAAGCATTGGCATGCTGTTAATATTGGAAAGATGTTCAGCCAGCCCGGCCAAATGCATGGTTCCCGATGCCGTATATACCAGCGCCATGCCAAATAAAAGGAAAGCTGAGGATACTGCAGCCAGTATGAGGTACTTGGTACCTGCTTCAATGGATAAGTCCCGGTGTCGGAGATAAGCTATCATGATATAGAGCGATACGCTAAGTAATTCAAAGCCCAGGAATAGGGAAACAAAATGCTGGCTGGCAACCAATACCCCGGCACCAAGCGTGGCCAGGAATACCAGGATATAATATTCCTCGGGGTTTTGCCTATGCTGTTTCATATAGTCATACGAAAGTACAGTTACCACAAAGCCTGAAATCAAGATCAATCCTGTAAAGAAGATGGCATATCGATCTATGATTAGTAGGCCGGTGGATTCAGAGGGTGTGTCCGGAGTAATCATTGTGAGGGAGATGAAGGCAGCTATAAATGCCAGTAGTGAAACCATCATTGAGACAAAGTGCAGCCGTTTCACTGCAATTAAAAGCATCAGGAGAAGGGCGGCTCCTCCTGCAATGATCAGTGGAATCAGGCTGATTATATTGATATGTTCCAGTGTACCATTCATCATTTATCAGGTAAAGTTATTTCAGATGATTCATATAGAATGTCATCCAGTTGAAAACTGTATTGTTTTTGATTATCGGGCGGTTGCATTTCAGCCTTTTCTATCCTGTAATGTATATTTTTTACGGATTGTTCTGTTGTATTGAGAAATGTACGCGGATAGAGCCCCATCCAGATGATGATAACAACCATGGTGAAACCAATCGCCAATTCCCTGGAAGTAAAATCTTTCAGATAAAGATTTTCGGGTTTTGGACCATGAAAAACCCTTTGCATTAGATACAGGCCGTAAATGGCCGATGCAATCAACGCAAGTGCAGCAATTATGGCATAAACAGTATAATTTTCAAAGGTACCCAGCAATATGAGGAATTCTGCAATAAAATTACCCATGCCAGGCAAACCGAGTGAGGCCAGAATGAATACCATGGTTATGCCTCCCATCCAGGGAGCTGTTTCCCAAAATCCTCCCATCTCACGTATATCACGAGTGTGAAGCCTTTCCTGGATGATCCCGGCAATAACAAATAATGCTCCTGTACTGATGCCATGTGTGAGCATTTGCATGATCCCTCCCTTCAATGCCAGTTCATTAAATGAAAATACGGCGAGCAGTAAAAAGCCCATATGGCTGACACTGGTATAAGCAATCATTCTTTTGAGGTCGGTTTGGGCAAATGCCAGCTTGGCTCCGTAAAGAATACCAACTACCCCAATGATCATTGCAGCAGGGGCAAATGCTTCCGAAGCACTTGGAAAAGCAGGGATTACAAAACGATATAACCCGTATGCTCCTGTTTTCAGAAGTAAGCCAGCAAGAATGACGCTGCCCGCAGTGGGTGCCTGGGTATGGGCATCTGGCAGCCAGTTATGCAATGGTACCGCCGGAAGTTTAACAAGGAAGGCTGCCAGGAACCCGGCCATGATCCATTTTGCCTGGGTGGAATAAAGGAAAGTATCGCTGAACTTCAAATAATCGAACGTGTAGGATCCTGTCATATCACCGTTCAGGATATACAGGGCAAGAATGGCTATAAACATCAGCAATCCTCCGGCCTGGGTGAATATGAAAAATTTATACGCGGCTCGTGTCCGGTTTTCATGGCCCCATATGCCAATGATAAAATACATGGGAATGAGCATCACTTCCCAGAAAAAGTAGAACAGGAACAGGTCCATGGCCAGGAAAACACCTGTAATACCAGCCAGTACCCACAGAATATTAAAATGAAAAAAACCGGTGCGGTGTTGAATTTCTTTCCAGGAAACAGCAACAGAAATCAGTCCGAGGAACATGGTGAGCATTACCAGGACCAGGCTCAGACCGTCCATGGCCAGGTGGAAACTGATACCAAACCGTGGAATCCATTGCATGCTAACTTCCGTAAGCCATTCGGTGGCCGTAAAATCCAGGTTAGAGGCTTTGGTGATCCAGATATAAAGGGTTAGCAGGAAGCCTATGAAAACTGCTGCCAATGAGATAACCCGGCTCAGCAGTTCGTTATGTCTTGCTGTGAACCAGGCCAGCAGACCTCCTACCATCAATATGATTATCATCCAGATTAATTCCATGTTCAAGCGTTTAATTTAAAAATACAAGTACACCAACAGCTAAAATGGCGCCCATGGCAATGCCCATGGCATACCATCTGAGCTTACCCGTTTGGGTTTTAATAAATATACCATGCCACCGGGCATGCAACCTGGCAATTCCAATATTGATGTAATCCAGTATGTCGGCTTTATTGATTCGTGCAATCCAAACCGCAGGATTCACAAACAGCGCCCTGTACAAATAATCAAATCCCCAGCCGGAGAGCCAGTACTGGTAGATGGATGTTTGACGGAACCGCCCTGCAAAAGATGATGATTTAAGGTATAACTGGTATGCAGTTAAGATTCCCAGTAATACGATGATGCCCGATATGGTTTGCATCAGGGTTTCGGATGTGGCATGGCTGTAATGGGTTTCCGGCAGGTTGTGATGCAGAAAATGGGAAAGCCATTGGATATTGCCGAAATTTTCCGGGAGGTTGGCTATTCCTCCAATAATAGAGAGTACAGCAAGCACGGCCAGGGGTATTTTTATTGAGAGACCCGGCTGTCCATACACTTTCTGCTTTTGTTCACCATAAAAAGTAAGGAATACCATCCGAAAGGTGTAGAGGGCTGTAATAAAAGAGCCTATAATGCCAATGATCCAGAAGATGGAGGATGACTGTTCCCCTGCCCAGGCATACCAAAGAATGGTGTCTTTGCTGTAAAATCCTGCTGTTAACAGGGGAAGGGCTGCCAAAGATGCTGCGCCTGCCAGAAACGTGTAAAAAGTAAAGGGCATAGACTTTCTCAGGCCTCCCATTTTGAACATGTTGTGCTCATGATGCAGGTTGATGATGATAACTCCTGCTCCAAGGAAGAGTAAGGCTTTGAAAAATGCATGGGTCATAAAATGAAATACGGCACCTGTCCACGCACCGATACCCAGAGCAAGGAACATATAACCGATCTGGCTGATGGTGGAGTAGGCCAGTACCCTCTTGATATCACTTTGCGTTAAGGCACTGAAACCGGCAATAAGTAGCGTGGCTGCACCGATAACAGCCGTCAGGGTCTGTACGAGCGGTGCCATTTCAAATATCACGTAAGTCCGGGCGATTAGGTAAACCCCTGCTGTTACCATCGTAGCTGCATGAATCAGGGCACTGACTGGTGAGGGACCGGCCATGGCGTCGGGCAGCCATACCTGTAATGGTAACTGAGCCGATTTGCCGACTGCACCTCCCAGAAGCATCAGGGAAGCTATTAAGGGTAAAGTAGAGCCCTCGGAATATTCGGCAGGAAGCCTTGTAAGTACTTCCTGGATGTTCAATGTGCCGAGGGAATGAAAGATCAGGAATAGCCCAATGGCCATCAATGTATCTCCAACACGGGTGACGATGAATGCCTTTTGTGCCGCCTCTCCGTTGGCCTTATCTTTATACCAGAATCCAATCAATAGGTAGCTGCACAGACCTACAGCCTCCCAGCCTAAATATAGAAAAAGCAGGTTTTCCGAAAGCACCAGCACCAGCATAGAACCCACAAAAAGGTTCATGTACGCGAAAAATCGGGCGTATCCTTCTTCCTCTTTCATAAAGGAGGTGGAATATAAATGAATAAAAAATCCTACCAGGGTAATTACCAGGGTGAAAATGAGGGAGAGCGAATCTAGATAAAGGCTTATTTTTGGTGAGAAGTTACCAGCGGAGAACCATTCCCATAGAGTTTGGGTATACTGGTAATCCTGAGGCGCTGCCAAAAAGAAATCAAAGGCCACCAACAGGGAAAATAAAGCGGAGAGTCCTACCGAAAGTGTTCCTGTATAGGCAACGGCTTTTTTGTTGAGCCTTCTCCCTGCAAGCGAAAGGATCAGAAAGCCGAGAAGCGGAAGTGTTGGTAGAAGCCATAATCCCTGTATCATATCAACCCCTCATTTTATTAAATGAATCTGAATCCAGTGATTTGAAGTGTTTGAAAAGTTGTAGAATGAGTGCCAGCCCAACAGAAACCTCCGCTGCTGCCATGGTCAGAATGAAAATAAACATTACCTGGCCGTCTGCTTCGCCCCAGTGGGAACCAGCAAGCACAAAGGCGAGACCGGCAGCATTCAGCATGATTTCCACGGACATCAGCATAAAAATGATGTTGCGCCTCACCAGGACACCCAGAAATCCCATAAAGAAAAGGATGCCAGAAAGCATTATGCCGGTTTGCAAGGGTATGTCTATCATTTGTTGTTGTTTTTCATAAATCGGTGAACTACTTTCTTTTCCTGTTTACCCAGATGATAAGCTCCTATAATACCTGCCAGTAGCAACATGGCAGCAATTTCCACACCAAGCAGGTATTTGCTGAAAAGAGAAACGCCAACCTCCTTTGGTGAGATCGGTTTGACATCAAGTGTGTCACCACTGCCCGAGAACACCACATAAAGAAACAGGCCCATCAATATTGCACTCAAAATCCCCGGCCCGATCCATATTTTCCCCTTTAGCCATTGTTTTTCCTTTATTTTGGTATCTTCTCCAACGCTTAGCATCATGATGACAAAAATAAAAAGCACCATGATGGCGCCCGCGTAAATAATTACTTCCAGGGCAGCAATGAAGGGTGCGCCTGCCACGAAAAATATGACAGAAACTGCGAGCAGGGAAACGATCAAATAGAGCAGAGCATGAACCGAATGGGCTCGGGTGATAACCAGGCCGGTTGATATCACTGCCACGGCCGCTGCAATATAAAATATCGTATTCATAGGCTCTTTCAATTAAAAATAATGTGTTTTGTTATATTTAGCTCAATCATTGTATCCCTGCAGTTTTATAATTTAATGATTCAGGGCATTAGCGTATTCAGATCTGCCGGAGGTTCTTCATTTTCCCCTTCACCTTTATCCTTGCCACTGATGGTCAATCCGGCCACATCATAGTAATTGTACCCGTGATATTTCCCTTCGCCATTGATCAGCAGGTCTTCCTTTTCATAAACCAGGTTCTGCCGGTTGTATTCCGACATCTGAAAATCAGGGATCAATTGAATGGCGTAAGTCGGACATGCTTCCTCACATAATCCGCAGAAAATGCACCGTGAAAAGTTGATCCTGAAGAATTCGGGATATCTCCTTCCGTCCTCATCCTCTGTAGCCTGAAGCGCAATGCAATCCACAGGGCATGCGGATGAGCACAGATGGCAGGCAACACACCTTTCTTTTCCATCCGGATCCCGGGATAGAATGATTCTACCCCTGTACCGGGCAGGGAGCTCTACCTGTTTTTCAGGGTAAAGCACCGTCTCCCTTTTTTTAAACATCTGAAGGAGTGTGATCCATAAGGTTCTTAATATACTGAACATAACTAACGACTTTTATATTATACAACTATGGTGCCTGACAAATCCCATTATTCTCGAGAAATGGATTTGTCAGCTTCCCGCAAGTACTATCCCTGCCGTAACAAGCAGGTTTAAGAGGGCCAGCGGAAACAGGATCTTCCAGCCGTATTCCATCAACTGGTCATATCTCGGGCGTGGCAATGAAGCCCTCAAAAGAATGAACAATAAGATGAAAATAAACGTTTTTAGGGAAAACCACGCCAGCGGGGGCAGGAAATCCGGCCCGAGCCACCCTCCGAAAAATAAGGTTGCTATAATGGCCGAAATCAATGTGATTCCGATATATTCCGCAACGAAAAACATTCCAAACTTCATTCCCGAGTATTCCGAATGATAGCCTGCCACCAGTTCGCTTTCTCCTTCGGGCATATCAAAGGGTAGCCTGTGGGTTTCAGCTATTCCTGCGATCATAAATATCAGGAATCCAAAAAACTGGGGGACAACGAACCATATGTCTTTCTGAGCTTTCACGATTTCTGTAAGGCTGAAGGAATCGCTGAGCATTACAACCCCCATAAGAGACATCCCCATAAATACTTCATAGGTGATCATCTGAGCTGTGCCTCTAAGAGAGCCCAGCAGGGCATATTTGCTGTTGGAAGCCCATCCCCCGAGTACAAGGCTGTAAACGCCAAGGGATGACATGCCCAGGAAAAACAAAATGCCGATGTTCAAATCCACCACGTAAAGGCCGGGAACAAAAGGTATTATGGCGAAACTCATCAGGGTGGTAAGTATGAGGATGGCAGGTGACATAACGTATACCGGCTTGTCTGCGAATGGAGGTACCCAGTCTTCCTTGGTGAAAATCTTAATCATGTCTGCCAAAACCTGAAATATTCCCAGCGGACCCACACGATTGGGTCCATAACGCAATTGCCATAATCCCAGCAACCTGCGTTCAAGCCAAATCAACCCCGCGGCAGTGGACATCACAACCAAAATCACCTGTATGACAAACCAAACCTGTTGCATTAAATGCTGTTTATTGATTGAATGTTTCCTGTTTTTTCAATATGAAGTTATTACTTATATACTGATAAATTGTTCACAGTTCGTATTACCCATTGCTGTTTCCCTTTTTGCTGAGCCTTCCTTTTGCCGGAAGATCCTGTAGGTAAACGCCGGGTAATCCTGTGGGAATTCCCACGACACCATCCACCATGCTTTCATCCACCTTCAGGGGCAGTTCCAACTCCTGCCCGTTGATTGTAATAATGATCGGGCTGTTTTCCTCCGCCCCGATCTTTTTGGCTTCAGATTGATTCATTGAAATGTAGGGTTTAGGTATTCTTTGTTTTACTGAGGCCGATTGGGCGCTCAATTCTTCGGAACCAAATATGTGATGCACGCTGATTACTGTGTATCTAGCGGTTTCAGTGCTTTTTTGTTCCGGAATTTCTGTGTAGAAAGAGATATCTGTATTGTCTTCCGGATGAAGGAGTCTGCGTCCAGGATCGCCGTCATGCAAAGGACCACCCACTTCAATCTGGTATTTATTGATCGCCTGGGGTGAATTCCAGCCGGGCGACCAATAGAAACCCGTGAGCGTGGAAGGAGGGGTATTTCTGCTTCCTTCCATGCTGAAGGATAACGCTGAATCCGGATCTTCCGGGGGTTGTTTTTCCCTTACATTGATATGGGCATGCATGGCTGTCCGTCCGCTATATCGGTGAGGAGCCCTTGGTATCTTTTGACCCTTCATGCGATATCCTGAAGGTGGTGCGATATCTTTAATTTCTTCAAAGATTTCATGGCTTTTAGCAAGTGCTTCCACACAATCATCCAGGTGTTTCCAGGGCCCCCTCGGAAGATTATCTCCAGAAGAGTTAAGATCCCGAAACCATCTCCAGCTTTCCCGGATGTCATCTTCGGGAACATATACCTTATAAAATCGCTGGGCTCTGCCTTCATTATTGATAAAAGTTCCGGAAGCTTCCGCAAAAGGAGCTGACGGAAGTATAAAATCGGCTTTTTGAGTGGTATCGTTTTCCAGATAATCCAGAACGGTTACTGCACCAGAGTTTGAAAGAATATGATCCACATTTTCCCTGTCTTCCCTTCTGTAAAGGTCATTTTCCAGGATAATCAGGTGTCCGGCCCCCTTTCCTTTCACAAGTTCGGGTATTTCTTCAATGCTTTTTCCTCCCAGCATTGCCAGCCCCATACTGTTGGCTTCAGGTACTGTCAGGAAAATCCCTGCCTCCTGATTTTTCTGATACAATATCTGGGCAAGGTTGGCTGCTGCCTTTATGTTGCCCTCTTCACCTGAACCCGTGCCAGCAATAATGAGCGGTTTTTCCGCATTTTGCAAGGTCTGGCTGAGCTCCTCAATCACATTTTCCCATTTCGATGGGATACCTTCAGGTTTGGGAACATCTCGATTTAGTTTGTTAGCCAATGCAAAAGCAAACCTGCTAATATCATCCGGCTTCATACGAAAGTTTTTCCGGCTGATGTCATCCAGCTTTGTCGCATAGGGAGTGAAGTTATAAATAGGTGCGGGCGCATCCTGATAAAGTTCCCTTACGGGATCGTCCTTCCAGGGTTCGATGTTGTTTTTAACAGCTAGTTTCCTGGCCTGCGTCATTTTAGTTTGTCTCAGCGAAAGCCCTAGCATGGGAGCATACTGTGTAACGTCCTCGCCAAGTATGACAACACAATCGGATTGCTCTGTTTCCTTCAACGAAGAAATGTGCACCGGCCTGTTCTTTAAAACTTCGATGATCAGGGCCATAAGCTGATGCTCCTTTCGGGAAAAGCCTGTGCAAAAGTTTTCCGCACCTACAAGCTCTTTAAGTGCAAAGTTGGCCTCCATAGAGGCCCTGGGGGAACCAATCCCAATGGTTTTTTCCTGGCTTAGTTTACCGCGGATTTCATTAAGAAGGGATTCCTGATCCTCTTTTTCCAGCTCATGTGTATCTCTTGACTGTTTTGTTGCGTGACGTAACCGTGTCAGGTTGTTTACAAATTCATATCCAAATCTCCCCCGGTCGCAAATGAAGTAACCATTCACTTCATGATTGTAACGGCTGCTAATTCTTCTGAGCATGCCATATCTTTCACCCGGTATGATGTTACAGCCAAGTCCGCAATGGTTGCATACCGAGGGAGCTGTAGTGAGGTCCCATTTTCTTGTGTAATGTTGTTTCAGGGTTTTGTCAGTAAATACTCCCGTGGGACAGATTTCTACCAGGTTCCCGCTGAATTCATTTTCCAGCGGCCCTTCTTCATGGCGGCCAAAATAAACGTGATTGCTGATACCGAATGCATCCAGATCTCCGCCACCCGCGTAATCCTTATAGAAGCGCACACAACGGTAACATTGGATACATCGGTTCATTTCGTGGTTGATAAAAGGTCCGAGGTACTGGTTTCGGTACGTCCGCTTGGGAAACCTGTTTCTGCGGTAGGTATGCCCCGTCATAACAGTCATATCCTGGAGATGGCACTCTCCCCCCTCATCACATATGGGGCAGTCGTGCGGGTGGTTGAGCATCAGGCTTTCGATAACCTGGGCCCTGAAAGAGACCACTTCAGGATCATCAACCGACACAAGCATGCCTTCAGTTACAGGCTGCATGCACGACATTACGATTTTACCGCTGGTATCGTTTTCATCTTTGTATATTTTTACCGCACATTGCCGGCAGGCTCCCACCGAGCCCAACGCCGGATGATAGCAGAAGTAAGGTATTTCAATTCCCACTGAAAGGCAAGCCTTCAGAAGGTTATCCGTTTCAAAAACTTCATATGTTTTACCGTCAACATTGATTGTAACCATATACTCCTCCTAAGGTCAAAATTAAACAGTTTGCTGCCGCGGCGCTTGATTTTTTTGCCATGGACACTTTTGTTCCCTGATGTGCCTGTCAAAATCGTCCCGGAAGTATTTCAGGGCACTCTGCAGTGGTTCCATGGCACCCGGGGCAAAGGCGCAAAAGGTTTTCCCGGGGCCCATATACTGGGTGTAGGAATCCAGTATATCCAGGTCCCCTTCTTTTCCCTTGCCGTTTTCTATGGCCTGGACAGTTTTCATCACGAATGGTATCCCATCCCTGCATGGAGTGCACCAGCCACAGGATTCGCGTGCAAAGAATTTCATCAGGTTGTGAACAAAGCCCACCGGGCAGGTTTGATCATCAAGTACAACCATGGTTCCTGTACCCAGGCGGCTCCCGGCATTCGAAACATTGGTGAAATCCATCGGGATGTCCATGTGATCGTTGATAAGAAAATCTGTGGATGCTCCTCCCGGCAATGCCCCGCGAAAGTTGTACCCGTCGAGCATACCACCGGCATGCTCCTCAATGATTTCACGCATCGAAGTTCCCAGGGGGAGTTCCCATGCGCCAGGAATGTTTACATTACCGCTCACACCGTAAAGTTTTGTTCCCCCTTCATCGGTTTTGCTGAGATTTTTATAAGCTTCCGGGCTTTCGTTAATAATATAAGGCACACTGGCTAATGTTTCCACATTGTTAACAACCGTAGGTTTTCCGAAGAGCCCGCTTGCCTGGGGGTAAGGAGGCTTGAATCGGGGATTGGCCCTTTTGCCTTCCAATGCATTCAACAGTCCCGTCTCTTCCCCACACATATATCTTCCCACGCTGATATGTATAAAAATATCCAGATCAAAACCGGAATTAAGAATGTTTTTTCCAAGGTAACCTGCTTTATAAGCTTGTTTTATGGCTTTTTCAAGCAGTGCGGCTGATTGTTTATAGGCCCACCGTATGAATATATAAGCTGTGGATGCCTGGATGGCATAAGCGCATAGTATCATGCCCTCGATCAACAGGTGTGGGTTTCTTTCCATGATCAGACGATCCTTGAAGGTCCCCGGTTCCATTTCATCTGCATTGGTCACCAGGTATTTTTGAGCGGGGGCATCCTCTCCCACAGGCACAAATCCCCATTTCATACCTGTTGGAAAACCAGCTCCCCCGCGACCCTTCAGATCTGATTCCTTAACAGCCGAAGTAACTTCTTCCGGTCGATAGCCCTTCAGTGCTTTTTTCAGGGCTTCGTAACCTCCTGTTTTTTCAAAACCTTTCAATTCTATCTGGGGATCGCCGCTTTCTATATTTCCTGTCAGTGGCCTATCCATATTTGTTGAATCCTTTTTAATTGCTTATATGGCATAATTTTTTTATGACTTCCATTAATTCTGTTATGTATACTGCTTCAGAATCTCCCTGATCTTATCCGGGGTCAGATTGGTATGCAAATCTTCATCCACCATCATAACAGGCGCTCTGTCACATGCCCCCAGGCATGGTGAAGGCAGCAGGGTAAAGCGGTCATCCTGTGTGGTTTCTCCAGGGGAGATGCCCAGGTATTCTTTGAAAAATGCCAGGAGGCTTTCATAATCCTTAACCCAGCAGCTAATGCTGTCGCATATAAGAATCACATGTCTGCCAACGGGCTTACGGAATATTAGATTATAAAATGTAGCCAGGCTGTCAATCTGATGGGGTGTCATACCCAAAAAATCGCTGATATCATGAATGGCTTCATCGGATATCCATCGTCTGTGCCTCTGAACAATGCGCAATGCTTCCAGCCCTCCTGCATCTCTTCTCGGATAATGCGTCAGTTCCTCTTCTATCTCGTTTTTTTCTTCTTCTGTAAGCATAGCTTCCCTTTTTTAACGGTCAATGTCCGCCAATACATAATCCACGCTTCCCAATATGGCAAGCAGATCGGGTATGGTATACCCTTTGCTGATGAATGGCACCATCTGTATATGTGGAAAAGATGGAGCCCTGATCCTTGTTCTGTAGGAAGTGGTATCCTGGTCGCTGATCACATAGTAACCATTGTTGCCTTTGGCTCCTTCAACCCCAAAAAAAGATTCACCGGCCGGCATCACAGGACCCCATGTTACATTTAGAAAATGGGTGATCAGGGTTTCAATATCATGCATCGTCCGGTCCTTTACCGGGGGTGTTGTAAGATGATGCTCTGATTTATGCAGACCTTCAGGCATGTTGTCTATACATTGCCTGATGATTCGCAGGCTTTGATTGATTTCTTCCACCCTGACCAGGGTACGGTCGTAACAGTCACCATTTTGAGCTGTTGGAACATCAAATTCGTATTGTTCGTATCCCGAATAGGGGCGTTTCTTTCTGAAATCCCATTCCATCCCGGTTGCTCTGAGTCCGGGACCGGTAACACCCCACTCGATTGCTTCTTCAGTGGTGTATACTCCTATTCCCCGGGTCCTTCGTTTAAATATCTGGTTTTTCAGCATTAATTTGTTATAGGTACTGAGTCGTTTGGGCATGTACCTAATGAAATCATCGAAAAGTTTATACCATCCGTTTGGAAGATCCTGTGCTACCCCTCCAATACGAAACCAGTTTGGATGCATGCGAGCCCCGGTTATGGCTTCCGCGATGGAGAAAGCTTTCTCCCTGTCGGTAAACATGTAGAAAACCGGAGAAAGCGCACCCAGGTCCTGACAAAAGGTGCCAAAGTACACCAGGTGACTAATGATACGGTACAGTTCGCTCATTAATACTCTGATTGTTTGGGCTCTTGGCGGCACCTTGATTCCTGCCAGTTGTTCCAGGGCCATGACATAGGGAAGGTTGTTCAGCACACCGGACAGATAGTCTACACGGTCGGTATAGGGTATGTAGGTATGCCAGCTTTGTCTCTCACCCATTTTTTCAGCCCCCCGGTGATGAAAGCCGATATCGGGGACCATGTCTACAATATCTTCGCCATCCAGTTGTAAAGCCAGCCGGAGCAATCCATGTGTACCCGGATGCTGAGGCCCGAGATTAAGAAACATGTAATCAGAATCTTCACTGGATCTTTCCAGACCCCACTCTTCGGGATTAAAGCGTAAATTTTCTTCTTCCTCAACCATCTTGTCATCGGGTAGTTCAAAAGGATCCATTTCAGTAGCTCTTGCAGGGTGATCCTTTCTTAAAGGATGGCCTTTCCAGGCATTGGGCATCAATATGCGCTTTAAATGTGGATGCCCTGCGAAATGAATGCCAAACATGTCATAAATTTCCCGTTCATACCAGTTGGCATTGGGCCATATATCTGAAATGCTGTCAATGGTGAGATCATCATTCAGGGCTACTTTTAGCCTGACATCTGCATTGTGCTTAAAGGATAATAAATGATACACAATGGTAAAATGGCTTTCGGGCTGATTCTCCCTGTTTTTTCTTTCCCGTTCATCTATCGCGGTAAGGTCATACAACATGGGAAAAGGATAATCGTGATGTGTTTTAAGAAGTGCAGAGGCCTGATGTAGATTTTCCCTGGCGATCCAAAAAGTGGGAATCCCATCCTGGGTGGGTTGGTCTGCAACCACCAGTTTGCTTATTACCTGCTTTATATTTTGTTTTAAATCCTGCTGAGTAATCATATTTATCTTAATTTCCTTTGTTTAGGAAAAACTGCCTGGTTATATTTCTTCCGGTGGAGGGAGTTTATCAATTTGATTCCGCCCTTCTATGTCCCTTTTCTGATCTTTAACTGATTTCTTTTCAGGTTTCAAAACCTTCTGCGAAGGCAGCGTCCAGCTAAGCGGCCGTTTTTCTTTGCCCACCTGTTCGCGTAACATCAATAAGCCTTCCATCAGGGTATCCGGCCGGGGCGGACAGCCCTGTACGTAAACATCTACCGGAAGAAAGGAATCCACTCCCTGCACAACACTGTAAATATCATACATTCCACCGGAATTTGAGCAGGAACCCATTGAAATGACCCATCGGGGTTCCATCATTTGCTGATAAAGGCGTTTGATGATCGGGGCAATTTTTACAAATACCGTACCGGCTACAATCATAACATCCGCTTCACGGGGAGTGCCCCTTATCACTTCCGAGCCAAACCGGGAAATATCATACTTGCTGGTCAGGCTTGTGGCCATCTCAACATAGCAGCATGAAAGGCCAAAATTCAAAGGCCAGATCGAATTTTTCCTTCCCCAGGCAATGAGATCTTCCAGGGTACTTAATAAAAAGGTATTACGAACAGATTTACCCAGTGAATACTTATCTTTAATCTGATCAAGGTATTTCTTTCTTGTCATACTTACTCCCTGCTTTTTTCCATTTTTTTGAGAATGGATTTTCCTGATGGACCATAATCCAGCGCACCGATACGCCATTCATAAATCAGCAATGCGAGTAAAATAAAAATGAAGATGGCGGCCCCGATATAACCAACCCAGCCTACCTCTCTGAACGATATGGCCCAGGCAATAATGAAGGCAACGTCCAGATCAAACATAACAAAAAACATCGCGATCAGATAGAATTGCGATGTAAACCTCAATCGGGAAGATGTAGTAACGGGTATACCCGATTCATATGGTTCTCCGGTGGATCTTTCCTGATGCCTTTCTCCCAGGAAGTATGATATAATAATCATCCCTGCAGCCAGTAGAATGACAAATCCGGCATATACAAGAATAGGCCAAAGTGCTGATAAATCATAGGATGTAGCATTCAGTAACTGCATATGATCTGTTAAATGCTGGGATGATTAATTTTCTACAATTTAAAATTTTTTTTGTTTGGAAATATTTTCTCTGTTTGCAGGATAAAAGATTCCCGCGTTTGATCAAAACACGGGAATCTACAGGAATCCCTGATACAAGAGAGCCATTTTATGCTCTTACAAGATATTAAAAACATTTTAAAATATCAAAATTTAGATTGACTGCCAGTTAAAAATGTTTTCTTTTCAAGGTTTCATTGGGTTTTCATGAATTCAATAATTTTTTTGGGATTTATAATAAGTGGATTCATTTTCGTTATAAATTTCAGCCCTCAATCCTGTTAAATTGAAATTTTTGTGATTTAGAAAAAAGAAGGGTGAAGGAACTTATGGCTGAGAACATACATCAATGGCCTGAACCCGGTATGAATTTGATTTTCCATGAAGGAGATTTCCTCAACATCAAGTGTTCGGTACCGGGAGATTTTATTGGAGAGGCTTACCTGAGGACCAATTTATATAATCCTCAACTTAAGCGGCGGGAACTGATAAGCAAAGCTGAACAAAATATTCCGCGGCGTTTCCAGGAATGGGGTGATTTTCCTATGGTATCCGAAGGGAATGGCCGCTTTTATATTGAATTGCCACTAATTACAATCGGTTTCTTTGAAGCCAAAGCTTTATTCATTCCCGAAGATTCTGCTGAACCCATTTGGCCTGAAGGAGAAAATTTATATATCAAGGTTGAGCCAGCCGATTCGGTGATCAGTAATTCGATTTATTGTGCCTTTGTGCGGCTGTTTGTAGGAGAGGAAAAAATCAGTGCGATCAACGAAGATTTGACAAAGGCAGAACACATTGAAAAGAAAAATATTTCCCTTATCCCCGAGTCCGGGAAATTCAGGGATCTGGCAAAAGAGGTGGATTTTATAGTAGATGACCTGGGATTTGATATTCTTATGTTGCTGCCGGTACACCCTGTTCCCACTACTTATGCACGTATGGGGCTGTTCGGTAGTCCCTATGCAGCTCTGGATTTTATGAACGTAGACCCTGCCCTGGCTGAATTTGACAAAGAAACTACTCCCCTGGGGCAATTTGCTGAGCTTGTGGATAAGGTTCACGCCAGGCATGCCAGGATTTTAATGGATATCCCGGTTAATCATACAGGTTGGGCTTCCCAGCTTCAGATTCATCACCCCGGGTTTTTTGTAAGAAATGAGGAAGGAAAGTTCGTATCTCCCGGTGCCTGGGGTGTTACATGGAGCGATCTTTCAGAGCTTGATTATTCGCAAAAAGATTTGTGGGAATATATGGCAGACGTCTTCTTGTTCTGGTGTCGGAGGGGCGTAGATGGCTTTCGATGCGATGCAGGCTATATGGTACCAGGGGAAGCATGGGAGTATATCACCGCAAGGGTTCGCAGAGAATTCCCTTCGACCATTTTCCTGCTGGAAGGTCTTGGAGGCAAAGTATCCACCACAGAAAAACTGCTCACCCATTGTAACCTGAACTGGGCCTACTCCGAGATGTTTCAGAATTATAACCAGGAACAGTTGGAATGGTATATTGAAGAATACATGCGAATTTCTCCCGGCAAGGGCCCGTTGGTGAATTTTTCAGAAACACACGATAACAACCGGCTGGCTTCCGTTTCAAAAGCTTTTTCAAGGCTCAGGAACGGGCTTACGGCACTATTCTCGGATACAGGCACATTTGCCATTACCTGCGGTGTAGAATGGTTTGCCGATGAAAAAATCGATGTTCACAGGCTTACTTCTCTAAGCTGGGGAAATGAAGACAACCAGATTGGATTCATCAAACGGCTGAATAACATTTTAAAATCCCACCCTACCTATTATTATCCTTTCAAGCTCACCCGCATGCATACAAGCCGGTGCAACAGCATTGCCTATCTGAGGCACTCGGAATATACAGGGGAAAAACTTGCAGTCATTGCCAATCTTTCTTCAGAAGATAACGAAGTGTATATAAAAAGGGACCATTTTAGTGCATTTCTCTCCAATAATCAGGATCTGCTTACAGGAGAGGATCTCATTCCGGATGAAAAAGCGGATGAATACCGGATTGTTCTCAAACCTTACCAGATCCTGGCGCTCTCTGATAATGCCAGCTTTTTTCACCGGATGACGGATGCACGGATCAACCGGATTGTTACTGAAACCAAGGCAGAACGATTGTTGAGAATTCAGATCATGCAGTTGTTTCAGGATTATGGTACAGATATTTCCGAAGCATTCATCAGGGAGAAAACTTCTGAATTCGAAGCCGCCCCGTATGATTTTTTTTTCAGACATTTTAGTGGCAGGCCCCCTGTTATTCGATGGGTCTATCCCAGGGATGTGAACAGAGAAGTGATCGTTCCCGAAAATACCCCTGTTTTGATATTTGCTCCGCGTTTTTTCAGATATAGTATTTTACAGGATCAGGACATAATGGGTCATGGCGAAGGATTTTTTCTAAATGAAGAGAAATATGTATCCGTCATTGCACCTGGTAAATTCTGTGGAAAGGAATCATCTTTTCAACTTGCCTTTGAATTATACGACGGTGAAAGAGTGACCAAAAGAACGGGTCATCTTCTTCTTGTGTCTCATAAGAACCAGTTCTACCCGAAAACACATTATAACCATGAAGAGATCCATAATGATGAGAGGCTGAATGCTCTTTCCGTAAACCAACATTCTGGCATATCAGTATCTTCAGGCGCTTTTGGTGAGCTAAGAAGCAAATATGATGCGTTGATATCTGCAAATCTTGATCCCAAAGTCCCTGAAGACCATTACATAATGTTTACGCGGATAAGGGGATGGTCTGTTTTCAAGGGATTTTCAAGGGCTTTCATCCCGGAATACCAGAAAGCTTTCCTTCATAAAGGCAACATGGCTGAATATCATTTTGAGATGCCGGCAGGTGCAGGGATGCACATACCATTGTCTTTGACATACCGCTTTGATGAATCAGATAATTTGCTTGATATAACACTCAGGAGAACGAAGGCGGAGAAAGCGTTCAACCCATCCCCGAAGGAAACCGTTAAGATTATACTTCGTCCGGATATCGAAAGCAGAAACCATCATGAATTAACCAAGGCTTTCCGGGGACCGGAAGAAATATGGCCTTCCAGTATCCGGCAAACGGACAAAGGATTTGTTTTTACCGATGAAAATAAAATACTTGAACTGAATTGTGATATGGGGGAATTTGTGAGAGAGGATGAATGGTATTATCAAGTGTCCCATCCTGTAGAAATGGAACGGGGGATGGACGGGGAGAGTGATCTCTTCAGTCCCGGGTATTTCAGGATTTTTCTGAAAGAGAATGATTCTGTTCATCTCACTGCCCGGGTTTCCTCCGGAGACGTGGAACATAAAGACCTTGAAAGAATCCCTGAAACAACAGATAGTAAAAATCATAACGGAGACAATTTCGGAGAGACATTAAAAAATTCCATCAGAAAATTTGTTGTTAATCGCAACAATAATAAAACGGTTATTGCTGGTTATCCCTGGTTTTTGGATTGGGGAAGGGACACGCTGATATGCCTTAGGGGCATCATCAGTGCCGGTTTTCTTAATGAGGCAAGAAGCATCATTCGTGAATTTGCTTCTTTTGAAAAAGATGGTACATTACCCAACGTAATCCGGGGAAAAGATACCTCAAACAGGGATACTTCCGATGCTCCCCTATGGATTTTTGTCGCGGTGGATGATCTTATTCAGCATGACAAAGACCAGTTGCTAAATGAAGATTGCGCCGGCCGGTCGTTAATTGATGTTTTGAGATCCATAGGCGAAAGCTATATGGAGGGCACTCCCAACAACATAAAGATGGATCCTGAAAGCGGACTGATATATAGCCCCACCCATTTTACCTGGATGGATACCAACTTCCCCGCGGGGACCCCAAGGGAAGGTTACCCCGTAGAAATTCAGGCACTGTGGTATCATGCCGTTTACTTCCTGTCCAGGCAATTACCGGATGAGAGGAGATGGGCTGCGCTGGCCGAAAAGGTCAAAACATCTCTAAAAACTTACTTTCTAATAGAGAAACAAAACCATTCCACAGTTTTTGAGAAAGAGATTTACCTGTCCGACTGTCTGCACACCAGTGGTTTTGAGCCTGCTTCACAGGCAGTCCGTGATGATCATCTGCGGCCCAACCAACTCTTTGCAGTTACACTGGGTGCGGTTGAAGAAAAAGATATATGTGCGGGAATTCTTCTGGCATGTGAAGAGTTAATGGTTCCAGGGGCCATTCGGACTCTTGCAGACCGGGATACGGAATATCAATTACCGGTTTATCACAACGGCCACTTGGTGAATGATCCATTGCATCCATATATAGGAAAATATAAAGGTGAAGAGGATCATTCAAGAAAACCCGCTTACCATAATGGTACTGCATGGACGTGGCCTTTCCCTTCTTATTGTGAGGCTATGTATAAAATATATGGTGAAGATGGATTGAAGGCTTCAAGAGACATTCTTTCTACTTCCATGATACAAATGAACCGGGGATGTATAGCCCAGCTTCCTGAAATTCTTGACGGGGACTTTCCTCACCATCAAAGAGGGTGTTATGCCCAGGCCTGGGGAATTACCGAGTTTTACCGGGTGGCCGGTATACTGGGAATGGTATAAAAGTGGGTACTTTCGCAAAATTTATTTGTATAATATATTGAACTTTATTCAATGAATGGTGTATTTTTAACGTGTTTACAATTCTCTTATGTAATTAATAATTAAACAGTAATAAATGAAAACAGCAACCATGAACAAAAAGGCCAGTCCCAACAAGGGGAAAAAACGGGTTACCTTTGTTTGCAAGGCAGAACCCGGAAGTGAAGTGTATCTTGCCGGAGATTTTAACGACTGGAATCCTGAAAAAAGAAGATTATCCGATAAGGAAGGCGATGGCCGTTTTACCGCTACCATGTTGTTGCCAGCCGGAACCTATGAATACAAATTCATCATTAACGGGCAATGGAGCATCGACCCGGAGTGTGAAGAATGGGTTCCAAATAAAATGGGAAGCCTCAACAGCATTGTCAGAATTTAGCCTTCGATTGACTCACCCGAATTATTCTTACTGCAGCCAGGGCTGTGGTAAGAATAATCCATACTTGCAAAATGAAGCTTTCTGATCATTATGGTCTTGAATTCCTGGATTACGACCTATTTTTTTTAGGCAAAAAGAAACGATTCATGATGGTGAATAATCATCTTTTTTCTGAAACCCATGGTATGGTTTGGGAGTATATTTTGTTAATATTTTGTCTTTATTTTTTATGAGAAAAGTTTGATACGGCCTTAGATTTGTAGGTTTTTACCCATAAATAATATGGCTGGGTTAAATCAGTTTAACTTTAGAATTATAATTATAGAAGCGATCAATCATGAATAAGTTGAAAATTTTCAATATAGCCCCTACCATACCGGAAAACATACAATTCCTGGAAAGGTTGTCAATGAATCTTTGGTGGACGTGGAATTCCAGTGCACAGAATCTTTTCAGGAGGATAGATCCTGCCCTGTGGTATCGATACGACAGGAATCCCCTTGAATTACTCTTTCATGTTTCACAGGAGCGGATGCAGGAGTTATCGGAAGATGAAGGTTTTCTGAGCCATATGGCTGAAGTGCAGCAACAATTTTATGAATCTGTTGAAAAATATACCGAAGACACCATTCCCAAGGACAGCATTGCATATTTTTCCCTGGAATATGGCATACATGAAAGCATCCGGATTTATTCCGGGGGTCTCGGTATTTTGGCAGGAGATCATCTGAAAGCTGCTTCCGATATGGATCTTCACCTGGTAGGAGTAGGGCTTTTTTACCGGGATGGTTATTTCCGTCAGCACCTCAACAACGACGGCTGGCAGGAAGAGAGCTATCCGGCCAACAAGTTACAATACATGCCTTTCGAGAAGGTGAGGAATGAAAATGGTGAAGATCTCACGATAGAATTAACACTGCCTGATGGACTAGTAAAGGCTGTTGTCTGGAAAGTAAAGGTAGGGAGGACCCTGCTCTATCTATTGGATTCCAATCTTCCAGATAACCGTCCTAAACACCGGGATATCACCTCAAGGTTATATGGTGGAGATCGTGAAATGCGTCTTCGCCAGGAATTGCTGTTGGGTGTAGGTGGATTTGATGCCTTGCTCCAAATGGGGTATGAACCCAAAGTTTGCCATATCAATGAAGGCCATGCTGCTTTTCTAAACCTGGCACGTCTGAATCATTTTATGGTTACCCACGGCATTTCATTTGATGAAGCCCTGGAAGTGGTTCCCCAGACGAAAGTATTCACTACTCATACACCAGTTCCGGCAGGACACGAATCTTTCCGGCTCGACCTGCTCAAGCCTCATTTGGAAGCTGTAATGAGTCATTATGAGATTGATATGGAAGATATATTCTCATTGGCCCAGCTCCCGGACAAAGAAAACAGGGACGACAGCAAAACCGAACTTTCAATGACGGTTCTGGCGCTGCGTACTTCCTTCTTTGCAAATGGGGTGAGTGAACTCCATGGACGGGTTTCCAGGGATATGTGGAATCATTTGTGGCCGAAGCATTTCAAAGAAGAAATACCCATACATTATATCACCAATGGTGTACATCTGCCTACCTGGTTGACAGAGGAGATTTCCCTGCTTTTGGAAAGATATATAGGTGCCGGCTGGGAAAAAAGTGATTTTAACGGAGGTGAAAGCAAGGCCATTGATGGAATACTTCCTGAAGAACTCTGGCATGCCCATGAAATAGCCGGTTCCCGGCTGATAGCAACAGTTAGAAGGAGACTTCAGCGTTCGCTCGAAATGAAAGGTGCACCGGCCTATGAAATTGAACAGGCTGAAAATGTGCTAGATCATAAGGTGCTGACCATTGGCTTTGCAAGACGCTTTGCAACCTATAAAAGGGCCAACCTGATATTGAAAGACATGGAAAGGCTAAAAAAACTATTGCTTGATAGGGAGCAACCGATCCAGATTATATTTGCCGGTAAGGCTCACCCTCAGGATGAGCGGGGTAAACAGCTTATCCAGCAGGTATATGGTCTGACAAAGGATCCTGAACTGAGGCGTCGAATCGTATTCCTCGAAGATTACGATATGTTTATTGGAGAAAGGCTGGTACAAGGTGTGGATGTATGGCTCAACAATCCGAGACGTCCCCGCGAAGCTAGCGGCACCTCAGGAATGAAAGCAGCTCTGAATGGGGCCATCAATTTCAGCGTCCTTGATGGATGGTGGGCCGAAGCTTACAACGGAAAAAACGGCTGGCCCATCGGTAATGGCGAAATATACGAAGATCAGGAATATCAGGACCATGTTGAGGCCCAGCATCTTTATAATACCCTGGAGAATGAAATTATCCCGCTGTATTACAAGAATAAAAACGGGAATATACCCGAAGCATGGACCAATATGATGAAAGAATCCATTAAGACGGTGCTTTCCCGTTTTTCCAGCCACCGGATGGTCAAAGAATACCAGGATTATACTTATAAACCTGCATTGGAAAACTATAATAATTTAATATCCAATAATCTTGATCAGTGCAAGAAAACTTCAAAACTTCATGCCGAGCTTCTTGAAGTATGGGATAACATAAAGATTACCGAAATGAATACCGATAGCGATTTGAGCTCCCTGAGAGTAGGAGATCAGTTTACTGTAGCTGCTACTGTATTTTTGAATGATATCTCGCCTGATTTTGTGGATTTGCAAGTATTCTACGGACCCGTTGGTCCGATGAACACACTGGAGGAATCATATACCATCCGGATGAATCTAGAGGAAACCCTGGGTGATGGGTATTTTAAGTATAGCAATGTAATCAACTGCACTCATGCCGGCAGGTATGGATTTACAGTAAGGGCAGTACCCAGGGATAAGAGCTGGAAAGACACCATGCCCGGAATGATCACATGGGCTGATGTCTGAAATGACACTTTTATTTATATCATCCTTTAAATTGATGCCGCTTTCCCAAAATAGTGGCAGCGGGGATACCATGTAATTATTTTTACAGAAAGATACACTTGTGTATCTTATTTTTTATTTTCGTTAAATTTCAATAACTTTTGGTTTCATATTGCTGAGTGTTTATTACCGCTCAATAATCAGGAAATTGCTATGAAAACAGATGTTAGATCAACAGTTAGGGAAAAATATAAGGGGAGGAAAGAGAACAGGAATCCGAGAATTCTGATTATAACTCCTGAAATAACCTATTTACCTAAAGGAATGGGTAATATGGCCAATGTGTTAACTGCCAAGGCAGGAGGTATGGCCGATGTTTCCGCATCATTGGTTTCTGAACTTTATGAGCTGGGCTCAGATGTACATGTTACACTACCTCATTACAGGAGAATGTTCAATATCGACATCGGACAGTTTATCAGCGAAGAGTTGAGAATATTCCAGGAAAAGCTGCCCAATTCCCGGATTCATCTGGCTGAGGACCGTATATTCTACTACAGGGATTCCATTTACAGTGGTTATGGAGCGGAAGCAGCAAATATTTCACTTGCTTTCCAGCGTGAGGTGATCAATAACATTATTCCCACTGTAAAGCCCGACCTGATTCACTGCAATGACTGGATGACGGGCCTGATACCAGCCATGGCAAGAAGGAGGGCCATTCCCTGTCTTTTTACCATTCATAACATACACACCCAAAAGCTATTCCTGTCCCATATTGAAGACCGGGGGATTGATGCGGCAGAATTCTGGCAGCACCTGTTTTTCCAGTGGCCACCTGGTAATTACGAGGGAAGTAGGGAGCACAATCCCGTGGATCTCCTGGCAAGCGGAATATTTGCTTCACATTTTATCAATACAGTAAGTCCAACTTTCCTGAAGGAGATCACCGATGGCAAGCACAATTTCATTCCGGATCATATCCGGGGTGAGATTTCCAACAAAAGAAATTCCGGGGTTGCCTATGGTATTATCAACGCCCCGGACAAAATTTACGATCCGGAAACCAATCCCAATGTCATATATAATTATGGATACGATGAACCCTTAAAGTGGAAAAAGAAAAATAAGCTGGAGCTCCAAAAGAAGCTTGGATTAATAGAAGATGAAGATGCTCCCATGCTCTTCTGGCCCTCAAGGCTTGATCCGATACAGAAAGGATGCGACCTGTTGGCTCACATCCTTTATAACCTGGTTTCCACTCACTGGGAGAAAAATCTCCAGGTTGTTTTTGTGGCCAATGGAAGTTACCAACAGGTATTTCGGGATATTGTCCGCTTCCATAATTTTTATGACAGGGTTTCCGTATGCGATTTTGATGAAGAACTTTCTCACCTGGCTTATGCCGCCAGCGATTTCATTTTGATGCCTTCTAAATTTGAGCCTTGTGGATTGCCCCAAATGATAGGGAGTATCTTCGGAAGCTTGCCGGTTGCGTTTAACACCGGGGGTATACATGATACCGTTGAACATATCAATACAACAAAAAACACAGGCAATGGATTTTTGTTTGATGTATATGACGGCCCGGGTCTTGAATGGGCTATTAATGAAGCCATGAAGTTTTATTCCATGCCTGAGGAGGTTAAGGAACAACAAATCTCCCGGGTTATGAAGGAAGGAAGAGAAAGATTCAACCTGGAGGAGACGGCAAAAGATTATATCAGGCTTTATGAGAAAATGTTGCAGCGGCCTCTGGTGGTTTGAAAATAATGTATTGTAAACTCAAAAAGCATTTCGTTTTGAATCAAAATATTCATTTAACAAACGATCCTTATCTGACGCCGTATTTTGGAGAAATCCAAAACAGGAAGCAGAAGATTACCGACACAGAGCAGTGGCTTACAGGTGGTAAAAAGGAATTGAAAGAATTTGCCTCCGCCCATGAGTATTATGGGTTGCATTACGAGGGGCAGGGCTGGATATTCAGGGAATGGGCCCCAAATGCCACCATGATTTACCTGATTGGTGATTTTTCCGGCTGGGAGTGCCGGGAGGAATACCGGCTAAAAAGGATAAATGACAATGGTGACTGGGAATTGCGTCTCGGCAAAGATGCAATTCATGACCAGGATCTTTACCGGCTGAAGATGTTCTGGGATGGCGGAGAAGGAGACCGCATACCAGCCTATGCCCGAAGAGTCGTTCAGGATGAAAATACCAAGATATTCAACGCACAGGTTTGGACCAGCAAATACCAATGGCAGTATCCCGGAACCAACATACGACACCCTTTTCTTAAGATCTACGAGGCCCATGTAGGAATGTCATCGGAGGAAGAACGAATAGCTACCTACGATGAATTCCGTAAGTACATATTGCCTCGTATTGTCGATGCAGGGTACAATACCATTCAGTTAATGGGGGTACAGGAACATCCTTATTATGGTTCTTTCGGTTATCATGTGGCCAATTTTTTCGCTCCCTCCTCCAGGTTCGGTACACCTCAGGAATTAAAACATTTGATTGATGAAGCCCACAGGAATAATGTGGCTGTGGTTATGGACCTTATACATTCCCATTCCGTTAAGAATGAAGTGGAGGGATTGTCAAAGTTTGATGGTACCGAATACCAGTATTTTCACGGCGGCGACCGGGGATATCATGAAGCCTGGGATTCCCGGTGTTTTGATTATGGAAAGAATCAGGTGCTTCACTTCTTGCTCTCCAATTGCCGCTACTGGCTGGATGAATTCAATGTGGACGGTTTCCGTTTCGACGGCATAACCAGCATGCTCTATATGCATCATGGCATCGGGTATACCTTTACCTCGTATGACGATTATTTCAACCAGCATGTGGACACCGATGCTTATGTATATCTGTCTCTTGCTAATAAAGTTATTCATGACGTCAAACCATCTGCTGTGACCCTTGCGGAGGACATCAGTGGCATGCCAGGACTGGTCTGTTCTCCAGACCAGGGTGGCGCTGGTTTCGATTTTCGCCAGGCCATGGGTGTCAGCGATTACTGGTTTAAGATGCTTAAGGATATGCGCGATGAAGACTGGAATATGGACGGGCTGTGGCATGAGTTGACCAACAAGCGACCGGAAGAGAATACTGTAAGTTACGTGGAATGCCACGACCAGGCATTGGTAGGCGGGAAAACCCTGATATTTGAACTGGCCGATAAGGAAATGTATACCGATATGCATCGCAGCCGTCAGAACATTGTTATTGACAGAGCCGTTGCACTTCATAAAATGGCCCGTCTGGCCACTCTAGGTACAGCCGACGGCGGCTACCTCAATTTTATAGGTAATGAATTCGGCCATCCGGAGTGGGTTGATTTTCCAAGGGAAGGCAATAACTGGTCTTATAAATACAGCAGGAGGCAATGGAGCTTGCGTGATAATGAAGAACTGATCTACCATGACCTGGCCGAATTTGACCGGGATATGATGACCCTGGATATTGGGGAGCTGGCGAATTCTTTTCCTTCCGCGGTGTCTCTTCACAACAACGATAAACTGATGACCTTCACCCGCGGCCGGTACCTGTTTCTGTTTAATTTTCACCCGGCCGAATCTTTTACCGATTATATGGTTCCCGTGGACAGAAAGGGAAAATACAGGCTAATCCTCGACAGCGACCGGGAAAAATACAGCGGCTTTGAACGCATCGAGCACGGCCAGGAGTTCCATACCCAACATAAGGATGGAGACAGCCATGACAATTATATAAAGGTATATCTTCCCAGCAGAAGTGCAATGGTACTGGAATACATTGCTGAATGATGGGTTGAGAATCGGCCTGAGGCTCAGGGCATGGAGCGGAGGACGAAGAGTTTGGAGTTATTGATGGTCATTTGGTAGTCATTAAGTGTGATCTGGATGGCATTTTTTGTAATCGCAGAAAATAGTTCACATGTTCCCTGCCTTCAACAAGATGATATGAGTGATCTTGCAAACTTTTTCACTATTCTTGCAAATTTTCCCTACGTTCATCAACATACTGCAGGATTCCTGCAGACCATTGATCCTGTCCTGCAGAGGTTTTTGTTATCCCTGCAATATTTTCTGCTATTCCTACAGACTTTTTCGCTATTTCTACAGGTTTTCTTTAAGTTCATCAACATGATGCAGGATTCCTGCAAATCATTGATCCTGTCCTGCAGAGATTTTTGTTATCCCTGCAATATTTTCTGCTATTCCTGCAGACTTTTTCGTTATTCCTGCAGATTTTCCCTGCGTTCATCCACATGATGCAATAGTCCTGCAGATCATTGATCTTGTCCTGCAGAGGTTTTTGTTATTCCTGCAATACTTTCTGCTATTCCTGCAAATTTTCCCTGCGTTCATCAACATTATTCAGAAGTCCTGCAGACCGCTGATCTTGTCCTACAGAAGTATGGTATGGTCCTGCAAAGGTATGTGCAGTCCTGCAGGGGATTTGTGAAGCTTTAACAAGTAAAAAGAGCAACGGACTACTCAAATGGTAATTCCATTTAATCCGTTTAGCTGATGGAAGGCATTAATCATTAAAATCATCTTGTTGCAATAACCTCTCTATTATCTACAAAGCGATGCTATGAGTAACCCGAGACCCGAAACTCCCTGCTCCCCGGCCTTCGCTCTTAGCATTTTATTATTCAATCCCGCCTCCACTCCGTTTCGGCGGGCAGGCATTTAAGCATTTAAGCATTCAATCATTCAATCATTGCTCCCCCTAAGCCGCCTGCTCTTTTTTAACCGGATAATTCAGATCTCCTTCGCTCTTTGATACAATGGTGGAAATGGTGCTGTCACCAGTAATATTGACTACCGTTCTCAGCATATCCAGGGGTCTGTCAATACCAAGTATCAGCGCGAGCCCTGCTGCCGGCAATCCTACACTGGAGAGAACGATGACCAGCATGATGATACTTCCTCCCGGCACGCCCGGAGTACCTATCGAAGAAAGGGTGGCTGTCAGCACGATGGTTACCTGTTGTGTTACATTTAGGTCAAGGCCAAAAACCTGGGCAATAAATACGGCAGCAATGGCCTGGTAGCAGGAAGTGCCGTCCATGTTGATGGTAACCCCGATGGGCAGCACAAAATTCGAGACCGTTTTAGATACACCCAGCTCGTTCTGCGTTTGTCGCAGGGTGACCGGAAGAGTAGCAGCGCTGCTGCTGGTGGTAAAGGCAAACATTTGTGCCGGGAAGATGGCACGGAAAAAGTCCCGGTATTTGACACCTGCCAGGATACGTATGAAAAGCGGGTAAATGACCAGTATGATGAATAACAGTCCTATCACCACCGTCCCCGCGTAATTAGCCAGCGCCAAAAACAAATCCGCATCCCCTGAAAACTCAACAATCAAAGCGGCAAGTAAGGCAAACACTCCGTAAGGAGCAAATTTCATTATGAAATCAATGATCTTAAGGATGACCTCGTTGATGCCGTCAAAAAAATCCTTGACCGTTCGGATCTTTTGCTCAGGAATCAATACCATGGCTATTGCAAAAAGAATGGCAAAAAATATGATCTGAAGCATGTTGCGGTTGTTCGAAGCCGCATTCACTATATTCTCAGGTACCATATCAACCAGAAACTGTAACGGCGATTGTTCCTGAACCTGTTGCGCGGTGATTTCTTTTTCCTGAATGTCCACTTCATAGCGCTCCTGCAATTCCGCCTGTCTTTCTTTTGGGAAAGTATCACCTGGTTCCAGTGTGTTGACCAGGCCAAGTCCAAGCGTGGTGGCTAAGAGAGTGGAAACAAGATACAAACCAATGGTTTTCAATCCCATCCTTGATAACCTGGATATATCTGTAAGACTGGATATTCCTTTTACCAGTGATACAAAAATCAGCGGTACGGCAATGAGCTTAAGAAGATCTAAAAATATGGTGCCGAAGGGTTTGATCCAGTCAAGGGTAAATTCTTTGAGTCCGAAGTAAACTGAGGCAAGACCCCATAAAATTCCCAAAATCATTCCCACGATGATCTTGACCCAGAGCGGAATGTTTTTTAGCTTCATACAACAGGTTTTATCAATTGGTGTTTCAAAAATATAACAATCATTGGAAATGTCATCATTGATTCATTTTTATTGTAATGAAGCAGGTTTGGGGCATATTCCGGGATTTTCACCCATAAAAAATAAAAAAATTTTTTTGCAGACTGTTTTCTCATTTGTTTTTTTTCTATTTTTGTTTATTCATTCATTGAATAAACATACCCAAACCAAACAACTTATGCCCGAGCTCTCATTGAAAATATCGGAAGATACCAATAAGCTGGCATTACGTTTAATCCGGGATTACGGGGAGTTGTCGGGCGCCCAGATATCCAGGCTTACCGGCTTTCAGCCTTCAACTGTTGTCTATGTCCTTCGCAGGCTTAACAAGGCAGGATTGATAGAGTATAGCCGAACCGGCAAATCTACAAACAAAGGAGGCAAACCTCCTGTTCTGTGGAAGATTAACGGTTCCTTCGGCTATGTTTTGGGCATTGAGATTTTGGTAGATAAAATCAGGTATGTGCTGACCGATTTTTCCGGGAAGATCACTGACCAGCGGGAAATCCCCTTTGAGGATTATCTGAAGAATGATCATGTAACCAAAGCAATCCTTAATACTGTTTTGGAGGTAACGGAGCAATACGATCCCGACAAAATCCTGGGGATTGGTATTGCCATTACCGGACTTATCGACAATACCGAATCAATAGTACAATATTCCTCCAATCTTCAGCTCAGGGATCTTCCCCTGAAAGATATGCTTGAAGAGCATTTGAATATACCTGTATATCTCATTAATGATGCCAATGCCGGTGCTCTGGGAATAAAATGGTATTCCCGCAGAACTGAAGCTCTTCCCCCGAATATAGTTTATATCACCTATAACCAGATTTCCGATTACCTGGGGTTGGGCATTATTGTTAATGATGTATTATATCCGGGAGCATCCGGCACCGCCGGTGAAGTGTTTGATCCCCTGCCCGATCTCTTTGATGCGGGCAAATGGGCAATGCAGAAAAAGAATTCCGCCAGTCCCCTGAGACATTGGCTTGAATCCGGAAAATACATCTCCCTCTCGTATATTTTCGATCTGGCAAGAAAGGATGATCATGTTGCCGGCGAGATGGTGAATACAATTGTCCAGTTCCTGGCTTATCAGCTTGTACTGATCAATGGTTTCATCAACCCCGACCTGATTGTTCTTGGAGGGGACATTGCCATGGGACAGGATTTGATCCTTGATCCGCTAATTGAGGAATTTATTAAAAGAAACAGGGAGTTTCTTAAAATTGACTATAACATTCCGCAGATCATGTTCTCGGAATATGGCAACTTTTCCGTAGCAATGGGTGCAAATGCAGTAATAATAAGAAAGGTACTAGGATAGTAAAATTTAAAAACTGGGCTGAAATGAAATACGATACCACAAACATCACAGAGAAGTATTTTATAGAAAGGGATATATTGTACCCGGACAACAAACTTTACAGGAGGATTCCTGTCATTACCGTAGACAATTACGTTGAACTGGGACAGATTACCGCCATTCGTTTTCTCGAATGGGTTTGCAGAAATCCCGGAGGTGTGATAGCCCTGCCTACAGGTAAAACTCCTGAATTTTTCATCAAATGGGTCCAGTATTATATTGAAAACTGGGAAAAAGAGGTAAACAACGGACTGCTTGCCACCATAGGTTTCGATCCGAAGTGGAAACCAGACATGGGATCGCTTACCTTTTTCCAGCTGGATGAATTTTTTCCCATCAATCCTGAGCACGAACGTTCGTTCAATTATTTTGTGACCAACTTTTATATAAAGGAATTCGGGTTGGATCCGGCAAAGACCCATATGATCAATGCTTATCATTTTAACGAAGCGCAGAAGAAACTGGTCGGCGGCTGGGATAATCTGGATCAGGTATTTCCCGATGGTAATATTGATCTGGATCTACGGTTTAAAAAACCTTCCACGGAACGGGAGTTGCTCCAGCAAAAGGCCATCAAGATTTTCGATGAGTTCTGCGATGAATATGAAGAAAAAATCCGTGAAAAAGGAGGCCTGGGCTTTTTCCTTGGAGGAATCGGACCGGATGGCCACATTGCCTTCAATGTAAGAGGGTCTTCTTTTTATTCCACTACCCGCTTAACGGATATTAACTATGAAACCCAGGCTGCAGCTGCTTCAGATTTGGGAGGCATTGAATCGGTGAGGAAAAAAGCAGTCATTACCATGGGTTTGAAAACCATTACTTATAATCCTGATACGGTAGCTTTAATTATAGCTGCCGGAGAAACCAAAGGCCAGGTGGTTAAAGATGCCGTTGAAGAAGAACCCCAACAGGCCTATCCCGGCACCAGTCTCCAGCGATTACAGAATGCCAGGTTTTATCTGACCAAAAGCGCCACAGTGAAGCTGGAAAAGTCGGAGAAAACAATTTCTGCTCTGATAAAAGAAGGAGAGCTTTCTGAATCGTATTATGATAAACTGATACAAGACGGGGCTCTCAGGAATGACCTGTCATTAATGGAACTTTCGAGGAAAGACCGGAAATCGCTTCCATCGGATAAGAACCTGGAAATGGCCGAAAATCTTACCGGGAAGTCGGTCAATGATCTTGCTGAATCGGTCCATTCCAGTATTCTTGGAAAAATACAAAGGGGTATTTCCATTCCCATGGAGCAGCGCTTCATGCACACCGCCCCTCATCACGATGATATCGAGCTCGCTTATTTCCCACTCATGCATCATCTGGTACGCTCCAAATACAATGAGAACCATTTTATCTATTGCACCAGTGGGTTTACAGCGGTTACCAATCATTACCTGAGCCAGCGTCTGGGTGAGTTGATAGAATTCATAGATGAGGATAAATGCAAAGGGCTCTCCAAACCGCACCGGCTGTTTCAGTTCCAGTATGCGCAAGACGATATTGTTGGGTATTTGAAAGGAATAGCAAGCCAGAACAAGGAAACCCAGGCTTTTTATATTGCCTGCCGTCTGTGCAGGGTAATTGCCATGCTGCTTGAGACCGACGACCTGAAAAAAATCAGGGAGTTCGCCGATGAAAAACTACAGTTGATTTCCAGTATTGAGCCGGGTAGAATGGAGCCGGAAGTGATTCAACAACTGAAGGGTCGGATCAGGGAATTTGAAGCTGAGCTGGTATGGGCCCATTTTGGAATCCACATGAATCATGTTGATCATCTTCGATTGCATTTTTATAGCGGGCAGATCTTTCCGGAATATCCCGATTACAATCTTGATGTTCTACCTATTTACAAGGTTATGGAGCGCATCAAGCCTACAGTGATCACCCTGGCCCTTGACCCGGAAGGAAGCGGTCCTGACACCCATTTTAAAACGCTGGTAGCACTTTCGGAGGCCATAGATAAATATGTGAAAGAATACCCGGAGATGAATCTTAAGATATGGGGCTATCGCAATGTCTGGTCACGCTACGATCTTTCCGAAGCGAATATGGTGTTTCCCATTTCACTGAATTCATTTGCCGTGTTGCATAATATGTTCAATAGCTGTTTCCTGAGCCAAAAATCTGCTTCATTCCCGAGTTATGAGCTGGATGGGTCATTCAGTGAACTGGCACAGAAAATTTGGGTGGAGCAGGGAAGGAACCTGATCAATCTGCTGGGAAATGAATATTTTTATGAGAGTCCGAATCCATTGATGCGCAGAACTTATGGCGCCATACTGATCAAGGAGATGAATTACCAGGAATTTTCGGAGCACATTAAAATGTTGCGCCGGCTATTAAAAGGAAAAGAAGCGTTAAACCGATAAAAATTAATTAAATGGAATTACAAACATTAGACTGGATCATTATTGTAGCTTTTTTTGGAATACTGTTAACAATAGGATATGTCGCTGCCCGTGGTGCAGGGAAAAGTGCGGCTAGTTTTTTCCTGTCGGGAAGGAATATGCCCTGGTGGTTACTTGGTGTTTCAATGGTTGCAACCACCTTCTCAGCCGATACCCCGAACCTGGTAACAGACATGGTTCGGACCGACGGGGTAGCTGCCAACTGGCTTTGGTGGGCTTTCCTTTTAACCGGTATGTTGACTGTATTTGTGTATGCCAAGTTGTGGAACCGCTCCAAAGTTCTAACAGATAATGAATTCTATGAAATCCGGTATAGCGGCAAACCTGCTGAATTTTTGCGGGTTTTCCGGGGAGTGTACCTGGGATTGTTTTTCAATGTGTTTGTAATTGCCACCGTTTGTCTGGCATTTATCAAGATCATCGGTGTTATGATGGGTGTGAACACTACCATCGCCCTGGTCATAGCTTCCGTTATTGTATTATTTTATGCAGGTTTGGGTGGACTGAAATCCATTTTATGGACCGACCTGTTCCAGTTTTCTTTCGCTTTGTTCGGAGCCATTATTGCAGCGGTGTATTCGGTAAATTCTCCTCAGATAGGGAGTTTATCAGAGCTTTTTACCCACCCGGAAGTACAGGATCAGCTTAATCTGCTGCCCAGCCTGAACAATCCCACGGTTTTTGTAGGTGTATTTTTAATCCCCATTGCCGTTCAGTGGTGGGCTGCATGGTATCCCGGTGCGGAACCCGGAGGTGGTGGATACGTGGTTCAGCGGATGCTTTCTGCCAAGAGTGAAAAACACGCTACTGGAGCAACTTTGCTGTTTAACTTTTTCCACTATGCCATCAGGCCCTGGCCCTGGATCATCGTCGGGCTGGCATCTATCATCGTTTATCCGGATCTTCAGTCCTTAAGTAACGCATTTCCCGATATCAAAGCCCAGTATGTTCAAAATGACATGGCTTACCCGGCCATGCTGCAAAGGGTATTGCCGGCAGGATTGCTGGGCCTGGTCGTGGCTTCTTTGATTGCCGCTTTCATGTCCACTGTGGCCTCTCAGTTGAACTGGGGCAGCTCTTACCTGGTGAATGACTTTTATGGCAGGGTGATCAATAAAAATGCCACTGAAAAGCAGCGCGTGCTCTTTGGCAGGATGTCAACAGTAGTCCTGATGATCATTGCTGTACTGCTAACCCTTGTTTTGGAAAATGCCCTGCAGGTATTCCGTTATCTTCTCATGATCGGGGCAGGTACCGGTTTGATTTACATCCTCCGTTGGTTCTGGTGGCGGATTAATGCCTATTCGGAAATTTCCGCCATGGCAGCAGCCATGTTGTTTTCCGTATTTTTCATCATCCTGGAAAACAATGCCCAGATTTTAGCCGGTGGAGAAAAGATTGAAATATTGGGAGTAGCCATGAGGCAAACCTACTGGGACAACTTCAAGTTTGTATTGATTGTGGTGCTGGTAACCATAACCTGGATAACAGTTTCCTATACAGCAAGGTCTACCAATAAGGAAATATTGCGTAGTTTCTACCGGAAGATTAAACCGGGCGGACCTGGCTGGAAAGCAGTGGTTGAAGGAGCCCGTAAAGAAGGTGTTGAACTGGAAAAAGAAAAGGACAAACGCTGGGATGTTCCTACTGGTATCCTTTGCATGATACTTGGATCCATCTCCATTTACAGCATCCTGTTCTCTGTAGGTATGTACCTGTATGGAAACATCCAGAATGGAATCATCTTTACTGCTACATTCCTAATTTCCGGCCTGTTGCTGATGAAATACTGGAGGCAGTTAAAAGAACTATAATCAATGATAATAATGAGACTGGTCTAAAAAGGCGCTAAGCGGCTTTATTGGCTATAATTATAGAACATATTTTATTGATAAATAATTATCTATAACAGCCGCTAAGCGCCTTGTACCCCACGGTGGCTTTTTGACTAGACTCAATAATTTTATAAACAAAATGACTCGGTTATCTGTAAGTTTAATTAATATGTTGTGGATATCTCGTTATACAGGATATATGAAGAGTTGTTAGTCTTATACAGCCTGCAGATAATCAATGATTTTTAAAATTAAATATCAATTGTGATAGTAATAACCCTAAAATTTTAAAATCTATAGCAAACACTTAGTAATCTAAATTTATTGTTAAACTCTAACCCCTATTTGCCTATGAAACAAGTTCATTTTATTTATCAACCGGTTCACCTAAATCCTTAGGTGGGCTGGAACACCCGTCTATTCAAAATTCACATGTAAACATTGTTTTCACGAGCATTTCAAATGTTTTTAATTAAAATTTGATCTATGAGACACTTAACTTTTATTTTAACCCTATTGCTTTTTACCGGTTTTTCGGTAAATGCGCAACAACAAATCTCTGGTACGGTGACCAATGCTGAGTCAGGTGATCCCATACCAGGGGTGACAATTTATGTACAGAGTGAGCAGACAATCGGTACCACCACGGATATGGATGGGAATTATACCCTCAGTGGTGTACCCGATGATGCTGAATCCTTGGTTTTTAGTTTCGTTGGAATGGAGACCCAGGAAGTAGCGATTCAAGGCAGAAGCCAGATAGATGTTCAGCTTCAGCCAACAGCACAGGAACTGGAGCAGGTTGTGGTGACCGCCCTTGGTATCAGACGTGAAGAAAAACGTCTGGGGTATTCAGTAAGCCAGGTTGGTGGTGATGAGATAGATGAGGCGGAAGCCATTAACCCCATCGAGGCCCTCCAGGGGCAGGCTGCAGGTATCAACATTGAAAGCACCGATGGCGGTGTTTTTGGTGGTACCCAGTTTAGCATCCGTGGTCCTTCCACGCTGGGCAATGACAACCTGCCTATTTTCGTCATAGATGGTGTAATACTTGACAACCCGCCTTCCGGAGGAAGCGAGTGGGCTGCCAATCCCAGCGACTGGGGTAACCAGATCCGTAACCTGAACCCACAAAACTTTGAATCGGTATCCATTCTGAAAGGATCCGCAGCTACTGCACTCTATGGATCCAGGGCCATCAACGGTGCAGTGGTGATCGAAACAAAGACTGGAAGAAAGGGGCAAGGTCTTGGTATTCGTGTAAATCATACGAGCAGTATGCGTTATGTATACGATACCCCTACATTGAACAACACCTATGGCCCCGGTACCATTGCCGGTTATGTAAGTTACGGCGAAACCGATGAAAATGGAAACTATTATCGTTTTGACACTCAGAATCAGTTTCCCATGCGAACAGTTGATGGAGAGGAAGTCCCCTCTATCCTGAGAATGCCGGGACTGCACTTTGGTCCGAAATACAGCGAGTATGATGATGTTATGGTTGAAGATTATGACCATACCATGGTGCCTTATCAATCACGTCCCAACAACTGGATCAATGCATACGATATGGGTTTCACCAACAACACCAACCTTACTTTGGATGGTGGCACGGATCAGACTTCATTTTACCTGAGTATGGGAATCAAAACCGATAAGGACGTATATCCAAGGACCAAATTCAGCAAATATAACGGCATGCTGAAAGCCAGTCACGACCTTACCGATTTTCTTACCATTCAGGGATCCATGACCTATACCCATTCGGAACCCAAGAATCCACCGGTAAACTTTGGTAGCCAGTTCACGGCCTATTCATTCAACCGGATGTATAATACCAATAAGTATAGTGAAGCTGAAGTTTGGCAGGCCGATCATGGTGGAACACCCAGCAGTGCCTATGGAGACGAGTACGCTGATGTTCCCAATCACGGATTGTGGTTCAACATGTATAAGGATCTCACCGAAAGACGGGAGAATACATACAGGCCCATTCTTAAGATCACAGCCGATGCCACCGACTGGCTCAGTTTTACCGCGGAAGGAAACATGAACATATTTAATGTGATACAGGAAAACAAAGACCTGGGTACAGGCTATCAGAACGAAGGTGGTAGCTACCGCTTGAGCCATAGTCATAACCAGCGTATGACCGGTAAATTCACCGGTCAGGTGAACCGTGAATTTGGAGATTTTACCTTTGACGCCACTTTGGGTGGTGAATTGTATTACCAGAAAAGTTCTGACTCCTGGGTTCAAACACGGGGTGGATTGACTGTTCCCGGCCAGTTCTTTATGAACAACAGTAAGAGAGACCGCAACAATAATGCTTCCGTTGGTGGCGAAAAGCAGATCAATTCTGCCTATGCATTGTTCTCCCTGTCCTGGAAGAATCAGCTTTATGTTGATGTGACCGGACGTAACGACTGGTCCTCTGCACTGGTCTATGCTGACGGATCTGGTAACTATTCCTATTTTTACCCCTCCATCAGTGGTTCATGGATTTTCAGCGACAGCTTTAACCTGCCCGGCTGGATCTCTTTTGGTAAATTGCGTGCATCCTGGGCAGAGGTTGGTAACGATACCGCACCCTATTACATCAACCAGGGTTATAGTGTAGGAACGCAGGAGCTTCCCTCGGGAAACATCTATACCAATGGAGTCAACACCAGGTTGTATGATCCCGATCTTTCGCCGGAACAAAAGCAATCCGTTGAATTTGGTGCCAACATGCAGTTTTTCGATGGTCGCCTTGGATTTGATTTCACTTATTACAAGGAGAATACCTATGATCAAATCCTGGACATCCCCGCACCCAGCATCAGTGGGGTAAGTAACCAAAGGATTAATGCCGGTAACATCCAGAACAAGGGTATTGAGCTTTCTCTAAATGCTACTCCTCTGAGGATGAATGATTTTAACTGGGATCTTACATTCAACTATACCCGAAACCGCAACAAGATCATTTCTCTTCACCCAACTGTGGGAGAATGGAAAAATCTCTCCGGTTCGCCTACCTATGGTAACTATCGTATCGGTAGTGCCGCATTCATCGGAGGTGACTATGGCGTATTGCTTTCCGACAGCAAAGCCCGGGTATACGAAGGTGAAAATACCCAACACCATGGTAAAAGGGTGCTGGGTTGGACAGGTACTTCACGCTCTCCATTGTATCTGAGAAGCGATGTTCAGAAAGTCGGATCCATACAGCCTGATTTTGTAGGAAGCATAAAGAGTGCATTTAATTATAAGAATCTAACTTTCTCCTTCCTGCTTGACGGACGTATAGGTGGCGATGTGGCTTCGTTTACCAGTCGTTATGGTACGGCCTGGGGTTACCTGGAATCCGCCAATAAAGCCCACAATGTTCATGAGAGTGACATTACCTGGACCAGCCAGTATGAGGAAACACAAGGTCGTGAATACAGCGATGGTGTAATTCCCCAGGGTGTTTTTGCCGATGGTACAACAGTACCCACTCCTGATGGAAGTACACAGGATGTGGGTGGCATGACTTACATGGAGGCTTATGAAGAAGGCTATCTTGAGCCTGTTCACCATTCTGCATGGCAGTACTGGCAGCATTCATGGGGTACCGGCGTACTCACAGATCAGTGGTTCTATGAACTGAGCTACCTGTCCCTGCGTAATATTACGCTCAACTACAATTTCCCCAGAAAGATAGCTCAAAGCATCGGATTCCAGAGTCTGAACATTGGGTTGAAAGCAAGGAATGTGCTTTACCTGTATAACAGTTCCCCGAATAACATGCATCCGGAGGGTTTCCGTGGTAACCAGTCGGCGTATTCTTATTTTGAGCGTACACCGGCACCCTATCAAAGAACCATTTCCCTGCGGCTGAATCTGGGATTCTAAACAATTATGACAATATTTAAATGAGATATATTATGAAAAGATTAGCTTTAACATTTCTCATACTTGGCATTCTTGCCGTATCCTGTGATAAGGACGAGTTTGCCGAAATCAACAAGTCGCCGTCAGATATCAACGAACCGGACATGCGGTTCCTGCTGACGAGTGCACTCAACTCCATGAATGGAGAAAGTTATACCACATGGTTTTATAATTACAATCAATATATTTTACCGTGGGTTCAGACCAATTCAGGTAAGCGCGGTGGTCAGGGCAATGGCTCTGATATGAATGATGTCAATGAGTTAGGCCCAATGGGCGGAAGCGGAGTGATGAATTATACCGCGGAGATACGTCATTTCATTGATGAACGCTATGAAGGACGGCAAAGTGTAGCAAGGCAGTATCTGAAGGCCCTTACCTATCCCATACAGGTGTATTCAATGCTCATGTACACGGATGTTTATGGTCCTGAAGCTTATACTGAGGCCATGCAGGCACGGTTTACCGATCCGCCTAATCTAACTCCTGAATTAAATACTCAACAGGAGCTTTTCGATGCCTTTTTGGAAGATTTGAACAAGGCATTGGATATTCTCAATACGGAGCAGACCCATAATGGGGAAGTCGTCAGCCAGATTAATCCTGGCCAGCAGGATTACATTTATGGTGGAAACTGGGACCAGTGGAAAAGATTCATTAATTCTCTGAAACTTCGTATTGCGGTTCGCCTGCTTCACCAGGACCGGGAGAGAGCCATCAGCATCGCTGAAGAGGTTGGTGAGTCCGGTATCATGCTGCGAGATGATGAGTTCATCTACAATACCAGTATCAATGATCGTGGACCTGCCAATAACTTTGTGAATTTCAGCTTTGGTGCCAGGGAGTACCTGAGATTTCTCCGGGAAAACCAGGATCCCCGGCTTAAAATCATGTTTAAGAAGAATGATTTCAACAGTATGGTGGTACAGGAATTCTTCGATCAGGGAATGGAGGATGCCATTCCTTCCTATATCATGCAATATGTCCATGATACGGTTATTCCTGCAGGTGACATGTATGGAGGCAATATGGTACAGGAAGACAGCACCGTATTCCTTGGATGGACAGGACCCGGAGAGCCCTGGGTACGCTATTGGGGCGGTCCAGTAGCACCTGACAGCGCCCGTTCAGGTACTGTGGCACAGGAGTATTTCATCACCACCAACTGGCAGATTGAAAACAAGACCTATGATCCCAAATCGTTGTACAACCAGCAGATGTATGGTACCGGTCGGAACCAGACATTTCCTGATGTACCGGGCGTGGTGGTTACCAAAGAACGTGATGTTCCTTTCTACAAATGTATGTATGGAGCTGCCGAAACCAATCTGTATCTGGCTGAGTTTTCACTTTTGGGAGCGAATCTACCCGGAGATGCTCAGACCTATTTCGAAACAGCAGTACGTCAGTCTGTAGAAACCTATGATTGGCTGGGCAGCAAACATGATCTCATGTATTATGATCAGCCTTATGATACCAAACATGGTGCTTCTATCAGCCTGAAAGACGGTGAGATCGAGGATCTGCTTAACCAGGATGCTTATGACCTGAGCACCGGTACAAACGCCGACAAGCTGGAAAAAGTGTATATTCAGCAATATGTTCATTTCATGGGCAAGCCCATTGAGCAATATGTTACTGCACGAAGAAGTGGTATTCCCAGGAAAGGAAGCCAGTATTTCGAATGGAAACCCTTCTGGGACGGCGGTACAGAACTGGTTATCCCCAGAAGATACCGTGTTAATGAGCCCACTGAGGACGACATCATGTATGACAACAAGATCGAAGCCTATAATGAGGCTGGTTTTACACCTGGAGCTGATGATCCGCAAATACTGAATGAGGAACGTATCTGGTACGACCAGGGCGCTCCCGACTGGGGCGAAGGACCGAACTATCAGTAAATCTCCGCATGCTTTAAAAAAAGAGGCCATGATCCATGGCCTCTTTTTTTTTGAACCATTTTATGCCTCGGCCGGATCAAAAGGAGCATTTTTTGTTTCTCTTTGATTGTTAAACTGTCTCCCCGGTAAGATAAATATCAAAAACCCCATATTTTCTGCTGACAATTTTGGCGTACATTTATCGGCCAAATTAATTTATGTAAGGCAAAAGCCTTTAAATCTGGCACAACCTGGTCGCTGAGGAAGGTAAGGGAGGATACGCCATCACGGAAGGTTCAGAATGATTCAGCATTTATCTGCGAAATATTAGAATAATAATATGCTGATTGAGGTTGCGTTTATTTATTATAACTTTTTAAATCCGGTTTTTTATATCGGATGATTGATGATCTTTATTTTTTAAAAACCAATCGCATATCATGATAGATCACGTCTCACCATATGGTTTGTTATTGCTATTTGCCCTCCTGATCATGGGTTGTTCTTCCACCCGGGTTCAAAAATACTGGACAAGCGGAAGCGTTGTAAACGAAGAAGAAAAACCTGTTAAAGGAGTAAGTGTAATTGCCAAAAACGGTAAAAAACTGCTTAAAACAGGAGAGCGAGGAAAATTTTCAATGAGGCTCAGGAAAAGCGATACACTGATTATGAATTTTTCCGGTGATCAGATTTATGTGCGGGGACCCAATACAATGAGGGGACCACATCCGGTATTGATTCTTGTTGATGGTGTAAGGGTGAACAGCATACAGGATGTCAATCCGCACAATGTGAAATCCCTTGAGCTGGTAAAAAGCGGCTATTCACCAACCTTTTCGGAAGGTTCCATTGGGGGTGTGCTCAAGATTACCACCAAAGATGGAAAGTAAGAAAACCAAGGGTTCTACCTGACAAAATTCATGCTTCTTTAAAACTCATTGATCCTGCATTAATTCAGTAACCATTACTTTTGATGAGCTAATTCGCCAGAACATTTACTTCTTTTTTTTACCTGAATTTTTTAATTTTATGGAATTTCCCATTATGTATTCAACACAGAAGGAATGAATATTGTTGACACAATAGAAAGTTTTACATTTGCGTTTTTACAAATCTTAGCCTTTAGGCTTTCGTTTCTTTATGCATAAAGAATTGTGATATAGGGAGAAAAAGAGGGGATTTATGATTGACGTTAAAACAAAGAATTGAGTATGTAATAACACCTATATCATATTGAATACCCCCTGTGCAATCTATTAGGAGCTTTTTTGTATACTTTAAAATTATTTAGCGTATGAAACAAAATTTCAGATGCTTATTTATATTTTATTATTTTTATGATTTTTTGTTTAAATAAACACAATAGAATGATAAACAAAGCCCATTTTCAATTTATGTTTAAATTTAATTAAATGTGATTTATGAAACGAATACTTGTTTTTATTACAATAATGTTATTTGCCGGATTCTCGGTAAATGCGCAACAACAGATTACGGGAACGGTGACCAATGCTGAGACAGGCGATCCGATCCCAGGCGTGACAATTTATGTGCAGGGCCAGCAAACTATAGGTACCACAACGGATATGGATGGAAATTATACATTAAGCGGTGTGCCTGAGGATGCTGAAGCTTTGGTTTACAGTTTTGTAGGAATGGAGACTCAGCAAGTGTCCATTCAGGGAAGAAGCCAGATTGATGTTCAGCTTAAGCCCACAGCACAGGAGTTGGAAGAGGTAGTTGTTACAGCACTCGGTATTGAGCGTGAAAACAAACGCCTGGGCTATTCTGTCAGTGAAGTGAGCGGTGATGAAGTGGCTGAAGCCAATGCCATCAATCCCGTGGAAGCACTTCAGGGAAAAGCTGCAGGAATCAATATTGCGAGTACCGATGCCGGTACTTTCGGTGGTAGTAAATTTTCCATTCGTGGTGCTTCCACTTTGGAGAGTAACAACATGCCGATTTTTGTGGTCGACGGAGTGATACTGGATAATCAAACTTCCGGCGGCAGCGAATGGTCCGGAAGTCCGAACGACTGGGGTAACCAGCTCCGTAACCTCAACCCTCAAAATTTTGAGTCGGTTTCCATACTCAAAGGATCTGCTGCTACAGCATTGTATGGTTCGCGAGCCATCAACGGTGCTGTGGTTATTGAGACCAAAAGCGGACAAAAGGGTGAAGGCCTGGGTATTCAGGTGAGCCAAACAACAAGCGCTCAGTATGTATACGATACTCCCGAGTTGCAGAATGAGTTCGGGCCAGGTACCCTTGCTGGTTATGTAAGCTATGGGGAAACCGATGAGGACGGTGATTATTACCGGTTTGATCCTGGAAGTCAATTCAATTACAGGACAATGGATGGTGAAGAGGTGCCCTCTCTGATTGGTTCAAGTGGCCTCAATTTTGGACCAAGGTTTAGTTCGCTGGATCAGATCCAGGGTTATGACCAGGAGATGACCTCTTATCAGGCTTATCCCAATAACTGGGAAAATGCTTATGAGACGGGGCTTTCTTCCAATACCGATATTACCCTTAGAGGTGGTACAGAACAGACAACCTTTTATATGAATTCGTCCATAAAGCTGGACAAGGGCATTTATCCCCGCGAACAATTCAACAAGTACTCTGGAATGCTTAAGGCAAGCCATGACCTGGCCGATTTTCTGACAATTCAAGGTTCGGTCAGTTATACCCATTCAAATCCAAAAAATCCACCCCATAACTTTGGGGATGATTATACGGCTTATTCATTTAGCAGGGCTTATTCAACCGAGAAATATGTTGATTCTGATGTTTATGTAGCCGATCACGGTGGTGTGCCGAATAATGCATTTGGAGATGAGAATGGTTATGTGCCGGGTAATGGCATTTGGTTCAGTGTATATAAGAATACGGATGAAAGGACAGAAAATACCTGGAGGCCTATTTTAAGACTCACCGCCGATGCAACGGATTGGCTGAGCTTCACCCTCGAAGGGAATATGAACATATATTCATACAGATCGGAGACCAAAAACCTTGGCCAGGGTTATCAGAATGAAGGTGGATATTATCAATTGTATCATCACTATGAGCAGCAGGAAACCGGTAAATTGACTGCTACACTGAACAGAGAATTTGGTGACTTTACATTTGATGCTACATTGGGAGGCGAGATCTATCACACCAAAACCTCTGAGTCTGGTGCCAATACCAACGGTGGTTTTGTAGTTCCCGGACAGTTTTTCCTTGACAACAGTAAGGAAGACCGGAGCAACTGGTCATGGATAGGCGGAGAAAAGCAGATATCTTCTGCCTATGCCCTGTTGAGTTTCTCATGGAACGACCAGGTTTATCTGGACCTGACGGGCCGTAACGACTGGTCATCTTCTCTGGTGTATGCCGATGAATCAGGAGACTATTCCTATTTTTATCCATCCATCAGTGGTTCCTGGATCTTCAGCGAAACCTTCACCCTGCCCGGATGGATGTCCTTTGGTAAGGTGAGGGCTTCATGGGCACGTGTAGGAAATGATACCAACCCTTATGAAATCAATCAGGGCTATGGCGTAAACACCCTCCAAACCGAAAGTGGTTTCATCTATACCAATGGTTTCGACCGCACATTGATCAGTCCCAATCTTTCACCTGAACAAAAGCGGTCTATTGAACTGGGTGCAGATATTCGGTTTTTCAATGGGCGTTTGGGCCTTGATTTTACCTATTACAAGGAAAATACTTTTAAACAAATTCTGAATGTGCCGGCCCCAAGTACCAGCGGCGTTACCAGCCAGATGGTCAATGCCGGGAACATCCAAAACCAGGGTATAGAAGCTTCATTGAATACCACGCCTGTTCAAACCAACGATTTCGAGTGGAATCTGAATTTCCACTATACCAGGAACCGCAACAAGATCATTTCCCTGCATGAAGATGTGGGTGACTATAAGCTGCTTGCGGGAAGCCCCGCATACGGTAACTATCGTATAGGCAGTGCTGCCTACATTGGTGGGGATTATGGCGTTCTGTTGTCAGACATTTTACCCGCTACCAATGATAATGGAGAAAAGATATTAAATTGGGATAATACAAGCCGCAGTGCTTACTATAAACGAAGCGGTGATGTTCAGCGAATAGGCTCCATTCAGCCAGATTTTGTTGGCAGTGTTTCAAATTCTTTCAATTATAAGAACTGGAATTTTTCCTTCCTGATTGATGGTCGGTTTGGCGGCGATGTGGCTTCCTTTACAAACCGTTACGGTACGGCATGGGGCTACATGGAAACGTCAACCGACAATCTGGATTCAGAACACGGAGGTATTACCTGGACCAGCCAGTATCCCGATACCCAGGGCAGAACCTATGATGATGGTGTAATTCCTGATGGTGTTTTTGCTGATGGCACTGAAATACAGGGGCCCGATGGCAATGTGCACAATGTTGGTGGAATGACCTATCAGGAAGCTTACGACCAGGGATATGTAGAACCTTCCCATGCCTCTGCCCATACTTACTGGAATCATTCATGGGGTGCCGGCGTGATCACCGACAACTGGTTTTATGAACTGAATTATCTGGCTCTGCGTAATGTTGGGATCAATTATACACTTCCAGCTTCATTTGCCAGAAGTATAGGTTTCCAAAGTATGTCGGTTGGTTTGAAAGCCAGGAATGTGTTGTATCTCTATAATTCGTCACCGAACGATATGCATCCTGAAGGCTTCCGCGGTAACCAGTCAGACTATTCTTATTTTGAAAGAACGCCGCAGCCTTATTCCAGGACCATCAGCTTACGATTAAATGTAGGTTTCTAAATGAACTATTCCAATCAATAAAATAAGATATTATGAAAAGGTTAATATTATCATTACTTATACTCAGCATTCTTGCGGTTTCCTGCAACGAGAAGAAGTTTGCTGATATGAACCAGGATCCTCAAACGGTTACTGAGCCTGATTTGAGGTATCTGTTTACCAATGCACTACAAGGAATGGAGTCAGGCCATTATACTCAATGGTTCTATGACAATAGCCAGTATATGCAACCCTGGACCCAGGCAACGAGTGGTCAGGGTGGCTCTGGTATACCCCAGGGCAATGAAAGCCAGTTGAATCTCTTTCAGGAGGAAGGCAACCGGGTTGGAAAATGGTATGATTTGATGTCACCCCTATTTGAAATCCGCAATTTTATAGAAAACCGGATTTCGGACAGGAGACGGGCAACTTTTCAGTATCTAAAGGCGGTTACCTACCCCATCCAGGTTTATTATGGAATAAGGGTAACCGATGTTTATGGGGCACGCCCATATACAGAAGCCATGGAAGCAAGATATACCAACCCACCTAAGTTGAAACCCGAATGGGATACTCAGGAGGAGCTTTTTAATACCTGGCTGGAAGAGTTGAATACTGCCCTGGAAACCCTTGCATCCGAGCCCACTCATAATGGTGAGGTGGTTAACCAGGTCAGTCTTGGTAACCAGGACTTCGTCTATGGCGGTAACTGGGATCAATGGGCCAGGTTTATAAATTCTCTGAAGCTTCGCATAGCAGTTCGGCTGTTACATCAAGACCGGCAACGCGCTTTGAGCATTGCTGAAGAGGTTATGAACAATCAATGGGGACCAATTACCAGCAACGACGACAATTTTTACTGGTCGCCCCACACCGAGCAGTACGGTCCGGCCAATAATTTTGTGGCTTTTGGCCATGGGTCACGGCACCTGATGACCTTCATGAGGGAAAACCAGGACCCCAGGATGCGATTCCTTTATAACAAGAATGATTTCAACAGCATGGTCGTCCAGGGTTTCTTTGATGCAGGCAAGGAAGAAAATATTCCTTCCTATATCCGGCAGTATATTCGCGATACGGTGATACAGGCCGGCGACACTTACCAGGGCAATACGGTTCAGGAAGACAGCACTGTATTCCTCGGATGGAAAGAACCTGGCGCTCCATGGGTACGTTATTTTGGGGCACCGGTAGCTCCTGACAGCGCACGTTCCGGAGAAGTAGCCGAAGAATATTTCAGGACACAAAACTGGCGGCTTGAAAGTAAGAACTATGAGCCCAAATCTCTTTTCAAGCTGGAAATGTACGGTACGGCCATAGATTTTACCTATCCTGATATTCCGGGAAGAACGGAACAAACCAGGGAGAATTATCCTTATCATGCCTGCTTGTATTCTGCCGCCGAAACCAATCTCTACCTGGCTGAATTTAAATTGCTGGGTGCCGATATACCCAATACGGCACAATCCTATTTTAATCAAGCCATAGAGCAATCGGTAGAAACCTACGATAAGCTGGGCAGTGATAATGGGCTGTTATATTACGATCAACCTTACGATAGCGATCATGGCGCTTCTATTAAACTGAAAGAAGGAGAAATCCAGCAACTCATGAACAATGAGGCCTATACCCTTAGCGGTTCCCAGGAAGAAAAGCTGGAAAAGATTTATATACAGCAATATCTTAATTTCCTGGGGCGTCCTACTCAACTATTCGTTACTGCCAGAAGAAGCGGTATACCTAAGAAAAATAGTGAGTACCTTTCATGGGCTACTTTCTGGGACGGTGGCGTAGAAATGACCATCCCCAGAAGATTTGGCGTAGACCAGCCTACAGAAGATAATATAAATTATCAGAATATCCTAAATGGTCTGGAAATGCAAGGGTTTACTCCTGGTAATAACGAACCGCAAACGCTTAATGAAGAGCGTATCTGGTATGATGAAGGTGCTCCCGGCTGGGGAGAAGGCCCGAATTATTAATGGATGATTGAAATAAATAATCAATAAAAAAGAGGCCATCAGCGATGGCCTCTTTTTTATTTACCTAACTTGCAATCTTTGGTGATCAATTAATCATTTGATTATCAATCACCATTGGTCCATTTTACCTGTCCTCTCTCCAGGCTCCAGTCAATCCCAAAGTATCCGGCTGCCTGAATCCCCGTGTTTTCCGTTCCGATTTCAGAGGCATCATACACGGCAAAATCCGGGGCGTTATAAAATGGATACATGTATTTCCTGCTGTTCAGAAGCCTCCATCCTTTGGCTCCGGTTGCCGAAACAATCCCTACTGATGTGGATCCATTGGCTTCGCGCGGCCTGATAAATACACAGGCAAGGCTTTTACCGTTTAGATTCCTCTCCCCAACGGTAATGCTTTTTCCGTTAACCTGAATCGGGCTGTCAGATAACAATTCGTCCCAGACAGCATTGGTTTCAGCATTGCCATATATAATGACGTCTCTACCGGCATATTCGGAGGCTTTAAAAGCTGTGTCCGGGATGATGTCAATTGCCCCGTTTCCCTGGTACCAGAAGGTTTCCGCATCATACCTTGCCTTATCATAGGCATGTTGATTTTCTTCAGGTGTACCCTGTGTTGCATACACAAACATGAAATTGTTTTTGAATGCCCCCTTGAAAGTGCCATATCGATGGGGGCCTTTCAGTTTCTTGGAAGGTTTGTTCATGGTTTGCCATGAGCCATCTTCATTACGTGATAACCACAGTTGTTGTTCCTGTTCTGGGTAAGGGACTTTCTGCACCGATTGCCCGTCGATGGCAAAGCCTATGGAGTCTTTTGATGAAAGATGGTCCAGTTTTAAGCCCAATCGGGCTACATTTTTGGTATTCCCCTGGAATACATTTTTACCTGGCACAAACTCAATGTCTGCCTTGCTGAGCTCTAAATGGTCGATCTGGGCTTCAATTCCCAGCCAATGCTTGTAAGCCGATACCCCCGGATTGGCTGTGGCAAAGGTAACCTGTTGTATTTCCCCGTTTTCAGGTATCCGGTGCCGGGCAAAATAGTCGAAGAGGGGTGGCCAGTCGACACATGCTGCACCCGGTGCATCGGAATTGTCCCACCAGTGGCCCGCACCGGGTTCTTCATGGAACCGGTAATTGATCCCATGTTTGTCTAGCGTATCCATCATCTGATAAGCCTGGTCAACCGGCACCACCTTGTCGTCTTTGCCGTGGATGATGTAAACACCTGTATTGTTTTTCAGGTTTTCAACCAGGCCGAACGTGTTGCTTGGGCTCATGCTCCTGTAATAAAGCTTTTCAGTAGGATTGGCCTCTTCCATAAGCCTGCTTCCCCCATAAGTCCAGAAACTGTTCCATCCGGCACTGGGTCCGATGGCTGCCCACTTATCCGGGTAAGTGACCCCAAGGTACCAGGTTCCGTGACCTCCCATGGAATGTCCGGTCAAATATACCTTTTCCGGGTCAATGTTGTACTTTTCCTTTGCTATATTGAGTACCTCGATGGCATCCATACGACCCCAGTTTTCCCAGTCATATCCGTAAGGACGTCGGTTGGTCGGTGCCACTATATGTCCCCACGATTTGTGATGATAGGCCTGCGCCTGGTTGATGGCCTCCACTGATGCACCATGCACAGAGAGAAAAAGTGCCTTAGGTTCATCTGATTCTGAAGAAGCGGGATTGACTGCATAATACTGCAGACTGCCGTCAATGTCGCTTATGAATGTTTTCCTTTGTGGCTGGCCGGGGTTTTTAATGCTAAATCTTACCGTGGAGGTGTCGACGATCCTTTCTCCGGAATTCAGCGAAAGGGATACCTTTTTATTTCCTGTTTCTTTGGGCGCCTGCCCTTTGATGTTAAACGGTACTTTCCGGATGGTCATCGGCGCTACAACCGGCAGGGAGGTGTTGGTAGGTTGCAGGTTTTCGCCTTCCACTTGAATTGAAAGATTCTCGCGGGGCTGTGCAGTACCGTTAACTACGATAACTGCAGCCTGGTCATTAACCTGTTTTCCCTTGATCAGGTCAGGGAATGTGGGATCATTGACATTAAGCATTATTGATGAACGCATTGGATTCAGTCTGATCTTTAGTCTTCCCCGCGTGCAACGGAATAGCAGATGATTTTCACCCTCATTCAGCTTAATGGGCATCAAGCTGTAATTGTATTGAGGACTCCATGTTGGAGAATTGTCTTGAAGCTGGTAACGATTACCCATGCGCGGTTCTCCATTGACGAAAACCATGCGGTGTCCCATACCCTCAAGAAGTACTACCTTATCCCGGTCGGAACGTACCGCAACATAAGCATAATTGTTCCTGAAGGTTTCATGCTGGAACCATCCGGCACTGTCGGCTTCAATCGTCTCCCAGGTCAGTGCACCTTCAGTAGTCTTCAGCTTTTCTCCATCCGATTCCGGGTAGGTGAAATTCCCTTTGATAAGTTGGGTTTCAAGGGCATCGTAACTTCCCGAAGGCAAGCGCTTATTTAAAATTCTTACTTTTTCAATGAGTTGTTGGTCTTCCGTGGAAAAAGGTGCTCCTTCCGGTTGGATGTGATCGACACCTTTTTCTTTTTTCTCTTCTGTCTGACAATTGAAAAGTGTCATTCCCAGCAGAAGGCTGAGCAAGAGGATAATATTCTTTTTGAAAAAATTAATAGGGATCATAATGTGAAAAATTTTAGAGTTAATTCAAATTGAAAACATATTGGTGTGACGGATTATTAGCGGTTTCTGTTCCAGGTCTTTCCCTCTTCATCAATAAACCAGGTTCCATCATCAGGAGTTGCCAAAGAAATCACATAACAATATTTTCCTGCATTAATATTGACTTCTTTCGGAACTTTTATTTCGGGAAGACTTTGTGGCATGAGCTGTTCCAGGCTATTGGCATACATTCCATGCTCCCGATGAAATTGTTTCTGCCTGTAATACAGGTTTCTCATGTACCATTTAATATGAATACCGGGATTATTAATAAATTCAACATCATCACTTCCTGCTGGTTGTTTGCTGAACTGTAAAATACCCCATGTTTCCGGTCGGTGCATGTCGATTCTTCCCTGCGGCGACCAGACCCAGTTTTGCTCAGGAAGCAGTTTACCCGAATCATCTCTCTTTTTGTGATATTCGTTGTTTTTAATTTCCGTTTTCCACTGCACCCGTGAAAAATTAATCCTCCATTGATCATTATTTTTTGGTTTGGAACCGGGCATGATTCTTCTGAGCGCCTTCCAGGGAATAGCTATTTCGGCATTCCAGTATTGATCCGTATCACCCGGCTTATTTATAGTTCCTTCAATGTGTACAGACGTTTCCAGACCTTTCATGTCCCACTGGGTTAAAGGGGTACCGCCGTCGCGGTAAGGCTTTGTAAGTAAAAGATCCCAAACCGTGTTGAGGGCATTCATTTCCAGCTCAGCATATTGGTGGGAGTTGCCATCGGGATCAATGAAAACCTCAAAATCGTTGTCGTGAAAGATGACGGCATCCCGCTGTTTGATCGTTCCCCAGACATGGGGTTCTTTCATTTTTGCGAAAATATATAGATTGCGGTCATCCCAGAGCATTTTAACCCTTGTTTCATATTCTGGTTTATCTCTGAGGTGGCCTTCAATATCCACAAAAGGCTTTGTCCACTTAGTCTTGCTCCAGGCATTCTCATTTTGCCTACCGTCAATGGTCAGCGCTTGCGGGGTTCGCAAGCAAATGTAATTCCTTGGCTTAAAAGGTATGGGATGTTTGGGGACCTTTTCAAGTATTTTGTTGGAAGCATTTTGCTGAGCATATGACGCAGAGTTTCCCGAATGAATCAGAGCACTAAAGATTAGGACGATTAGGATAATGGCCTTGTTTTTTAAGAGGATCATTTTTCAGTAATTTTTATTTTTGGTAAGTTTATTCATTCATTGAATGAACTTATTCAGGGCAAATGTAAAGGTTTTGTTTTAGATTCTGGTAGATGAAAGCAAAAATTTACCCGGTCTTCAGGACGAAATTTATTAGATTTGTCGGGGAAACCAAATGTAGAGACCCACGGCCGTGCGTCCCTACAACATGTGAATTATCGGAATTAATTAATGGCAAGCCTAACGAAACAAGCGGAAATGATATACAGATTCTAAATAATGATCTTTTAAACCAATTAATATGAAACGAAGAGATTTTCTGAATACGGTTACTGTTTTTGGACTGGGAATGACTTTTGCCGGATTCCGGTCTGTTAACCGTTCCCGGGCAAAACCTACCCTGAAAAACTGGGCGTGGATAGGGAAACCCGGAGATCTGTCACCCGATAACCTGGATGGACTGTTTGCCCGATTTAGAGAGAATGGCATTGCTGCCATCCTTATGGGCGGTGATATAGAAGGATATAAAAAAGTTGCTCCTTTTGCCCTTAAAAACGGCGTGGAGTTGCACGCCTGGACTATGGGTACACGCCATGCCAGTCAGGAATTGCAGGAAAAACATCCCGAATGGTATATGATCAACCGCAATGGCGTTTCCTGTGTTGATGATCCGCCTTATGTAGGTTATTACAGGTGGCTTTGTCCCAGCAAGCAGGAGGCACGTGATTATATTACTGAAAACGCGGTAAACATAGCCAAAGTGGAGGGTTTAACCAGCATACATCTGGATTATATACGTTACCCGGATGTGATCCTGCCCAGGGCCCTGTGGGAGAAATACGACATTGTCCAGGATAAGGAGTATGCCCAGTGGGACTATTGCTATTGCGATGACTGTCGCCGCAGGTTCAGGGAACAATATGGTAAAGATCCCCTGAAGCTTGAAGATCCGTCAAAAGATGATGACTGGGATCAGTACCGCTATGACCAGATTACGGCGGTGGTGGATCAGGTGTATCATGCCGTACGTAAATATGACAAACAGACAACGGCTGCCGTATTTCCCACACCTTCACTCGCCAAAATGATCTGCCGGCAGGACTGGTCCAACTGGAGCCTGGATGCGGTCATGCCCATGATCTATCATAGCTTCTACAATAAGGAGGTTTCATGGATTGAGAAGGCGGTGAGAGAAGGAGTGAATGAACTTCCTGCAGATGTTCCGCTTTATGCTGGGCTTTTTCTTTCTGATTTAAATCCTGACCAACTGGTGGAAGCGCTGGAGCATGCCCGTAAAGGCGGTGCAAAGGGCGTGTCTTTCTTTACCGGCCATAGCCCAACTGATGAGCATTGGTGGAAGTGGAACCAGACCCTGAAAAACTATAAGGTATTATAAGCCTTATTGTGCTTTTTTATCGATTTCATCCAGTGTAAAACGCACGTTTAGAATGTAGGGCTGTTGGCCTTTTTCCCAGTGACCGTAAGTGGTGGTTACAACGGTGCCGTCGGGCAGCACTTCAACACCGGGATAACAGCAATCCCATGTATGCTTGTTGTCCTTGATGCGGATTCTGTATTGGCCTTCCGTGCCTTTGACGAGATCTTCGTATCTTCCTACCCAGTCGCCTTCTGTAGGGCTGCCCGTATCCACTTTTCGTGCCAGGTCATCCAGGTCGGTGATGCCTTTTTCTTCGGCCATCTTTCGCAGCTCGTTGTGTTTGGAGCTAACATCGCGGAAAGAAATGATGAGTCTTCCGTCGGGTGTATAGGCGGCTGTATGGCGGTCGCCGGTCAGGATGTTGGGCAGTGGACGAGGATCGGTCCAGGTTTTGCCTTCATCTCTTGAAAATATGATCTGGGAATTCTCCCTGCTTACTCCAGGTTTTTCCACCGTCATCACTGCGTTTCATTACGATGGGTCCGTTCCCGTGTCCCTTTGGATATACCGCATAGATGGTTTTGTCATCATCCAGGAGGGTGGTGGTTACGTGCCCCAGGTATTGTCCTGCCTCCTTGTCAACCAATGTTTGGCGATGGGTTTCATCGTTCAGGTCGATAAGGGGTTTGTTGAAATAGTCGGTTTTATGGTGACTGATATTTTGTGCTGAAGCAATACCGGTATTCAGTAAAATGAATAATGTGAATAACAGGACTTTCATGTTTCTACAGACTGGGACTCTTCTTTGGTTTCCATGGCTTCTACCGCTGCCCCAATGATTCCCGCATGATTTTGTAATTCAGCCGGGACCATCTTGGTTTTGACCTTTTTCAGGTACTGGGAATACTTGTCAAATTTTTTGCTTGCTCCGCCGCCTATGATAATGAGTTCTGGGTAGAAGAGACCTTCCAGATGATGCAGGTACTTGCCGAAACGTTTGGCCCATTTTTTCCATGAAAGGTTTTCCTGTTTCCTTATGGCATCCGAGGCCCAGTGTTCAGCCACCTTCTTTTTCTTTTTGAGATAAACATGACCCAGCTCGGTATTGGGGAGCAGTACCCCATCAGTGAAAAGGGCGGTGCCCAGACCAACGCCTACAGTGACAATCAAGCCAACACCCCGGATATTTTTGCCATGTCCAAATCTCATCTCTGCAAGTCCGGCTGCATCGGCATCATTAAGCACTTTTACCTGGCAATTGGTAGCATCGGATAGTAGCTTGGGGGCATCCTGTCCGATCCAGGAATCATCAATGTTGGAGGCATTCTGAACGATGCCGTTCATAATGGCTGCGGGGAAAGCCACTCCAACGCTCCCCTGGTAATTAAAATGATCCACGATTTCCTTAATGGTTTGTGCAACGGCCTCTGGTGTTGCCGGGTTTGGTGTGGGAATACGATGCCGGTCAGACTGGAGTTCCCCGTTACGTGTATCAACAAGGGCTCCCTTGATACCGGATCCCCCGAAATCTATACCTAAGCAGATGTTTTCATCCATATGACTTCTTGTTTTGAATTGATTGTATTACAAGGTCTTTAAAAAACAAACGAATAAAATTTCTCTTCTTATTTGTGAATGGAAATTTATAAAATATTAAAAAAATTCATCCAAGCAGATCCATAAAAATAATTCGGTTTCTGAATTCATGTCTTTTCAATCAGTTGTTTTACATAGTCACCAATGGCCAGGCAGGCTGTTAAACCTGGCGATTCTATCCCTACAAGGTTAATGAGGTTGGGATATCCTTTGTCCGCTTCGTTGCGTATAATAAAATCGCGCACAGGATCCCCTGGCTTCTGCAATTTTGGCCTTATACCTGCCTGGTCGGGGTGAAGATCATCTGGTTCCAGGAAGGGCAGGAAACGTTTTGCCGATTCAAAGAACTGATTCTTTCGGGAGTGTTCCACGGAATAATCCTCACTGTTATCGCCAAGATAAACCGTATTGGGCCCCAGCTTAAGCCCGCGATTCAGATCCACCGTTGCGTGGATGCCCAGGCCGGTGGTATTCGTTTCTGGTACGGGATACACCAGCCGGCTTACCAGTTTACCCTTTCCGTTCCCTACCCCCCAGTATTCTCCTTTCCAGAAATAAAGCCGGTAATAAGGATTATCAATCCCCATCAGCCTGGAGATTTCATATGCTCCCAGTCCTGCGCAATTGACTAAAACCCGGCTTGAAAAGGTAAAATCCCCTTCGTCGTCTTTTACGGTTACATCATATCCCCCGTCAATTTTCTTAAGCCCGGTTACCTTATTGTTATATGCCATGTCAACCCCGTTCCTGCCTGCTTCCTTTTCAAGCTCCTTCATCAATCCATGAGAATCCACAATACCTGATTCCGGATAATATAGGGCAGATATGGCCTCCACGTTTGGTTCCAGCTCCCGGACTTCTTCCCCGGTAATTTGTTTTCCCGAGGTTACGCCATTTTTTTTTGAACCTTCCAGGATCGATGGCAATTGTTTTTCTTCTTCCCGATCGGTTGCTACAATGATTTTACCGCACTTGTTGTAAGGAATTTCATTCTTTTTACAGTAATCGTACAAAAGCTGCCTGCCTTCCACGCAAAGCCGGGCCTTTAAGGAGCCGCGGGGATAATATATTCCGGAATGGATGACCTCTGAATTACGGCTTGAGGTTTCTTTTCCAAAACCTTTGTTCTTTTCAATAACCACAATGTTGTCGAGATCTCCCGACAGCCTCACTGCTACTGCCAGTCCGACAACGCCAGCCCCTATAATGGTAATATCTGTATCCAAGTTATTTTGTTTATATCTTTTTAGTCGGTTTTATCCGGCACAATATAATAAATTAAAAGTAGTGAATCAAAACGGAACAATCCCCTTTTGTTTGTATTTTAATAAAATCAGCTTCATTCTTTATATTGATTCCTTTCCATAAAAGATTAATTGAGGTATGCGGTTTGATTTTTAAAAATAAAACGTTAACTTGGGCAAGCCAAAACCAAACAGGATGTTATCAAGAGATTTTAGATATCTTGGTTTTGGCTTGTCCAAGTTAGGAATTGATAAATCCATCCCAATCTCCGTAAATTTCAATATTGCCCAACTAAAAATATGACATCATGGAAAGACAAGAAATCAAGGAAAGAGTTAAAAAAGTAATTGCAAACGTCCTCAATACTGATATTGCAGAAATATCAGATGATGCCAACTTCATTTTTGATCTGGGGGCGGATTCCATTCAGAGCGTTCAACTCATTGCTGGCTTTGAGGAGGAATTCGATATCGATATGGACGAAGATAAAGCAAAAGAAGTACAAACGGTATCAGGTGCCATTGATTTTATTGCCGGCTATCTGGATTAACATGACCATCGTAAATTATTTAAGATGACCAGGAGATTTCAAATCCATAAGAAGAATCTCAGGAATTTTTTTTATCCTGAGTCAATAGCGGTTGTAGGTACCAACCGGCAGAAAGGAACGGTCCCCGGCGATGTATTCATTAATTTGCTGAAGGCTGAATTTAACGGAGTAATATTCCCTGTAAGCCCCAGGGATACATTCATCTCTGGAGTGAAAACCTATAAGTATGTAATTGATATAGAAGATCCTGTTGATCTGGCAGTCATTGTATTTCCCAGTTCGGTTGTACATTTGGCGCTGGAACAATGCGGTAAAAAAGGAATAAAAGCGGTGATTGTGATTTCAGCAGGTTTCCGGGAAGTAGGCGGCGTGGGAAAAGAACGGGAAGATTTGCTGATGGAGATTGCCGAAAAATATGAGATGTCAGTCATCGGACCGAATTGCCTTGGTGTGATCAATACTGACAGCAGAGTGCGCCTTAATGCATCATTTGCCAGAAGTTTGCCCCATGAAGGGAACATTGGTTTTATTTCTCAAAGTGGGGCTTTATGTACTGGTGTGCTGGATTATGCAAGAGCCCATCATATAGGATTTTCCAAATTTATTAGCTTTGGAAACAAACCAGATGTAAATGAGATTGATCTATTGTATTACCTGGCTGAAGATGAAAAAACCAGCATTATCCTAATTTACCTTGAGGAGATTTCAGACGGCCGCGGATTGATGCAGGCTGCCGAACATGTGATTGAAAAAGGCAACAAACCGGTGTTGCTCCTGAAGGGAGGAAGGACCTCCGAAGGGGCTTCGGCAGCAGCCTCACATACCGGTTCACTGGCCGGAAGTGACCGGATTTGTGATGCAGCATGCCTGCAATCAGGAATCATTCGCTGTGATACCATTGAGGATATGTTTAACATTGCGGTGGCTTATGCTTATCAACCGGTTCCCAGAACGAATAAGGTGGCGATCATCACCAATGCCGGAGGTCCCGGTGTACTGGCAACGGATGCAGTGGTGAGGGAAGGACTGAAAATTGCTCAATTTAGTGAGGAAACTACCGATATTCTGAGGAAAAGCCTTCCGGCGACTGCCAATATAAACAATCCGGTAGATGTTATTGGTGATGCAAGGGCAGACCGGTATAAAGTGGCCATGAAAGCCGTATGTGATGATCCTGAAGTTGGCGGCCTCTTTGTTATTCTCACACCACAGTCAATGACCGAGATCAATGAGATTGCACAGGAGGTGATTAACGTATCCAGCCAATACGATAAACCTCTATATGCTTCTTTCATGGGTGAGGCCGATGTGGGCGAAGGCATCCAAATGTTGCGGCGAAACCGGGTCCCCCACTATTTCCTGCCTGAATCAATGGCCAAGTCATTTGTCAAAGCCTACTATTTCAATGAACTAGCCAAAGAATCCGGAACAGAACATGTTCCTGTTGAAGATGTTGACAGGGATAAGACTCATCAGTTGTTGAATAAAGCTATTGAGGCCAAAAGGAAACATCTTCCCGAATTCGAAGCCGTAAAAGTTCTTGAAACTTATAAGCTACCGTTATTGCCTAACGGATTGGCTAATTCAGCAGATCAGGCGGCAGAATTAGCGGATGAGGTGGGTTATCCCGTGGTTATGAAAGTCATGTCGGAAGACATTGTCCATAAGTACGATGTTGAAGGTGTGGAGCTCAATATCCGGTCGAAGGAAGAAGCTGGAAAAGCCTATGAAGAGATTATGAAAAGGGTTGGGCAATATGCACCACAGGCCCGTATTGATGGTATATTTGTTACACGGCAAATACCAAAGGGGGAGGAGATCATACTGGGTATCAAGCGGGATCCTGTGTTTGGGCCGGTTATCATGTTCGGGATGGGAGGTGTATACGTTGAGGTTTTTGAAGATATAAGCTTTGGCGTAGCTCCTCTTGATGGAAATGCCACCGAAAAGATGATGGAAAGGATTAAAGCTTACCCTTTGCTTAAAGGCTTCAGAGGTAGAAAAGCGCGCGACCTGAAAGTCCTGAAAGATACCATTATGCGGTTGAGCCAGCTGGCAGTTGATTGTCCGCAAATTAAAGAACTTGACATTAATCCACTGATCTTGCTCGAAGAGGGCCAGGGTGCTTATATTGCCGATGCCAAACTTATGTTATAGAATCTTTTAATCCATTGAAAGCAGTTAAATTAATTTCTAACCTATAAAATCAGTACATTATGAGAATTTTAATACATTCGAATTACCAGGCTTTAAGTAAATGGGTAGCCTATTATATTGCAAAGAAGATTAAGGATTTCGGTCCAACACCTGACAAACCCTTTGTGCTGGGCCTACCTACCGGTTCTTCACCAGTAGGAACCTATCAGAACCTGATAGAGCTATACAAAGAGGGGAAAATCTCTTTCAAGAATGTAATTACATTCAATATGGATGAATATGTGGGGATTCCCGAAGATCATGAGGCAAGCTATCATTACTTCATGTACCATAACCTTTTCAACCACATTGACATTCCCAGGGAGAACATCAATATCCTGGATGGTAATGCCAAAGATCTGGAGGCAGAATGTACCCGATACGAGGAGAAGATTCAAAGCTACGGTGGAATCAATCTATTTCTGGGTGGCATCGGTGCAGATGGCCACATTGCCTTTAATGAACCGGGCTCTTCACTCTCCTCAAGGACCAGGGTGAAAACCCTGACACACGACACCATACAGGCGAATGCCCGCTTTTTTAACAATGACATAAGCAAGGTTCCCCGAACTGCCCTAACAGTAGGTGTTGCCACCATTATGGATGCAGAGGAGGTGCTGATCATTGTGAATGGCTTACATAAAGCCCGGGCCCTGAGAATGGGCATAGAAGAAGGTGTAAATCACATGTGGACTGTATCCATGCTTCAGCTGCATCGCCATGGTATTATTGCCTGCGATGAGGACTCCACCGAAGAGATCAAGGTGGGTACCCTGAAATACTTTAAAGACATAGAAAAAGAAGCATTGAATTCACTGCCCGATTTATAGAGATTATAATGAGGCACTCCTGTAACTGAATCAACGATGTATTATTGAAAACCATTTTTCCAATGGAATACAGAAATTTAACAGACGCTGAAATTTCCCTGCTGGAAAAGAATGGATGCGCGGCCGAAGACTGGTCACGCATCCAGGTAAAACCGGAATTTGATCCCCGGAGATTGCACCAGGTTTACTTTGCCGGAGATGTTGTCATTGGCTTGTTTTCAGGAGAAATTGAAGTAGAAAAAGGAGTAAGGAAACCTTCCGGGATATACCGGAGTTACATTAAAGATTGCATCATTGGCGATGGAGTTTACATTGCCAGTGTAAGCAATCTGGTTTCCTACCAGATCGCCCAAGGAGTGGTTATTGAAAACGTCAATACCCTCATGACCGAAGGCGAAAGCACTTTCGGCAATGGAATTGAGCTGGAGGTTTTAAATGAAGGGGGTGGCAGGGACTTACCCATTTTTGATAAGATGTCGGCGCAGATGGCTCATCTTATGGTGCATTACCGGCACGACCGCAAAATGATTGAAAAGCTTGGTAAAATCATCCGGAAATATGCAGATGGCAAAAAGTCTGATAAAGGTATCATAGGAGAAGGAGCCAGGATCATCGGGACCCGGATAATTAGAAACGTCAATATAGGAAGTTATGCAGAAATATATGGTGCCGTGCACCTGGAGGAAGGAACCGTCAGTAGTTGTGAGGAAGCTCCGGTTATGATAGGACCGGGCGTAACGGCCAGGGAATTTATGGTGCTTTCGGGCTCCAAAGTAGACAGCGGCGCCATTCTTGAAAAAACCTTCATCGGTCAAAGTGTGAAGGCAGGGAAGCAGTTTTCAGCAGAAAATTCGGTTTTCTTTGCCAATGGCGAGCTTTTCCATAGTGAGGCTGTAAGTGTATTTGGAGGCCCTTATACCATATCCCATCATAAGTCGACCCTATTAATCGCCGCACAATATTCCTTTTATAATGCCGGTAGCGGCTCGAACAAAAGCAACCATCTTTATAAGCTTGGGCCCGTCCATCAGGGAATTCTGGAACGGGGTTCAAAGACCGGATCATTCTCCTACATGATGTGGCCCTGCCATTTGGGACCATTTTCTGTGGTGCTTGGTAAACATAAAACCAACTTTGATACTTCCGACCTGCCCTTTTCTTACATCGATGCCAAAAGCGACAGGAGTGAATTGATTCCGGCACTTAACCTGTTTACTGTCGGTACCTTGCGCGACACCAGGAAATGGCCTGAAAGGGATAGAAGAAAGGATCCTGAAAAGCTTGATCTGATCCATTTCGATCTGTTCAGCCCTTTTATCGTTCAAAAGATGGTGAACGCCTCCGAAATTTTACAAAAGCTAAAAGACAATGCTTCCAGGGATCAAAAGTATGTTCCTTATAAAGGGCTTCACATCCCGCGCTTAATGTTACGAACAGCCCAGAAATATTATGAGATCGGTATTAAGGTCTACATGGGTTCAGAGCTTGTAAAATTTCTGGAAAGTTCAAAGGCAAATGATTTTGAAGAGCTGAAGAAAGAATTCATTCATGGTAATGAAAATGGCAGAGGAAAATGGATGGATCTTTCAGGGATGTTTGCACCGCAGGAAGAGGTAAACCGAATTTGCAAAGGGATTAAGGAAGGAAAGGTGAGCTCCGTGGATGATCTTTTGACTGAGCTTCGGAAGGTTTATGAAAATTACCCGGCATACTCCCGGGTTTGGTGCTGGTATCTTATTGCCGAAAGGATGGGGGTTAAGCTTCAGGACCTAACCAAAGATCACCTGGTGGGTATCATCAATGACTGGAAAACGAATGCAGAAAAGATGAACAACATGATCATCAAAGATGCACAGGGCGAGTTCTCAGAAAGCAGCAAGATTGGATTTGGGCTCGACGGGGATCAGGAGGCCCGTGATCAGGATTTTGAAGCCGTCAGAGGCAGATTTGAGGATAATTCCTTTGTTCAGGGACTGCAAAAAGAAACCGAAGAGATTGAAAAGAAGGCTGAGGCGTTGATTCAGAAATTGCAGGAAATTTAACCCGAATTAGTCCTGTCGCTGAACTCCATTTATATATTTTAACTCATTTCAAATTGTTCCACTCCGTGGCATCAACTTCATATTTTTTATAATTTGCAGAAATTGAATTTGTTTGAAACTGTTCAATTTTCGGGTATTTATTATGAAGTAAAAACTACAATGGAAAAATATTTTAAGGAAAAAGAGCAGGAAGAAACGGAGAGAGAGGAAATGGGACCGGAAGAAACGGCTTCCTACTGCCGGCATTATGCCATGTGTAAGATTGATTTTCTCAACACCGGCCTCTGTGCCTCAGGTTCTGAAAATTGTTTTGTCAGTTACTACCCCCAGGGCCGAATGGCGCTTTATGCAGCGCTGACCGATGGTCGGATTCCACTTACAGAAAAGGTTGCTGAAATTGCAGATGATTGTGACCTTTGCGGAGTATGCGACAAGCAATGTCATTTTGTTACCGGCATGCGGCCGGCAAAAGTTGCCAGGGCACTGAAAAACTATATCGATGAGCACAGGGATCAGATTTCCACCGTTGAAGTGAATGATCCGGTTTATAATGAGTTGGTTGGTATAACTGGGGAGAAGTGGTGCAGCAAGGATCCGGCCATCTGTATCTCATATGCCAATGATCCCTCTCCCGCCACGGAAGAAACCATACCTGCCTATGTTATTTTACCAGGTGACGCGGAGGAGCTCTCCTCAATCATGAAAATTTGCTATAGGTACGGTCTTGACTTTGCCGTCCGTGGCAACGGCTCCAGTGTGATGGGATTTGTACTGAACAAGACACTGGTCATTGATATGGTCCGTATGAAAGATATTGAATTAAATGAAGAAAGGGGATTGATCAGGGCCGGCGCCGGCGTTTCCGCCTATGAACTTCAAAAGGCAGCCACTGAAAGAGGATACAGGGTGCAGGTGGCAGAGCCTGCTGCACTTGTTGCAGCCAATCTCATTTGCTCGGGCATTTTTTCCACCTATTCCCATGCTTATGGGATGGGTGGCCAAAATGTGATCGATGCACGGTTTGTCGACCCTCAGGGAAAAACATTTTGGATGTCTGAAAAATCGGCTCCCAATCTTTTTGCCTACGAGAAACGCGAGGTGCCTTTTCCCGGTATTTGCACAGAAGTCTTTCTTAAGTTGTACCCACGTCTTCCCGATGAGCGGGGTTTCCTGGTGCCTTTTTCATCATTTGATAAGGCCCTTGAATTCCTCCGGGAGATCAGCCAGAGAAGGATAGGACTTGCTGCCGGGTTACTGGGAGGTGAATATTTGGCAACCTTTCTTTCTCCCTCCACTGAGTTGGCACAAAAAGTGAAAGGAATACTTCACGAAAGTTTTGATATGGCATTTGTCGTTCAGATGGTGGGCGACCGGAAAGATGAATGCAATGTGCAAAACATGGGCTACCCGGTGATCTCCCAGCGGGTTTTCCGCACGCTTGTACTTTCTCTTCCTGATCTGAAGGACAATGAAGTATTGGTTCACCTGAACGAAATGATGGAGGGTGATTCTGTATACCAGATGCTGGCCGATGATAAGATGGAACCTTTGATTGAAACGGTACTTCAACCGGGGCCCCATAAGCTGGCCGGAGCTGTATCTGAAGATTTGAAGGCTTTTTACACCCGCTTGTATGAAGATCCGAAACTGACAGACCTGGTATGGCTGACTGATTTCAGAATACTAAGCTCACGAATGGGAAGAGAAAAACATGTTGTGCCCTGGGTCGTTTATGTCCCCCTGGATAAACCTGAGCTGATCTCTGAAATAAACAACGAATTTCGCAGAATAGGTGATAAATGGAAGATAAAGAATGATTATGGCTTCATTACTCCGCTAGATTTTGGCAAAAGGGCGGTGTTTGAGTACGATTATTATGTAGACCAGCAAGATGATGAAGATAAGATGTGCATGCTCCAGGCCATGAAAGAAACCGCCGGAATGATCGAAAAATTCAGCGCCCGGTATGATGCAGTCCGCTGGGTCCGGTATACCCTGTACCAGGGTTTCGCAAGGATGGAGAATATATTGTACACTTAGGTCTATAACTTGTTTTTGCAATGTAACAATTTAGCAATATAAAAATTAGAGAGTGTATGTATTTTTCTTCCTTTGTTTCATAAATTATCAATTATATATTGCCCCCTTCAGTTAGGCCTTTCTTCCCAAAGGGCCGCCTGAATGTCGGTCAGCCATTCAATCATTTGATCATTATTTGCAGATTTGGTTTAAAATACTATTTTTGTCAGCCATGCGAAATATATTATCATATGGTTTGATTTTTCCGCTATACCTGGCCGGTTTGAGCCTGATCCTTCATGCTTTCATTCCCCATACACATCATTACGGTAATGAACCGGATCACATCCTGAAAGAATTGAGAAAAGAAGGGATTTATGATAAGAACGATCATTCCGGTACTTTATATTTCGCAGATAGCCATCATTCCTACATCTGCCATTTTAATCCCCAGGTGTTCAAAGGACAGGATAACCCAACCGGTTTCTCATTCATCCGAACCGAAAGCTCCAGGATTATTCACCGGTTAGAATCTGCTATTATCCACCATTTTTATGGAGTTAAAGGATATGCTTCCGTAATATTAAGCAACAAGTCCTCCCGCGCTCCTCCTTTTCTTTTCCTTTAATACTTCGCATTCATTTATTTATCTTTTTAAATCGGTAACATTTTTTACTGATAATATTCTATTATTCAATCATTAAATGATTTTATGATACAGTCTGTAATACGTTTTTCCGTCAGAAATAAATTCATTATCGGAATGATCATTATGGCCTGGATTGGTTGGGGAATTTATTCCGCGGTCAACCTGCCGCTGAATACCCTTCCCGATCTGACCAATAACCAGGTAAAGGTTACCACCTATACACCTGACCTGGCTACAGAAGAAGTTGAACGCCTGATAACCTATCCGATCGAGCTTGAGATGGGAAATTTGCCCGGCCTGAAAGAGATCCGCTCCGTATCTAAGTTTGGATTATCAGATATCACCCTTGTTTTTGAAGATGATATGGGTATGTACAAGCCCAGGCAATTGGTGAAAGAGAAACTGGAAAGCGCATCCTCGAAATTACCCGCCGGTTCCGGAAAACCTACTATGGGGCCGATGACCTCCGGTCTGGGGGAGATTTATCAGTATGTGCTCTCAACAAAACCCGGATACGACACTGTTTACAGTGCGATGGATCTCCGCGAGATCCAGGATTGGATTGTAAAGAAAGAATTGATCAATGTTCAGGGTGTTGTAGGAGTAAATACAATGGGTGGTTTCCTTAAGCAATACGAAGTAGCTGTTGAACCCGACCGCCTGAGAAGTTATGGACTTGCCATTACCGATATATACGAGGCATTAAAGAAAAACAATGCCAATACGGGTGGAAGCTATATTGAAAAGAACAGGCGGGCTTATTTTGTCCGTGGCCAGGGATTGACTCAATCGCTGGAAGATATTCGGAATATCGTACTGAAGAACGATAATGGTATACCGCTTCAAATTGGCGATGTGGCTGATGTCAGGTATGGCCATGCGCCTCGTTTTGGTGCTTTTACCTATAATGGGAATGGAGAAGCCGTGGGGGGCAAAATTATGATGTTGCGCGGGGAAAACCCTGCCGAAGTGATTTCAAATGTGAAGGAACGTTTGCCACAGGTGAAGTCTGCCTTACCGGAGGGAGTGGAAATGAAGCCGTTCCTCGACCGGTCAACCCTTATCAATAAAACCACCGGAACGGTAACAGAAAACCTGGCCCTGGGAGCATTGATCGTAATTTTTGTGCTGATCATGCTTATGGGAAGTATGAGATCAGGTTTGATAACAGCTTCCGTGATTCCCCTGTCCCTGCTGTTCGCTCTTGGTATTATGTATACATTCAATTTATCGGCCAATTTAATCAGCCTGGGGGCCATCGATTTCGGGATCATCATTGACGGGGCTGTGATTATTATTGAGTTCACGGTATTTCAGATCCGAAGGCACATCTCCTCCCTGAGGGGACTTAAAGGTAGAAAGCTGCAGAGAGAGATCAATGAAATCACGGTCTGGTCTTCTGGAAGAATGATGCGCACAGCGTTCTTCGGACAATTGATCATCCTGATCGTATTTATCCCCATACTTACTTTGACCGGCCAGGAAGGGGATATGTTCAAGCCGATGGCCCTGGTTTTCGGTTCCGCTCTTCTTGGAGCCATCATCTTATGCCTGACTTATGTTCCCATGATGTCGGCCTTGCTACTGCGGCCGGAAAAATCGGATAAGCCGGGATTTGCAGACCGCCTCATCAACAGTGTTCGTTCCGGTTACCAGCGGATTCTGAGGAAAACCCTGCGATACCGATACGCTGTGACCTCCGCCATTGTTATTCTCCTGGTTGGGGCCATCTTGATTTTCGGCCGTCTGGGCTCGGTCTTCATTCCAACACTCGATGAAGGGGATTTTGCCATCCATCCCATCCTTCAACCAGGCACTTCGCTTTCCGAAACCGTGGAAATCAACACAAAACTTGAACAAATACTGATGGATGAATTTCCTGATGAAGTAGACCAGGTGGCGACCAAGATCGGAACAGGAGAGATCCCAACCGATCCCATGTCGCTGGAGATGGCCAAAATGATTATCAATCTGAACCCCAAGGAGGAGTGGACCCGCACAGAGACAAAAGACGAACTGGAGCAGATGATGAAAGAAGAGATGTCTGCGGCCGTGCCCGGTGTGAGCTTTTTCTTCTCCCAGCCGATCGATATGCTTTTCAAACACCTGTTAACAGGTTCCACTGCGGATATTTTGATGAACATTTACGGTTCGGATCTGGATACACTTTATCATTACGGTCAGAAAGCCCGGAACATCATAGATGATATTCCGGGAGCAGGGGACCTTAACGTGCAGAAGGTCATCGGGCTTCCACAAATTGTCGTTGAATACGACCGCGACAAGCTGTCCCAGTATGGTCTGGATATTGAAACGGTTAACCGTACGGTTCAGGCCGGATATTCCGGTATGAAAGCCGGTACCATCTATGAAGGAGAAAAGCAGTTTTCCCAGGTGGTCAGGCTGAAGGAGCAATACCGGAATGATCCCGGATCAATCGGGGAATTATATATCAGGCGACCCAACGGCGGACAGGTTCAGCTTAGTGAAGTGGCTGACATTAGCATGCAGGCAGGACCTGCCTCTATCTCCCGCGAAGCAGTAAAACGAAAAATTGAGGTTGATGTCGATATAGGCGACAGGGATACCGAATCCTTCATCAATGCTGTTCAGAAGGACCTGGCACAAAATCTTGACCTGCCCAGGGGATATAGCATTACCTATGAAGGTGAATTTGAAAGCCTTCGGCGGGCTAAAAAACGTCTTTCATGGGTTGTTCCGTTGGTGCTTGCTTTCATATTCGCCCTGCTTTATTTTACATTCAATTCCTTTAAACAGGCCGCACTGGTATTTTCTGCCGTTCCCCTGGCAGCCATCGGCGGGATATTTTCTTTATGGATACGCGGAATGCCTTTCAGCATATCAGCAGGGATTGGTTTTATTGCCCTCTTCGGGATTGCTGTACTGAACGGGGTAGTGCTCATGAGCTTCTTCAATGAGTTGAAGGCAGAAGGGATGAATAACGTTTTCAGAAGGATTTATCACGGCACAGACATGCGCCTGCGCCCGGTGATCCTCACAGCTCTTACCGATATGCTCGGGTTTCTGCCCATGGCTGTCTCTACTTCTTCCGGGGCCGAGGTGCAACGTCCGCTGGCAACCGTTGTTGTGGGCGGTTTGGTGACTGCAACCCTGCTTACCCTGATATTGCTACCCATCATTTATTCATTCAGTGAAAGAATGCATAAGGTGCCATCTTTTTCAGCCATTGTTTCAAGAACCCGGCAGCGTATCAATGGCAGATACCTGATAGCCGCTCTTGCATTGTGTTCCCTGTTATACCCGGGTAAACTAAATGCACAGAGTCCTGAAAACCGATTTGTAGAAATACAAAGCATGGACCAGGCCGTAGAAGTAGCACTGGATAATCATCCTACAATAAAAGCAGGGGAGCTTCAGGTGGAGCAGCAGGAGAAACTTAAAAATACATCATGGGATTTGCCGGATACCAGGCTGATTTATGAAAAAGAGAATGAAGGCACCGGCATCGAAACCTGGTCGGTTGAACAGGAGATAAGAAATCCACTTGAATACGCCGCACGCTCTGATTTAGCAGATCAACGCATTGCAGAAAGCAAAACAATGCTTGATATGAAAGAAGCGGAACTGCGACGTAGCGTTCAATCCGCTTATATAGATGTGCTCTATGCAAAAGAAAAGGTCATGTTTTTGGAAAGACTGCAGGGTATTTTTAAAGACCTGTCGAAGGCCGGTAGGCTTCGTTTTGAGACCGGGGAGGTTCCCTACCTGGAAAAGATTTCTTCTCAAGCTAAATACGAGGAGATTATTGTAGCAAAAAAAGAGGCCAGGCAACTGCTGGCCAGCAACAGGAATACACTGAAGAGCCTGCTCTATTTGGAGGATTCAGTAAGACTTGAACAAACTGAGCTAAAACAGCTTCAGCCCGGGCAGGAATACATTGCCAGGGATTCCTTAAATTCCAATACCCTGGTGAACCTTTATAAACGCAGGTGGAAAACAAAGCAGGCTGAAAAAAAGGCAGTGAAATCCATTTCATGGCCCGATCCGTTTTTCCGTTACAGCAGGAAAAATTTCTCAGGCACCGGAAGTTTTTCTGCTTTTGAGCTGGGCTTAGCAGTACCGCTGGATTTTTGGGCAGAGAAGGGCAGAAACCAGGCCGCGGAGCTTGCTGCCGACGAGGCGCTTCAGAATTACCGGGAGGTTGGCAACGATATGCGTACAACCTACATCAATACGCTGAATCAATTGGAGACCTACCGGCAGCAACTGGAATTCTACAGGGAAAGCAGGCTGAAAGAAGCGGATATGATCATTAAAAGTGCTTCAAAACAATATGAAGCAGGAAATATTGATTACCTTCAATATATCCAGTATTTCGACCAGGCTACGGATATCCGGCTCAAACATCTGGAAACCCTGAGGAATTTTAACCAGAGTATCATAAAACTGGAATATCTATTAGGAGAACAACAATTTGAATTATAAAAATAATCAGCAATGAACCAGATAAGCATTAAAACAGCACTTGTCATCATATCCATGATGGTCGGATTCATGTTTCCCGGCTGCTCCTCCAATGATGAAAACGGGACGCGTCAGGATACATCTGAAAATCAAACCGAACATAGTCACAGCCATGAAGAATCCGGAGAACACAATCATTCGGGTCCTTTACACGGGATCAGGGAGTCCTTATCGGAAGATGAAGTGCTCATCACCGGGAGGCAAATGAAGACAGCCGATATCGATCTCGGAACAATAACAAGACAGGAATTATCGCAGTTGGTGAAAAGTTTTGGTGAGCTTGCCCTGGCTCCCTCGGATGAGGCGAGGGTTAGCGCAGTGGTCGGCGGGGTATGCAGCGACATCCGTGTTATTGAAGGTGATTATGTCAAAAAAGGCCAGGTTATTGCCCGCATCACTCATCCCGATATTGTGGATATGCAACAGAAGTACCTGGATGCATTAAACCGCGATGAATATCTTGAATCTGAATACAAAAGACAGAAAAGGCTGCTGGAGGACAGTGTGAATTCAGAAAAGACTTTTCAGAATGCAAAGACGGACTATCAATCCAACCTGACCCAGCTGCAAAGCCTCAAAAAGAAACTACAACTCATTCATATTGACACGGAAGATTTATCACCGGAGACCATTCATGATGGTTATCCTGTAGTGGCACCCATATCGGGTTATATTGCCCGGGTGAATGTCAATACGGGAAGTCACCTTAACCCGCAGCAGCCACTGTTTCATATTACAGCAAATGACCGGGTGCATATTGATCTGAATGTATACGAGAAAGACATGCACAGGATTGCACCGGGCCAGAAGCTAACGTTCAACCTTGCCAATAACCCGGGGAGTCAACCCATGAAAGGGAAGATCATGAAGACGGCAAAAAGATTCGATACCGGGCAGCGAACAGCCCTTGTGCATGCTGAAATTCTTGATAAAGGAAGGGATCTTTTACCCGGGATGTCTGTTATTGCTCATATTCAAACAGGGGGCAATAAGCAAATGACTTTGCCTGAAGAAGCATTCGTAGCAGATCAGGGGAAAGATTATATTTTCCTTCTAAAGGAACAAGGGGTAGCTGGCAAGGATCATGAAGCCCATGATCATAACGAAGTTGAAAGTAAACAGACCCATGAGCATCAGCATGAAACGGCAGGAAAACAAGAGGATGGACATGCCCACGATGATGCTGCACACTATTTTATCTTTGAAAGGGTTTTAGTTAACAAGGGAATGACGGAAGGCGCTTTTACAAGTTTTACCTTTGACCTCGCGCATTCTGCTGATGACCGGTTTGTGATAAACAATGCGCAGGCGTTGATTTCTGAAATGAAGAAAGGTGGAAGCGGCCATGGTCATGCGCATTGATTTGAATCATTCAAATAATGTATTTTTGGGCCGTCGATTATCAGGTAAAAAACCAGGTTTTCAATAGCGTCATAATAACTCAGGTTGAACCAAACTTGTAGGATGGATCAAAACAGAAAGCGTATGAAAATTGTTTGAACTTTATGGGACATTCGCACGGACATGAACATTCCCATCAGGTAACACACAGGAAGGCTTTTATAACAGGCATTATTCTTAATGTGGCCTTTGTAGCTGTGGAGGTTTTCTATGGGCTGGTTGCCAATTCTTCTGCATTGCTGGCAGATGCCGGACATAATGCCGGGGATGTCCTCAGCCTGGTTTTTGCCTGGACAGCAGCCTGGCTGGCCACTCTGAAACCCAAAGGCAAATACACGTATGGCCTGCGCCGGACCACCATCCTCGTTTCCATTCTCAATGCGCTCATGCTTTTCGGTGCTGTTATTGCCATTGGCTGGGATGCCGTTGGGAAGCTTTCAGAACCCCGGCCGGTAGCCGGAACTCAGGTGATGATCGTGGCAGGCATTGGTGTAGTGATCAATACGATTACTGCTTTGTTGTTTATGAAAGGACAGAAAGGCGACCTGAATATAAAAGGGGCCTTTCTGCATATGGCAGCCGATGCAGGAGTCTCTGCCGGTGTAGTTCTTGCGGGACTACTGATCAATCTTACCGGGTTGCTCTGGATCGACCCGGTGATGAGCTTTGTCATTATCGGTGTAATTCTATGGGGTACCTGGAAGCTGTTTACCGATTCCATCAATCTCGCGCTCGATGCTGTGCCCAAACATATCGACATCAATAAGGTAAGTGAGTTTCTTCTTTCAAAAGACGAGGTACAGGATATCCACGATCTGCACGTTTGGGCGATCAGTACTACCCAGATCGCGCTTTCAGTCCATCTCGTAGTACCGGGATATTGCGATGACCAATTCTTAGCGGATCTGCAGGAAGAATTATATGATAAATTTGGGATCGGGCACACAACCATTCAGATTGAAAACAAAAGCCTTGAGGGAAATTGCATGACCGGTTGCTGATGATTATATCCCATACTCTTTTATGATTTGTGAACAGAAATCCCACAATTGCTGGATGACATATTTGTGGGCCCCGGGCGTAAACCCGGGTTACATGAACATGCTATTACTATATGGAATTCCGTAGGAATGGTATAAAAGAAAATAATTGCAAAGAATAGGGAATGCACCCTTCCCATAGTCATCGTGTCTCAGCCTGAATGAACCGTAAGCCAAAGAATCCCTGATAATACAATTAATGACAATAAATGACTATTTATTGATCTTATAAAACTTTAATGCTTTCTTTTTTCCTAACTTTGGATTCTCATAATCAAATCCAACAACCTTATGAATCAATCAACGGGAAACATACAACGCATTGCCTATGCAATGATCGTCATTGCCCTGCTGGTATATTTGTTGATCATCGCAAAGTTCATAATTGTGCCCCTCATCTTTGCAGCGTTGCTCTCCATAATGGTACAGCCCATTTGCAACTTTCTCGAACGTTACATTCGTATGAAAGTGCCTGTTATACTGGTGGCCTTTCTCGTGGTACTGATTCCCCTTAGCGGTATCATCACCTTTTTTTCCTATCAGCTGGGTGATGTGTTGCGCAATATGCCTGCCATTACCGGTAAGCTTCAGCACACTTCCGAGCTGCTGTTTAACTGGCTGGATAATAATTTTGGGATATCACGTGCGGATACCTGGGAATGGTTCCGGGCCAATTTTTCCAAAGTGCTGGATTCACCGCTTAAGCTGTTCCGGGGAGGCATTACTTCAGGCACGGCTTTCCTGGTGAATGTGTTGATGGTACTGGTTTTCATGTTTTTTATGTTGCTTTATCGAGGAGCCATCAAGAATTTCATCCTGCTGCAGTTTAAAGATAAAAGGAGGGAGCATGGAAGGCAGATATTACGGCAGATTCAGCGGCTGGTAAGAAATTATCTATACGGTTTGTTAACCGTGATTGTCATCCTGGCCTTTCTCAACAGCATCGGCCTGTGGATCATCGGTGTGGGATATCCCGTATTCTGGGCCTCGCTTGCAGCTTTCCTGAGCATCATTCCCTATATCGGTACCACGCTTGGTGGCTTGTTGCCTTTTATGTATGCGATTGCCACTTTGGACACCTGGTGGCAGCCATTGTCGGTGGTGGCCCTTTATTTCAGCATCCAGCAGCTGGAGGGCAACCTGATCACCCCTTACGTGGTAGGTTCCAACGTGAAAATCAATCCCTTTATCGCGATCCTTTCACTGCTCATAGGAGGCTATATATGGGGGCTGGCCGGTATCGTGCTGGGGATTCCCCTGGCCGCCATCATCAAGCTGGTTTTTGACAACGTGGACAGCCTCAAACCCGTTGGTGTGCTGATGAGCAACGACCTCCACAAACAGGAAGACCAACTTTTGAATGACTGGGATGAGGACCGTTACCGGGTATCCAGTTTGTTTGAAGAAAAAAATAATCATTCCAATTAATGTGTTGACTTATTTTCATATGGAAACGCGTGACATACAATCTTTACCTTG
>Ga0207797_1000032_pt1 | contig 86122 bp, 83 predicted proteins | sample PRCRCaboRojoPR_6_FD_187275 | JGI IMG/M metagenome (GOLD analysis project Ga0207797, IMG submission 187275) | Marine sediment microbial community from Cabo Rojo, Puerto Rico - PR CR 10% Liquid 1 (SPAdes) | ecosystem: Environmental > Aquatic > Marine > Coastal > Sediment | place: Cabo Rojo, Puerto...
TAGGAAAGATCAATGGTTTTAAAGCCGGGAAAACCACTTCTTTTCTCAATGTCACCATTGTAATCGGTTCCCCCCAGTCCAACAATCACTTCGGTTCTTCTTAGTTTCCACCTCTGAGAGAATGAGGTTAGTGGCAACAGTAAAACAATGATCAACGCAGTATATTTCAATGTTCTTTTCATTTTGCTGCTGTATTTTGCCTTATTTGCTTCAACGATGCTCATTCTAAAAAACTTTAAAATTAGAAAGATTATTTTAATTGCCCAAAATAATTTCTTGTATCTACCCCCCACATCAGCTTACTCCTCAATGTGGTATAAAAATCCGAATTGTCCAGCCTGAGAACTTTCATATTAAACCCGGCCTTTTTTACCGTGATATCCATAACTCTTTCAATAATCCTGGAATGGTGATCCATGGATACTAGGAATTTTGAACTGCGACCCTCCGGTTTCAATACAATTTCACTATCATCTGATACTACGATAGGACGTACCGTAAGGTTATGGGGTGAGATTGGAGATATAATAAAATTGTTGGTATCGGGCAAAACAATGGGCCCACCCACGCTCAGAGAGTATGCCGTGGAACCTGTGGGTGTAGCAATGATTAATCCATCAGCCCAGTATGTATTCAGGTAATTGCCATTTAAATATACATGAACGGTAATCATTTGTGAATCCTTCTTCTGGATCGTCATGTCATTCAGTGCATAGCTGAAATCAGGAAATATGGTTTCATCTGAGCTGAGATGTAAGAGCGAACGTTCCTCCACAGAATATCTACCGTAATATAATGCTTCAACGGCTTCGGGAATCTCTTCTTTGGCTATATTGGCAAGAAATCCCAGCTTACCGGAATTGATGCCAATCACCGGAATGTGGGTGCTCCTAACCAGTGAAACTGTATCCAGGAAAGTACCATCACCCCCGATGCTGATCACAAAATCAATCTTTTCATCTATATCTTTATGACCGGTAAAGGTATTATTTACAGAAGGATGGAAATGGTACTGATCGATCATGTAGGATAAAAATTCCTCGTAAATGTCTATTTGAAATCCAAAATGATTCAGTTGTTGGAAAAAATCCCGGATATAACTAAGAAAACCCTCGTCGAATGTCCTGCCGTAAACAGCAACTTTCATGTAACAGTAATTTAACGTTATTTAAGTATTTAAAAACCTCATAAGATGATCAAAGCGTGAATTGTAAAGGTCCTCCTGTTTATCAAGATCCATAAACGAGGCTTTTACTTCATAGTCGTAGCGATTGAATGTTTGTATGATGGAAGTGAGATCAGAAACATTCACTTTAAGCGTAACTTCCATTCTCACGGATTCAGGCTTGGACTCCACGTAGGTGCTCAAAATCCTGGCATCGTTGGCTTCAACAATCTGGGCAATTTCACTCAGTGAATAATCATTCATATGCATATCGAGTACGATGATCCCACCTTTTTTTTCAATGGCTGACAATCTGGCAAAGAAGTGCATCAGATCCACCATCTTGATCATACCCAGGTATTCATCCTCTTCATTAATAACAGGGATTATGGTAAGTCTTAACCTGGAAGCGACTTCAAGCACCTCGTATGGATGCTGATCGGAATAAACATAGGGGCGGAAAAGAGAAAGCCGGTGGTTTCCTATGGGTTCTTCGGGATCATTCAGATCATATATATCATCCTCAGCAATAAGTCCCAGGAATTTCTTATTGTTCACAATAGGCAGATGGGAAACTTTATAGAATACCATCCAGTTTAAAGCTTCCAATCCGGTATCGGAAGTTTTAACTGCTGCTATGTCGTATGATATTAAATCCTGGGCTACCATATAAAGTTCCTTTAAAAAACTTTAATTTTGCAAACTAAATTAACGTTGAATTAAATTATTCTATTTTAATCACTACAAAAATCATGACAAGATTAAGTGTAAATATAAACAAAATTGCAACATTGAGAAATGCGAGGGGAGGTAATATTCCCAACGTGCTTGAGGCAGCCATAAACTGTGAGCGTTTCGGGGCTCAGGGAATTACGGTTCATCCGCGACCTGATGAAAGGCACATAAGATATCAGGATGCCAGGGATATTAAAAGAAAAATAACCACCGAATTCAATATAGAAGGCTATCCATCAGAACAATTTCTTCAACTGGTAAAGGAAGTTCAGCCAGCGCAGGTAACGTTGGTCCCTGATTCACCAAAAAACCTGACTTCCGATCATGGCTGGGATACCATCAACAACCAGGATTTCCTCAAAAATGTCATCCGGGAATTTCATGCGGAAAACATCAGGACTTCCATATTCATTGATACAGGTGAAGAGCTGATCAGGAGAGCGGCAGAAACAGGCACAGACCGGGTGGAGCTTTACACAGAACCCTATGCACGAAAATACCCGGAAAACAGGGAAGAAGCCATAACGCCTTTCGTGCGGGCAGCAGAGGTTGCCCTTGAAGAAGGACTTGGACTGAATGCAGGCCATGACCTGAACCTGGATAATCTGCGCTATCTGAAAGAGAACCTACCCGGCCTGCTGGAAGTTTCCATCGGTCATGCACTGATCGCCGATGCGCTTTATTACGGCCTTGAAAACACCATACAGCTTTATCTCAGACAATTAAAATAGCAATCTATGGAATTGTTCTACAGAGAAATGGGCCGGGGTGAACCCCTTATTATTCTTCATGGTTTGTATGGATCCTCTGATAACTGGCTGAATATTGGGAAAACGCTTTCTGAAAACTACCACGTTTATCTTGTAGACCAAAGGAATCATGGCTACTCCCCCCACAGCAACAAACACAATTACTATGTGATGCGTGATGATCTGATTAAATTCATGCAAAGCCAGGGACTGGAGAAAGCAAATCTCCTGGGGCATTCCATGGGAGGGAAGACTGCCCTGTTTTTTGCAGTGGCATACCCGGATATGGTACAAAGGTTGATGGTAGTGGACATTGCTCCTACTTCCTATCAGATGTTAACAGAGACAAATCCACAAGCCCTCAATCACCTGAATATCATGAATGCATTGTATAACCTGGATATAAATAAAATCAGCACCTTAAAAGAAGCTGACAGGCAACTGGCCCCCACCATTCCTTACCAAAGGGTAAGGCAGTTTCTTTTAAAAAATTTAAAACGCGATAAAGATGGCACTTTCAAGTGGCTGCTGAACATTTCTGCCATCCGTAATGAATTGCCTGCGATCCTGGATGGGCTGGATCCTGAGAATTACAAAGAGAAGAAAGATGTTCTTTCTTTTCCCGTCCTTTTTATAAAAGGGGAACAATCCGAATACATTCAGCCGGAACACATGAATGCGATATTGAAGATTTTTCCAAACGCCGATATCCAAACCATTGCGGGAGCGGGGCACTGGGTGCATGCAGAGAAGCGGGAAGAATTTCTCGAAAAGGTAAACAGGTTCCTCAGTGAAAATGACGATACATAAATGGAAAGCCCGGGTAGCAATAACTAATTCCCGTATAGAAAATCATCCAGCATTCCCGGATAAGATCAATCAATTCGTTACATATTCAATAAGATCCTGGTCAACCAGTCTAATTCCTTTGTATCGAAGAAAAAGCTGGGCCACGGCGATGGCGTCTTTTTCGCAATACCTGACAATGCGATCCAAATCCTGTTCCTCCCAGTATATCCTGCCTACCATGCTTCCGTCAATATCATCCTTGGGAGTAGGAATATCGAATTTATAGGTCAGTAGATCAAGACTGGTATAATTTTTATAATCACCAAACTTCCATAGTTCCATGGTATCCAGGAACGGAACTTCCCAGGGCTTTTTCCCGGGAACATTCAAAATTTCCGGAACAGTCAACCCGTTTATCAACAACCTTCTGATGATGTAAGGAAAATCGAACTCCTTCCCGTTGTGGGCGCATAAGTAAACATCTGATTTTTCTGAGAACTTATTCAGCATGCCCGTGAAATCTTTTAAAAGCGCCTGCTCGTCATCTCCATAAAAGGATTTCACCCTGAGGCCGTAAGTGCCCGACCTATTAACGATCAAAGTCACTGAAATGCAGATTACTTTTCCAAACTCTGCATAAATGCCGGCTCTGGAATAGACATCAGCAGCCGTTTCATCTTCCTCTCTGAACCGCGAGGATTTTTTATCCCAAAATTCCTCCTCTTTTTCGGGCAGTTCACTAAAAGATGAATACCGGGGGACGGTTTCTATATCCAGAAACAATATTTTTTCGGGATTGTACTGTTCAAGCATAATATCTCATTTAATCAGGTTCCGGTCTGTAAATTCTTCTCTATAATTGATGTCAGTATATTGATGGCCACATGATTCTTTCCTCCCTGGGGTACAATAATATCCGCATACCTCTTGCTGGGTTCAATAAACTGCAGGTGCATGGGTTTAACTGTTTTTTCATACCTTTCCAGCACATTCTCCAGTGTTCTTCCACGTTCTTCAATATCCCGGGTAATCACCCGCATCAAACGGTCGTCTGTATCTGCATCCACATATACTTTAATATCGAAAAGATCCCGAAGGCGGGGATTCTGAAGGATGAGAATGCCCTCAACAATTACCACGCTTTTCGGGGTTACATGAACGGTTTCATCAGAGCGGGTTGAAGTCAGGTACGAATAAATGGGCTGCTGAACCGGCACCCCGCGCCTCAGAGCTTTGATGTGTTCAATGAGCAATTCAAATTCTATTGAATCGGGATGGTCGAAATTGATTTCCTGCCGTTCTTCCAGGGGTATATGACTATTATCCCTGTAATAGGCATCCTGTGGTATTATGGCCACTTCATTTTCGGGCAAACGCTTAACCACTTCCTTTACCACTGTTGTTTTACCGGAACCGGTACCACCGGCAATTCCGACCACCAACATGATTTAATTTTATTATCAGGGTTTATTACAGTCCAAACAAACCACCTTCTACTTTTCTCTCGATTCTTCTGAAATCCCTTTCCAGGAAGCCATCAGGTCTTCTCCCCTGTTTGATTGTATGATGCTTAAAATAATAGAGTTTGGCATCATTGGCACCCAGCAATATTTTATAACAACGGGCACGATACCGCGAATCCTGGGGGCCCACTTTATGCAGAAAAACCACATCCTCACGTTGATCCTCTATGGCCTGCTCCAATTCTTCCCTGCTTACCAGCTTGAAATCATAGGGATAGACATCTTCAATTTCCTTTGCGGTGTTTACTTCTTCTGCCAGTTCATCCTTTATCAAATAAAGGGTTTTATCTTTAATATCTTCAAGATTTTTATGGTAGTATTCAAAAATGTTATCCTCAAACAGGCCCCCTTCCATTATTTCCGGGTTATCTTTCATTGTTCTTACATGATCCTGCATAAACTGGATAATGACCCCCAACTTGTAAGCCCAGTATTCTTCATCTACTTCGCGATAAGAGAGAGGGAACGCACAAATGGTCGGCATTTCTTCCATTCGCTGAGTGCGGGCTCCGTTTTTAATGCTTAGAAAACGATAACGGGCTCGGGTTTTGTCTTTCTCAAATACTACGAGGTTATCCATCAAAAAAGAATAATCGGGATTTGTTTTGTTTTTTTCAAATTCACTGTATTCAATGAATTCATAATCGGTGATATCCCAGTTATTTTTAACAGCTTCCTTTATTTTTGCATTATAAGGGGAAATCGGATTGGAAGCCATTACGATATACGTTTTCGTATCGAAAAAATCGTTCAATTCAGCCTTTGTAGGCACGTGGTCCTGCGACAGCGCATTCAGAGCAAATCCAATGAAAATAAAAACAAGAATAATCTTCCTCATGATACAGACTTTAAATATTTAACATTAGGCAAAAATAATACATCACCAAAATATTTAAAGAAATTCCATCAATTTTACTTCACATTAAGCCAACATAAATTTTTGTATCTTTCATTCTCTTTAAAATGAATAAAATGGTTAATTTTACGGTTGAATTAAAGCGTGTTTCTTTATATGAAAGTTTTCAATACAATATTTAAATTCCTTAGAGCAGACAACAACCTCATTCTAACTAAAGAATTCAACCAACATCTTTTCGTTAATCTTATTTCCATTTTTTCATTGATTTTTATTGGTACGATTACAATCAATGGGTTAATGGAACCGAACAGCACGCTTCTAACCATCCTAAACCTGCTTGCTGCGCTTTTACTGATCGTGAACTTAGCAGTGCTTAACCGTAAAGGAAAAAAAACAAACACTTCTGCACTCACTGGTAACATTCTGTTCATCATACTTTCAGCATATATTTTAACTGCACTCTTTGCAGGGAAAATTCATGGAGGGAATGTTTTCTGGCTCACCACCTATCCAATTATTACCTTGCTTACCACCAATAAAAAAGCCAACTTATTCATTTTATTATTACTGTTAATCACCCTTTTATCTCCTTTATTCCTGACCTCAGAAGTATTTGGCGGGTCCTGGCCCCCAATTGTAAGTGGTATTGCCTTTTTCACGGTGTATATAGCCGATTTTATAATTGTGTACCTGTTAATCCAGACTTTCAACAATATTGCTAAACAAAAGGAGACCAGAATATTTCAGATCCAGGATGAGTTGAAAGACAAGGAAGAATTTATATCTAAAGTTTCCCACCAAATCCGTACGCCGCTCAACAATATTGTGGTGGTCTCCAATATGCTTAACCCCTCAGAACTTGGTGAACAGGAAAAAGATTATTTTGACACCATACTGGCTTCCACCAACAATCTTGTGGATGTTGTGAACAGCTTCACAGACATCACCAATGTAGATGTTCAGGAAAGAAAAAAACATGAGATAAAATTTGATCTCAACAGCACACTGCAAAACACCAAAAACCTCTTTGTTGATAAAGAATCAGAAAGCACGGAATACCCAATACGTATCCATTCAGATATCGATTATACACTTATTGGAGATCCGGTTAAGATAAAACAAATCTTTTTAAACCTCATCGAACAGATATTGAAGCACTCAAGAACCAAACAAATTGATATCAATATATCCGGCAAAAATTCTATTTCAGAGAATGGGTTGACAGAGGTAGTTTTCGAGCTTTCAACACGGGGTCTTCAACAAATTGACAAAGAAATTAGGGATAAATCAGAGGATGTAGGAACCAAAAAGGTTATTGACCATCTTGAGCTGCATATCGCAGAAAGAACCATTGAATCCCTTGGTGGGAAGCTTCAGGTGCTCGCGCAACCTGAAAAGTACAATTTCCGTTTTGTTCTTAATTTTAAAAAAGCAGAGCAGGACCCGGAAAAAGAAGAAACTGCCGGGGTACCGCCTGACCATAAAAAAGAACACATCGACCTCAGCGAAGCCAATGTTTTGCTGGTGGAAGACAATCTGATCAATCAGAAAATCGTGGTTCTGAGCCTTAAAAAATCTGTAAAAAATGTTGATGTAGCCAATAACGGGAAAGAAGCACTGGATAAGTTCGGCTCAGTAAAATACGACATTATATTGATGGATATTCAGATGCCTGTAATGAACGGAATCGTAACTACCAAGAAGATCAGGAATATAGAAAAAAGCACCAATACACATACGCCCATCATTGCTATCACTGCCAATGCTCTGCTTGGAGATAAGGAAGAATGCCTGGCAGCAGGAACCGATGATTATATCAGCAAACCTTTTCAGATTGAAACCCTTTTGGAGAAGATGAAAAGTCTTCTTTAATCCGAATCACACCACGGCATCCTTTGGTGGTTAAGATAAGTTATTCATCAATGGTTTGTGGATTAAAACCCACGATCAATATATCGTCGATTTGCTCCTGATCTCCCATCCATTCTTCAATGCTCTTATGCAGGTAATATTGCTGCTGGTCAACGGGTAATTTATGGATATTTAGCAACAAATGGCGAAATCTGCGGTATTTGTATTTCTTTCCATCGGGACCACCAAACTGGTCGGCATAACCATCGGTAAACAGGTAGATCATGTCATGTTCCTTCAGCAAAAACTTCTTTTTGGTAATCTCTGAGGCATCCTGCAAGTTCTCATTCAAACCAACAGAGAACCTGTCACCCTTGATCTCCTTTATCTTATTATCCTGAAGCAAATACAAGGGACGGAATGCGCCGGAAAACTCCATTTCCTTCGTGTTCTTATCAATAACACACAGGGCAATATCCATCCCATCCCGTATCGTGTGGTTTTTTACGTCATCTTTCGACAAGGCTGATGAAATTCCCTTGTTCATCTCGAAAAGGATTTTATCCGCTTCGAGTATCCCCCGATCGTTGATGATGTTATCAAACAGCTCCACACCAATAATCGACATAAAAGCTCCAGGAACACCATGGCCCGTACAATCAACCACTGCAAGAAACAATTTGTCATCTTTTTCATTAACCCAGTAGAAATCTCCGCTAACAATGTCCTTGGGCTTATAAAGGATAAATGAATTTTTAATCAGCATTTTCAGGGTACTATCAGAGGGGAGCAGCGCTTCCTGTATTCTCTTGGCATAAAGCAGGCTATCAGTAATATTCTTATTTTTAAGGCTTAACTCTTCTTTTTGCTTAGCCACCTGTCGGGCAATACGCTCCCTTTCTACCAGTTGTTGATTGGTTTTCCTAAGACTCATGGTACGCCAATGAATGATCAGAAAGATCAAAGACAGACCAAGGATTCCATACACTGCAAAGGCAAGGTTTTCCTGCCAGAAAGGGGTTTCTACTTTGATATGAAGGGAAGCCCCCTTTTCATTCCATATGTTATCATTATTTGACCCTTTGACCCTGAAAACATATTCTCCTGAGGATAAATTTGAAAACGTAGCATACCTTCTTGTTCCGATATTTACCCATTCATCCTCTATTCCCTCCAGCTTATATGCATATTTATTCTTTGAAGGCTGCATAAGGTCCAGTGAGGCAAATTCTATTGTTACCAGGTTGTTCTTATAGGGAATATTTATGGTGTCGCTTTTAACCAAATCATGTACATTTTTACGCTTATTGGTTATTACCTCCACAGAGGTAATCTCTACATTGGGGATTTGGCTGTACCTGCTGATGGAATCAGGAAAAAAGGAATTCAAACCGGATATGCCCCCGAAAAACATTTCCCCGTTATCGGCTTTATAGGCAGCCAGGTGATTAAATTCATAATCCTGAAGCCCGTCATATATATCAAAATTAAAAAAAGTCTCCGAATTGGGATTGAACTGAGATAAACCCATATTGGAACTCAGCCATAAGTTTCCGCTCTCATCTTCCAGTATGGCGTAAATCAGATTATTGGAAAGGCCGTCCTGTTCGGTAAAGGTTTTAAATGTTCCTTTACTGGGATTGAATCGATTCAGCCCACCAACCGTTCCAATCCATATGTAACCGGATGACCCTTCATGCAAACACAACACTTCATTGCTTACCAGGCAGTTTGTACAGGCCAGTGACTGTCTTTTGAACTGTTTAAATCCTTTTCCCGGCCCCATGAATTTATTCATTCCTTTGTTCGTGGCAACCCAAAGAATTCCCTTACTATCAATCATAAGATCATATACGTGAGAAGAAGTTAATGACGTGGAATCAGCACTATTTCCGTAATAGCTCTTCAAACTTCCTCCGTCATAGACGTGAAGACCGTTCCTGGTTCCAAACCAAATTTTGCCCGAGTCATCCTCATCAATAGAATATACACGATTGTTGTTGAAAACATAATCTGAATCGCCTGTTTGTAATACATGAAAAGCGTCTTTATTCAGATCATACCATGATACACCCTGATCTGTACCCAGCCATAATCTACCCCGGCTATCTGTAAATAAGGCATGCACATCATTGCCTGGAATAAAGGGATGCTCCCTGGTAAATCTTTGAATGCGAGCAGTCTTTCTGTCGAGCCTGTATAACCCGTTATTCCAGGTTCCTACCCAAACCCTGTCATACATGTCTTTGTAAATGGAGGCAATAAGTTTATCATCAAAAAGAGGTTCATTTTCTTCTGCTTTCTTATAGAGTCTGAAAGACTTCAGGTTCTTCTGTAACTTGACCAATCCCTGTAAAGTACCTACCCATAATATCCTGGGATTAAAGCTCCGTATTTCATTAATCTGTATATTCCTCAAACGGGCGGGGTCATTCAACAAGTCGGCCGGTCTGTTAAAGCTACCTTCACCAGGATTAAACAGATAAAGCCCCGCATCAGTGCCTACCCAAAACAATCCTTCTTTATCGACACATATATCATTGATGCTGTTCACATCGTGATTTTTATCATCCTCATCAACATAATAATGTGTAAAACTCCCGGTTTTCCGGTTGAACTTATTGAGTCCAGATTGGGTCCCTATCCAAAGGTTATTTTCTTTGTCTTCAAATATTTCCTGAATATTGCTGTTGGTAAGTGAATTTGAATCCACGAAATTATGATAATACCGGCTAAAGGCTTTCACCTCCTGATCAAAATAATTCAAGCCATCTTTGGTTCCAATCCAGAGTTGGTCCTGATGATCCCTCAGAATGGCAAAATTGTTGTCGCCTTCATAATAATTGAAATAATCTGTAAAATGTTTATAACTGGTAAATTTATCTTTTACAGGATTATAACATGTTAGGTAATGCAAGGTTTTGATCCATAGTAGATCTTCATCATCCTGGTAGAGATTGAATATTCCATTCTCCGGAATGCTATTGCGGGAAGAATCGGTCAGAAACACTTGAAAATTACCTGTATCCGGGTTGTATTGGTTCAGGCCATAGTTTGTGGCAACCCATATACACCCATCATTTGTTTCGATGATGTCATTGATATAATTATGAGATAATGAATTGGAATCGGAAGGTTTGTGCTTAAAGGTCTTAAATTCATAACCGTCATAACGATTAAGTCCATCCTGGGTGCCAATCCACAGGAACCCCCGTTCATCTTTCATAAGGCAGGTTATGGTAGACTGAGACAGGCCCTGGTTCACATTAAAGCTTGTGGAGTGTATAACCTGCGCATAATTGGAGGAAATCGATGAAAACGTCCAAATGATTATCCAGACTATGGATTTTAAGATTCTGCTATATACCCCATATTTATTAAGTTGTAAAAAAAACTCCATTCTCGGATTAAGTCTGTTGTATGATCTACCTACAATCGGGTCCTTATAATAAATTCAAAGTTTATAAAACCATAAGATTATAAACACCACCACAATTTGTTATGCAACAAGATGCCTATACCTGTATATAATTGTATATTATCCGGCAAATCAAATTTCAGGATATTCATTAGTTACAGTCACAACTCGGCATTTTCAAACCCATAAATATACATAAATCATAATCATCTTATTTGCTTATGGGCCTTTTTATTAGGTAATTTATATCATCATGCTGTTGCGAAACAGCATCTAAAAGGCAACTGCTCATACTACAAGGGAACGGTACAACGGATTCAATCACAAAAAATCCGCAGAAAAATTTATTTCTGCGGATTTTCTACAGTAAATCATTCCTTTCAATATGGCCGCCTCAAACTATTTGATGTATTTGAAATCCTTTCCAAGAAATTTAGCGGAATCACCCAAAATTTCTTCAATTCTCAGCAATTGATTGTATTTTGCAATACGATCCGATCGTGAAGCTGAGCCTGTTTTTATCAAGCCGGTATTCAGTGCAACAGCCAGATCAGCGATGAAGGTATCTTCGGTCTCACCTGAGCGATGGCTGATGACAGAGGTATAGGAATTAACCGTTGCCAGTTGCACTGCATTGATGGTTTCAGTAAGCGTTCCAATCTGATTGACTTTGATAAGGATGGAATTACCGACGTCTTCTTTGATTCCCCGGGCCAGGCGATTGGTATTGGTAACAAACAAATCATCGCCAACCAGTTGAACCTTGTCGCCTATTTCCTTATTCAACTGATGCCATCCTTCCCAGTCATCCTGATCAAGACCATCTTCAATTGACACAATGGGGTATTTTTCCACCCATGTCTTCCAGTAGTTCACCATTTCACTGGGTTTAAGCTCCTGGTTGACGGATTCAAGGTAATAAACGCCCTTTTCTTTGTTAAAGAATTCAGATGCAGCGGGATCAAGGGCAATATAAATATCCTCACCGGGTTTGTAGCCGGCCCTTTCAATGGCTTTCAATACTGTTTCAATGGCTTCTTCATTCGACTGCAGGTTGGGTGCAAAACCGCCTTCGTCACCTACATTTGTAGAATGCCCGTTTTCTTTAAGCACCTTTTTCAGATTCTGGAAAATTTCAGATCCCATTCTGAGCGATTCACTAAAAGATGGAGCATTTACAGGCATTATCATGAATTCCTGAATGTCGATGTTGTTATCGGCATGTTCACCACCATTCAGAATGTTCATCATGGGAATTGGAAGCGTATTGGCATTCACGCCCCCAATATATCTGAACAACGGCATTTCATAGTCCATCGCGGCAGCTTTCGCAACAGCAAGAGAAACACCCAGAATGGCATTGGCGCCCAGGTTTGCTTTATTTTCAGTGCCATCCAGTTCATTCAGCTTTTGGTCTATAAGATTCTGTTCCTCCACATACTGTCCAATAATCTGATCTCTGATCTTACTGTTAATGTTGTTAACTGCTTTGGTAACTCCTTTTCCTACATAGCGCTTTTTGTCGTCATCCCTCAATTCTACCGCTTCATAAACCCCTGTGGAAGCGCCGGAAGGTACGGCTGCAGAGCCCACACTACCGTTTTCGGTAATCACATCTACCTCAACTGTCGGATTTCCTCTGGAATCCAGTATTTCTCTTGCTAAAATATCAACTATTTTACTCATAGCTACAATGATTTATTTTTTTTGTTATAAACATAATAAATTGTCGATCCAAATTTATTTAATAAAATTTATAATGCCATATTTCGTCAATACTCTATAAAACAAAAATAGGGATGATATGAATTCATCCCTATTCTGTATTTCATCAATGACATATAAAGATCAAGGTTTACTTGTCTTTTTTCTCTTCATCGGAATCGCTGTTTTGCTGATCCTTTTCCTCCTCATCCTGCTGCTTTTCACCGGCTTCTTTGTTTTGGGCTTCAACTGATTCATCAGTTTCCTGCTGTTCTCCGGCGCTTTCCTGTTCTGCTGATGCCTGCTGCTCTTCACTTACAGCCTGATCTTCTTCAGCGCCCTGGGTTTCTTCATCTGTACTTTCTTCTGCCTGTGATTCTGCAGTTTCCTCCTGCTTCTGCTGAGGTTGTGATTTCTTCTTACCTCCCCTTCTTCTTCTCTTTCTTCTGGAAGAAGTTTGTTTTTCTTCAGTAGATGTATAGTTTTCATTATAATCCACCAACTCCAGGAAACACATCTCGGCATTGTCACCATTGCGGTTGCCGGTTTTCAATATCCTTGTATATCCTCCGGGACGATCTCCCACTTTTTCAACTACATCTCTGAATAGCTCGGATACTGCAACTTTATCCTGCAGGTAACTAAAAACCATTCTTCTTGAATGGGTATTATCCTGCTTTGCCTTTGTAATGAGTGGCTCAATAAAGGTTTTTAGGGCCTTGGCCTTTGCCGTAGTTGTTGTTATCCGCTTGTGCAATATCAAAGATGAGGCCATATTGGCCATCATGGCTTTCCTGTGCGCACTCGTCCGTCCTAAATGGTTGATCTTTTTTCCGTGTCTCATCCTTTTACTCTTTGTCTAATTTATATTTAGAAACATCCATTCCAAAATTGAGATTCATCTTGTCCAGTAATTCTTCAAGTTCGGCAAGTGACTTCTTACCGAAGTTCCTGAACTTTAACAGATCATTTTTATTATACTGGACCAGATCACCCAGGGTCTCAACTTCGGCAGCTTTAAGACAATTCAGGGCACGTACCGAAAGATCAAGGTCAGTGAGTTTGGTTTTAAGCAGCTGTCGCATATGAAGCGCTTCTTCGTCGAACTCTTCGGTTTCGTATTCACCCTCTGTTTCCAGTGTGATCTTTTCATCGGAAAACAGCATCAGATGATATATAAGAATCTTAGCTGCTTCTTTCAGAGCATCTTTCGGATGAATCGAGCCATCTGTGGTTATGTCGAATACGAGCTTCTCGTAGTCAGTTTTCTGCTCAACCCTATAATTATCAATGGAATATTTCACATTTTTAATCGGGGTGAAGATTGAATCAATGGCAACAGTACCCATTGCATCATCTTCCGATTTGTTTTCTTCTGCCTGTACATACCCTCTTCCTTTATCGATATGAATCTCCATCTGAAGTTTCACATCGGGTTCCATGGTACAGACCAGAAGGTCGGGATTAAGCACTTTAAAGTTCGTAAGAAAGTTATTTAACTCACCGGCACGGAACTCATTTTTCCCTTCAATATTTACATTGATCTTTTCACTGGTTACATCCTGAGTGGTTTGCTTAAACCGAATTTGCTTAAGATTCAGAATAATCTCACTAACATCTTCGATTACTCCTGTTATGGTAGAAAATTCGTGTTCTACACCTTCTATCTTTATTTTAGTTATTGCATACCCTTCCAGTGAGGACAGCAGCACTCTTCTTAAAGCATTCCCCACTGTAATTCCGTATCCGGGTTCCAACGGACGAAACTCAAATGATCCCTGAGTTTCATCCGATTCGAGCATAATGACCTTTTCAGGCTTCTGAAATTCTAGTAAAGCCATAATATAAGATTAATATTATTTTGAATACAATTCTACAATCAGCTGTTCTTTGATCTTCTCAGGAATCTCCTCCCTGTCAGGATTATTAATGAACTTTCCGGACATTTGTTGCCCGTCCCATTCCAGCCAGGAATATTTTGAAACATTGGAAGATTCCAGTGCGTTATTGATTACTTCGAGTGATTTGGATCTTTCCCTTACACCCACAATATCGCCCGGTTTAACGTTATAGGAGGGTACATTGGTTACCCTGCCATTAATGGTTATATGCCTGTGCGATACAAGCTGCCGGGCAGCTCTTCGGGTAGGAGCAAGTCCCATGCGAAATACCACGTTATCCAAACGTGATTCAAGCAACACCAGAAGGTTTTCACCAGTAATGCCTTTACTTTGCGAGGCTTTCAAGAATGTATTGTAAAACTGCCTCTCAAGCAAGCCATAAGTATATTTGGCCTTTTGCTTTTCCAGCAGCTGCATCCCATACTCCGAGAGCTTTCTCCGCTTCTTGGTCATCCCGTGCTGGCCCGGTGGATAATTTTTCTTTTCAAAATATTTATCCGGTCCAAAAATAGGTGCACCAACTTTCCTGGCAATCTTTGATTTTGGTCCTCTATATCTAGCCATATTCAATAATCAGTTTTCTCTTGATATAATATATTAAACTCTTCTTCTTTTTGGTGGACGGCATCCGTTGTGTGGTATAGGAGTAATATCCACAATTTCAGTTATATCTATGCCGTTGTTGTTAATGGTTCTGATGGCTGATTCTCTGCCTGCTCCGGGGCCCCTTACGTAAACCTTCGCTTTTCTCATTCCCAGATCGTAAGCAATTTTGGCACAATCAGCAGCAGCTACCTGGGCTGCGTAGGGCGTATTCTTTTTAGAGCCCTTGAATCCCATTTTACCGGATGAAGCCCATGAGATAACCTCTCCATTGGAGTTGGTCAAGCTGATGATGATGTTATTGAACGAAGCATGAATGTGAGCCTCACCACTCGGCTCAACCGTAACCTTCTTCCTTCTTGTTGTTCTACTTCTTTTCGCCATATTCTATTAATTATTTGACAGCTTTTTTCTTATTCGCTACTGTTTTCTTCTTTCCCTTTCTTGTTCTGGCATTGTTACGGGTAGACTGACCTCTCACAGGCATACCGGATCGATGTCGGATACCCCTGTAACATCCAATATCCATTAACCTTTTTATATTCATCTGCACTTCTGAGCGCAGCGCACCCTCAACCTTATATTTTTCATTTAAAATATTACGCAAGGTGGATATTTGATCGTCAGTCCAATCATTAACCTTTATATTCTTATCTATGTTTGCCTCTTCCATAATTTTGGAAGCAGTGCTCTTACCAATGCCATAGATATAAGTAAGGGCAATAACGCCTCTTTTATTCTTGGGTAAATCGACACCTACTATTCTTGCCATATCTTTTTCAATTTGAGTGCAAAATTAACAATTCTATCCTTGTCGTTGTTTCAACTTAGGATTCTTTTTATTTATTACGTACAAACGTCCTTTTCTTCTTACGATTTTACAATCGCTGCTTCTTTTCTTTAAAGATGCTTTTACTTTCATTTTCCGTAATTTTATATTCCCAATTTATTTATATCTATATGTTATGCGTCCTCTCGAAAGGTCATAAGGTGACATTTCCACTTTAACCTTGTCTCCGGGTAAAATCTTGATATAATGCATCCTCATTTTCCCGGATATGTGGGCGGTTATAATATGCCCGTTTTCCAGCTCTACCCGGAACATTGCATTTGAGAGTGCTTCAACAATGGTACCATCCTGTTCAATTGAAGGTTGTTTAGCCATACCTTATATTACTTAATTTTCTGTTAATTGATTTTCAATATATTCAAAAGTTGATAAAATATCTGCTTCACCGTTTTTTATTGCCAGGGCCAGCTCATAATGAGCTGAAGGTTTATTATCCATCGTTCTGATGGTCCAACCATCAGAATCCTGCTTAATATTTCTTGTTCCCATGTTAATCATGGGTTCGATGCAAATCACCATGCCGGATTTCAGCTTTGGCCCTTTACCTCTTTTTCCATAATTAGGCACCTCGGGTGATTCGTGCATATTGGATCCCAAACCGTGCCCAACCATTTCCCTGACAACTGAAAATCCTGCATTCTCTGCATGGGTCTGAACCGCAAAGCTGATGTCTCCAACACGGTTACCAGCAATCGCTTTTTCAATTCCTTTGAAAAGTGCTTCTCTGGTGGCTTTAAGTAACTCTTGCACTTCTTCGTTAATTTCTCCCACTGCGAAGGTATATGCAGTATCTCCATAAAACCCGTTTTTATATGTGCCGCAATCTATGGAGATGATATCCCCTTCCTTCAATTCATATTCTGAGGGGATTCCATGAACCACTGCATCATTGACAGAAGTGCAGAGCGAATTCGGGAAACCACCATATCCAAGAAACCCGGGCACAGCCCCATGATCACGGATGTATTCCTCTGCACGCTTATCCAGTGCTGCCGTGGTTACACCCGGTTCGATCATTTTTGCAATTTCAGCCAGCGTTTTGGATACCAAAAGGTTATTCTCCCTTAATATTTCAATTTCTTCAGCACTTCTCAATTTCTGCATTCAAAGAACCTTTAACAATTTGTTCAGGAACTATATTACTGAAGCTCCTCCCGATCGGCCTTTAATACGGCCTGTCTTCATCAGTCCGTCATAATGACGCATGAGCAGGTGACTTTCAATCTGCTGTAAAGTATCTAGTACGACACCTACCAGAATTAACAACGAAGTACCCCCATAAAATTGTGCCCACTGATTGTTGACACCGGCTATCATTGCAAATGAAGGCAAAATGGCAATAAGTGCCAGGAATATGGAGCCTGGTAATGTGATCCGTGACATAATCCGGTCCAAAAATTCCACCGTTTTTCGTCCCGGTTTCACCCCCGGGATAAATCCACCGTTTTTCTTCATATCCTCTGCCATCTGTGATGGATTGATCGTAATAGCTGTATAAAAATAGGTGAATAAAATAACCATCACAGCAAAGGTAAAGTTATACCAGAAGCCTGTGAAATCAGAAAAAGCACGGGCAAATCCTGTGAGTGCTTCTGATTCAGCAAATCCTGCAACAGTTACAGGCACAAACATCAAAGCCTGGGCAAAGATAATCGGCATAACGCCTGCAGAATTCACTTTTAAGGGTATATATTGTCTTACACCGCCATATTGTTTGTTACCAACAATTCGCTTGGCATATTGTACGGGAATCTTCCGTACGCCTTGCACAAGCAGGATAACTCCAACAAATACAAAAAACAGAATAATCATTTCCAGGAGAAAGGCTACCAGTCCACCCCCGGCTTCTTCAAGCCGGGATATAAATTCTGCAAATAATGCATAAGGCAGTCTGGCTATAATACCAATCATAATAATCAGTGAAATACCATTACCTATACCTCTGTCGGTAATTCTTTCGCCCAGCCACATGATAAACATGGAACCGGCTGTAAGGATAATCACTGATGATACCCAAAAGAATGATCCTTCAAGAACAAAAGCTGTTTCAGGCAGTTGGACCTGCAGGTTTTTCAGATAACCGGGAGCCTGTATGATCAAGATACCTACAGTAAGATAGCGGGTAATCTGGTTGATCTTTCTCCGGCCACTTTCTCCTTCTCTTTGAAGCCTCTGGAAGTATGGTACGGCTATACCCAATAACTGAACTACAATTGAGGCTGAAATATAAGGCATAATCCCGAGCGAAAATATAGAAGCGCGGGCAAAGGCACCTCCTGAGAACATGTTGAGCAGTCCAAGCACACCACCAGAAGTTTGTTGCTCCAGGGCATCCAGCTGACCCGGATCTATTCCGGGCAGAACCACGAAACTACCCAGGCGGTAAATCAGGAGTATCCCTAAGGTAAATAAAATACGCTGCCTAAGATCCTCAATTTTCCAAATGTTCTTTATGGTATCAATTAACTTCTTCATTATAAAACTATACTTTTACCGCAGTTCCTTCTAATGATTCTATTGCCTGCCTGGCTGACCCGGAAAAAGCATGGGCATGAACTTCGAGTTTCTTTGTCAGTTCGCCTCTGCCAAGAATTTTAACGAGATTTCCTTTTTTCACGAGTCCGTTATTGTAAATGGTATCCAGATCGATCTTTTCAAGGTTTTTTTCCTGTGCAAGTTTTTCCAGGGTTTCCAGGTTAACCACCTTATATTCTATCCGGTTGATATTACGGAAACCAAACTTGGGCACTCTCCTGTAAAGCGGCATTTGCCCGCCTTCAAAACCCAGTTTTCTCCGGTATCCACTTCTGGATTTCATTCCTTCTTTACCCCGGGTGGCACTACCGCCTTTCCCGGAGCCCTGGCCCCTCCCTTTCCTGGTTTTAGTTCTGGATGAATTGGGAGCTGGTTTTATCTTACTTAAATCCATATCTCGGCTTCTTTATTTTGATTCTTCAACTTCTACCAAATGTTCTATCTTCTTAATCATACCTCTGATCTGTGGTGTGTCTTCTTTTTCCACCGAATGATTCATCCGTTTTATTCCGAGAGCTTCCAGATTCTTCTTCTGTCTCTTCGTGCTTCCAATCTTGCTTTTCACCTGTGTAACTTTCAATGTAGCCATGGTCTGAATATTTTTATAATCTATCCGTTAAATACCTTTTCAAGTGGCACGTTTCTCTGATCTGCAATGGTATAGGCATCTCTCATATCCAGCAAGGCATTTATAGTAGCTTTTACCTGGTTATGGGGATTACTGGAGCCTTTTGACTTAGCAAGCAAGTCGGTAATTCCAACACTCTCAAGAACAATCCTCATAGCACCTCCTGCCTTAACACCAGTACCATGGGCAGCTGGTTTCATGAAAATGTGTGCCCCGGAGTACTTATATTCAATCGGATGAGGGATGGAACCTTTGAGAATGGGAACCTTAACAAGGTTCTTCTTGGCTGCTTCCACTCCTTTTGCAATGGCTGTGGTTACTTCTTTTGCTTTTCCCAAACCATAGCCAACGATTCCATTTTCATTTCCAACCACTACCAGAGCGGTAAAGCCAAACTGACGTCCCCCCTTGGTTACCTTGGTTACTCTTTTTATGTTTACCAGCCTGTCTTTCAGCTCCAGATCGCTGGTTCTTACTTTCTTAATATTTGAATCTTTTGGCATAGTGCTTAAAATTTAAGTCCTTCCTTTCTTGCTCCTTCTGCTAATTTTTTAATACGTCCGTGATATCGATAACCATTGCGGTCAAAAATTACATTATTGATGCCTTTCTCCATTGACTCCTTAGCCAGGTACTGTCCAACGAGTTCTGCCTGGGCGGATTTATCCAACCCTTCACTTTGGTCAGCTACTTCTTTTTTCCTTGTGGAATAGGAACATAAGGTTTGCCCCTTTTCATCATCGATCAATTGTGCATAAATATGCTTGTTGCTTCTAAAAACTGACATTCGGGGTTTCTCAGCGGTTCCGCTTATCTTCTTCCTGATTCTTCTCTTTATTCTGAACCTTCTGTCTTTCTTTGTAAAGGCCATGACTTTAAAATTTAAATATTTTATACACTTCCTGCCTTGCCGGCTTTGCGTCTTATTCTTTCTCCTACATATTTAATACCTCTGCCCTTGTAAGGTTCGGGCGGTCGGAGGGATCGGATCTTGGCAGCTACCTGCCCGACCAGTTCTTTATCGTGACTGGTTAAGGTTACTTTCGGATTGCTTCTACGTTCTGTTTTGGCCTCAAGCTTGACTTCCTCAGGTATTTCGAAATGGATGTCATGGGAATATCCAATACTCATCTCCAAAACCTGCCCCTTGGCTTCAGCACGGTATCCTACGCCATCGAATTCAAGCTGAATGGTATAACCCTGGGATACACCCTCTACCATACCATGAATCAGTGCCCTTGATAAACCATGCAATGATTTATGTTTTTTTGAATCCGTGGCCCTTGAAAGCACAACCTGACTGTCCTTAACTTCTATCGTGATAGCAGGCTCAAATACCCGGGAAATTTCTCCCTTGGGACCTTTTACATGAACCTCATTTTTATCATTTACCGAAACCTCGACTCCTTCGGGTATGTTAACGGGCAAAATACCTATTCGTGACATTGAGCTTCCTCCTTTTTAATGTACATAACACAAGACTTCACCGCCTACGTTCAGTTTCCGGGCTTCCTTATCCGTGATCACTCCTTTTGAAGTAGAAAGAATGGCTATTCCCAAACCATTGAGCACTCGTGGAATGTGCCTGATATCCACGTAATGTCTTAGCCCGGGTCGGCTTACTCTTTGTAATTCACGAATTCCCGGTTCCTGAGTTTTGGGATGATATTTTAATGCAATCTTGATCACATCCTGTATTTGACCTTCTTCAAATTTATAGCTCAGAATATATCCCTGATCATGCAATATTTTGGTAATATTCTTCTTCAGGTTTGAAGCCGGAATCTCTACCACTTTATGTCCGGCCATCTGGGCATTTCTTATTCTTGTAAGATAATCTGAAATGGCATCTGTTACCATGATCTTTATCCTTCTTTTAATTAAATTACCAACTTGCTTTTTTAACACCAGGAATAAGTCCCTTCGAGGCCATTTCCCTAAATGTAATACGGCTAACGCCAAACTGACGCATATATCCTCTTGGCCGGCCCGTTATTTTGCAACGGTTATGCTGACGTACCGGGCTGGAATTTCTGGGCAAACGACTCAGTGCTATATAATCGCCTTCAGCTTTGAGCTGTTCGCGCTTCCTGGCATATTTTTGAGCCATCTTTTTTCGTTTCTTCTCTCTGGCTTTCATTGATTCTTTTGACATAATCTACTCTCTTTTTATGTTTCTAAAGGGTAGTCCGAATTCCCTTAAAAGCGCATATCCTTCTTCATCGGTAGGAGCAGTTGTTACAAAAACAGCTTCCAAACCGATTATTTTCTGTACCTTATCCAGGTTGATCTCGGGGAAAATAATCTGTTCCTCCAGACCGAGCGAGTAATTCCCCCGACCATCAAAGTTGCTTTTCACCCCGTTAAAGTCCTTTACTCGAGGTAAAGCCACCTTAATCAGTCGCTCCAGAAACTCGTACATTCTGTCTCTCCTGAGGGTCACTTTAACACCAATGGGTGTATTTTCCCTGAGCTTAAAGTTTGAGATTGCTTTTTTCGAATAGGTTTTAACTGCTTTCTGGCCCGCAATGGCCGTTAGTTCTTCTTCTGCAGTTTCTATGAGTTTTTTGTCCATTACTGCCTCACCTACACCACGGTTCAATATAATCTTCTGGAGTTTGGGAACCTCCATTACAGATTTATACTTGAACTCTTTCATCAGTGCAGGCACAATTTCTTCTTTATACCTTTTCTCTAATGCAGGCTGATAATCCATTATTTAATCTCCTCCCCTGACTTTTTTGAGTAACGAACAAGATTATTTTCTTCATCGAGTTTTCTCCCGATTCTTGTTGGCTCACCGCTTGAAGGATCAACAAGCATAAGGTTCGAAATGTGAACCGGTGCTTCCTTTTTAATAATCCCGCCTTGTGGATTATCGTTATTGGGTCGCGTGTGCTTGGACACCATATTCACACCTTCAACCAAAGCCCTTTGATTTTCCGGATAAACCTCAAGAACCCTTCCTTGCTGGCCTTTGTATTCACCGGTATTAACGTATACCGTATCGCCCTTTTTTATATGTAATTTTTTTCTTTTCTGCATGGCTCCAATTTTTTAAAGTACTTCAGGTGCTAATGAAACAATTTTCATATATCTGCTCCTCAATTCGCGTGGTATTGGACCAAATATTCGGGTTCCTCTCATTTCACCCAGATTATTTATGAGTACACATGCATTGTTATCGAAGCGAATATAGGATCCGTCGGTTCTTCTCATTTCCTTTTTGGTCCGAACGATAACGGCTTTACTGACAGTCCCCTTTTTAATCTCGGAAGAAGGCAGGGCACTCCGAACACTTACAACAACCGTATCACCGACAGAGGCATATCTTCTCCCGCTGCCACCCAGTACCCGAATGATCTTAACTATCTTGGCGCCGCTATTGTCAGCAACATTTAGCTTACTTTCTTGTTGTACCATTGTATTTTATTTAACTCTTTCAATAATTTCTACCAGTCTCCAACGCTTGCTCTTGCTCAGGGGGCGGGTTTCCATAATTTTCACTGTATCCCCTTCATTGCATTCATTCTTTTCGTCGTGAGCAATAAATTTGGATCGTCTGTTGATGAATTTGTGGTATTTGGGATGTTTTACCCTTCTGTTCACCACAACACTAATGGATTTTTCCATTTTATTGCTGGAGACGATTCCAACTTTCTCTTTCCTTAAACCTCTCTTTTCCATCGTAATGGTTTATTATTGATTTTCTTTATTTGTTGAAGCGTTTTTTAGTCGCTGATTCAACTCAGTTTTTAACCTGGCAATGTTTTTCTTGGCTTCTTTAATCTTTGTCGGATTATCCAGGGGTGAAACCGCGTGATTGAGCTTCAGCTGTGTCAAACGGGTTTGTTCACCGTCGATCCGCTCTTCAATCTCCTTATCTGTAAATTCACGTATTTCTGAAGGTTTCATCTTACTTCAAATTGTTTATTCCACATAATCTCTTCTGATCACAAACTTCGTCTTAATGGGAAGCTTTTGTGCAGCAAGTCTTAATGCCTCGTGCGCCACACGTTTGGGAACTCCTTCAGCTTCCAGGATAATTCTGCCTGGGGTTACCGGTGCTACAAATCCTTCCGGATCGCCTTTTCCTTTACCCATTCTTACCTCAGCAGGTTTCTTCGAGACGGGTTTATCCGGGAATATACGTATCCAGATCTGACCTTCCCTTTTCATATAGCGGGTCATTGCCTGCCTGGCAGACTCCAGCTGCTTCTGGGTTATCCAGCTTGCTTCAAGTGCTTTCACACCGAAGGAGCCAAAGGCCAGTTGTGTACCCTTCTGGGCTATTCCTTTCATACGGCCCTTTTGCCGCTTCCTATATTTGGTCTTTTTTGGCTGTAACATGGATCAAATTCTTTTTATATTATTTTCTTTTTCTTCTACTACCTTTGGATTTGGAACCACCTTTCCCGCTGCTTGCTACAGCAGGTGTAAGGTCCACCTTATCGAATATTTCACCTTTGAAAATCCACACTTTAATTCCAATCAAGCCTGCCTTGGTCAGGGCCTCACCCAAAGCATAATCAATATCTGCTCTCAGCGTATGAAGAGGTGTCCGGCCTTCTTTGTAAACTTCAGTCCGTGCCATTTCAGCACCTCCTAATCGCCCTGATATTTGAACTTTAACACCTTCAGCTCCCAGTCTCATGCTGGAAGAAATGCCCATTTTAATGGCTCTTCTGTAAGATATCATACCCTCAATCTGTCTTGCAATACCGTTTGCTACAAGGGTTGCATCCAGTTCAGGGCGCTTTACCTCGAAAATGTTTATCTGAACTTCCTTTTTGGTCAATTTTTTAAGCTCTTCCTTCAGCTTATCTACTTCTTTTCCCCCTTTACCAATGATAATACCGGGTCGTGCTGTATGTATTGTAACGGTGATCAATTTCAGGGTCCGCTCAATGACAATCCTGGAAATGCTGGCCTTTGCCAGGCGGGTACGCAGATATTTCCTGATCTTGTCGTCTTCGAGCAGCTTGTCGGTATAGTCTTTTCCTCCATACCAGTTGGATTCCCAACCTTTAATGATACCAAGCCTGTTACTTATCGGATTTACTTTTTGTCCCATCTATTCCTGATTGTTTTGTGTCTCATTAATATTTTGTTCGCTTTCTTCTGTTTCTTCAGCCACCTGCTGTTCTACCTGTCTGGCTTCATTTAAATTCTCCAGAAAGATTGTAACATGGCTGGATCTTTTCCGGATAAGATGAGCCCTTCCCATAGCTTCCGGGCGGATCCGCTTCAATGTACGTGCTTTATCAACACGGATTTCACTGACAATAAGATGACTTTCTTCAATCCGAACCCCTTCATTCTTATTTTGCCAGTTTGCTATGGCCGATAACAACAGCTTTTCCAGATAAGTAGAAGCTGCTCTGGGACTGAACCTTAAAAAATCAAGGGCCTGATTCACCTCTTTCCCGCGTATCTCATCGGCCAAAAGGCGCACCTTTCTTGGTGAAGTAGGGCAGCCTTTCAGTACTGCAAAATATTGATTTTTCATTTGTTCTTTTCTCTGTTCCGCTCGGATGCGTTTTCGTGAACCCATTATTCAGATTTTTACAGATTTGTTATTTTCCTTTCTTAGTAGGATGACCTTTAAACTGTCTTGTAGGGGCAAATTCTCCCAGCTTATGTCCCACCATATTTTCGGTAATATATACCGGTATGAATTTGTTGCCATTATGAACGGCAATGGTGTGTCCAACAAAATCGGGCGTAATCATAGACCTTCTTGACCAGGTTTTAAGAACTTTCTTCTTACCTGATTCGTTCATCTCCATGACACGCTGTTCCAGCTTATATTCTACAAAAGGTCCTTTTTTTAGTGAACGGCTCATAGTATATCAGATTATTCGATTATTTTTTCTTCTTCTTACCTCGCCTTACAACAATGTATTTGCTTGACTTTTTCTTGGCTTTCCGGGTTTTATAACCTTTTGCCGGAAGACCTGTTCTTGATCTGGGTATCCCGCCGGAAGCGCGGCCTTCACCACCACCCATCGGATGGTCAATGGGGTTCATGGCAACGCCCCTGACCCTGGGCCTGCGCCCTTTCCATCTGCTCCTTCCGGCTTTACCGGAAGAAATAATGATATGGTCAGAATTTGAAACGGTACCAATGGTTGCCTTACAGGTAGTTAAAACCATCCTGGTTTCACCTGAGGGCAGTTTAATGTTGGCATATTTACCGTCTCTGGATGTAAGCTGAGCATAGGTACCGGCGCTTCTTGCAAGCACTCCCCCGTTACCGGGCCTCAGCTCAATATTGTGGATAATGGTTCCCAGTGGGATATCTGACAAATACAAACTGTTGCCGATTTCCGGAGTAGCTGATTTGCCACTGGTAATAGTCTGTCCAACTTTCATACCGTTGGGAGCCAAAATATATCTTTTTTCACCATCTTCATAAACTACAAGCGCAATACGGGCCGTTCGGTTCGGATCATACTCTATGCTTTTAACCCGGCCATGGATATCCTCTTTATCACGCCGAAAGTCAATAATTCGATACCTCTGCTTGTGGCCGCCACCCCGATATCTTAATGTCATACGGCCTTTACTGTTTCTCCCGCCGGTTCTATGCTTGGGTCTTAATAACGACTTTTCCGGCTCGCTCTCTGTCATGGTATCGAAAGCGCTGGTTATTCTATGTCTTTGTCCCGGGGTTACAGGTTTTAATTTTTTTACTGCCATAACTTAAATTTTCCTAAATGTTGCTGTAAAAGTCTATAGTATCACCTTCAACCAATGTAACAATAGCTTTTTTGTAACTATTTTCTCTACCTCTTATAATTCCGGCCCTGGTATAACGACTCCTTTGCTTTCCACGATATCTCATTGTATTGACCGATTCTACCGTTACACCATACATTTCTTCAACGGCATTTCTTATCTGAATTTTGTTTGCCTTCCTGTCTACAATAAATCCATATTTATTGTAATCATCACCCTGATCGGTCATCTTCTCGGTTATGACGGGCTTTATCAATATGTCATTTGGTCTGGCCATATCCTTATGCACTTAAATGTTTTTGCAATGTATCTATTGAGCCTTCGAAGAATACTATGGAATGAGCATTCATGATCTCATATGTATTTACTTCATTTACAGGCAATACCTTTACATCCGGTATGTTACGGGACGACAAAAATATATTTTTACTTGATTTTTCCAGAATGAACAGGGACTTTTTATCATTAACCCCAAGACTTTTTCTAATCTCTGAAAAATCTTTAGTTTTTGGCTGTTCCATTTCAAAGTTTTCAACGATGGTAACAGCATTGTCCTTTGCTTTGTAAGAAAGTGCTGAGCGCCGCGCGAGCTTTTTAACTTTCCGGTTGAGCTTAAAGCTGTAATCTCTTGGATGAGGTCCAAATACCCTTCCTCCACCCCGGAATATGGGATTCTTGTTATCCCCTGCCCGGGCTGTACCTGTTCCTTTCTGGCGCTTTATCTTTCTTCTGCTACCGGTTATTGCATTTCTCTCTTTACTGCTATGCGTACCCTGCCGTTTATTTGCCATATACTGCTTCACATCCAGGTAAATGGCATGATCATTTGGCTCGATGCCAAAAATCTGATCATCCAGCTGTACTTTCTTACCGGTGTCTTCGCCTGCTTTATTTAAAACTGGTAACTCCATTATTTCTCAATAATTAAATATGAACCTTTATGTCCTGGTACTGAACCTTTAACTAACAACAAATTCTTTTCCGGCATGATTTTTATCACTCTCAGGTTAATCACTTTAACCTTGTCGCCGCCGCTTCTGCCAGCCATTCTCATACCTTTAAATACCCTGGAAGGATCGGATGATCCTCCTACTGAACCGGGAGCACGCTCCTGGTCAGCCTGGCCATGAGTTTGTCCACCAACTCCGCTAAAACCATGACGTTTAACCACTCCCTGGAATCCTTTTCCTTTGGTTATACCTGAAACATCCAACCAGGTATCATCCTGAAACAAATCGACGGTTACCGTATCTCCCAGCTTATATTCATCCCCAAAACCTTTAAATTCTGCCAATTGTTTTTTTGGGGTTGTTTTTGCCCTTTTAAAATGACCAAGTAAAGGCTTGGGCGTCCGTTTTTCCTTTTTATCGTCAAAAGCGAGTTGTAAGGCAGAATAACCATCCTTCTCCTCGGTCTTCACCTGAGTCACTATGCATGGTCCCGCCTGTATTACGGTGCATGGAATATTCTCTCCCTCGGCACCAAAAATCGATGTCATTCCAACTTTCTTTCCAATTAATCCAGCCATTCCTTGTGACTTTTTAATTTAAACTTTAATTTCAACCTCAACACCGCTAGGTAATTCCAGCTTCATCAGCGAGTCGATGGTTTTGGGTGTTGTACTGTAAATATCCATCAACCTTTTAAATGAGCAGAGCTGAAATTGTTCTCTAGCTTTTTTATTCACAAATGGCGAACGATTAACAGTAAAAATCCGTTTCTTAGTCGGAAGCGGAATTGGTCCACTTACCACAGCCCCCGTGGACTTTACCGTCTTCACAATTTTTTCTGCACTTTTGTCCACCAAATTGTGATCGTAGGATTTTAATTTTATTCTTATTTTCTGGCTCATTATAAATAGGATTTATACTAATTCTATTTTACCCTTGGCTTTCTCTATAATTTCTTTGGCTATCTCCTTCGGCACTTCTGCATAGTGAGAAAATTCCATGGTTGAAGTTGCTCTTCCCGATGTAATGGTTCTCAATACAGTAACATAACCAAATTTCTCGGAAAGGGGCACGGTAGCCTTAATTACTTTGGCGCTGCCTTTATTCTCCATGCCCTCAACATTGCCTCTCCGCTTGTTGAAGTCATCTATCACATCACCCATGTATTCTTCCGGGGTAACGACCTCAGCCTTCATAATTGGTTCAAGCAATACGGGTTTGGCTTTAACCAGTGCATTCTTAAAGGCCATTCTGGCAACGGTTTCGAAGGCTAACTGATCGGAGTCCACCTCATGGTATGAACCATCATACAGAACCACCTTCAGGCTATCCATCGGGTAACCTGCCAGTACACCGTTTAGCATGGCATCCCTAAAGCCCTTCTCTACGGAAGGAATAAATTCTTTTGGAATGTTGCCGCCCTTAATTTTATTTTCAAACTGAAGGCCTTTGATGTCGTCATCTGTAGGTCCAATCTTAACATATATTTCGGCAAATTTTCCGCGGCCACCGGTCTGTTTTTTGAACACCTCGTTATGATCAACTTCCTGGGTAATGGTTTCCTTGTAATTAACTTGTGGCGCACCCTGGTTACAATCCACCTTGAATTCGCGCTTCAGCCTGTCCATAATTACCTCGAGGTGAAGCTCGCCCATACCGTTAATTACAGTTTGTCCCGAATCATCATCAGTATGTACCGTAAAAGTTGGATCTTCTTCTGCAAGTTTGGCAAGGGCTACGGAGAGCTTATCGTATTCTTTTTGTGTTTTGGGTTCTACTGCAACGCCAATGACCGGCTCAGGAAACTCTATGGATTCGAGAAGGATGGGTTTATTGGAATCACAAAGTGTATCCCCTGTTCTGAGATCCTTGAATCCCACAGCCGCACAGATATCTCCCGCTTCAATTTTTTCCTTGGGATTCTGTTTGTTGGCGTGCATCTGATATAGCCTGTTTACGCGCTCTTTTTTCTCAGTTCTTGGATTATAAAGGGTCGATTTGGCGGTAAGAACCCCTGAATAAACCCTCATAAAGGCTAGCCTACCTACATAGGGATCGGTGGCGATTTTGAAAACCAGCGCCGAAGTGGGTTCATCCACACTGGGTTTCCTGTAGAGTGCCTCGCTGGTATTCGGGTGAAGACCTTCGATGGCACTAATATCAATAGGACTTGGTAAAAAGTTAATTACCGCATCCAGTAATTTTTGAATGCCTTTGTTCTTAAATGCCGAACCGCATAGCACGGGTACAATGCTCATGTCAATAGTAGCCCTGCGAATGGCATCCTGCATATCATCACTTGTAATGGAAGCCGGGTCGTCAAAGAATTTTTCCAGAAGTGCATCATCATACTCAGCAACGGCTTCGATAAGCTGATTCCTGTATTTTTCTGCCTCGTCCTTTAACTCTTCGGGTATTTCCTGGTATTCATAATTGGTACCCAATGCTTCATCATCAAACCAAACAACCGCTTTATTTTCAATAAGGTCAACCACACCTTTAAAGCTATCACTTGTACCTATAGGTATCTGTAAAGGTATGGGGTTGGCTTTGAGTTTGTCCTTAATTTGATTGACCACGGAGTAAAAATCGGCCCCTTGCCGATCCATCTTGTTAACAAATGCAATTTTAGGAACACCGTATTTATCAGCCTGGTGCCAAACAGTTTCAGACTGAGGCTCAACGCCTCCAACGCCGCAGAAAACAGCAATCGCTCCGTCTAAAACACGCAGCGACCGCTCTACCTCGACTGTAAAGTCCACGTGGCCCGGTGTGTCAATAATATTGATCTTATAATCATTATTCCCATATTTCCAGAAACATGTAGTTGCAGCAGATGTGATGGTAATTCCTCTTTCCTGTTCCTGAACCATCCAATCCATCTGTGCATCGCCATCATGTACCTCTCCTATTTTATGGGTGATACCGGCATAATACAACATCCGCTCGGTAGCGGTAGTTTTACCGGCATCAATATGAGCCATAATCCCTATATTCCTTGTATATTGTAAATTCGTATTCATCCCTAACTCTGATCCTCTTTTCTCTTAAAACTAAAGTTCTGCAATGTTTAACAATTAAAATCTGAAATGCGCAAAAGCTTTGTTTGCTTCTGCCATTCTGTGAATTTCTTCTTTTCGTTTAAATGCTCCGCCTTCTTCGTTATAGGCAGCCATAATCTCTGCTGCAAGTTTCTCCTTCATGCTCTTTCCACTGCGCTGCCTGGAATATTTTATAAGATTTTTAATGCTGATTGAAGTCTTTCTTTCAGGGTTCACCTCCTGCGGTACCTGAAAGGTAGCTCCCCCTATTCTCCGGCTCTTCACCTCGACAACCGGGGCAACATTTTCCAGTGCCTTTTTCCAAATATCCAGGGGGCTGTTCTCATCATTTTTCATCCGCTCACCCACAATATCCAATGTATCATAAAAGATTTTAAAAGCCAGTGACTTCTTACCATCATGCATCAGATCGTTTACAAACCTTGTTACTAAGGTTTCATTAAACTTTGGATCAGGCAAACGATCCTGTTGGTTATTTTTAAACTTCCTCATTTTTCAGCGAATCTTTATTAATTACTTTTTAGGTTTTTTGGTACCATATTTTGATCTGCCCTGCAGACGACCTTCAACACCAGAAGTGTCCAAAGTCCCTCGAACAAGATGATACCTGACTCCGGGCAAATCCTTTACCCTTCCTCCGCGTATCAATACAACGGAGTGTTCCTGCAGGTTGTGGCCTTCACCGGGTATATAAGCATTCACTTCTTTTCCATTGGTTAACCTTACCCTTGCAATCTTACGCATTGCTGAATTTGGCTTCTTAGGTGTGGTTGTATACACCCTGGTACACACCCCTCTCTTCTGCGGACAGGAATCCAAAGCCGGAGCTTTTTTCTTCTTCTCTGTTTGCTTTCGTCCTTTCCTAATTAATTGCTGTATTGTTGGCATATAATCAGTTTGGTTTAAATCACTGTTTCCAAAATCGGTTCGCAAAGGTATTTTTTTTTTAATAAATACCCAATTAATTTCCTATTAATTTGAAAAATTATTGCGCTTTAGCGCACATTCCTTGAAATTCCTTATAAGATATAAAACTCTTAATATTAAAGAATTGCTAAGGGAGCCGCAAAAATATAATCTTTTTTAATAAATTCATAATTTTTGCAGGACAAATCATACCCCTCAGCTGAACTTAAGAGTTCTTATAAATAAGGCATGTAAAGGGATACAGATATAATCACTTGCGAATAAACAACTTCAAATGACTTTGAATGTATATTTATAACTAAGAACAAGCCATTCTATTTTGTGAAGAGATTGTAAATTTTCAGTCCGGCCCGTTATCAACCCTCATAGAAACCCAGAGGATACCAACTAATGAAAAAACCTGGCCTTATGGACATAACAGATCCCGACCCGAATTATCTACAAATTATTCTGACGATAAACCCTAAAATGAAAGTAGCCAGAGTATTGTTTCCCGAGTCATTCTTCTGCTTCCCTAACCGTGTAATCGTATCCTTCCATAACAGGGTTGGCCAGGATCTTATTACAGGCTTCATTTACCCTTTCCTCAGCTTTCTCTTTGCTTTCAGCCTCAACTTCCATGGTAATGTGCTTCCCGATCCTCACGGAAGAAACCTCTTCAAATCCAATTTTCTGCATGCTATGGAAGACAGCTTTACCTTGGGGATCAAGCAGATTTTTTAAAGGCATAACATTGATTTCAGCAATATATTTTTTCATAATGACGCTGTTTTTGCATTATTTATATGATAAACAAACGATAAAATAACATACCATAATATTATAAGTGGAATACCCATCGCCTGCAATGATATTAATAATATGGCAGAAATTCCAATAAACAAATATTGAAATTGATTATCAGACCAGGCGAGATTTTTAAACTTTAAGCCAATCATTCTTAATTCCGATACCATGAGCACGGAGAACAATATGGCCAGGCCATCCCAGAATATGATTGAATGGGTTATTCCATATATAAACCTGAGTTCAGTGTCTTGAAGTGAATATATGGCAGAAACAAAAAAAATGGCCATGGCCGGGGTGGGCAAACCAATGAAATGCTCCCTTTGCCTGAAATCTACATTAAATTTGGCCAGTCGTAAAGCGGCAAAAATACTCAAAACAAAGGGTATGAAAATGGCAATTCCTGTGGTTCCTCCTCCTGCTGAGGCAATGCCTTGAGGGTTCTGAGAAGATACAAGAAAATTCGAAGCATTTCTGAAAACCAGGAACGCCGGGGCCAATCCAAAACTCACCATATCAGCCAACGAATCGAGCTGAACCCCCATTGAAGAAGAAGATTTTAAAATACGGGCAACCAGTCCATCTGAAAAATCAAAAATGGCAGCTGCAAAAACCAATATAGCTGCAATCTTTAAATGACCTAAAGATGCATATGCAATCGATAAACACCCTGCCAGCAGATTCAGGGAAGTAATTGCATTGGGTATGTGATAACGTAACTTCTGCAAGCTCTGTAATATTTAGCAATATTTTACACAAAAATAAGTTAAATTAAGTAGTTTCATCCCCTAATCAAATATTTTTTAGAGTCGGATGGACCTACCATAAGAATTAATTATCATTTTTGCACGCAAAAAGATGTTATTCTTTATTATTGTTTCGCAAAACCCATGTAAAGAGATTACCTGATGCACAAGTATTTGGTATTGCTTTTGATCATTCTGCAGCCATTCGTTTCCACAGCCCAGACCGCCAAATACAGTAATGAATTCCTGTCACTTGGTATAGGAGCAAAAGCCTTTGGAATGGCCAATGCCACGGTGGCTCATATTGATGATGTCACCTCCGGGTATTGGAATCCCGCTGGATTGTCACGATTAAAAAACAACTATGAACTGGGTGCGATGCATGCAGAATATTTCACAGGCATTGCCAAATATGATTACCTCGGAGGCGCCATGCGCATTGATTCCACCCAGCACCTGGGGGCTTCCTTAATACGCTTTGGCGTAGACAACATCCCCAATACTACAGAGCTGATAGACAATCAAGGGAATATAGATTACGACAGGATAAGCTATTTTTCAGCTGCAGATTATGCATTCATTCTCTCTTATTCAAGGAAATCCTCAATCAAAAATCTCTATTACGGTGGAAATGCCAAAATAATACACCGCAGTATAGGAAACTTTGCGTCAGCATGGGGATTTGGTTTTGATGCAGGTGTTCAATACAAAGTTGGAAAATGGCAATTCGGAGGAATGCTGAGGGATGTCACAACAACGTTTAATGCATGGACCTATAATGAAGATCAACTTAAGATAGAAGTGAATGACAGCACCTTCAACTTTGCCCCGGAGAACAATATTGAACTCACCTTACCCCGGTTAACTCTTGGAGCTGCTTACCATATACCCATAGCAAAAAAATTTGAAGCATTGTTTGAATTGAATCTGAATGTTTTATCAGACGGAAGAAGGCACTCATTGCTCACCTCAGATATATTTAGCGTAAATCCCCGGCTGGGGGCTGAATTCAATTACAGCCGCATCATTTATCTTCGTGTTGGGGTAGGAAACTTCCAGAAAATAGAAGGGATGGATGGTAACCAGACCATTAATTATCAACCCAACATCGGGGTGGGAATACACTATAGAAACATCTCCCTTGATTATTCTCTCACTGACCTGGGAGATCAATCCATTGCACTCTATTCAAATATTTTTTCCCTGAGATATTCATTTAATGGTAAAAATGATAACTCCCGGTAATTTGGTCATTCTGAAATTCTCATAAAGATATTATATCTTTGCAACAAAATAATAAGGATCTATGAAAATTGCAGTAGATTTTGACGGCACCATCGTAGAAAACAAGTATCCCAACATAGGAAAACCGAAGCTGTTTGCATTTGAAACGCTATCTGCCTTGCAGGAAAAGGGTTATTTCCTGATCCTGTGGACTTACCGTGCAGGCAAAAAGCTGGATGAGGCCGTAGCATTCTGCAAGAAAAACGGTATTGAATTCTATGCTGTGAACAAAAATTATCCCGAAGAAAAGTTTGATAAAAGCATTAGCCGGAAAATTGCCGCCGATGTCTATATTGATGACAAAAACCTGGGTGGTTTTCCGGGATGGAGCGAAGTTTGGAAAATGATGAATCCCGATATTTATAAAGAAAACTCAAATAATCAGAATTCAGGAAAATCCAAAAACTCCATCTTTAAGAGATTTTTTGGATGAAATAAAAAATATATGAAGCCTTATGATCAAATATCTTATCGTTTTACTTTCGATATTGGCTGTTAACTCTTGTTCCGACCGGAAAAGCAAGGAAAATCAAAAGACACAGGATGCACCTGCAGGAAAAATAAAAGAGGTGGATAATCAGAATATCACCCGTTTAAATTTTAAGGAGGCAAAGGAAAATTATGTTATCGGAGATCCGGTTCAGTTTGAACTTTCAGTACCTGACACAATCAATGTTGATTCCGTGAAAACTTATGCCAACTCTAAAATTCAGAACACCGCCGCCCAAAATAATGATAAAATCGATATTCAAACATCAAACCTTCCAGTAGGGAGCAATACCTTCAAAGTAGAGGTTTATCTGGGCAATGGTAAGCGGGAATCACACTATAAATCGCTGGAATTCCTATCAGACATTCAACCCAAACAATTAACGGTAAATATAATAGAAACCTATCCCCATGATCCCAACGCTTATACACAGGGACTTTTTTATGACAATGGTTTTTTATATGAAGGCACGGGAAAAAGGGGAAGGTCTTCATTACGTAAGGTTGAACTTGAGACGGGCGAACTGATCAGCAGTCATGCTTTACCCAACGAATATTTCGGTGAGGGTATCGCTTCTGTAAACGACAGGATCATTCAGCTTACCTGGACTTCCAAAACCGGATTTGTTTACAACAAAGAAACCCTTGAACTGCTTAACAAGGTTCAATATCCAACCCAGGGCTGGGGATTGACAACCGACGGATCAAGATTGATCATGAGTGATGGCACTGCAACAATATATTTTATTGATCCTGAATATTTCTCTGAATTAAAGAGAATAAAGATTTACAACCACAATGGCCCCATACAAGACCTTAACGAACTGGAATACATTAATGGTAAAGTTTACGCCAACATATGGCAGGAATCTTACATCATCAGTTTTGATCCCGAAACCGGGAAGGTGCTGGAAAAAATTGACTGCAGCAAACTGGTCCCGGAAAAATATAAAAATGACCGCGACAACGTGCTGAACGGGATTGCCTGGGATAAGGAAAATCAAAGATTGTTTCTCACCGGAAAACGCTGGAGCAATATATATCAGGTTAAGATTGTAGAACAATAGATTTGTAAATGCAAATACCCCAAAAAGCAATAATCGCTGAATGCAGTGATTAATCTTTTTATGACTTAAAAACATTTATGATGAACAATTCTAGATTCCAATTGTATCCAATTGAAAGGTAGGTAGATATTATAAGAAAAAATCCAATGAAAAATTTTTCAATTTTAGGAAGAATATTATTTGCTCTCCCGTTTGGAATCTTTGGCCTCAACCATTTCTTGATGGTTGATTTTTTTACAGGGTTGCTTACCTCATTCATTCCAGGTACGGGATTCACGGTAATTCTGACCGGGCTCTTTCTGATTGCGGCCAGCGTAAGTATAATTATGAAGAAGTACGTTAAACTGGCCTGTTATTTACTGGCGGTATTGTTGTTGATCTTTATACTCACGATCCATGTACCCGGGATGTTTGATCCGGCAACTGCAAAAACATCGCTCATGCAGATGTTAAAAGACACCTCACTGATGGGAGGAGCGCTGTTAATTGGTGCATCGAGTGATAATGAATAGAGGAATTGCGGATAATATTTTGATATAAGTTTTGCTCCACCTCGGCTTTGCTTCACTCAAGCAATACATGGCAGTTTAATAAATGAAAAAGATTAGTTTAGCTTACGGGCTATCAGCTGTATAACCTCAGCTTCTCCTTTATGGTAGCGTCCTTCATTGAGTTTGCGTCGTTTTTCTTTGTAATGAACCAGTTCAAGTGATTTGAGATCCTCAACCAATTCCTGTCCGGTATACAAAAGAGAAAGATTCTTCGGACCACCCGTATTGTAATGAATTTGTTTCTTTGAGAAAGCCTCCATAAGCAAATACCCCCCTGGCTTCAAAAAGGTAATTAATTTTCGATGCATTTTTTGCCGTGCTTCGGGAGGTAGATGAAGAAACACAAGTGCTACGGCATCAAATTGACCACCGGTTTGAAAATCTTCGATAGAAGAAATGTGGTAATCCAGATTCGCATGATATTCGGCTGCCAGTTGCATGGCTTTATTTTTAGCCTGGCTGCTGAAATCAAATGCGGTGACATTCCATTTTTTCAGTGCAGCATAAACGGCATTCCGACCTTCACCTTCAGCAGGCAAAAGCAAATCGCCCGGTGGGGTATGGTCAATAAAATCCTTAAATAATGCATTCGGCTCCTGACCGTAAACAAACTCCTTAGTATCATACCTTTCGTCCCAAAACTCAACCATGAAATATATCTTAAAATTATACAACTAGCATTTAGAACATTACAAAAATGCAAATGTTCATTTTCATGTTTAATATTAACACAATAATATTATATAAACAAACAAAATAAGTTGAATTTAATATTTTTTTCAATATATCGTGCTACAGGTAATCGAGTGCTTCTATCTCGCGGTTGACAAAAGGAGCAATGGCCCGGTGATATATACCCTGAACATAAGCTATGGCCATACCATAATTGGTAACCGGCACCCCGGCTTCAACAGCAGGTCTTATCCTATTTATAAGCTGTTTGCGGGTAATCATGCATCCACCGCACTGAATTACCAGGGCATATTCACTTACATCCCTGGGTAATTCATTCAATCCTGCTACTACCTCGAAATCCAGCTTTTTACCAGTAAAATTGCTGATCCATCGGGGAATTTTCACTCTCCCAATATCGTCGCAAGAAACATGATGGGTGCACGATTCCAGTAATAAAACACGATCCCCGTCTTTTAATTCCGATATCTTAGGCGTACCTTTCAAATAACTTTCAAAGTCTCCCTTGAACCTGGCCAGGACGATGCTGAAACTGGTCAGGAAAACATCAGGAGGCACTGAAGAATCAGCCTTGGTGAACATCTGGCTATCCGTAATGGCCAGTTTTGGCTTAACACCGGTTTGCTGCAGGAAAACATCCACCTCCCTCTCCTTCAATATAATACTTACGGCATCATTATCCAAAACATCCCGGATCGTTTGTACCTGGGGCAAAATCAACCGGCCTGCCGGAGCTTCAATATCAATGGGCGTTATTAAAAGAACAACATCTCCATAACCAATCAAATCTCCAATCAATGAAGGAATCTTGAATGCAGATTCTGGAATGGTTTTTTTTATGAGATCGATGACAGAATCCGGATCACTTCCGTTTAATGCACTGTAATCCAGTACATGGCAGTCATATTCCTTCTGAATCTGTTTTTTAAACCCGGGCTCCAGTGGTTGTAAATCCGATTTGTTGTGAATTATAAAAAAAGGAGTAAAATGTTTGTCGAATTCTTCTATTATTTTCCTTTCAAAATCCCCAAGTGTATTATGGGTAATGATCAAAATCCCAAGATCAATGGATTTTATAGAAGAACGGGTTTTGGATATTCGCTTTTCCCCGAGCTCGCCGGTATCGTCAATTCCCGCGGTATCAACCAAAACTACCGGGCCAAAACCGGTAATTTCAAATGATTTCTTAACCGGATCGGTGGTTGTACCGGCATAATCCGACACAATCGCGATGTCCTGATTCGCAAGCTGATTGATTAAAGAACTCTTTCCGTTGTTCCTTCTGCCATATATCCCGAGATGAGGTTTTGATTCTTTCCCTTTTGCCATATTATTGAGAAGATTTTAAGCTTACAAATAAGTTATTCGTTGTAAAAATCAGGAACTTCTAAGATCATCAATCCTGAATCCCATTTTTAGAAGATTATCCGGGGTAAGTAACGATTCCAGCTCCTCACGTTTCATATACTGATAATGATCATTGGCTTCAAATATATCCACCTGACTGTTTTTCATCACTTTTGCCAGATTACTGGCTTTGTGATACCCCAAATAAGGACTCAATGCCGTAGTAATTGCCGGGCTTTGGTATAGCCGCTCCAATGCAATCCTGTTATCAACGCCCAAACCATCCATCATATTATCTTTTACGGTTTGATTGATGTTCCTTAGAAGTTTCAGACTCTCTATCATAGCATAGCCGATAACCGGGGTGTAAGGATTCAATTCAAGATTGCCCTGACCGGCAAGGGAGGAGATCAGGTTATCGTTGGCGTATATTTTATGCACAGCGCTAATGGCAAACTCCGGAATAACAGGATTGACTTTTCCGGGCATGATAGAACTCCCCACCTGTTGCTGGGGTATGGTTATTTCACGCTGATTGGCCACATCTGAGGCCAGTAGTCGCAAATCAGAAACCATCTTTTCCAGGTTTACAGCATGGGCTTTAAGCGTTGCATGAACTTCCACAAAAGCATCCAGGTTAGAGGTGGCATCGGGCATATTCTCACTTCTTGCCAGAGGCAGACCGGTGAGCTGTCTGAGCACAGGAATGACTTCCATAATAAAAAAAGTGGGAACCGTAATGCCTGTACCAATAGCACTTCCTCCAAGATTCACCACCTTTATACGTTCAGCACATTTGGAAACGCGCCACCAGTCTCTTGAAAGGGCTTCGTTATAAGCACTGAAAAGCTTACCAAAGGAACTGGGTACAGCTTCCTGCATTTGGGTATAACCGATCCTCAGATCGTTTCTGTAATTTTTTTCAAGTCCTTCCAACGTCTTCCTCAGGTTATTGATACCATCTTCCAGGTCTTCAAGCAAACGCATGACGGCAACTTTCAGGGAGGTAGGAACTACATCATTGGTTGACTGGTATACATTGGCCTGCTCAATGGGGTCTACCCATCGATATTCGCCAGGTTTTTTACCAAGCTTTTGAAGGGTAACATTGGCAATGATTTCATTGACATTCATATTGATGCTGGTTCCGGCTCCTCCCTGTATGGCAGGCACAATAAAATCATTAAAATGTTCCCCCCGGGTGATCTCACCTGCAGTTTTGATCATGGCCACCAGTACATCTGGTTCTATAAACCGCAAGGGAACATCAACGTTTGGATATTTTTGATTTATGGCCTTTCTGAATTTCTGATACGTCTGATAACAAGCAAGCTTGACTAAACCCATTGCACGATACCACTCTTCATGAAAAGGGGTCCGGTCTGGAAAATTCTCTGTTGCCCTCAATGCATGAATACCATACAATGCATTACCCGGGATTTCCTTCTTACCTATATAATCTTTTTCAATTCGCATATTAGCTCCAATATCATTATAAATGACAAATTTTCAAAATTAAAATTTATTGAATAAAATCATATAATCAAGCTTAAGCCCCCGAACAACAAAATACCCGCTTTAACGATAAGCATAACTATCTACATTTCACATTTTAAAATATTAAAATCATTGTTCATCTGAATGAATTTTATATTAATTTAGCCCACCGAAAAAATCATAGTATGCTTGAATTCATAAAAGGACAGATAAATGAGGTAACTCCGGCTTACGTGGTTATTGAGAATCTGAGTACCGGTTATTTTATTAATATATCACTAAACACTTATTCTCAGATATCAAATCAAAGGGAATGCACTTTATTCATACATGAAATCGTGCGTGAGGATGCCTATCTTCTTTATGGATTTGCTGACAAGAAAGAACGGGAAATTTTCAGAAATTTGCTTTCTGTTTCAGGTGTGGGGGCCAACACAGCTTGCATGATGCTTTCGTCCCTATCTCCTGAAGAGCTCCGGAGTGCCATAATCAATGGTGAGGTAAACACCCTCAAAACCATAAAAGGAATCGGGGCAAAATCTGCGCAGAGGATCATTGTGGATCTGAAGGATAAACTGGAAAAAGAAGGAACTGAAAAACAAATTATCGAAACCCAAGACAATACGAACAGGGAAGAAGCGTTATCTGCATTAGTAACTTTGGGTTTCCCCAGAAAAAATGTGGAAAAAGTACTGGAAACACTGAATCACCAGGAACCCGGCTTAAATGTAGAAGAATTGGTTAAAAAAGCATTAAAAAAACTATAGCAACCCCAATCATTATCCTTGGATTTTACGCGAGTTAAAATAAATAAGCTGGTAGTATTTTTATTCTTGTGGGCTTGTGGATTGTCATCAGAGGCTCACATTAATTTTTCTCTCCAGGAACCCCAAATTCCTACCGATACCCTATCCTCGCAGGATACGATACAATTACCCTTTGAATTTGAAGATGAAGAAGAATATCCCTACCTGGAAGAAGAAGAGGAATCGCCTTTGTTTCTTAAAGAGCCTGAAAATGTTAAATCCTCCTATGAATACGACCCGGAAAGCGACGAATACATACTCAGAAAGAAAATAGGTGATTTCAACTACCGACCCCCCGCCCATTTGAGCCGGGAACAATTCTGGGATTACAGATTTGAACAGATGATGAGAGATTTCTGGCGTCAAAAAGCCAGCGGGGTCGAAGCAACTGGTGACGAAGGGCTGATTCCACAGCTCAAACTTGGAGGAGAAGCTTTCAGCCGCATCTTCGGAAGCAATACAATCAACATCGTACCCCAGGGTTCTGCAGAACTGATTTTTGGTGTAAACATAAACAACGTAGAGGATCCCAAACTTTCCGAGAAATTGCGAAGGAATACCACCTTTGATTTTGAAGAAAAAATACAGATGAATGTTACCGGTTCAATCGGTGATAAAATCCAACTGGGTATCAATTATGATACAGAGGCCACTTTTGATTTTGAAAACCAGACCAAACTGGAGTATTCCGGGGGTGAAGATGAAATCATACAGGATATAGAAGCGGGAAATGTTTCCATGCCCCTCCCGGGATCATTGATAACCGGGAGCCAGAGCCTCTTTGGGCTGAAAACCAAAATGCGGTTTGGAAATCTTGAGATGACCAGTGTCTTCTCCCAGCAAAAGGGCCAGAGCAAGGTGATTCAGGTTAAAGGAGGGGCCCAGACCCAGGAATTTGAAATCAAAGCGGATGAATACGACCAGAACCGCCATTTTTTCCTCTCTCATTATTTCCGTGAAAAATACAACGAAGCCCTGAGCAAGTTACCGGTAGTTCAATCCAGTATCGACATTACCAAGGTTGAAGTATGGATAACCAACAAAACAAGTGAATTTGAAAATTCAAGGAACATCATCGCGCTGATGGATCTTGGTGAAGGACAGGTAAAAGGAAAAACCAATCATATTTTTGCCTCAGATCAAATCATCAATGTCATCAACAATCAACCTTCTGACAACCAGGCTAATAATCTGTACCAAAAATTGAATTCACCAATGATGCAAGGCATCAGAGATATAAGCCAAACTACCAATATCCTGCAACAATGGAATCAATATGGATTTCGGTCGGGCCAGGATTATGTAAAACTGGAGAATGCAAGAAAATTAAGCTCCAATGAATACACGGTGAATGAAAAGCTTGGATACATCTCTCTAAATTCGCAGCTCAGGAATGATGAAGTGCTGGCAGTTGCATTTGAATACATCCAGGGTGGGAAAAAGTACCAGGTGGGAGAATTCTCAAACCAGGGAATTACAGCACCCCAGGCGCTCATGGTCAAGCTTCTGAAGGGAACAGCCTTTACTCCCAAATTCCCCAACTGGGAACTTATGATGAAAAATATATATTCCATTGATGCTTACCAGGTGAACAAGGAAGGTTTCAGATTGAACGTCTTATATCAGGATGACAAAACAGGAAACGAGATCAACTATATTCCCGAAGGTGAAATAAGGGATGAAATGTTGCTCCGGCTGCTCAACCTGGATAATGTAAACTCCCAGAACGATGCCAACCCTGACGGGATGTTTGACTTTATTCCAGGCATCACCATCGATCAGTCGAATGGAAAAATCATATTCCCTGTAGTTCAACCTTTTGGAGATTACCTGAAAAAGCAGATCGGCAACGATGCCATAGCCAGGAAGTATGTATTTGAGGAACTGTATGATTCCACCCTGACGATAGCCAGGCAAACCGCGGAAAAGAATAAATTCAAGATCAAAGGGGAATACCAGTCTTCATCCAGCTCTGAAATTCCATTGAATGCAATGAACATCCCCGAGGGCTCGGTTGTGGTAACAGCAGGAGGAAGAAAACTTATTGAAAATGTAGATTATACAGTAGATTATAACCTGGGTCGGGTTAAAATTCTTAACCAGGGTTTACTGGAGTCAGGCACACCCATCCAAATATCCCTGGAAAGTCAGGCCACCTATAGCATGCAAAAAAAGACCCTTCTAGGTACCCATTTAAATTATAATGTATCGGAAGATTTTAACCTCGGAGCTACGATAATGAACCTAACGGAAAGGCCCCTCACCAGAAAGGTAAGCATTGGGAACGAACCCATATCCAATACCATATGGGGACTGAACGGTTCCTACCGCACCGAATCCCCTTTCCTTACCAACCTGGTTGATGGATTGCCCTTTCTCGACACGAAAGAACAATCCAGTATACGTATTGACGGTGAATTTGCCCATCTTATCCCCGGTCATTCCCAGGCCATTCAAAAAAAGGGAACCTCCTACATAGATGATTTTGAAGGCAGCGAAACCTCCATAGATATGAAAAATCCTGCTGCATGGGTCCTGGCAAGTACTCCCCAGGGCCAGCCTGATCTCTTCCCTGAAGCAAGCCTTATCGATTCCCTGCCTTATAATTATAACCGGGCCAAACTGGCATGGTATCACATCGATCCCCTGTTTCTCAGGGAAAACAGCCCGAACATGCCCCAACACCTGAAAAGCAACCCGGATCAACGTTCAAGCCATTTTGTCCGGGAAATCTATGAAAGAGAATTGTTCCCCAATAAAGACAATCCAAATGACATACCGGCGAGCATACAGGTTCTGAACCTCGCATTCTTCCCGGATGAAAAAGGGATTTATAATTATGAACATGAACCTGAAGGAGCAGCAGGGATCTCACAGGGTATTAATCGCGACGGCTCACTGAAAGAGCCGGAATCCAGATGGGGAGGGATCATGAGAGAAATTTCCACTACCGATTTTGAAGAATCCAACGTGGAATACATTGAATTCTGGCTCATGGATCCCTTTGTTTATGATTCAACCCGAAGCAATGAGGGCTCTCTTTATTTCAACCTGGGCAATGTTTCAGAAGACATACTGAAAGATTCCAGAAAAAGTTTTGAGAACGGGCTGCCGACCTCCGAGCAGGTAGATATGGTAGATTCAACAACCTGGGGACGCGTCCCGCTTTCACAATCACTTGTAAATGCCTTCGACAATGATCCTACAGCCAGGGGATACCAGGATGTAGGCCTTGACGGCCTTAGCGATGAAGATGAAAGGACCTTCTTTGCTGACTATCTGGACCAGCTTGAGGGCCATTTGACTCCCGAAGCATTGGAAGAATATGTAGAGGACCCATCCAACGACAATTATCATTACTACCGTGGCGGTGATTACAATCAACAGAACCTGGGCATTATTGAAAGATACAAGAAGTACAACGGCATGGAGGGCAATTCCCCAACTTCGGAACAGTCCCCTGAACCTTATCCCACCTCGGGTAAAACCCTGCCGGATGTGGAAGACATCAACCAGGACAATACCCTGGAAGAAAATGAGAATTACTACCAGTATAAAGTTCAGCTGGATCCCACCAGGATGAACGTAGGAGAAAATTATATCATTGATAAAGTAAAAAGAAAAGTTGAACTGGCCAACGGCAATAAATCGGAAATCAACTGGTACCAGTTTAGAATTCCGGTAAGAAACCCGGATAAAAGGGTTGGTGCCATCAGGGATTTTAAATCAATACGGTTTATGCGAATGTTCCTTAGGGGATTCCAGGATTCAGTGATATTAAGGTTTGCCAAATTAAACCTTGTTCGCGGGGAATGGAGAAATTATACAAAATCTTTGTATGAAGCCGGCGAAAATTTATCTGCACCTGAATACAGCAGGGGTTCAATGCGTATTTCAGCAGTCAATATAGAAGAAAATGCCAACAAGACACCGGTGAATTATGTACTGCCTCCCGGCATCGATCGTGTGATCGACCCGACCAATCCGCAGTTACGCCAGCTCAATGAACAGGCCATTGTTTTCAATGTGCAAAATATTGAGGATGGAGATGCCCGTGCAGCTTTCAAAAACATCAATATGGATGTAAGGCAGTTTAAGAAATTACGCATGTTCCTTCACACCGAAGCATTGGAGAACAAAATACTGAACGATGGCGACCTACGGGCCTTTATCAGACTGGGCACAGATTACCGCAACAACTATTATGAATATGAAATTCCGCTTGATGTTACCTCCCCGGGGTTCTATAACAACACCAGCGGTAGCGACCGCAAACAGGTTTGGAAGAACGAGATGATCATTAACCTCGATGAACTCCCCGAATTGAAGCTCGAAAGAAACACCTCAATGAGAAAGGGGAATTCCAACATCACAATGAACACCATTTACAGCATCATAAAAGATGGTGCCAAAATCAGCGTCAGGGGGAACCCCAACCTTAGTGACCTGAGAACCATCATGCTGGGGATCAGAAACCCGGACCAGCAGGGAAACACCCTTTCAGATGATGACGGCATGCCCAAATCAGGCGAGATTTGGGTAAATGAGCTTCGCCTTACCGATTTCAGAGAAAACGGCGGATGGGCTGCCAGGGGAAGAGTATCCACCCAACTGGCCGATTTTGGGAGAGTCAACGTTTCCGGAAATATGAGTACTCCTGGATTCGGTAGTATTGACAAGAAGGTAAATGAGAGAAATAAAGAAGAAACCGCGCAATATGATCTTTCCACCAACCTTGACCTGGGTAAATTTTTCCCGGATAAAACCGGGGTAAAAATCCCCATGTACCTGGGTTACTCGGAAAGGTTTATCACACCTCAATATAATCCGCTTAACCCGGATATCGAGCTGGATGATGCATTGGATGCAACTGAAACCAGAAGGGCAAGAGATTCAATCAGGAAGATAACCCAGGACTATGTTCGACGAAAGAGCATCAACTTCAACAATGTAAGGGTAACACCCCAAAATCAGGGAAGGCCGGCCTTTTATGATATATCGAATTTCTCCATGAACTACTCCTATAACGAGCTTTTTGCCAGAGACATAAACACAAAATACAACCAGATGGAAGAATTCCAGGGCAGCCTGGTTTACAACTTCAACACACGCCCCCAGGCAATTACCCCTTTCCAGGGAATCGGGGGAATATTCAACACAGATTTTCTGCGTATCCTAAGAGATTTCAACTTCTATTATTACCCTTCATCCATTACCGTACGGACAGACCTGAGAAGAAGCTATAATGCCATACAGCACAGAAGTATCGCTAACCCGGGTATAAGGTATCAACCTACATTTGACAAGAATTTTCTTTGGAACAGGCATTATAACATCCAGTTTGATCTTACCCGCTCCCTGAAGCTAAATTTCACGGCCACCAACAGGGCCCGCATCGATGAACCGAGGGGAATGGTCAACAAAAGAAAAGAACCCATACAATATCAAAGCTGGAAAGATTCGGTTCTTACAAACCTCAGGAATTTTGGCAGGAATGTCGACTATAATCACAAATGGGATGCAAGTTACCGGCTCCCCATCAACAAATTGCCCCTGCTTGACTGGGTAAATGTTTCCACCCGATTCAACGGGACCTATAACTGGCAGGCAGGTCCGTTACTCGCTGATACAAGCACAATCAACCTGGGCAATATCATTCGGAATTCCAATACCATACAGGTAAACAGCCAGTTTAACATGAATAACCTGTATAATAAGGTTGGCTTTCTGAAAAGAATCAACCAGCAATCGAGGGGAAGAGACCAGACTGAATATGAAACGGTCAGGTACAGCGAAGAGAATGTAAACTTTGAAGCTGGTGAACCCGAACGGATCAACCATAACCTGATGACAGAAAACGTACAGGTAGAAGTATTTGATAGCCAGGGAAGGGAAATAGAGGGTTCTTTTGAAGTACTCAATCAAAGAGCGATTAATTACGAAACAAAATCAGATCAACAAAATGCCACGGTAGAGATTCAGGGAAAGATTGAAAAGACGGAAGGCCCGCTGCAGTTTATTGCTGAAAATTTTGCCCGTTTGATAATGGGGGTCAAAAATGTATCCCTCTCATACTCTCAAACCGAAGGAAGTGAACTTCCAGGTTTTCTTCCGGAACATCAAATACTGGGATTGAATCAGCTTCAAGGGCAGCATGCCCCCACGATACCATTCATCCTGGGATGGCAAAATGAAAATTTCGCCAACCTGGCCCGCAAGAACAATTGGATCACACGGGATCCTGCCCTCAGCCGTCCTTTTACCCTCACTCACAACGAAAATCTCAACCTGAGGGCTTCCCTGGAGCCCTTCCAGGGAATTCGGATCGATCTAACCGGCTCCAGAAGCCAGTCAAAAAACACGAGAGAATACTATATTGCGGACAGCACAGGCACAATTAGAAATTATGGATTACAGCAACAGGGCAACTTCTCCATGAGTTTTCTTTCTATCGGCACGGCTTTCGATAAAATCACCCAGGAAAACAATTATCAATCAGATGCTTTTCAGAAATTAAGGGCCAACAGAAAGCATATATCCCAAAGGCTGGCAGAAAGGAGAAAGAAAAAAACCGGAGGAGATTATGATCCACCTACTTCAGATGAAGAAGGATATTGGGATGGTTATGGACCTACCAGTCAGCATGTACTTATTCCGGCATTTCTTTCAGCCTACGGAGAATACGGTGTTGGCAATGCTCCCCTGAATAAGTTTCCCATGATACCATTTCCCAACTGGAGGATTAATTTTAACAATTTAAGCAACGTAGGATTCATCCAGGATGTTGCTCAAAGCGTCAATGTAAGCCACTCATACAAAAGTACATATACTATAGGCAGTTTTCTACTCAATCCCGACTTTAACAATGCACTGGAAGAACAGCTGAGCCTTGTCCGGGACATGAGAAACAACTTCATTCCCAAATACGAGATCAACTCTGTAGCCATTAACGAACAATTCAATCCGCTAATCAATTTTGACGTTACCTGGCAAAACAACCTCACTACCAGATTCCAGATCTCCAAGTCGAGAAGGGTTTCCCTGAGCTTCGCAAACAACCAGGTTACTGAAACCCTGAGCGAACAATATTCATTCAGCGTGGGATACCGTTTTGAAAACTTTAACCTGATCCTGGACTTCGGCGGCCAGCGGGAAGCCCTGGAAAATGACCTGAATGTAAAAGGAAACGTTAAAATAAGAGATAACCTGACCATTTTAAGGAAATTGGACGAAGATGTTGATGATATGCCCACTGCAGGACAAAGAAACGTGGTCATTGGATTTTCTGCTGATTATGCACTAAGCAACCGTTTCAACGTTCGCCTGTTTTTTGACCGGAATGTCAATGAACCCAAAATATCACGCTCCTACCCAACATCCAACACAAATTTCGGATTTAGTTTGAGATTTACCCTCGCGGAATGATTTTGATATAAAAAATTTTGTATTTTTGGTTTCAATTTAATTTAAAATTACTAGCCATGAACATTCCTGAAAATTTAAAGTATACCAAAGATCACGAATGGATTAAAATTGACGGAGAAGAGGCCTACATTGGCATCACCGATTATGCCCAGAATGAATTAGGCGATATCGTATTTGTGGAAATAGAAACAGAAGGAGAAAAACTTGATAAAGAAGAAGTTTTTGGAACTGTAGAAGCCGTTAAAACGGTATCTGATATCTTCATGCCCATCTCAGGTGAAGTGCTTGAAGTCAATTCAAAGCTTGAGGACTCCCCGGAAATCGTCAACAAAGATCCATACGGGGAAGGATGGCTAATAAAAATAAAGATTAGCGATCAATCAGAGCTGGATGATCTATTGGATGCATCCAAGTACAAAGATCTGATTCAAGCTTAACAACAAGTTCTTATAATAATCTTGTTTTCAAAATAAAAAAGGTCTGGAAAATTTTCCAGACCTTTTTTATTTATAAGTTGATTCACTATTCTTTCAGGCTTTCTGCTGCTGTGATGTATCAAGGGTCTTCTTGACTTCAACCTCTTTGAAGCCTTCGATAAAATCCCCTATCTTGATATCGTTATAGTTTTTAACATTTAAGCCGCATTCATATCCTTCTCGTACTTCTTTGACATCATCTTTAAATCGTTTCAGGGACTCCAGTTCGCCGGTATAAATCACAATACCGTCGCGGATAACCCTTGCCTTGGAATTCCTTTCCAGTTTGCCATCCCTCACAATGCAGCCTGCAATGGTACCAACCTTCTTAATTTTAAAGGTTTCCTTCACTTCGGCAGAACCGGTGATCTCCTCCTTAATTTCGGGTGAAAGCATGCCCTCAAGAGCATCTCTCAGGTCATTGATGGCATCATAAATAACGGAGTACAACCGGATATCGATCTGTTCTTTTTCTGCAATCTTTCTTGCATTGCTTGAAGGACGTACCTGGAATCCGATAATGATCGCGTTAGAAGCTGCGGCCAGCAGAATATCCGACTCGGTAATCTGGCCAATTCCCTTGTGGATGATATTTACCTGCAGCTCCTCGGTGCTCAGCTTGGAGAATGCATCACTGAGTGCTTCTATAGATCCGTCCACATCACCTTTGACAACAATATTCACCTCTTTAAAGTTTCCAATGGCAATCCTTCTTCCTATTTCATCCAGGGTAATGTGTTTCTGTGTCCTCATGCTCTGTTCGCGCTCAAGCTGACCCCGTTTGTTGGCAATTTCCTTGGCCTCTTTTTCACTATCCATAATGTTGAACTTGTCACCTGCCTGCGGTGCTCCGTTCAGGCCGAGGAGCTGAACCGGCTGAGAGGGACCGGCCTCCTCCACACGTTGTCCGCGTTCGTTGAACATGGCCCTGACTCTACCCATATGGCTTCCTGCCAATATCACTTCGCCGACCCTCATGGTACCGCCCTGAACAAGCAGGTTGACAACATAACCGCGGCCATGATCAAGCCATGACTCAATAACCGTTCCTTTTGCCGGCTTATTGGGATTGGCCTTAAGATCCTGGATATCTGACTCAAGCAACACCTTTTCAAGAAGCTCTTCAATATTGATACCATTTTTTGCAGAAATATCCTGTGATTGATATTTTCCGCCCCAATCCTCAACCAGGTAATTCATATTGGCCAGTTCTTCCTTGATCCTTTCAGGACTGGCCCCGGGCTTGTCTATTTTGTTGATGGCGAAAATAATAGGTACACCTGCTGCGGAAGCGTGATTAATAGCCTCAATAGTCTGAGGCATGATGTTGTCATCCGCTGCTACTACTATAATTGCAATATCAGTAATTTGCGCACCCCTGGCACGCATGGCAGTAAATGCCTCGTGACCTGGTGTATCAAGAAAAGTAATGTTACGTCCTTTCTCTACTTCAACCCGATAGGCACCAATATGCTGCGTAATGCCTCCGGCTTCGCCGGCAATCACATTTTCTTTTCGGATATAATCAAGCAGGGATGTTTTCCCATGGTCCACATGACCCATCACAGTAATAATCGGATCCCGGGTTTCAAGGTCCTCCTCCCTGTCCTCATCTTCGCTGATGGCTTCATGAACCTCAGCGCTTACGAATTCAACCTTGTAATTATACTCATCAGCAACAAGCGCCATGGTTTCAGCATCCAGTCGCTGATTGATTGAAACAAGAAGTCCAAGATTCATACATGTCTGTATCACATCATTAACAGGAACATCCATCATACTGGCAAGTTCATTGACAGAAACAAATTCAGTTACTTTTAGAATATTCTTTTCTTGTTCCTGCTTTTCTTCCTCTTCCTTCTGCTTCTGGTTGATGGCCTGCCGCTTTTCTCTCCTGTATTTCGAAGCTTTCGATTTTCCTTTGGTCTCTAAACGGGAAAGGGTTTCCTTGATCTGCTTCTGGACATCTTCTTCTTTAATTTCCTTACGAACAGGACGCTTCTTTTTCCGCTTTTTCTTTCCGTATTTCTTTTCTTCTGCTCCGGATTTCTTCTCCTCGATCTGAACCCGCTCTTTGTCCTTATGTATTCTCTTCCTGCGCTTTCTCTTCGGTCTCGTATCTTCATTGGCACCTGTCTCTTCCTTCTCCTTACCCGTGGATTCTTCAGAGGTCTCCTTTGAACCTTCAGCCGATTCTTTCTTCCGGCTCTTTTCTCTCTGAGCCTTTTCTTTTGCCTGTCTTTCAGCTTCGCGTTCTTTCCTTGTTTTCTTTTGCGGCCTGGTTTTTTGATTTAATGAATCCAGGTCGATTTTTCCTACAACCTTGATCTTTTCTTCTTCTTTTTCCTCTTCAGAAAGTTCCTCTTCTTCTTCCCCGGCTTCTCCTTCGGCTTCTTCCTGTTCTGCAGTCTCAGGTTCTGTTTCCTCGGGTGTTTTTTCTGAACCCTCTTCTACGGTCTCCTCTTCTTCCTTTTCTGTGATTTCTTCTTCAGCTTCAGCTTCAGCAGTCTTCTCTTCTTCTGCCACAGGCTGTTCTTTCTCAGGTTGTTCGTCAGCTTTTGGTTTCTCTTCTGTCTCTTCTTCCTGTTCTTGCTCTTTTTCTTCTTCCTTTTCTTCCTCTTCCTTTTCCTCTTTCTTTTTCTTTCCCTTACCAAAGGTATCCAGATCTATCTTTCCTACCACTTTAGGCTCTTTTGATTCCTTTTCCTTCTCTTCTTCGCTTTCTTTTTCCTCTTCAGTGGTTTCTTCTTCTTTTTCCTCTGTTTCCTGGGCTTCAGCTTTCTTACCACTTACATCCTTTATAAGCAGTTCATCTTCTTTATCACTGCCGGTTTTTTCCTCTGATTCTTCTTCATCAATATCATTAACAGAGACCGAGCTTTTTGCCTCGGAAAAACTCTGGCCAATTTTCTCTGATTGTCTTTTCACATCAATTTCTGAGCTATATTCCTTAAGCAATAACTCGTATTGGTCAGGAGAAACCTTGGCATTCGGATTAGTGTCAACATTATACCCCTTCTTGTTGAGAAAGTCCACCAATGTGTGGATCCCAACATTAAATTCCTTGGCCACTTTGCTTAATCGCTTAACTTTTTTGTCTGTTGCCATAAACCTCCCGCAAATTGATTTCTAAAATAATGTCGTTGACAATAACGGTGCTAAAATATAATTAATATGCCAATTTATTCAAATTCTGATTTAAAAATTTCCGTTATGTCATCTATTGTTTCTCGCTCTAAGTCCGTTCTTCTCTCCAATTCATCCTTATCAAGCTCCAGTACGCTCTTTGCCGTATCAAGGCCAACCGATTTCAGAATATCCAGCACCCACTGTTCGATCTCATCAGAGAATTCATCAATGTTTACATCTTCTTCATCTTCTTCAGTTTCTCTGTAAACATCAATATCATACCCGGTGAGCTGGCTGGCCAGTTTTATGTTTAGTCCTCCCTTTCCGATAGCGAGGGAAACTTCATCCGGGTCAAGGTAAACCTCGGCGCTTTTCTCCTCTCCATTGATCTTAATGGAATTGATCTTGGCCGGACTCAGGGCTCTTTGGATAAACAGCTGTGTATTTGTAGTATAATTAATCACATCAATATTTTCATTCCTTAACTCCCTGACAATACCATGAATTCTTGAACCTTTCATTCCAACACACGAACCTACCGGATCAATCCGATCATCATAGGACTCCACCGCGACCTTGGCTTTTTCACCAGGAGCTCTCACAATCTTTTTTATGGTGATCAAACCATCATAAATCTCGGGTACTTCAAACTCAAATAATCGTTCCAGGAAAATGGGCGACGTTCTCGAAATGATAATCAAGGGTGTATTGTTTTTCATCTCGGCCCTGATTACCACAGCTCTCAGAAGATCACCTTTCCTGAAATGGTCTGAGGGAATCTGCTCTTCCCTGGGCAATATCAGCTCATTCCCTTCATCATCGAGGATCAATATTTCCTTTTTCCACACCTGGTATACTTCGCCACTGACAATTTGCCCGATCCGCTTTTTATACTTGGCAAAAACATTGTTTCTTTCTATTTCAAGAATTTTTGAAGTCAGGTGCTGACGAAGTGCAAGGATGGCTCTGCGTCCAAAATCCTCCAGTTTAACCTCATCAGTGACTTCCTCACCAACCTCGTAGTCATCATCAATCTTTTTAGCTTCGGAAAGGGGAATCTGGAGATTGTCATCCTCCACTTCACCATCATTGACTACTTCCCTGTTTCTCCATATCTCGAAGTCTCCCTTATCGATGTTAATGATGATGTCAAAATTCTCATCCGTACCAAAGTGCTTGATGAGTGATTTACGAAAAACATCTTCAAGCACATTCATCATTGTTTCCCTGTCGATATTCTTGAGCTCCTTAAACTCGGAAAAAGTATCAAATAAATTCGCAGTGTCCATCTCTTTCATATTTTTAAAAAGAAATTATTGTTTTTGTATATTCCATTTCATCAAAACTGATTCGATGTTCCTTTCTTACCGTAGTTTTCTTCTTTTTGTTTGTTTTCACTCTTTTTTTCTCCTCAACTGTGATTCCTTCGTTATCTAAATCAAGCAATTTCCCTTCAATCTTCTGACCCGTTTTCAATAGAACTTCTACCTTCCTGCCGAGGTTTTTTTCATATTGCTGATATACTTTAAATGGAGCCGACAAACCAGGTGAAGTAACTTCCAGATCATATTCCTCAAGCTCTGATTCAAATAAATCCCTCAGATCCTGGTTGATTCTCACACAATCATCCAGTTTTATTCCCTTGTAGTTATCAATAAAAACCGTTATTTTTCCTTTTTTATTTTGTATATCAACCACAAAAAAATCTTCCCCTCCAGTAAGCTTTTCAAGCGCCTTTTCTATATCACTGTTCCTTATCATCCTTAATTCATTAAAGATTCAAACCTGAAATACGAAAAAAGGGGACTACCGGTCCCCAATCACAAATGCACGCTTCAAATTTCAATGCAAAAATAAAAATAATCTTATTAACAGGCAAATCATTATAAAAAGTTTTAAAAATTTTTTAATTTCCCAATTCGCTGATAGCTTGATTGGAGCAAATTGCTTATAAATAGTTGGATTATTTATTAGTTTTGCCGGATTCATCAGAACGATCCAATGTCATGAATAAGAAAAAAATAATTAACGACCCGGTGTATGGATTCATCAGCATTTTTGACGAAACCATATACGACCTGATAGAACACCCGTTTTTCCAGCGCCTAAGAGATATCAAGCAACTGGGGCTTACCCAGCTCGTTTACCCCGGGGCGACCCACACCCGTTTTCAGCATTCCCTGGGCTCCCTGCATCTTATGCAGTCGGCAATCGACACCATACGTTCCAAAGGACATGAGATCACCGAGGAAGAGGCCCGGGCTGTGAAAATTGCCATTCTGCTTCATGATGTTGGTCACGGTCCCCTATCCCATTCACTCGAATCATTTTGGATGGAAGATCACGACCATGAGAATTTTTCCCTGATGATCATGAATCATATCAACCAGGAGTTCAACCATAGGCTGGATCTGGCCATCAGAATATACAGGAATGTATACGATAAACATTTTCTGCATCAGCTGGTATCGAGCCAACTGGATATGGACCGGCTCGACTATCTCAGGAGGGACAGCTTTTTTACCGGGGTTTCAGAGGGCGTTATTGGTTCCGACAGGATCATTAAAATGCTCAACGTTCACAATGACAGGCTGGTTATAGAAGCCAAAGGGATACATTCCATTGAAAAATTTCTCATAGCCCGCTGGATCATGTACTGGCAGGTATATTTTCACAAAACGGTTTTATCCGCTGAACAACTGCTGATTAACATTTTCAAGCGCAGCAAGTTCCTCATCGACCAGGGAGTAAAACTTCCCGCTACCGGCTCACTGGAATATTTTTTAAATAGAAATTACCTGAATGACAAAACGGAAAACATGCTCCATATGTTTTCCCGGCTTGATGATACGGACATTATGGTGGCATTTAAAACCTGGGCTGAAAATAATGACAGGGTATTATCATTGCTTTGCCGAAACATGATGGAACGAAAATTGTATAAAATAGAACTGCAAAACGTACCATTTGATCAGGAAAAAATCCATGAGAAGACGGTACAAACAAGGCATAAATACAAATTTTCAAATGAAGAAATCAAATATTTTGTTTTTACTGATAGCATAATTAACAAAGCATATAGTACCTTAAATGATAACATACAGATTTTATATAAAAACAAGGAGATTAAGGACATCGGTGAAGCTTCTGACATGCTCAGCTTACCGGTTTTATCCAAGATCGTAAAAAAATATTTTATATGTTATCCTAAGGAAAATAATATATAATTCATAATAATCATTATTTTTGCGAAAATTTAATTCAGAGATCATGGAATATACTGCCCGGCAAATAGCTGACATGCTAAATGGTGATTTAGAAGGAGATCCAGAACTAAAAATTAATGGGTTTTCAAAGATAGAGGAAGGAGAAGAAGGCACCATTTCTTTTATTGCAAACCCGAAATATTCCAAATATATACACTCAACAAAAGCTTCTGCAGTTCTTGTGGGCCGTGATTTTAAAGCTGAAAACGGGATAAATACCACCCTCATACGCGTTGATGATGCTTACCAGGCATTTGCCAAATTGCTTACCCTTCAGAACAACAACAAGCTCAATACTTCCGGAATAAGTACAAAGGCTACCATCAGGGAAAATGCAAAAGTGGGAAGAGATGTGTTCATCGACGACTATGTATTCATAGGTGAACATGCAGAGATCGGCGATAATGTAAAAATTTTTCCCCATACATATATTGGTGATAACGTAAAAATAGGCAAGGATACCATTTTACATCCCGGAATTAAAATATACAATAACTGCAGGATAGGTGAGAATTGCCTGTTTCATGCCGGGGTGGTAATAGGAAGCGACGGTTTCGGATTTGCCCCTCAAACCAATAGCAACTATCAGAAAATCCCGCAAATTGGAAATGTAATTGTAGAAGACAATGTGGAGATCGGCTCAAATACATGCATTGACAGGGCAACATTAGGCTCTACGGTCATCCATAAAGGCGTGAAGCTGGATAATTTAATTCAGATTGCCCACAATTGTGAAATCGGGGAAAATACTGTGATAGCCGCCCAGGTTGGTATATCGGGCTCAACAAAAATCGGCAAAAATTGTATGATAGGAGGCCAGGCGGGGTTTGTGGGACATCTGAAAATTGCCGATAACGTAAAAGTAGCTGCTCAATCAGGAATTACCTCAAGCATAAAGAAACCCGGACAGGTTATTCAGGGTGCCCCTGCTTTCGATTTCGGCAAATACCAGAAATCCTACGTACTTTTCAGAAAGCTGCCCGATCTGTATGATAAAATCAATGAATTAGAAAAAGAACTCAAAGAACTCAAACAAACGAATAAAAACGATTAACAGGTTTTTTATGTCTGATAAACAGAAAAGTATTGTCAATCCTGTTAAGTTAGAAGGACAAGGGTTACATACAGGATATGAGGTAGAAATCCAGTTTAAACCAGCCCCTCCAAACCATGGAATTAAATTTAAAAGAATCGACCTAAAGGAAAATCCCATTATCAATGCAAGTGTGAACAATGTGGTCGATACTTCAAGGGGTACAACCCTCGAAGAACACGGTGTTAGGGTACATACAGTGGAACATGTACTGGCCGCCCTGAAGGGGCTGGAAATTGACAACATACTCATTGAATTGAACGGTCCGGAAACCCCCATCCTTGACGGCAGTTCAAAGCAAATTGCCCTTGCTATAAGCAACGCTGAAATTGAGGAACAGGATGAGGATAAGGATTATTATTATGTGAAGGAAAAGATAGAGTACAAGGATGAAGAAAACGAGATTGAACTGATTATCTATCCTGATGAGGAATTGTCGGTAAATGTACTGATCGATTATAACTCCAAGGTTTTGGGCCATCAATTCGCCACATTCAATGAAAAGATCGATTTTCTTGAAGAACTGGCTCCGTCAAGAACATTTGTTTTCTTCCACGAACTTGAATTTCTACTGAAAAATAACCTCATCAAGGGTGGTGATCTTGAAAATGCAATCGTAATCATGGAAGAACCTGTACCACAGGAAGAGCTCGACAGGATTGCAGATCTCTTTAACAAACCCCATGTAAAGGTCAAACCGGAAGGCGTGCTGAACAATGTGGATTTGTTTTATACCAATGAACCTGCCCGGCATAAGTTACTGGACATAATGGGTGATCTTGCCCTGATAGGCCGGCCGATACGTGGCCGCATCATAGCCAAAAAACCCGGTCATCACGCCAACACAAGATTTGCAGAAAAAATACTCTCCACCATTAATAAGGAAGCAGCCCAGGATCACGTACCTCGCGTGGATCCCAATCAAAAACCCCTTTTTAATATCAACCAGATTAAGGAATATTTACCCCACCGACCGCCCTTTCTTTTGATTGATAAAATCCTTGATATGGATCATTCTTCAATCATAGGCCTCAAGAATGTTAGCATGAATGAAGGTTTTTTCGTGGGACATTTCCCGGACGAACCCCTGATGCCCGGAGTTTTACAGGTCGAAGCAATGGCGCAGGTGGGTGGCATTCTTGCATTAAACACGGTTCCCGACCCGCAGAATTACCTGACCTATTTTCTCAAAATTGATAAGGTGCGGTTTAAAAGAAAAGTCACCCCGGGTGATACCATTATTTTCAAACTGAGCCTTAGTAACCCGATCCGACGGGGTATCGTAACAATGTTTGGCCAGGCTTTTGTAGGTGAAGATGTTGTTATGGAAGGAGAATTGACCGCTCAAATTGCAAAAACGAAGGAGGAATGAGTCAGCAATTAGCTTATGTACATCCTGATGCCAGAGTAGCAGAAAATGTGAAAATCGAACCTTTTGTATCAATATCAAAAAATGTAGAAATCGGAGAGGGCACCTGGATTGGCCCAAATGCTTCGATTATGGAGGGAGCCAGGATCGGCAGGAACTGTAAAATCTTTCCTGGTGCAGTGATATCAGCCATTCCACAAGATTTAAAATTTCAAGGCGAAGAAACCACCGCGGAAATAGGAGACAATACAACGATACGCGAATGCGTAACGGTGAACCGCGGTACCCGGTCGAAGGGAAAAACCGTGATTGGCGACAATTGTTTACTGATGGCCTATGTTCATGTAGCTCATGACTGTTTTATCGGGAATAATGTAATTCTCGGGAACGTATCTACGCTCGCCGGAGAAATTGTAGTGGATGATTTTGCTATACTTAGCGGTTTGGTTGCTGTTCATCAATTTGTTCACATTGGTGCCCACGTGATAATCTCAGGTGGAGCGCTGGTTAGGAAGGATGTACCCCCTTTCATAAAAGCGGCAAGAGAACCCCTTTCATTTGTCGGGATCAATTCCGTAGGCCTTCGAAGAAGAAATTTCTCCAATGAAAAGATCAAGGAAATACAGGATATTTACAGGGAGGTTTACCAAAAAGGCAATAACAAAAGCCAGGCCATTGAAAAAGTTGAGCACACCTTGCCGGAAACAAAAGAAAGGGATCAAATCATAACATTTATAAGAAATTCCAAACGGGGGGTTATTAAAGGATATATATCCGAAGAATAACCTTTTTTGTCGTTTCCTATTCTTCTTCATCCCTCCAGCCCTGGGCTTTCAGCTTTATCTCATGCTCACTGGTAGAAATCATGTAACAGCCAAAATCCGGGCTGGTCATGTGACCAATGGGCGTAATTTCCTTTTCATCTTTAATTTTTTCATAATCTTCGGTGCTGATGGTAAACAGCAACTCATGATCATCCCCCCCGTTTAAGGCAGCAGTGGTTGAATCAATATCAAATTTATCAGCCATCTTCTGGGTATTCCTGTCAACTGGAATCTTATCCTGAAAAATTTTGCATCCCAGATCCGACTGGTGGCAGATGTGTAATAAATCTGAAGCCAAACCGTCGGAAATATCTATCATGGCAGTAGGCAACAATTCCTTTTCATTAAAAAAGCGTATCATATCGGCCCTGGCTTCAGGCTTAAGGTGTCTTTCAAGTATATAATCATAACCGCTGAGGTCGGGTTGAACACCTGGCTTTGATTTAAACACCTCTTTCTCTCTTTCCAGCAATTGGAGACCCATGTAAGCAGCTCCTAAATCACCGGTTGTACAAATTATGTCATTAACCTGAGCTGTATTCCTGTATACAATCTCTCCCGGTTCTGCCTGGCCAATGGCTGTAATGCTGATGGTCAAGCCTGTCAGGGAAGAAGAAATATCTCCACCTACAATATCTACCTTATATTTTTCACCGGCCAGTTTAATTCCTTCATACAATTCTTCAATATATTCCAGGCCAAACCTGCTGGAAAAACCCAATGACACAACAATCTGGGTAGGTGTCCCATTCATTGCCAGGACATCCATAATATTAACTACAACGGCCTTGTATCCAAGGTGTTTTAATGGAGTGTACATTAAATCGAAATGTATACCTTCCAACATCAAGTCGTTGGTAACAAGTGTCTGCTTACCTGAAAAGTCCAATACGGCTGAATCATCGCCAATGCCCTTCAAAGAGCTTTTCTGGCTCAACCTAATATTCCCTGTTAGATGTTCTATTAATCCAAATTCACCTAACCCGCTTATTTTATCTTTTTTATTTTCTGATTCGGACATATATTTATGTTTTTATTTTGTTTTTTCCCGTTTTAGTAATAAACAATGTAGCAAGCTTTCTTGTTATTCTCAAAACAGATAAATTTAGCCGGATTAATCACAAAACCGGAATAATTTAGAATTATTCTACATAAATTTCGTTGTCAAAAAAATAATCATATTTTTGCGACCTATGGAAAAAGATCAAGACAAAATACTCGAGAAATATACCCAGAATGAATATAAGTACGGATGGGTGACGGACATAGAGAGTGATACAGTGCCGAAGGGATTGAATGAGGATACCATACGCATGATATCCAGTAAGAAAAACGAACCCCAATTCCTGTTGGATTTTAGGCTAAAGGCTTATCGGTACTGGAAAGAAATGAAACTGCCCACCTGGGCTCATTTAAGAATTCCACGAATCAATTACCAGGATATAGTGTATTACTCGGCTCCAAAACAGAAAGCCGGACCGAAAAGCATGGATGATGTTGACCCGGAACTGAAGAAAACATTCGATCGTCTGGGAATTCCCATTGACGAACAAAAGCGCCTGGCAGGTGTTGCAGTGGACGCGGTTATGGACAGTAGTTCGGTGAAAACTACTTTCAAAGAAAAACTGGCTGAACAAGGCATCATTTTCTGCTCATTCAGTGAGGCGGTTCAAAATCATCCCGACCTTATCAAGGAATACATGGGAACAGTGGTGCCTTATACAGACAATTACTTTGCAGCCCTCAATTCGGCAGTTTTCAGTGATGGTTCTTTTTGCTATATCCCCAAAGGGGTAAGAACTCCAATGGAACTTTCTACGTATTTCCGTATTAATGCGGCAAATACGGGTCAATTTGAAAGAACACTCATCATCGCGGAGGACAACAGCTATGTCAGCTATCTTGAAGGATGCACCGCACCTATCCGCGATGAGAATCAGCTGCATGCCGCCATTGTGGAACTCATTGCAAAAGATAACGCCCAGATAAAATACTCTACGGTCCAGAACTGGTATCCGGGTGATAAAAATGGCAAAGGTGGCATCTACAATTTTGTTACCAAGCGGGGTATGGCCAAAGGCAACAACTCCAAGATATCCTGGACGCAGGTTGAAACAGGCTCTGCCATCACCTGGAAATATCCAAGTGTAATATTGATTGGTGACAATTCAGTTGGTGAATTTTATTCGGTAGCTGTTACCAACAATCATCAGCAGGCAGATACCGGTACCAAGATGACCCATATTGGTAAAAATACCAAAAGTACAATTGTGTCCAAAGGAATCTCGGCCGGTTATAGCAACAACAGCTACAGGGGGCTTGTGAAAATTACGAAAAATGCAGAAAACGCACGGAACTTTTCACAGTGTGATTCGATGCTAATGGGAGACAAATGTGGAGCACACACTTTCCCTTATATTGAGACAAACAACAAATCAGCCATTGTAGAGCACGAAGCAACCACATCCAAAATCGGGGATGAACAAATCTTCTATTGCAACCAGCGTGGCATCAACGAGGAAGATGCAATAGGCCTGATCGTTAATGGTTATGCAAAAGAAGTGATCAACAAACTTCCCATGGAGTTTGCAGTAGAAGCACAAACGCTGCTACAGATCAGCCTGGAGGGAAGCGTTGGTTAAATTCTATATAATACAAATAATTAAACTGAAAAATCATCTGAGAAATGCTTGAAATAAAAAATTTACATTCGGTAATCGAAGGGAACGAGATATTAAAGGGGATTGATCTGAAAGTAAATAAAGGAGAGATTCATGCCATCATGGGCCCAAACGGATCGGGTAAGAGTACCCTGGCCTCCGTTTTGGCAGGAAAGGATATTTTTGAGATAACTGAGGGAGAGATCATCTACGAAGGGAAAAACCTTATGGAGATGGATCCCGAAGAGCGTGCAAAAGAAGGTATTTTCCTGGGATTTCAATACCCCGTGGAAATACCTGGTGTCAGCATGATAAATTTCCTGAAGACAGCCTTAAATGAACAACGCAAACATAAGGGCCTGGAGCCCATTAAGTCTTCTGACTTCTTAAAAATGGTTCGTGAAAAGAAGGATCTTGTCCAGATCGATTCAAATCTTACCAATCGCTCGGTGAATGAAGGTTTTTCAGGTGGCGAGAAAAAGCGTAATGAAATTTTCCAAATGGCCATGCTCAATCCCAGGCTTTCGATACTTGATGAAACGGATTCAGGTCTGGACATTGATGCGCTGAGAGTAGTGGCTCATGGAGTAAATACCCTGAGATCGGATGACAACGCTACAATCATTATCACCCATTATCAAAGGCTTTTGAATTATATCATTCCCGACAGGGTTCATGTGCTGTATGATGGTAAAATCGTTAAATCCGGTGATAAGAACCTGGCCATCGAACTGGAAGAAAAAGGCTATGAATGGCTTGCCCAGGAAGTAGCCGCCAAGTAGTAACGTGCATTAAATAAAGAATCTATGGGTACCGATACAAAATTAGACTTGAAAGACCGGTATACAGATTTCTTCTATGAGAACCTGGAACATCTGAAAAACGGTCTACCTGAATATATTAATGATAAAAGGGAAGCAGCCATTCAAAGCTTTCAGGAAAAAGGCTTCCCTCACAAAAAGGTTGAAAAATACAAATATACGGATATGAACCCGGCTTTTGAAAAACAGTACCGGACCTATATCCAGCCAAAAAAGATTGATTTCAACCTCGATGACATCTTCAAATGTGACGTTCCTGAACTGGATACACACGTGGTATTGTTACTGAACGGATGGTTTTATGAAAACAAAACCCCTCAGAAACAATTACCCAATGGAGTGATTATATCAAGTTTCCGAGAAGCAGCCAATAAATACCCGGATCTTATAGATGCACACTATAATGGATATGCAGACACGGAAAATGAAAGCCTGACGGCCCTTAATACTGCTTTTGCACAGGATGGTGTTTTTCTTTACGTACCAAAGGGGAAAGTAATGGATAAGCCTGTACAGATCATTAACCTGTTAATGGATGAGGAGGACGGGCTGTCGCAACACAGGAATTTATTTGTAATGGAGGAATCCAGTGAAGCGCAGGTAATTGTATGTGATCATACCCTTTCAGGAAATAACTTTCTTACCAACTCGGTAACAGAGGTTTTTGTTGGCCAGAATGCCCATCTGCATTTTAACAGGGTACAGAATGAGCACAACGGGTCCACACAAATATCCAATATATATTTGAACCAGGAAAGGGACAGCAATGTATCGGCCAATACCATAACCCTTCATGGTGGCCTGGTACGTAACAATTTTTTCATGCGTCTTAACGGGGAAAACTGTGAAAATCAGACATTGGGTCTTTATTTGGCAGACAGAAGCCAGCACGTCGACAACTATGTGCATATGGACCATGCTTATCCAAACTCTAGGAGCAATCAGCTATTCAAAGGGGTATTGGATGATATTTCAACCGGGGCATTCAACGGTAGAATCCTGGTGCGTCAAGACGCTCAGAAGACTGAAGCATATCAGTCTAATAACAACATACTCCTGACCAACGATGCCAAAATGAATTCCAAACCCCAGCTTGAAATATATGCCGATGATGTCAGTTGCAGTCATGGAGGGACCTCAGGACAGCTCAATGAGGATGCCATGTTCTACCTCAGAAGCAGGGGACTACCTCATAAAGAGGCTCAGCTCTTATTAATGTATGCTTTTGCGCATGAGGTCATCGGTGAAATCAAGATTGAACCCCTGAAGGAAAGGATACATGAATTGGTTGAGAAACGCCTGAGAGGTGAACTTTCGAGGTGCAATTACTGCGAGATGCACTGTGGCGAGCCTGGCAAAAATTAGGGAGCGGGTAAATTATTAATTAAAAAGGTTTTTCCTTTTTAAATCAAGACAATGCTTTATGGCTCAGGCAAAAACCTATAACATAGAAACCATTCGCAATGATTTTCCGATACTTCATCAGCAGGTGCATAACCGGCCTCTGATATATTTTGATAATGCCGCTACAACACAGAAACCTCAGCCGGTCATTGATAAAGTCAATGAGATCTATTCATTAAAAAACAGCAACATCCATCGTGGTGTCCATTACCTGAGCGCCCAGTTGACTGAAGAATACGAAAATGCCAGGGAGAAGATCAGGGAATTCATCAATGCGCCAAGTACCAAGGAAATTATTTTTACCAGCGGAACTACACATTCTATTAATGCTGTAGCTTATTCCTTCGGAGAAAAGTACGTGGAACCTGACGATGAAATCATCATTGCTGAACTGGAACACCATGCCAATATTGTACCCTGGCAGGTATTGTGTGAAAGGAAAAATGCACACGTGAAGGTAGTTCCCATCAATGACCGGGGCGAAATCATGATGGATGAATATGCCCGGATGCTTTCCGATAACACCAAAATCGTCGCCATCAACCACATATCCAATTCATTGGGTACCATCAATGATGTAAAGGAAATTATCGAGCTGGCACACGCACGGGAGATCCCCGTTTTGGTCGACGGAGCGCAAAGTATACAGCATCAGCCTGTAGATGTACAGGACCTGGACTGTGACTTTTTTGCCTTTTCCGGACATAAAATCTATGGACCCAACGGCACAGGGGTATTATACGGAAAGGAAAAGTGGCTGGAAGAACTGCCACCCTATCAAACCGGCGGGGAAATGATTCATAAAGTTACTTTCGAACGCACAACATACAACTCCCTGCCCTTCAAATTCGAGGCAGGTACCCCCAATTACGTGGGAGCCATTGGCATGGCGGAAGCCCTGAAATACCTTCAATCCATAGGATTAAACGAAATTGCCGGTTACGAACAGGAGTTGCTGGATTATGCCACCACCCGACTTAGAGACATACCGGGATTAACCATCTATGGGACGGCAAATAAAAAAATCGGTGTGATTTCTTTCCTTATTAACGGAATACACCATTACGACACCGGAATGGTGCTTGATAAAATGGGGGTAGCCGTCAGGACAGGGCATCATTGCAACGAACCGCTAATGAATCGCTTTGGAATTGAAGGCACCGTGAGATGCTCGTTTGCGATGTACAATACAAAGGAGGAAATAGATCATCTTTACGATGCGTTAATTAAAGTAAAAGAATTGTTCGGTTAATAAAGACCATTTATGACGGTAAACGATAAACAACAAGAAATTATTGATGAATTTGCCCTGTTCGACGACTGGATGGATAAGTATAATTATCTGATCGAACTAAGCAAAGACCTTTCAGAAATGGATCCCAAAGAAAAAACAGAAGACAACCTGATTGAGGGATGCCAGTCAAAAGTATGGCTTAATGCAAAAATGGACGGTGAAAAGTTGGTTTTCACAGCAGACAGTGATGCCATTATCACGAAAGGCCTTGTAGCCTTATTGCTACGTGTACTTTCGGGAAGGAAACCCGAAGAAATCAAGAATGCAAATCTTTATTTTATAGATGAGATCGGTCTTAAAGAAAATCTTTCTCCTACCCGGTCAAATGGGTTGGTGGCTATGATTAACAAAATCAAGGCCTATGCCATGGCTTATGAACTAAAAAAGAATCCATAATCAATTGAATTAAATCAACTAGCGATTTATTCAATAAACCATTAAATCTTTAACTATGAGTGACCAAAAAGATTATCTTGCAATGGAAGGTGAAATTGTAAAGGTTTTAAAATACATATACGATCCGGAAATTCCCGTTAATATTTATGATCTGGGGCTAATTTACAACATTGATGTGGATGAAAACAACAATGTGGAACTCACGATGACCCTTACAGCACCCAATTGCCCCATAGCTGACCAGATTGTCATGGAAGTGGAGACCCGGTTAAAGAACATTGACGGCGTTAAGGACGTGAATGTGAACCTGGTTTTTGATCCGCCATGGGACAAGGAAATGATGTCGGATGAAGCCAAGCTGGAACTTGGGTTATTATAATGGAGGATGAGAAAAAACATAATAGTGAACTGATAAAATCCAGGGCCCGCAGCCTTGGATTTTTGGATTGTGGCATTTCGAAGGCAGAATTTCTTAAAGATGAAGCCGAGCAATTGAAACAATGGCTTGCCGAAGACCGCCATGGCGATATGCAGTATATGGAGAACTACTTCGACAAGCGGACCGATCCTACGCAATTGGTAGAAAATGCCAAATCGGTAATCTCCGTAATTTTGAATTACTACCCCGAACAAAAACAAAGGGAAGACACTTACCAGGTAGCCAAATACGCGTATGGCAAGGATTACCACTTTATTATGAAACGTATGCTGAAAGACCTGTTGCAATACATCTGGGAAGAAATTGCGGAGGTCAACGGCAGGCCTTTTGTCGACTCGGCTCCAGTTATGGATAAAGTATGGGCGCAAAAAGCCGGCCTGGGATGGATAGGTAAAAATACCAACCTGTTATCAAGGGAATACGGATCATACATTTTCATAGGCGAGCTGATCATCGACCTGGAACTGGAATACGATGAACCGGTTAAGGATTACTGCGGCGATTGCCGGAAATGCATCGATGCCTGCCCCACAGGTGCACTTACAGGCCCATACCGTATTGATGCATCCCGATGCATTTCATATCTCACTATCGAGAATAAGAAGGAAATACCTGAAAAGTTCAAAGGCCAGTACCAGGACTGGATATTCGGATGTGACATCTGCCAGGATGTTTGTCCATGGAATTTGAAATCCAACCCACCCGTTCACGAGGATTTCAAACCGCACCCCGATCTGCTGTCGCTGTCGAAACCCGAATGGGAAAAACTCTCCAAAGCCCACTTCAAAGAAATGTTTAAAAAATCAGCAGTAAAACGGGCCAAGTACGAAGGACTTAAGAGAAACATCCGGTTCCTTAGTGATTCGGCAGGTAAAGGGAATAACAGCCAATAGTAATAATGGCTGAAGTTCAAAGCTTGAGGTTTAAGGTTTCATGTTCAACCTGGAATTCAGGATCTAACATTAAACCTCAAACCTTACACATCAAACAATTTTACTTAAATATCCGACTTATCCTGTGACTCAAGCGGATTTGATGTAAGCTCTTCGTATTCCTTCCTGTTCCTGTAAATATCCAGTGCCAGGAAAAGCGCATTTCTAAATGAAGCGGGGGACGCCTCATTTTTTCCTGCCAGTTCATAAGCCGTACCATGATCGGGTGAAGTCCTCACAATGTTAAGACCAGCCGTAAAATTCACCCCTTCATCAAATGAAATGGCTTTAAATGGTGCAAGTCCCTGGTCATGATACATAGCCAGAATCCCATCAAATTTCCTCAGGTTCCTGGAACCGAAAAAACCATCGGCCGGATAAGGCCCAAAAGCCATAATATCATCTTCTTTTGCACGCTGAATGGCTGGAATAATAACCTCATTCTCTTCCTTCCCGAGAACTCCGCCGTCGCTTGCATGAGGATTCAGCCCAAAAACAGCGATCCGGGGTTTCCGGATTTTAAAATCCTGAAGCAGCGATTTATTCAATATATTGAGTTTTCTCAGAATCAAATCCTGTGTCAGGATTTCAGGAACCTCCCGCATTGAAACGTGACCGGTGGCAACACCTATCTTCATCACATCGCTTACCATAAGCATCAGCACCTCCTTGGCCTGAAAATTATTCATCAAATATTCAGTATGACCGGGAAAGTTAAACTCTTCCGATTGTATATTTTCCTTATTGATGGGCCCGGTTACCAATACATCAATCTTACCATTTTTAAGGTCTTCTACGGCTTTATCCAGTGCTTGGACAGAAGCCTTACCGGCATTGATAACAGATTTTCCCAGTTCAACCCGGATATTCTCATCCAGGCAATTAATGACATTGGGTTTTTTGGTGTTCACTTTATCTGCATCCTTGGCAATATTCAGGTTAAAATTCTGGATACCCAGTGTTTTCCTGTGATAGGCCGCTACCTTTGCTGACCCGTATACAATCGGTACGCATAAGTCATTAATTCGGCTGTCCATCAAAGTTTTTATGATGACTTCATAGCTAATGCCATTTATATCGCCTTGTGTGATGCCAACTTTTATTTTGTCCTGCTCCATAATCAAAACACTTTATTAGATTCGAAAATCAGTCCCTCTCTTTAATTACAATTTATAGTTCTTAAGAAAATTATAAATAAGCCGGATACCAATTCCAGTTCCGCCCTTCAGACGATAAGCATCATTTTTGTCCATATAAGCCGTGGGTGCAATATCAAAATGTATCCAGGGATAATCAGTAAAATGCTCCAGGAATTTACCGGCAGTTATCGCTCCCGCTTCCCTGCCCCCAACATTTTTAATGTCTGCAATCTCAGATTTGAGCATTTCACCATATTCCTCCCATAGGGGTAGTTCAACGACCCTTTCGTAGGTATCTTTCCCGCTTTCGATGATCCGATTAAAAACAGATCGCTCTGTATTACCCATGGCAACAATACCCTGGGGTCCTATAGCCACCGAGGCAGAACCGGTTAGAGTGGCAAAATCAAAAACCAACTCAGGATCATATTGTTTCGCAAAGCTCAGGGCATCTGCAAGAATCATTCTTCCCTCTGCATCCGTGTTAATAACCTCTACCGTTTTTTCATCGTGCATGGTAATCACGTCACCCGGGGTATAGGCATTTCCGTCGGGGCGGTTATCGGTGGCAGGAACAAGTCCAATCAGGTGCACCGGAAGTTTTGATCTCGCCGCAGCATATAAAATGCCGGCTACCGTAGCGCCACCTGCCATGTCCGACTTCATATCCAACATTCCGGAGGTAGGTTTCAGGCTGATACCTCCTGTATCATAAACAATACCCTTGCCTATCAGCACCACAGGTCTCTCATTCCTGGGGTTATCTGGTTTCCATTCCATAACGGAAAAGGTTGGGGGATCCACACTTCCCCGGTTGACAGCCAATAAACCGTAAAGTCTCAGGCTTTCAATCTTCTTTTTATTGAACACATCAACTGTGAATCCAGCTTCATGGGCAAGCCTCTGGAATTCCTCTCCCAATTGCACAGCATTCAACCTGGAAAGGGGTTCATTAACCAGATCCCTGGCATGATAAACACCGGAACACAGGAAATCTAACTCCCTCAGTTCATCCTCCTGTATGCCTTCACTCAATACATGAATATGCTTCAACGGACTCTTCTTTCCCGCCTTGTCGGTTTTATACTTCAGAAATTGATATTGACTCAATATTAAGCCTTCCAGGAAAGCCTGAACAAGTTGGGCCTTACCGGAAACATCTACAAGCAAAATTTCTTCATGCTCATTAGTCTTTAAAGTTCCATGAAGGTCGGAAGCCTGCTTACGCATCTTCTCAAAGGCTTTGTAGCTTTCCTTTTCCTCCTCTATAATTCGGATATAAGACCATTTAAAAAATGAATTGATATCAACGGCCTTTTTGTCCGCTTCAAGTTGCTTCTTTATATATTCCAGTTCGGTTGTTGTAAAAGAATATTCCGAAAAGTCGGCTTGTTTGTCAGCAACATATATTACCGACATATCAAGCGCCCTTTCTTGAACTTTATGCAAAGTAAGTTCCATGGTACTTTTTTAGATCATTTTGATTGCATAAAAATAATAAAATACCGGGAGCTTAAATGAATGAAGCATTAATGAATTACCTCCCGGTAAATTCAGAAGGGACAAGAGACTTTTTGTTTTCTATCTTGTAAGCTCCAGAGTTTGCAGAATGGCTTCCATCTGCCTTACATAATCTCGTTTATCGTATCTGGGGGCATAGACAAATCCATCAACCGTAACAACATTGCCTGTATTTTCATCAAATATGGAATAGGCAACAAACGGACCTCCCATAAAATCATTCTTCACCTTCCACAATCCCCTCATCTCGTATACTGTATGTCCTTTAACCATTTTTTTCTCAAAAAATGGTTTTACTACCTCGGTTTCTGTGATCATATGAGAATTGGGTGACGGACCGGGTACAAATTTCCTGGTAAACCTGTTACGCATCTGAATCTGATAACCCAGGGTAAAGGTCTTTTTACCGTCATAGGGATATTTATAAACAATGAAACTCTGTGTATATCGGGGTGCATCTTTTTCCAGCCATGTGAAATTGGTGGTATCGAGGTCTACACTGTAACCTTTGGGTAATACCATGGAGATGCCAAACTTGTCTTCCAGGTGTTTAATGGCTCCACGGTTGCGCATGCCCCTGTAAAGGGTTATATAACGATTCCATTCTGCCTCAATGAATTTCTGTGCCACATCTTCACCCCTGTTATTAAAAAGTTTTTTAAGGTCTGAATAGCTGGGAGCCTGCGCTTCTACAAGAGTCTGGGGATCAGCATATACATTCTTCCTCACCACAAACCTGGGTTCGGTGTATTTCTTTGCTATATTGATCCTTAAAATATTTCTGTGTGTTATGAATCCCTTATCAAAAGCTTTAGGTGGGATATTTATCAAGCTAAAAACGGATTCCGGCTGGGGGAGTCCTTTAAATACCGCACTTAATGACTCCTTTATTGGTGTACCTGAAGGGCCGTTAAATCTGGCGGTATCCATCACAACAACCAGCTCACCGGTTCTGCCTGTTACACTGGGCATCACCCCTTTCTGTTGCTGCTGCTGTTGTCTCCTGGTTTCAGGCTTGCACCCTGCAATAAGAACAAGCCCAACAATGGTTATAATGGCAAATCTGCTGAAATATTTATTCATAGTATAATTTTTTAATGATCTAAGTAAATCTTAAGTTGCTTGCCCGGTTTTATGTCAGTTTCATCTTGAATATCATTGGCTTTTATTAGTTCGGCAATGGACTCACAATTGAATTTATTGGCTATACTCCAGATGGTATCGCCCTCTTCAACGGTGTAGTACACCACCCTTCTGCTCGTATCTGCAGAGGCCTGTCTTCTATACTGAAGCTTATCCGCTTCTATCTGTTTAATATATTCCGGATTAACCCAGATTTCAAGCTTTTGCCCAACATGCAGGTTGTTATCCGGCAGATTGTTCCATTTCCTGATCTCTGCAATTGTACAATTATATTTCATAGCAATTTTGTGAAAATATTCACCCTTTTCAACGACATGGGTGATTTTTTTCTTATTCTCCTTACCTGAAGCCGATCCAATCTTTCTTTTTGGAAAATCACTACCGGAATTTTTAGACCGGAATATGGATTCCTCTTCCTTTAAAAATTTTAAAACTTTTTCCCTGGGTAAAATAAGCACGGTTTTCCTGTTTATATTGGGAATAAAATCTCTGCGGTAAACCGGATTCAATTCTTTCAGGGTATTTACCGGCACTCCTGTTTTATCCGAAATATTACGAAAGGAAACTGCATAACTCAGCTTTACCGTATCCGTATCTATGTATGAATTACTCAACTTATCGGGTGTTATTCTATGTTCTTCCATGTGATTCATTGCATAATTTACTGCAATAAAGGCTGGAACGTAGCTTTTCGTTTGGGCCGGTAAGTGGGGATAAAGCTCCCAGAATGACTTTTTGCCATCTGATCGTGCAATAGCCTTCCTGATCACCCCCGGACCTCCGTTATAAGCACCCAGGGCAAGCTGCCAATTATCGTATATGCGGTAGAGATATTTCAGATATTTGCAGGCTGCTTCCGTCGACTTATAAGGATCCCTCCTTTCATCAATGTAAGAATTAACAGTAAGATCAAACATCCGACTGGTATTTAACTTAAACTGCCAAAGGCCCACTGCTCCTGACTTTGAGACAGCAAACGGATCAAGTGCTGACTCAATAACAGCTAAATATTTCAATTCATGGGGAAGACCATATTTATCCAGTTTTTGTTCAATCATAGGGAAATACTGTTTCGCCCTGCCAGCGATCTTTGCCAGGTGATCCCTTCTTTCTATTGTATACACATCGATAAAACGCCTTACATGATCGTTATACTCCAGGTCAATGGGAGTAAGATGATTCAGCTCAGTGATGCGGTATTCATAAACCAGATCAGGATAAATGGGTATTGAATCTGAAGAGGGAGGAGAAGCGAACAATGCGGAGGAAAAAATGATGAAACCCGTTGCAGTTAAAGCAAGTTTTGAAATATGGCGGAATATTCGATTTTTTGATCTTGCTATCATGGTCATAAAAAGTTGCCTTTCCCGGCAGAATTTTGGATAACCGATCCTTTAGAGAGACAAATATACTCTAAAAAATAGCAAAGATCAAAGGATTACCTGTAAATATTCCGAAGTCACAACCAGGCTCTCAAATCAGGATAATAATTCTTAAATGGTCTCAGTAATCAAACAGACAGAACCATTTGTAATACACTGGTTTAGGAGAAAACGCTTTCATTATTGGCTTCAGGGGAAACCGGCGAATAACGCACATACAATTCCCTCATAAAGCCCCAACAAAAGCTTCGGTCTATTTCTAAAATGGTTGTATTTTTCAGGAAATGGGAGGCCGGATGATTCATCATACATACCGGCCTCCTGGAGAATCTTTGTAGAATGGATCGCAGGGATTCATTCGTCATTGCCCGGGGCTCAATATTGAGTATAATCTCCCGGAAAGAATCCCTTATGAAATAGAATGCTTATTCGCTCCTTTCACTACTGCTTTTATCCTCTAGTTTTTCTCGCTCTTCTTCTGATTTATTTGCAGAAGTGGCATCCTTGAATTCCTTGATGCCTTTTCCAAAGCCCTTCATAATCTCCGGAATCTTTCTACCACCGAAAAGCAGCAAAAGTGCCAATACGATGAGAATGATTTCCCACGGTCCTGTAATTCCAAGTATCACAAAATCAAACATATGCTTATAAATTTTTACGTATTATTCGCAATCTAAATTAAAACTTTTTATACAAAATTGAAAACAATATCAATTAAGTTGTTAATTGGAAAACAACTTTACAATGTCATTCCCGTTTGCGTAGATCAGGATTGAAAATAAAATCAACATACCTGCGATCTGGGCATACTCAAGAAATTTATCACTGGGTTTCTGGCCGCTTACAATCTCATAGAGCAGAAACATGACATGTCCCCCATCCAAAGCTGGTATTGGCAATATGTTAAGAATGGCCAAAATGATAGACAAGAAGGCAGTCAGATTCCAGAATGCATACCAGTTCCAGGTACCCGGGAATATCTTTCCGATGGTAATGAAACCGCCAACTTCTTTATATGCCCCTGTATCAGGTGTAAAGATAAGGCCAAGCTGTTTAAGGTATTCTCTGAAAGTTTCAATCCCTTTGTTAATGCCGGCAGGTATTGCACCCACAAAACTATAATTAACCTCTTCAATATCAAAATATTCACTGACGTTTCCAACGTAAAAACCGATCAGGCCATCCTGGGTTGTTGTAAGGCTGTATTGCCTGGTTTCTCCGTTTCTTTCAACCATCAGTGAAATTTCTTCATTCTTCTTCCCTTTAAGCACCCCCCTCAATTGATCAAAATATTTGACATCCTTACCATTGATCTGCACAATCCGGTCGCCTTCCTGCAAACCCGCTTGCCTGGCAGGGGAATTTTCACTAAAGCCACCGATGACGCTGGGAACCCTGTAGCTTATGAAGCCGGGATCATTAATGATCTGTGGGAACACCGTATCGGGTATATGAACGGTATGTGGTTGTCCATCCCTTAAAACTGTCACCTCGTTGGCTTTATTTAACAAAATGTTTTTGGGTATATCACTGAACCGCTGCACCTCTTTACCACCAACGGCCAATACCTTATCTCCGTCCTGAAAACCAATAGATTCGGCAAGTGAATCCGCGGCAATACCGTATTTTACGTTATCTGCCGGTAAATACTGTTCTCCCCATACAAACAGTACCGAGGCATAAATCAGAATGGCCAGCAAAAAATTCATAATCACCCCGCCCAACATGATCAGCAAACGCTGCCATGAAGGCTTCGACCTGAATTCATAAGGCTGGGGAGGTTTTTGCATCTGGTCTTTGTCCATTGACTCATCAATCATCCCTGAGATTTTGACATATCCCCCGAGGGGAAGCCAGCCCATTCCATATTCTGTTTCTCCTTTCCGGAATTTAAAAATTGAAAAACCGGGATTAAAAAACAGATAAAATTTTTCAACCCTTGTATTGAATAATTTAGCCAGTATGAAATGTCCGAATTCATGGATGATCACCAGAATGGACAAGGCAACAATCAACTGGGCTATTTTCACTAATACTTCCATCAATCATGCACTTTTTTTGATATTAAACTTCTCGCCAAAACCCTTGCTTCTTCATCTGAATTCATATAATCCTCAAGTTTAGGGCTGCGAATATAAGATATTTTATGCATTGTTTGTTCAATGACGTCTGACATTTCAAGAAATCCAATCTTATTTTTCAAAAAAGCCTCTACAGCAACTTCATTGGCTGCATTCAGAATGCAGGGCATATTACCCCCGCTTTTCATTGACTCATATGCCAGGAAAAGATTAGGAAATCTTTCCGCGTCGGGCTTTTCAAAGGTCAATTCAGTAAAATTTTCAAATGTAAAACGTTCAAAATTGGTTTTTAATCTATCTGGTGTGGTCAAAGCATAAAGAATGGGCAGCTTCATATCCGGAAGGCCCATCTGCGCCTTCATAGAGCCGTCTTCAAACTGTACGATGGAGTGAATGACAGACTGTGGATGGATAATTACATCAATTTGCCGCGGACTCAGATCAAACAGCCATCGTGCTTCTATTACCTCTAATCCCTTATTCATAAGGGAAGCAGAATCTATAGTGATCTTGTTTCCCATGCTCCAATTGGGATGCTTCAGGGCTTGTTCCGTGGTAACATCTTTAAGCTCCTCCCTTGTAAATTTCCTAAAAGGCCCTCCTGAAGCCGTAAGATAAATTTTTTCCAACTTATTGTTTTCCTCTCCTATCAAACACTGATAGATGGCCGAATGTTCAGAATCAACGGGATATATTGGCACCTGGTATCTTTGGGAAAGCGACCGGACCAGATCCCCTGCCACAACAAGTGTTTCCTTGTTGGCCAGAGCAATCTCCTTACCACCTTTAATGGCATTTATGGTAGGGAGTAATCCCGCATAACCCACAAGGGATACCAAAACAAGATCGATGTAATCAGACTGAACAACTTCTGCCAGGGTATTCACACCTGAATAGATCTTTACAGAAGTATTACCCAGATGGTCCCTGAGTCTTTCGTATCTTGTTTCATTGCAAATCACAACGGATGCAGGGGAGTACTTTCGGGCCTGCTCGGCTAAAAGATCCACATTGGAATGGGCAGACAATAATTTAACATCAAAATATTCAGGATATTGTTGTACCACTTCCAATGCCTGTGTACCAATGGAACCGGTTGAACCTAAGATGGCAATTCGCTTCTTTTCCAGCATATTTGATAATGTAATTCCTGCCTAAAAAACGATGTATTTCTCCGGGTCAAGGGGAGTTCCGTTTCTCCAGAGCTCAAAATGAAGATGTGGGCCACTGGTTAATTCACCTGAATTTCCAATAATGGCAATGGCTTCACCGGCACTCACCTGATCACCCACTTGCTTTAACAGCTCTGCATTGTGCTTATAAACGGTTAAAAGATCATTTTCATGTTGAATCTGAATGATCCACCCGGTTTTCAGGGTCCAGTTGGCCATGGTTACCGTTCCGTCAAGTGCAGCTTTTACCACATTGTTGTCACCGGCAACAATATCGGTACCAAAATGATTTTCCCTGGCATTGAAAGAATTTGTAACCAAACCCTTGCAGGGACTAAAAAAATGAAGCTGGGAGAGATCTCTTGCAGAAGCTTCCTGATAATTTACAGATAGTGTGTATTTCTCTTCCTGTTCGATCTGTTCGCGTAACAGGGAATCATCCCTGGACTTTTCAAAAGTTACTTGTTGATTGGTAAGGGTTGTATCCTGTGTTTCGGTATGACTTTCCGGAACCCCCCCGTTCATGATTGTTGAAATGTTATCTACGTATTGCGCCCTAAGTTGAAGTTCCTTTTCAAGGGAATCCAGCTTTTGATAATTTTCAATCATTCTTCGTCTCATATCTCCTTCAGGATAGCCGGGAATAAATTCCCTGATGGGTGTATAAGCGATCAGCACGCTTACAAGGATGATCAGCAGCATGGCACCGCCACCGAAAAGGACCAGAAGGTTGAGCCGGCTCAGGCGCATGAACCATACCTCTTCGAAAGTATTATCGTTAATAATGAGCAGCCGGTATTTGTCCTTTAACTTTTGAAGGAAACCGTGCTTATTGTTGTTATTGGAATCCTTTTCCGCCATTTTGACATACACAATTTAAACAAACATACAAAGATAATAGATTTCATGAATTTATGATGAGGAAAAATGAAAAAAAGCTCCTGGTGTTAATTCGTGTTCTTGCGTTTTGATGACTACAATACAACAATGAATCCTTCTCTGTTAACCCTTCAACCATTTGCTTAGAATACAATCTCCGTTTTTATTGTTATATTTGATGGTATAGAAACTCTAAAGCCAAACAATATGAAAACCATTGAAAAATTCTCCCTCGCATTTCTTGCACTGATCTTTTGCTTTTCGGGCAACACTCTTTACGGACAGGAAGAAGCTAACTCCGGGAAGGAAGAGCAACCCGGGATCAAGAACTTTGAAGAAGTGATACCCGATACAGCTAAGGTTATAGAAGGCATTTTCAACATTTACCAGTTTGATGACAAACTCTATTACGAGGTTAAGAAAGAAAAACTGGACCAGGAATTTCTCTGGCTGACCCAGTTTGCCAAAACCCAGACAGGTTTTGGTTATGGCGGAACGGAAGTCATTAAAAGAATTGTCCGGTGGGAGGAATACCAGGACCATGTATTGCTGAGAAATGTGGAACACCTGCTGCGAGCAGAGGATGATACACCGGAACACTTTGCCGTGGAGGCCTCAAGCCTGGAAGCAATCATCAAGTCGTTCAAAATTGAAGCTTACAAGGATGGGAACCCGGTGATTAATGTCACGAGCCTTTTTAGCGAGGATGTACCGGAATTCAGCCCCAGTGATCAGTTGGGCGCCAGCACCCTGGACAAGTCCAGGACATTCATTTCCTCCACCAAATCTTTCTCTAAAAACATTGAAACCAAAGTACTGGCTACCTATAAACTGAAGCCACAGAAAAAAAACGGGGAGAATGGAGCCCCCAGGAGGTCAGCCCCGGTCGATCCTTCCCTTAGCGCAGCTACCGTAAAGCTGCACCACAGCATGGTTGAGCTGCCGGATGATCCCATGCGTCCGAGGTATTTCGATCCGCGGGTAGGATTCTTTGCCGGAACCCACAGAAACTTCAGCACAGACAGGCACCAGGTGGAGGAAGTGCAATACATAAGAAGATGGCGGCTGGAAAAGAAGGATCCCTCCAAGGAAGTGAGTGAACCGAAGGATCCGATCGTATACTACGTAGGAAGGGGCATCCCGGAAAAATGGAAACCGTATGTTCTGGAAGGCATCGAGATGTGGCAGCCTGTCTTTGAAGAAGCTGGCTTCAAAAATGCCATCCGCGGCAAGCTGGCTCCAGGGGAAGAGGAAAATCCAGAGTTCGATGCAGAGGACGTCAGGTACTCCACTATACGCTGGCTGCCTTCTACGATCCCCAATGCTTATGGCCCTCATGTCGGGGATCCCCGAACAGGAGAAATCCTGGAAGCCGATATTCGCATCTACCATAACGTACTGAGCCTGATCCGCGACTGGTATTTTGTGCAGGCTTCGCCAAGCGACCCCGTAGCGCAGGACCTGCCCCTGCCAGACTCGCTGGTGGGAAAAGCCCTGCGCTACGTGGTGGCTCATGAGGTGGGCCACACCCTGGGCCTTCGCCACAACTTTAAGGCCAGCGCATCTTATCCGGTCGAAAAATACCGGGATCCCGAATTCACCAAGAAATACGGGCTGGAAGCCTCCATCATGGATTACGGACGGTTCAACTACATTGCCCAACCCGGCGACGAAGCAGCCACCATCCCCAAGATCGGCCCATATGATTACTTCGCCATTGAGTGGGGTTACAGCCAATTCGAGGGATCCGGATCGGCCAAAGAAGATGAAAAGTACCTGAATAAGATTGCCGCCCGCCAGGAAGAAAATCCCATGCTTCGCTTTAGCAAGGGACGGGAAGGCGGAGTGAAACCCGCGAGCGATCCCCGTGCCAGGACCGAGGATCTGGGCGATGATCCCATCAAGGCCACCGAATACGGACTGAAAAACATCGAACACATTACTGGTTACCTGGTAGAGGCCAGTGTTGAAAATAACAAGAACTATGAGCTGCTGAACCACATGTACGACCGGCTGCTTGGACAAATGTACCGAGAGCTGGGGCAGGTTGCAGCCCTGGTGGGTGGCATCGAGATGGAAAACCGGGCAATTGGAGAGTCCGGCGAAATGTTTAAACCTACACCGGTTAGGGAGCAAAAAGAGGCCATCGACTTCATGCTGAAGAACGGGTTCAGGGTACAGGATTATCTGACCCGCAAAGACATCGTCTCCCGCATCGGAATGCATGGCATCGCCGAAAAATTATCCAAATACCAAACAGATTTGCTTCATTCCATGCTGAATAAGCAAACCGCCAACCGGCTGCTGGACCTGGAAGCCACTGGTTACAACACCCTCCCGTTGCACGAGATGGTCCGGGAGCTGAGGCAGGGGATATTTGAAGAGCTGGATTCCAAAAATCCCGAGATCAACATTCACCGTCGCAACCTGCAAAGGGCCTTTGTCGAGCGACTCATCTCCTTCCAGGAAGATGAAGACCTAAGCAACGACCTGCAGGCTGTTGCCAGGGGCAACCTGATGAAGCTTCAGAAATCCCTCCAGTTCCATATCAAAAAAGATGGAGAGGGAGTAGTATATTATCATCTTATCGACCTGAACAACATGATCGGAGAGGCATTGAACGTTACGGAGTAGAATAACCTATCAATTACATAGGTTCAAGTTTGTTTGGTTAAATGCAAAAAAACCCGCCAAATGGCGGGTTTTAGTAGCGGGGACAAGACTCGAACTTGCGACCTTTGGGTTATGAGCCCAACGAGCTACCAACTGCTCCACCCCGCAATATATTTTTAATTACGATTATTCTGTTTTGTTAACGAGTACAAATATAAAACAATTGTATAAACAACCAAAATTTTTGCTTAACTTCCTTCATTCAAGAGTCTGTTTTCATTTAATAAAGTAGATTGATCAATTGGTACTTCATTACACATACGTGCTTTTTGCCCCTAAATACAATAAAATTTATATTGGCATGTCTGCCAATCCAGCTAACCGGTTTATTGCTCACAATCACCCTGAAAACAAAGGCTATACCAGGCAATTTCAGCCTTGGGTGTTGGTTCATCTGGAAAAATTTGATTCCAAACTACAAGCCATGGAAAGGGAAAAGCAGCTTAAATCTCATCAAGGTAGAGATTTTATCAGAGAACTAATAAATAATCATTTTAATCAAAAATAAAAGCTTCGCTTGGCTCATACCCGGCAGCCGCCGGGCGCAAGTTCGAGTCTTGTCCCCGCTACTTCAACCAAAGGGAAAGCACATATAAACGGCTTTCCTTTTTTTTATATCATAATCCTGCGCCATCTCACCGCAATTTAACGAACAGAATAATTCACTAAGCAATAGAAATAAACCAATTGCGACGATAAAAATCAAAATGGTTGTGTCGGAAGGAAAGAGGAAAAGGATAAAGAATCCGCTGAAGATGAGGAACAAGCAGACAGACCATAGGGATGGATGTTAAAATGAATCATCCCTATCAGGCATTATATGCCCCCGCAGGTCAAAAAAAGAGGGGGCATTTTCTGTTTCTTTTTGAATGTTAACGTGTTTCGTAAGTCAGATCGCCACCCCTTTCAACGAGACCGCCACCCTTATCAACTAGATCATCACCCTTTTTAATGAAACCGCCACCCTTACAGATCAGATCGCCACTGCTTACAACATGACGGGTGGCCGCTTTAACAGGTTCGGGTAATTTTTCAACAGGTTCGAGAATCTTACCAAAGCGAAAGAAAAATTTCCTTACGAGGCAGGGTCTTCTCTTACTGAAAGCGGATTAAATTCGGACCACCAGGGTAATAATATTGAATTTCAGTTGATGGAGTTTTAACAGTTCATCAATAAATTTACTACGTCCCGGCCCCTATAAGGGATTAGTAACTTAGCAGCAGGTGTTTTCGCCATTAGTTGGATGAAGGTCCCAGGTACAGCATAAACCTTCGGGATAGCCTGCAGTCATCTTAGACTGGCTAAGCTGACAACGTTATTTCCAACCCGTCAGGGATCAAAACGGAATGGGAAGAATAAAAATTTTTCTTATCTTCACGCATTCAATATCCTGTCCTTTATTTTTTATGTTTTTGGTAAGGCTTACCTATTGTTACAGCTCATCCAGGAACTTATAAATATCGGAGCGGCTATAAATAACCAATTTTAAACTTTTTAAACCATGAATTTTTTAAAAACTACAATTATCTTGCTGTTGTTTGCCCTGTTCAGCGACAACATCACGGCGCAGATTAATGCGCGTCTCTTTCGCTATCCCGATGTATCTGAAAGCCACATCACCTTCTCCTACGGGGGAGATATATGGGTGGTGGAAAAAACCGGCGGCGTCGCTCATAAGCTCAGCTCACCGGATGGAGAAGAATCCTGGCCCAAATTTTCGCCAGACGGATCAAAAATTGCCTTTAGCGGCAATTATGACGGCAATCTGGATGTCTATGTCACTCCGAGCACAGGCGGTATACCGACCCGTGTCACCTGGCACGGTGGCTCCGAGCGGGTGCTGGACTGGCATCCAGACGGATCTCAGGTATTGTTCGCCTCATCAAGAAAAAGCGGCCGCCAGCGTTACAGCCAGTTTTATCTCATTTCCGAAGAGGGCGGACCTGCAGAAAAATTATCCGTTCCCTATGGTGAGAATGCTTCGTTCTCTGACGACGGCAGCAGAATCGCCTACACCGACAAATCACGGATATACAGAACCTGGAAAAGATACCGCGGAGGAATGGCACCGGACATTTTTCTATTTGATTTAAGTGATTACTCCCATAGAAAAATCAGTCCCCATTTAGCAAATGACGAGCTTCCCATGTGGAACGGCAATAAGGTGTACTTTCTTTCCGACCGGGGTGAGGATAAACGGTACAACCTGTGGGTACACAACCTGGATAATGATGAAACCAGGCAAATCACAAGCTATGCAGAGTTTGATGTACACCATCCTTCGCTTGGTCCTGAAGACATCGTTTTTGAAGCGGACGGTAAGCTGCACCTGATGAGCCTTAGCGATGAATCCATTACACCGGTGGACATTTCCGTTGTTACCGACCAGCGGAACCTCAAGCCAAGACCCGAAAATGTAAAAAGCCTGACACAGAACGCCTATATATCGCATGACGGAAAAAGGGTGGTGGTGGAAGCGCGTGGAGAATTGTTCTCCCTTCCGGCTGAAAAAGGATATGTGAAGAACCTGACCAACAGCAGCGGAACAGCAGAAAGATACCCTGCCTGGTCGCCGGATGGCAAAAAGATTGCATACTGGAGCGACGAATCCGGGGAATACGAGCTTCACTTGCTTAACCTTGAGGACGAAACAAAGCAAAAGCTGACCAGCTATGGCCCTGGATACCGTTATCAATTGCACTGGTCACCCAATAGCGAAATGCTGGCATTTGTCGATCAGACCATGACCATCAAAATATTCAATACCCAAACCAATCAAACTACAGATGTAGACAAAGGATTGTGGATGTATCAGGGAGGGCTTTCCAACTTCTCTGTCAGCTGGTCATCCGACAGCAGATGGATGGTTTATAACCGTGGAGAAGACAACAGAAACAATTCCATATTCATCTATGACACCGAAAACTCAACCCGTAAACGTGTGACAAGCCCCTTCTATAATGAGCATTCGCCTGCATTTGATCCTGAAGGCAAATACCTGTACTTCATTACCAACCGGGCATTCAGTCCGGTCTACAGCGATTTTGACAATTCTTTTGCTTACACCAATTCTGCACAGATTGCGGCGTTATCCCTTCAGAAAGACACACCGCCAGTCACTGCACCGAAAAATGATGAGGTAGGAATGAGAGAAGAGGATGATGAAGAAGAGGAAAAATCTTCTGAAAACAAAATTAAGAAAGAAAATAAAGATGATAAAAATGATGAAGATGATGAGAAAGGAGACGAACCTGAACCCGTGAACATTGACTTTGACGGACTTGAGCAACGGACGGTGATCATTCCGGTAGATGCAGGTCGTTACACCAATCTTTCAGCCGTTAAAGGCAAAGTGATCTTTCACGATTATACCCATGTGGATAATGGCAAGCGATCTGTTAAATACTATGACTTTGAGGAAGAAGAAGAAAAAACCATCATCGTAAATGCTCAGGATTACATGCTGACAGGTAACAGGAAGAAGATGCTTGTTTCCGTGAATGGTGAACTGGCCATCATCGATGTTCAACCGGACCAGAAACCTGAGAAAAATTTGCGATTGGATGAAATGGAAACCCTCATTGATCCCCGTGAAGAATGGCAGCAGATATTCAATGATGCATGGCGCTTTGAACGGGATTTTTTCTATGACAAAAACATGCATGGAGTCGACTGGCAGGGAATAAAGGAATATTACGGTGAACTTCTTGAATTTGCTGCCACACGTTGGGACGTAAATTTCATCATCGGTGAAATGATCGCTGAACTAAATGCTTCTCATACCTACCGGGGCGGTGGTGACAGTGAATCAAGCCCCCGCAGGAATGTAGGTTACCTGGGAATCGACTGGGAAGAAAGCAAGGGACGTTACAAGGTAAAAAAGATCGTTGAGGGATCACCCTGGAATGCCGAGATAGAATCCCCGCTTTCAATGCCGGATGTGGATGTTAGTGAAGGAGATTACATCCTTGCGGTAAACGGCATTCAGCTTACTTCGGAGAGGGAACCTTACAGCGCTTTCCAGGGTCTGGCAGATAAGGTTGTAGAATTGACCGTAAACGCTGAACCTTCCATGGAGGGTGCCAGGAAAGAAATCGTTAAAACAATGAGCAGCGAATACCGCCTCCGTCACCTGCAATGGATCGAGCAGAACCGCAAAACAGTTGAAGAAGCCACCAATGGTAGGGTTGGCTATATCTATGTAAGGAGTACCGGTTTGGATGGTCAGAGCGAGCTGGTCAGACAGTTTGCCGGACAGTGGCACCTGGATGGGCTGATCATTGATGAACGGTTCAATAGTGGCGGCCAGATACCCGACCGCTTTATCGAGCTTTTGAACAGAAAACCCCTCGCCTACTGGGCAGTAAGAGATGGAAAGAACTGGCAGTGGCCACCCGTAGCCAACTTTGGTCCCAAAGCCATGCTGATCAATGGATGGAGCGGATCAGGCGGCGATGCCTTCCCCGATTTCTTCAAAAAAAGAGACCTGGGTCCCCTGATTGGAAGCAGAACCTGGGGAGGTCTTATCGGGATGTCAGGGTCTCCTTCGCTTATCGATGGCGGAGTAGTAACGGTTCCTACTTTCAGGATGTACGATCCCGACGGGACATGGTTCCCGGAAGGCCACGGGGTTGAACCTGATATTAAGGTCCCGGAAAATCCTACCGAACTAGCCAGAGGCAGAGATACCCAATTGCTCAGAGCCATTGAATGGGTCATGCAGGAACTGGAGGAAAATCCTCCGAAAACACCAAAGCCCGAATCCTATGAAGAGCGCTGACATTGAAAAACATCACTGGCTATAACCAGGCTATAAGGCCAAAACAAATCATAGGAATTTCCCAAGCCCCCGAAGATAAACCCTTCTTCGGGGGTTTATTTTTCCGGAATACTTCAGTAAAATCATAACATAAAAACAGGAGCCCAAAATGAGCTCCTGTCCAATCACACCACAATAAATTCATTTCTGTCTTCTTCAAATCTAATCTTCCGGGGACAATTGTATAATTTTTTTCTTCTCTTCTCCGAAATGCGTCCTAATCTTAGCAGCAACTTGTGCATCGGTCAGTTTCCCGGCATTGTCAATCTTTGATACAAGCCCGCATAAAGGCTTTGACTCTTCCATGTATTTCTTAAACTCAATTTTGGCCTCACCCGGACCCATGATATAAATGGAATCCGAATTTTTGACGCGATTGCAAATTTTTGAATAGTACCTCTTAAGATTTTGCATGTACTTTCGATCCCTTCTGTTCCCCGCAGCGAATTCCTGTGTACCGTATGGAATTTTGCTACGTGATCCACCAGAAAGACGAACGCGCTTTCCTGCTTTTGATTCAATGGTAAGGACTTCTTCCTTTTCACCATCAAGGCTGATGATTACAGCCTTCTTGTGATCAATCCAGATACCGGTTTTTGTGCTCATGGCATTTATCGTTTAAAGGTGAGAAAAATAGAGAAAGAACTGTTGTTCTGTCGAATAAAAATCATTCATTTAATACCTGCTTTCCACTTTTGTCTATATGTAAAACGTATATGAAGATCTATTTCAGACAAAATTGAGGAATTTTTTAGGAATATTAAGAAAAATTTTAGTACCGGTCAACAGGCCATTGAATTTAGTTGAAAAAAATCCGCAGGAGCGGTGCCCCTGCGGATAATGAATGTCAAAAAATTACCTGAATAACAAAAGTCTGGTCTAAAAAGCCAAAATTTGAGGTACAAGGTGGCTGTTGTAGTTTATTTTTCATGCTTTTAGCTAATAAACCCCAGCTCCTTCTTTGCCCTGTCTCAAATAAATTTACCGGTTCAGATCTTTTTTTAGCATTTCCTGTCTTAGGGAATCCGAATCACCGTATTGTTTCATGAGTGAATCCAGTTCATCCTTCAGCCTTTTTTTCACATCGCTGTAAGCAGGATCATCAATAACGTTGTTCATTTCATTCGGATCTTTCTCCAGGTCATATAGCTCCCATTCATCAACATCGTGATAAAAATGGATGAGTTTATACCGTTTGGTGCGGATTCCATAATGCCTTTTCACCATATGGATGCTGGGATACTCATAATAATGGTAATACAGGGCATCCCTCCAGTTGCTGCGGTCTCCTTTGAATAAAGGCAACATGCTTCTGCCTTGCATATCTGCGGGTATTTTTGCTCCTGCCGCATCAAGCATGGTTTGGGCAAAGTCCAGGTTCTGAACCAGGTCGTTGTTCTCTGACCCGGCTTCAATCTGACCCGGCCAGCGAATGATCAAAGGCGTGCGGAACGACTCCTCGTACATGAACCGTTTGTCAAACCACCCGTGCTCACCCAAATAGAATCCCTGGTCGGAAGTATAAATCACCATGGTGTTTTCAGCCAGGCCCTTTTTATCCAGGTATTCCATCAATCGGCCTACGTTTTCATCCACAGCCTTGATGGTAGCCAGGTAATCCTCCATGTAACGCTGGTACTTCCAATGGGTCAGTTCCTTTCCATTAGGCTTCATTTCCTTGAATTCCTGGTTGATCGGGTCATATACCTCATCCCAGGCTTTCTTTTGCTCTTCGGTCATTCTGCCATATCGAGCTTCAAAGGCAGAATAATACCAGTCGAGAAATTCTTCGTATCCCAATTCTTTTACGATTTCCGGCCTTATCTTGTTATCACTGGTCAACGCCATATGTTCATGGATACGCATTTCAGCCTCTTTGGCGGCTGTACCTCTGTTCTCATAATCATCAAACAGATTTGGCGGTTCAGGAATATCCTCATCCTTTTTAAACTGCAAATGCCGTATGGCAGGTCTCCACTCCCTGTGAGGCGCCTTGTGCTGATACATCAGCATGAATGGTTTGTCTTTGTCGCGTTTTTTATCAAGCCATTCAATGGCCATATCAGTTATGATATCCGTAGTATAGCCCTCTTTTTTAATCGTTCCTTCCGGGGTGCGGAATACAGGCTGATAATAAAATCCCTGACCCCTGAGCACCCGCCAGTAATCAAAGCCTGTGGGCTGTGATTTCAAATGCCACTTTCCAATAACCGCCGTTTGATAACCCTCTTCCTGGAGAAGCTTGGGATAGGTCTGTTGGGTGCTGTCAAAAACAGCGCCGTTGTCCCTGACTCCATTCAGGTGGCTGTGCTTCCCGGTAAGGATGGTAGCCCTGCTGGGGGCACAGATGGAATTGGTAACATAGGCATGATTGAACAGCATGCCTTCGGAAGCAAGCTCATCCAGGTTGGGTGTGCGCATTCGGGAATCGTCATAGGCACTCAGCGCCTGATAGGCATGATCATCGGTCATGATGAAGATGATATTCGGTCTGTCATTTTCCGCTTCTCTATCTGATTTATCAGGTTTACAGCTTGAAAGCAAAATACTGACCATTAATGCAAAAAGAATTCTGTTCATGTGGTTCCTTTTAAAAGATTATCACTAATTGTTTTTACGTTCATTACCCCATAAATCAGCATCGTTTCCCATATTTTTCCTCCATTCATGCCGCCATTTATGGATATCAATATGGTTAATGAAAGGCATGGGCTCCCTGGCCTCTTTATCAGGGATAGGAGGAAGCTCGTTCAGGGGAGGTTTTGCATACCAGTAAGCCACGCTGGCCAAATCCAGGGTCAGGCAATTGTTGTGCCCGTGCTCTATTGAAAACTTGAGGGATTCGTCAAAGTACACCGGATCGGTGATGTGGAAACGATACACATGGGTTCGGCCCAGCCAGCCGATATTGTTATTCACCCTTGGATAACCGAAGTAGGGATGAGAATATTCCGTTTTCGGGCACCAGGAGGTGTTGAAGTAATCCTCCGTGCCGGTTCCGTGAAGGCTTGGTTTCTTCTCGCCGTCAATGAAGAACATATCATCGCCTTCTCCATACCACATGGGCGTAGGGGAATGCACATAATAGTTCACACCAACAAAGTGACCCTTCCCCTTGATATCGGCAATCAGATAATTTTCTTTTCCTGTAGGGTTTTTGCCCTGTTCACCAAGCACGGCCCACTCATTTTCACCTTCAGGCGGGGCTTCGGTCAATTCTTTATTATACCAGGCATGAAACCGGCCCATATCCTCATCCAATTCTTCTAACTCCTTATAATCGACATAATAATAGAAAGCACCAATCTCTTTCCCGGTCTGATTTTCGATCTCAATATGGGCGCCGTCGGAAAAAGGCATGGTGAAATAGGATACCAGGGCCCTTCCTTCAGTGGGACCTACAGCCAGGGGCAGACTTGAATAATTGTAGCTTTCCTTCCAACCCTGTCCAAAAAAGGGTCCAATGGGGGATACCACAGAAGGAAAGTCATTGCCGTCCCAGTACATTTTTAAGATGATATCGTTCCG
>Ga0207797_1000033_pt1 | contig 85685 bp, 74 predicted proteins | sample PRCRCaboRojoPR_6_FD_187275 | JGI IMG/M metagenome (GOLD analysis project Ga0207797, IMG submission 187275) | Marine sediment microbial community from Cabo Rojo, Puerto Rico - PR CR 10% Liquid 1 (SPAdes) | ecosystem: Environmental > Aquatic > Marine > Coastal > Sediment | place: Cabo Rojo, Puerto...
CCCCCGCCTGCTGCGCCTGCGGCACCGCCACCGCCACCGGCGGCCGTCTCGGCGGACTGATCGATCGCCTCCGGCGGCAGCACGTCCCGGGCGACGTTGCGGGCCGTCTCCGCGTCGGTGACCAGCAGCGTCAGCTCGCCGCTCAACTTCTCGCTCGCGTACGAGACCGTCCCCTCGATGGCGACGGTCCCGTTGCCGTACTCCGCGAGCAGGTTCCCCGAGAAACTCGCCAGCTGGACCGGGACCTGCACGTTCCCGCGCAGCGCGCCGCGCTCGTCGCGCTCGAGGTGCAGCGTCGCCGTCGAGAGCTTCGGCACCTCGACGGTCGCGTCGGCCCCGAACGTCACGGCCTCGTTCTGGAGCCCGAACCGGCCCGTCCCCCGGAGGAACCCGCCGAGCCGGAACCCGAAGTTCTGCACCTGGAACAGGAGCGTCCCGTTCTCGATCGTGTTCTGGACGTTGTCGAACCCCAGGTCGTCCATCCCCGCCCAGCCCAGCAGCGCGGGGTTGTCCTCCATCCACCGCGTGATCGCGCGCGGCCGGGGGACGGCCCGCCGTCCGGACGCGACCGAGACGTAGCCGCCGATCGACCCGTTGTCGACCGTGACCACCATCACCGGCCGCACGTCCGCGCCCTGGAGCCCCGAAAGCGCGGGGTGGGTCAGCTCGATGGGCTGTGGCCGGGGGGTGTCGTAGCGGTCCCGCCGCCGGCGAACCTGGATGCGTCCCCGCGCCAGCGACCCGAACGTCACCGGGACCTCCTGGGGCCCCCTGGCCTCGGCGAGCCGGTCGGCGACGGCGGTCGGCGGGTCGAACGTCGAGGCGCCCTTCAACTCCACCTGCTCGGCGGCGGAGAGCGTCTCGTCGCCCGGTGCGGGCTCCTGGACGGCGTCCGCCGGCGACCCGCCGGTCGGAGCCGAGCCGGCGACCTGGCGGGCGATCGCGGGCGCGGTCGCGGCACTGAACCCCCGCGACCGGACGTCGTCGCCGCGCGCGACGGCGGCGGCCGTGGCGTCGGCCTCCCGCTCCAGCCGGCTGCCGGGCAGCGTGACTCGCGGCGTCGGTAGCGAGGGCGGTCGGGTCGGGCCGGCGTGCTCGCGGCTCACCGCTCCGGCGTCCTGCCTCCCCGGCTGCCCCGTCTGCGTCCCCGCCTGCCGTTCCTGGATCCGCGGCGTCCGCGCGGGCCGCTGCTGGATCGTGTGCGTCAGCTCGTGAGCGAGCAGGCGCTGCCCGTCGGCCGTGTCGGGCCGGTAGCGACCCGACCGGAAGTAGACGTCCCGCCCGTGGGTGAACGCTTCGGCGTCGAGGGCCCGCGCGGCCGCGTCGGCGGCTCCGCCGGTGTGGACCCGGACGTCGCCGAAGCCGCGCCCGAAGCGGTCCTCGAAGAAGCGCCGGGTGCCCGTCGACAGCGGCTCGCCGCCGCCCGACGGGATCGACGCCTCGGGCGTCGTCGCCCGAACGACGGCCGCTCCCGATCGCGGTTCGGCCGCCGGTCCCGATCCCGGCGCGGATCCCGCCCCCGATCCCACTCCCACTCCACGCCCGGTCGTGGGCGCGCTCGACGCCTTCGGCTGGACGAGTTCCTCGCGCTCCTCCTCGGTCTCGGCCGGGGCCGCGGTCGGCGTCGGAACCGCCGGTTCGGGCGGCGCCGCCCCGGTGGCCTCCTCCGCAGCCTCCGTCGGCGCCGGGCCCCGGGCCTCGGCCTCCGGCCCGCCGGCTGCGACCGCCTCCTCGACGGTCGGTGCAGTCGCGCCCGCTGCCGACGGTACGGCGGCCTCGGCTTCCTCCTCGGGCGCCACTCCCGGTTCCCGCCCGATCCGCCCGTTTCTGGCACGCTCGGTCGCCTCGCCGGGTTCGACGGCCGGCGCGGGGCCGCCGGGACCGCCCGCCGCACCGGCTGCCGGCTCGCCCTCTTCGGCGTCGCGCCGCCGCGGCGGGACCCGCGACGGCTCCGGCGGCGTGCTCGACGCCGGCTCCTCCTCCTCCCGCTCCTCCTCGAGGGCCTGTCGCTGGGCGCCACCGGGGTGGAGCTGCCGGACCTCTGGGACGGACCCGCCCGTCGAGACCCGCCTCGCGGCGTCGTCGGCCTCCCGCTCGTAGGCGTCGTCCGCGGGGCCGACGCGCAGCGAGGGCTGGACGACGCGCAGCGACGGCTGGACGACGTCCCGCACCAGCCGCTGGACCGCCTGGTTGCCACCGCTGCGCTGGAGCTGTACCAGCGGGTGCTCGTGCCCCCCGGCGGCGGACTCCCGAGCACCGTCGGCCGGGGCGCGGTCGGTCGTCGCGCCCGCCGATCGCGTCGTCGGACGTGACTCGCAGCGCTCCTGTCGCAGGCCGTTCGAGGGGTGCAGTCGCGAGCGGTCCGCGTCCCCGTCGCCGGATTTCGGTCGGGTGGGTGTGGTCATGGTTCGGTCGTGTTCGTCCCTGTCGTCGCTGTCGTGGCGCCGTGGCTCCGGTCAGCGCCGCCCGGCGCCGCCTCCGGTCCCACGGTGCGTTCGATCGCTCGATCCGCCGTCCGTCCGACCGGTCGATCCGCCGTCCGTCCGACCGGTCGCTCCGCCGTCCGTCCGACCGGTCGCTCCGCCGTCCGTCCGACCGGTCGATCCGCCGTCCGTCCGACCGGTCGATCCGCCGTCGGGATCGTCGCCCGCCCCGCCGCCCAGCAGCTCCCGGTAGTCGCCGAACGCCTCCGGCTCGACGAGCGTCCCCGTCTTCTGGAACTCGCGCTGGACGGCCCGGACGACGTGGCGCATCTCGACGGGGCCGCCGTCCTCCGCGGCCAGGAACGCGGCGGTCAGCGCGGCGTTCTTGATGTTCCCGCCGGCCATCGACAGCGTCGAGAGGAACTCGAGGTCGAGGTCGCCCACGGGCGTCGCCGCGGGGAAGATGGTCGCCCAGATGGCCCGCCGGGACGGCGCGTCCGGGAACGGGAAGTCGACGCGGAGGTGGATCCGCCGCAGGAACGCCTCGTCCATGTTCTTCCGGAGGTTCGTCGTGAGGACGACCGTCCCGTCGTGCTCCTCGACCCGCTGGAGCAGGTAGTTCACCTCGACGTTGGCGTACCGGTCGTGCGCGTCCCGGACCTCCGACCGCTTGCCGAAGAGGGCGTCGGCCTCGTCGAACAGCAGCACCGCGTCGCTGCCGGCCGCGCCGTCGAAGACCCGCCCGAGGTTCTTCTCGGTCTCGCCGACGTACTTGTCGACGACCTGCGAGAGGTCGACCTTGTAGAGGTCCAGCCCGGCGTCGTTGGCGAGGACCTCCGCGGCCATCGTCTTCCCCGTCCCGGACGGGCCGGTGAACAGCACCAGCAATCCCTTCCCGAGGCTGAACCGCTCCTCGAATCCCCAGTCGGCGTAGACCGTCCCGCGGTGACCGACGTGGGCGGCGACCTCCCGGAGGTGGCGGCGGTTCTCGGCCGGGAGGACGATGTCGTCCCAGCCGTAGGTGGGCTCGACCTTGCGGGCCAGCGACCCGAGCGCGCCCCTGGACTGGGCCCGGCAGGCCGCGTAGACCGCCGCCCCGTCGAGCGGCCGACCCGCGGCGCGCGTCTCCCGCCGCGCGGCCGCCAGCGCGTCGTCGATCTCGCCGGCGGTGAGCCGGAACTTCGTCGCGAGGTCGGCCGGGTCGAGGGCGACCCCGTCGGGGAGGTCGACGCCCTCCCAGAGCCGCTTGCGGTGCTCGTAGGCGGGACGCGGGAACGCGATCGCGACGACGTCGTGGCGCTCGACGGCCCGCCAGCGGCGATCCGGGAGCGACGCCCGGCCGGTCAGGAACACCCGCCCGTCGAACCCGTCGAGCGCGCGGAGCAGGGCCGCATCCGCCCCGGTGGCGTCGCTCGCAACACCCGCGCTCGCGCTCGGGATCCCCTCGTCACGGTCCGCCTGCGGGGACGACGCGAACCCACCGGTACCCGACCCTCGGTGATCCCCGTCGACACCCGAGAGCGGGACGCCCCGCACGTGCAGCGCGGTCCGGGAGCCCTGGAGGCGCGCCTCCCTGACGAGCAGCCGGACGGCGCCCTCGACGTCCCCGACGAGCGCACGGGCGTCGACGGTCACCAGCGGGCGGCCCGCCTCGGCACAGAGTCCCTCGACCGCGGCCGTCGTCCGCGCGCCGTACGGCCCGTGGAAGTGGGTCAGGAGCGGTGGCTCCCCGGGGTCGGACAGGTCACGGTCGCAGTCGCGCCGGTCGCGCCGGTCGTGACGGTCGCGATCGACGAGGCGCGCGAGCGTTCGCTCGACGGACCGTTCGAGCGCGAGGCCGGCCAGCCCCGCGTCGCTCCCGGCGGTCGGACGGGTCACCGTCGCCGCGTCGGCCAGCTGGCCGGCGAGGTCGTCACCGCCGGTGAGGAACGCGACGACGCGGTCGTCGACCGAGACGGTCCGCGACCCGAGCGGCGTCCCGTCGGCCGGCGAGAGCCGTACGAGCCGGTGGCGACGCAGGGGCGACGAGGGGCCGAACAGCCGCCTGGTAGCGAGCCGGCCGGCCGGCGTGGACCGGAGCACCCGGCACGCGAGGTCGACCGTCGGCCGCCGCCGGGTCACGTCGTCCTGGAGGTAGGCGTAGACCCGCTCGTACTTCGGGTCGACCGCCGGCGCGAGCCCCACGAGCAGCGCGTCGAGGTGCTCGCGGTCGAGGTCGAACCGCTCGCCGAGTTCGACGAACCGGGGGCGTCGGTCCGCCCCCGCGTCCGCCAGCCGTCGACGGCGCGCCCGGAGCGCCCGGGTCCGGGACTCGAGCTGCTGGATGAGCGCGGCGTCCGCGTCCGCCAGCCGGTCGGCCGACGCGCCGTCCGTGGTGCCGTCCGACGGGCCGCCCGTCCCGCTCGTCGCGCTCCGGGCGTCGGTGCCGTCGCGGAGCAGTCGGTCGACCTCCTCGTCGGAGACGTAGAGGCCGCGGAACTCGCCGGCCGGCTCCGACCCGGCCGCCGCCCGCCACTCCGCGAGGTGGTGGCGGAGCAGGACGTCGAGGCGCGACAGCTCGGCGAGGAGGTAGTCGACGTCGACGTCGTCACCGGTGCCGAGCGGCGACGCCGTCACCGCGTCCTCACCGTCCTCACCACCCTCATCGCGTCCCCCCTCCCGCTGCCGGCCCCCGGGCCGTCGGCTCTCCGGCCGCCCCGACCCCGTCGACCGCTGACGGCTCGGGACATGGACAGTCAGCCGGGCGGCGCCCCCGACGATCCGGGCCCGGCGGGGAGCCCCGGGACCGCCGTGATCCCGTCGTGGGTCAGCTCGAGCGTCTCGACGGCGACGGCCCCCTGGTCGGCCTGCAGGTCCGGCCCGGTCCACTTCACGGGGTAGGCGTCGGCGAACGCCCAGCCCCACGTCGGGGTCCCCGAGGCGTCCAGCAGGAACACCTGACCGCTCTTCCGGACGACCTGCCCGTCGGCGGCGTTCCGGGCCCACTCCCAGAGGACCTGCGAGTCGGTCATCCCCCGCTTGCAGACGAGGTTCGGGGAGCTGGCGCGCTTCGGGAGCGCGTGGCTGTGCGTGTTGACGCCGCCCTCCTGGTACTCCTCGGTCTCCAGCTGGCGTTCGAGCCCGCTCACCTCCGCGAAGGCGCCGACGACGAGCGACTCCACCTCGACGACGAACCGCGAGCCGAGGTACGGGTCCCGGCGCTGGCCGACGCTCACGGGCCACCTCCGACGCCGAAGCCGCGACCGTGGCCGTCACCCGGGCCCGTCCCTCCGGACGGCCCGGACGCGACCAGCGTCCGGGCGTCGACGCCGCCGGCGCCGGAGCCGTCGTCGCTCATCCGCTCGTTGATCCGGCTGATCTCGGCGCACCAGCGACGGCGCTCCCAGTGCGGGAGGTCGAGCACCTCGCGGTGCCCCCAGTTGAAGTGGTACGCCACGAAGGCGACCTCCTCGTAGAGCTGCTCGATCGGGTACCGGGTGAGCGTCACGGCTCCCGCTCCGGCCCCGCGTCCGACTGCGCGTCCGGGTTTCCCGAACCGACCCCCCGGTCGTCCCGATCGCCCGTCCGCGGCTCGCCGACCCGGATCGGGGAGCCGCCGGCGGCCCCGGCCGTGCGATCCTGGGCGGCCGGTCCGGCCCCCGACTCCGTCGGGACCGTCTCGGGGTCCGCGTCCGGAGAGGGAGCCCCGTCCGCGTCTCCCGCGTCCCCCGCGTCCCCCGCGTCCCCCGCGTCCCCCGCGTTGTCCGCCCCCGCCCGGCGCTCGCGAGCGAGCGCGGGTCCGGGCGAGCCGGGCTCGACGGTCGCCTCGAACTGCTCGCCGCAGTCGGGACAGACCGTGTCGACGACGTCCGCGCCGCGGGCGTTGACCCGCTCGTAGAGCTCCTGGAGGTACGCCAGGTCCGAGACGAAGAGGTTCTCGACGACGTGGGTCGTCACGTCGTCGACGCCCCCCAGGCGGGTGAGGACCCGCGAGAGCAGGATCACCGTGAGGTACGACTCGTTGGCCCCGACGCGGGGGTCCTTCAGCGGGAGGATCTCGTCGGCCGCCGTCGCGAGCCGCATCGTCCCCTCGCGGTGGAGCGTCCCGTCGTCGTCGACGTAGCCCCGCGGCAGGGTGAACTCGAACTCCGTCTGGAGCGGCGACAGGCCGGCTCCAGTCCCGGACGCCGACCCCGACCCGGAGCCGGAGCCGGAGCCGCGGTCGACGTCGTGGGCCGGGTCGTGGTCGTGGCTCATCTGTTCACGCGACCCGCGTCATGCCCTCGTGGGCGATCTCGAGCGTCTCGATGGCGGTGCTGTTGTCGGTGGCGTTGAGGTCGGCGGCGTCGTACTTCATGGGCCACGCCTGGGTGAACTCCCACCGGGCCGCCGGTTGGCCCTCCTCGTCCTGGAGGATCACCGCGATGCTCCGGCGCGCGCCGTCGACGTCGCCCTGCTCGACGAACCCCCACCAGTCGGCGAGCGCGGTCGCGTCGGGTGCCGCACCCCACTTCAGCGTGAGGTTGCCGTAGGCGACGAGGCTGCCGAGTTTCCGGACCGTCGGCGGGTCCGTCCCCTCGCGGTACTCGACCACCTCGGTCGAGGCGTCGGGGAGCGTACACTCGCTGAACCCCGCCTGGTCGATTCCGTCGATCTCCAGCCTGAACCGGTTGTTCCTGAGCGGACCGCGTCTGTCTGGCATCAGTTACCCTCCGCGTCCGCGGTCTTCTGCGAGAAGCGGAAGATCACGAACTCCGCGGGCTTCACCGGGGCGATCCCCACCTCGACGATCAGCTGGCCCTGGTCGATCTCGGCCTGTGTCATCGTCGTCCGGTCGCAGTTGACGAAGAACGCCTCCTCCTGGCTCGTCCCCGCGAGCGCGCCCTGGCGCCAGACGGTGACGAGGAAGTCGCTCACCGACTGGCGGACCCGCGCCCAGAGCCGCTCGCCGTTCGGCTCGAAGACGACCCACTGGGTCGACTCCTCGATCGACTCCTCGACGAAGATGAACAGCCGCCGGACGTTGACGTAGCGCCACTGGGCGTTCGTCGACGTCGTCCGGGCGCCCCACACGCGGATCCCCCGTCCCGGGAAGCTTCGGATGCAGTTGACGCCGCGGGGGTTGAGCGTGTCCTGTTCCCCCTTCGTGACGTCGGGCCGGAGCGCCTGCGCCCCGCGGACGACCTCGTTTGCCGGCGCCTTGTGGACGCCCCGCTCCTGGTCGCTGCGGGCGTAGATCCCCGCCACGTGCCCGCCCGGGGGCACGCTCGTCCGGAGGTTCGTCTCCGGGTCGAGCACCTCGATCCACGGGTAGTAGTAGGCCGCGTAGTCCGAGCGGACAGTCCCCGGCGGCTGGATGTCGGTCACCGGCCCGGGGCGCTGTTCCGTCTGGAGGACGGCGAAGCGGTCCTCGAGGCTCTCGCAGTGACCCACCACCTCGTCGGAGACGCCGTCGACCGAGTGCTCGTCGGGCACGCAGACGATGGCCACCTCGTCGACGGCGGCGAGCGCCGCGAAGCCGGTCCGGTCGCCCGCCTCGTCTCGCCCCCGGAAGTCCCCGAGGGTCAGTCCCTCCTCGTTCGCCTGCGCCTCCGTGAACGAGGCGGCGAGCCAGACGGGCCCGCCACCCGTCGCCGGGATACCGGGCCCCTTCCGCTCGAGGCGCACCAGGGTCGAGGCGGCGTTGACCGCCTCCAGGTAGTAGTCGGGCGACGACTCGTCCGGGGAGAGCTCCGGGTACACCTCCTCGCGGTCCGGCCGGGGGACGTCAGGGTGGTCCGGGTCGGCGTCGTGGCGCCTGGCGGCCTCGACGGCGGCGTCGTCGGCCCAGTAGCGCAGCGTGAGCGTGAACAGCGGGTTCTCCGCCGTCGAGATGTCGGGCTCGTCGACGAGGACCGCGACGTTGCGCCCCCACACCCCCGGCCCGATGGCGTCGACGGCGACCGGCCCGGCGTTGGCCGTCACGGCCACCGTGGCCGCCGGCTCGCCCGCCGGGGTCGTCAGCCCCAGCGTCACCGTCCGGGTGTCGGCGACGGCGGCCGTGAACCGGATCGACACGGTCAGCGTGTCGCCGGTCGTGACGGGGTCGGCCGCCGCCTCGACGCTCGCCTGGAACTCGCCGGCGCCCGTCCCCGTGACGGCGGCGGCGACGTCGTCGACGGCGACGTCTGGCCCCTCGTTCGTGACCTGGAGGCGCTCGACGCTGCTCTCGCCCGGCGGGACCGTCCCGAACGCGACCGACTCGCTCGCGGGCGCGAGGGGGCTCGACGCCTCGCCGACCAGCGTCACCGCGAACTGCTCGGTGCCGTCGTGGACGACGGTCAGCCGGGCGGTCCGTTCCGTGTCCGTGGCGGGCTGGGGGTCGAACGTGACGGTCACGTCCGCCGAATCGTTCGCCGGGATCGGCGCCCCGAGGCCGGCCGTGACCGAGAAGTCGCCGTGGGCGTCGTCGGTCACGCCGACCGTGACGTCCCCGTCCGGCACGTCGGCCCCCGTGAGGTTCCGGATCGTCACGTCGACGTCGGCGTCCTCCCCGAGGATCACCGTCCCCGCGTCCGCGCGGAGCCCGTCGGCGGCCGCTCCGAGCACGTGGGTCGCCGTGGCCGGGTCCGGCGCGTCACCCAGGAGCGTCGCCGTCAGCTCGTCGCGGTCCGAGTAGGCGACGGCCAGCGTCGCCGTCCGCGGCCGTCCCCCGGCGTCCGCCGCCGGTTCGAAGGTGACGTCGACGTCCATCGACTCGCCCGGGTCGAGTGCGTCCTCGGCGAACGCCGTCTCGGCCGCGAAGTCGTCCCTGTCGCCGCCGCGCACGCCGACGCTGATCGCGTCCCGCAGGATCCGCTCCCCGTCGGCGGGGTTCGCCACCGTAACCTGGACGGTCGCGTCGTCGCCGACCGCCACGGAGCCGAAGTCGACGCGCCCCGTCGAGAGCGTGGGCGGTGGTGTCCCCGCCGGGGGCTCCCCGTCGGCCAGGTTCGTGCTCGCGGTCGGCGTCCCGTCGGGGACGATCCGGCCGACCACGCAGCGCGTCCCGCCGTTCCGGAAGAAGCCGTCGACCGCGTACGCCAGGTAGGTGGACTCCAGCCGTCCGCCCGCCCGGTAGTGCGTGAACCCCCCGTAGAGCCGCCGGAACTCGGCGAAACTGTTGACCTGCCGGGCCCGCTCGGGCCCGCGTTCCGTCCGGCCGAGGAAGCCCGCGGTGCTGGTCCCGACCCCCTGTATGGGGACCGCCCCAGTCGCGACCTCCTCGATGTACACGCCCGGCGAGAGATACTCAGGCATCCGAACCGCCTCGCTGCCGGTTCATGCCACCGAGTCGCGACTCCAGGACATATAGGTTTCGCGACGTTATACGCACGTTGATAGTACCGGGGGTGAGAACGTTACCGATCCGGCAGGTGTCCGGGCCGGTCCGGCGGACGAACTGTGGGAGACACCGGCAGGACGGACGGGGCCCCGAGTGATCAGTGGGGCGGCGATGGACGGGAGAGGAGCGTGCGAGACGCGGACGCTGCGCCTACGGGTACGCGAACGTCCGGCGCGTAACCGTCCCGGCCTCGACCGTGACCGACGCCGAGAGGTCGCCCAGCCGGTGTGAGACCTCGACGGTCGGGTCGTCGCCGTCGACGGTCACCCGCCGGGCGCCGGTCGCGGGGTCCGTCTCGACCGGGCGGTCCCCGAGGAAGAGCACGAACTCGCCGCCGTCGTTCGTCCGGGTCCGCCAGTCGAGCCCCTGGACCGTCACGACCGCGCCGGCGACGCCCTCCCCTGCGGGGTCCTCGACGACGCCGCGGACGATCGTCGCCCCCGGACCGAAGGGGTACTGCGGCGCGGGCGCGAGCTGGACCGTGACGGCAGGGGCCCCCGCGGCCGGCCGGGCGACCTCGATCCGGTCGTCCGCGTACCGCTCGCTGCCGTCGACGACCAACTGCAGCGGGTCCGGGGGGAGGTCGGCGTCGAGGAAGAGCCGGTAGCCGCTGGGGTTCACCGCAGCCGGCTCGATCCGCTCGGGGCCGTCGACGGCGACGCTCGGCTCGCCGGTCGGTCGCTCGCCCGTCGCGACGTCGACGAGCCGGACCGCCAGGGACAGCGTCGTCGCGTGTTCCCCCGCGGACGCCTCCCGCCGGCGGCGGGTCACGGCCCGCCTCCGTTCGCGTCACCGGCGCCCCCGGCGTCGCCATCCGCTCCCGCGTCGCCGACCGGCCTCGCGTCCCCGGGGGCGAGGTCGTACGAGCGGTAGCGTCGCTCGACGGCCTCGACGCGGTCGACGGGTTCGTCCCCGGTGGCATCGACGAGCACCGGACCGACGACGTACGCGACCGACGGCTCGAACGGCTTGTCCGGAAACGTGTTCCAGATGCTCGTCACCTCCTCCATCGGCTCCGGATAGACCGAGAGGTGGAGTTCGCGGTCCTCGGCGAGCGACGTCGGGTAGAGGTCGGTCGCGCGGAGGACGGCGTTCTCCGCCAGCACCTGCACCGCTCGCCCGAGAACGAGGTGCTGGGTCCGCGTGCGGTCCGTTTCGTCGCCGGTCCCGACCGACGGGTGGGCCGTCAGTAGGTAGTAGAGGTCCAGCGCGAGCGGCGCCGGGCGGACGCTCCCGTGGCCGTTCGCGGGCGTTTCGTGGCGTTGATTCCGCAGCTCGCCGTTCTCCGTCACGCGGTAGAGGTAGAGCGTGAGCCGGATCTCGTCGCCGGCGTCGACGCTCTCGGGCGAGGCGAGCGCGACCTCGTCGTCGTTCGAGACGAGCGGGCCGAGCTGGTCGCGCAGCAGCCCGACGAGCGTCTCACCGACCTCCGCGATCGCCGTGTGTCGCGCCACGGCTCACCGCCCCCCGTGGCGGGGCCGGCCGGTCACTGCCCGCCCTACTGCGTCGGTGACGGGAGGCGGGACGGTGCCGGCAGCGACGTCGAGCCGCTCGTTCCCACGGCGCCGACGGCCGTGGGCGATCGCGCGTTCGACACTGCGGCCGACGGAACGCCGGCTCCGACCTCCGGCCCCGGGACTCCTGCGGATCCTCATGGCTTCCGCCCACCGATACGTCCCCCCGGACATAGTCCTTTCCGGCGCCCACCGGCGGCCGTCGGACGGCGATCGTCCGGCGCCGGACCCGTCGCAGCTGGTGCTCGACGGCGACGACCCGGCCGCCGACGCGGCTGGCGCGCCTGGAGATCGGTCGCCGCGCGCTGCCCGTCTGCCCACACGCCGGTTTTCATCACCAGTAGTACCTGTCAATTCATCAAGTATCACGGACCATCACGTTACGAGCATATTCCCGTAATGCAGTCGATCCGCACGTGAGCCAGTCCGGGGGTGAACCGGTCCGGACGGGATGCCGTCCGCCCGGCAGTTCGTTCGCACGTCGACTCGAGTCGACGTGGGTCGAACACGCCCGGCGCCGTCTGGCTTCCCGGCACCGTCGACGGGCCAGGCGTCGACCGAGCGGCCTTCCGGTGGGGACGCCCGGTCGTAGTGCGGGCCCCGCGGCGTCGGCGGGCTCCCGACCCGTGGCCACGGAAAGATATATTCGGTAACACGTCGCACGTTCGTCCATGTGGCGTGGAACGGGGACGAGCGCCGGTGAGTCGAACCAGCTGCGAGACCTCTTCGAGGCCTTCCCCGGTGAGGAGGTCTTCGACGACGCACAGCCCATGACCGTCCGGCTCCGGGGGGCGATGATACGCGAGGACGAGGACTGGGGGCCGAGAGGCGACAACGACCTGATGATCGTGACGAAGTTCCAGCTCGAGGAGGAGCCGATCGTGGACCGGCTCCACTACATCGGGCGGGAGGACGCGGTGGGCTGGCACGACGACTTCTTCCACGACGTCGTCCTGTCGACGCGCGACTTCGCCGACGAGCGCCTCACGATCCGGATCCAGGTCTACGACCTCGACGGGGTCGACGAGGCGCTCGTCGAGTCGGTGACGGGGTTCGCCAGCGGGGCCGCCGTCCTCTTCCCACAGCTCGCCGCCTACGCCGGCCTGGTGGGGCTCGCGGCCGGCCCCCTGGTCGAACTCGTCAACAACGTCGACGACCACGACCCGATCGTCGACGAACGGGTGACGCTCGAGGTGGCCGAGCCGGAGACGCGCCGGAAACTGCTCCAGCCGGGCTACTACGTCTGTTTCAAGGACGACGTCGAGGGCGACCTCGTCCTCGAGGACGACCTCCGGGTCACGGCGGCCGACGGTGACGAGTACGACGACGCCAGCTACGCGATCCTGCAGGTCTCCCGCGAGTACCTGGGGCTCCGGGAGTGGGAGATCGACCAGAAGGTCGCCAAGTTGGTCGCCGAGCTCGACGGCAAGGGCCAGAGCGGGGAGGGCGCCCTCCACTTCCTCCGGCAGACGCTCGACGTCTACACGAGGTTCCGGCAGCTCCAGCGCGCCACGGAGCTGCGCGCGAAGGAGACGCTGACCGACGACGAGGAGCAGCTGCTGGCGGAGCTCCGCGACGACCCGGTGCTCCGGGACTACCTCGGGACCGACTGAGCGACCTCCGGGCCGTCCGCCGGCCGGCATCGACGGTCGGTGTCGAGGACCGCTTCCCGCACGGCTTATACGTCCCCCGGTCGTGGTACACTGGAGCACACCAGGGGGATCGCGATGAGCACACCACCGGGAACCGGGGACGAGGCCGATCACAGCGGGACCGACCCGAATACGGACGGGGAGGGCGATCGGCTCGACCCCGACCCCCGTTCGGCGGGCGGCGGCGAGTCGGAGAAACGAGCGCGCCGGTCGTCCACGCGGGGCGGCTCGGGCGGTTCCGACGGGGCGTTCGAACGGAAGCGGTCGGAGGCGCCGTCGAGCGAGGACTCCTCGTCCCGCGAGCCGGCGGCTTCGACCGGTGACGAGGAGACTCCGGACGATCGCTTCGCCGGATCGGCCGCCGAGTGGGGCGTCAACGACCGGGCCGCGACGGAAGACCGGCTCGACTTCGGGACCTACGTCGCGGTGCTCGCGCGGTTCCTGGCGAACGAGCGGACCAGGCCGCCGCTCACCGTCTCGATCGAGGGACGGTGGGGAACGGGCAAGTCGTCGTTCATGACGCTGCTGCGCCAGTCGCTCGATGACGACGACCGACCGAGCGCCGGGGACGACGAGGGGACAGCCGACGCGGCGATCGGGGCGGCGTCGCGTCCGTCGTTCACGGTCGAGTTCAACCCGTGGCGCCACGAGGGGGAGGACGCGCTCTGGGCGGCGTTCGTACTGGAGTTCTTCCACCAGCTCACGAGCGAGCTGCCGCTCGCGGTCCGGTGGCGCGGTCACCTCCGGATGGCGCTGTACCGGCTGCAGTGGCGGAACGGGTGGCGCGACGTCGTCCGCGTCGGCCTCGTCGTCCCGTTGATCGCGCTGGCGCTGGCGTTCCCGGGGATCGCGACCGGGCTCGGCGTTCCCCTGACCGAGCTGGGGCTCGCGGTCGGCCAGGGCGCGTCGATCGTCGCGCTCGGCCTCTGGGCGTGGCAGAACGTCGCCAACCCGATCGAGACGGAGCTGCGCGCGTACATCGACGACCCCGACTACGAGAACCGGGTCTCGTTCATCGAGCAGTTCCACGAGGACTTCGCCGAGATCCTCGACTCCTACGTGGGCAACGAGGCCCACGTCTACGTCTTCATCGACGACCTCGACCGGTGCCCGCCGCCGAAGGCCGCGGAGCTGATCCAGTCGATCAACCTGATGATCTCGTCTGGCGACCCGCGGGTGTTCTTCGTCGTCGGGATGGACCGCGAGAAGGTCGCCGCCGGCATCGCCGCCAAACACGGGAGCCTCCTCCCGTACCTCCGCGCCGCGGAGGACCGGTACTCGAGGCGGGCCCTCCAGCCGGACGCGGCCCGAACGGACGGGGCGAACGACCGGGCAAACGAGGAAGCGCGACGGCCGGGCGAGGGGGCCGCAACGGAGAGCGAGGCGGCGGGGCGGACGTCGCCCGCCGCAGAGTCGATCGAGAGGTTCGGCCTCGAGTTCGCGGACGACTACCTCGAGAAGTTCGTCCAGATCCCGTTCCTGATCCCGAAGCCCGGCGCGGCTGGGATCGGCAGCCTCGTCCGGGAGCTCGCCACCGCCGAACGCGACGACGGCGACTCCACGGGCGGGGAGTCCGGGTCGGGACGCCCGACGCCGATCCCGTCCACGACGGCCCGGGCCGAGGCCGACGTGCTCCCGAGCGAGCTGATCGTGGAGGTCGCAACGACGGTCGCGCCGGCGCTCGATTACAACCCGCGGATGGTCAAGACCTTCGTCAACCTGTTCCGTCTCCGGACGATGCTGGCGACCGAACTCGGCCTGTTCGAGTCGGGTCGGCTGACCCCCGAGCAGCTCGGGACGTTCGTCGCGATCAGCCTCCAGTGGCCCCGGCTCGTCCCGCAACTGCGGGATCCGACCGCGGCCGTAGAGCTCTACGAGTTCGCCACCGGCGCGACGGAGGCGGTGCCGCCGGCCATCGCGACCTGGTCGCCACAGGAGCGAGCCCGGCTGTCGACCCTGCTCGCGGCGGGCGTCGACGAGGATCGGCGGCCGGATCAGCTGGCACGGCTTCCCGAGGAGCTGTTCTGGATCTCGCCGCGGGTCGACACCCCGATCCGGTCGACGGACGGGGCGGCGACGGCGGCTCGGTGAGCCGGGGACACGCCGCGACTACCCCGCGGCAACGGACGGTCGTCGTGGTCGCATCGACCGTCGAGCACCGTGCGAAGAGCTATCACACGTCCCCTCGAACACCCTCGATCGTAGTCGCCGGACGGCGGTTCGCGGAACGCCCCGTCCCGACTGCGGCAGGGAGAGGAAGGATGACAGAGATCAACAGGGACCGTGTGACAGCCGAACGCGAGGGCGGGTTCGTGGTGTTCCGGGTCGGGATGCGAGTGAACAAGCTCTGGAAGCTCCACAGGTGGATCCCCTTCGTTCGTGCGATGTTGAAGATGCTCGCGGACCTCGAGGCCGATCCGGACAGCGGGTTGCTGGGATACGATCCGAAAGTCGGGATCCGGAACCACGAGGCAGTCCAGTACTGGCGGTCGTTCGAGGAGCTACGGGCGTACGCGCTCGATCCGGACGAGCGTCACTCCCCCGCGATCAGGTGGGCCAACGAGCGGATGCACGAGAGCGGCAACGTCGGGATCTGGCACGAGACGTACCTGGTGCGGGACGGTACGTACGAGACCATGTACGAGAACGTCCCGACGAGGGGCCTGGGGAGGGCGGGGACGGTCTACCCCGCCACGGAGCGGCGGCGGACGGCCGCCGGCAGACTGGGGTTGACGGACGGGGACGACGTGTCCCACGAGGAGGACGTCATTCGGGGGGAGCCGGTCGAGCCGTAACCCGACGCAGTCGCGAGGCAGTCGACCGTGCGTCGGTCGCGCCCGAGGCCGGCATCTCGCCACGGATCCGCCGACCGGACCGCCCCGTGTCGATCGGCTCTATCACCCTCGTGAACGGACGGGATCGCCCGGTGGCGCCGGCGGCCGCTGCCGCTCGCGACCCGAGACCGTCTTCGGCCGTCGCGTTCACGTGGGGTCGTCGGGCGACGCGGACCGCGGGGACGGGTCCCCCGACTCGACCACATCGACCTCGACGGCGTTCGGCTCGTACGCGTTCGCGGCGAAGCCGCCCTCGTTCCAGGGGAACTCGTCGTTCTCGAGCGCGTCGCGCCAGGCGTCCGGCTCGGAGATCCGGGCCGGCTGGCGACGACCGAGCTCGTCGGTCGCGCGCGACAGCAGCACGTACCGGCCGGGGTCGGCGTCCCAGTCCAGCCGGAACAGGCGCCACGCGCCGGCGTAGTCGGGCCCGAACAGCTCGGCGTCTCGCCAGCTCTCGCCGCCGTCGGTCGACACCTCGACGCGGTCGACCGCGTCGTCGCCCGCCCACGCGACGCCACGCACCTCGACCGTCCCGTCGGCCCGCGGCGCGACGGGTGCCTCGCCGTCCGGCGTCCCGATCACCGACATCACGTTCTCGTCGAACGTGTAGGGGTGCTCGACGGCGCCCTCGAGCTGGGCCCACGTGTCGACCGTGTCGACGGACTCGAGTTCCTCGGGATCGGCGCCGTCGGGGTGGATGCGGTAGCTGACCTGCTGCCAGTAGGCGTGCTCGCCCGGGCGGTCGAGCGACCCCTCGACCACCATGGAGTCCGTGACCCGGAGCTCCTCGACCCACTTCACGTTGTTGACGCCGTACCACCCTGGCACGATCAGCCGGACGGGATAGCCGTGCTCGCGGGGGAGCGGCTGGCCGTTCATCCCGTCGGCCAGCAGACAGTCGTCGAGCGCCTTCGCGAGCGGGATCGACCGCGCGAAGACGTCGCCCCCGTCCGACGGGTCCCCACCGATCGCGGTCAGCCACCTGTCGTCGGCCGACGTCACCCCGTGCTCGCGGAGCACCGACCGGACCGGAGTCCCCGTCCAGAAGGCCGTGGCGGCGGCCTCGAACCCCCACTGGACGCTCCCCGTCTCGGGCTCGTGGTGGCCGCGCCCGTTGCCCGCACACTCCATCGTGTGTGCGACTGCCACCGACGGGTACGCTTCCCGGACCTCGGCCATCGAGAGGTCCCCGTCGACCTGGCCGGCCAGCGAGACCGTCCAGGCGTCGGCGTCGACCTCCGGGACGTCGTTCCGGTGGCAGACGAAGTGCTCCTCGATCGGCGTCAGCCAGTTCGCGAAGGTGCGTCGCCGGGCGGCACCGACGACGGTGTACTTGTCGGCCTCGTCGCGCGTCTCCGAGACCCCACCCGCCCGCGCGTTCACGATCGCGTCGATCTCTTCGCGACGGCTCGGCCGTGGGCGTTCCGTGACCATAGCTCGCAGTTCACAGTGATGACGGATAACTGTTGTTCACGATAGGACGGAACTGTCGATCGCAACACCGCGCGCCGCGAGCCGGGTGCCGTCCCCCGAGCAGTCTGTGAACCGCCCGCGAGCGGCCGGTCCGTCACTCGTCGCTGGCTGGGTGGCGTGCTGGCGTCGGGGACCGGTCCCGGTCGACCCTCGTTCCGTCCGGGCCCCCGGGACGGGACGTCACGCCGACCGGATCACGACGTCGACCGTGTCCCTCGCCGACTGCCCCGCATCGTCGGTCACCGTCAGGGTCGCGGTGTACTCCCCCGGCTCGGTGTAGGTGTGCGTGGCGGTTGGCCCGGTTCCGGTGGTCCCGTCGCCGAACGCCCACTCGTAGCGCACGAGCCGGCCGTCCGGGTCGGAGGAGCCCCGGCCGTAGAGGGTGACCGGCTCGCCGGCGGTCGCGACGACCGAGCGCGCGTCGGCGATCGGGACCTCGTCGGCGGGGCCGGCGTGGGAGGCGAAGAAGTCCCAGACGAGCTCGCTGGCGTTCGGACCGAACGGGTCGGTGTACGTCCCGCCGAACGACCCGCCCGACCAGGCGTGGCCCATCCCCTCCACGAGGTACTGGACCACCAGCGGCGTCCCGTGCTCGTCGTGGTACTCGGCCCGCGTGAACCGGCGGCTCACCAGCCCCTCCGTCTCCCCCCTGACGACCCGCTCGGCGACCTCGTCGACGTTGTCGTCGCCCCGGCCGTCGGACGCGAAGTCGTTCATCTGCGTCGCCTGGTACGCCACGTTCGCCCCGTTGACCGGGTCGACGATCGCGTCCTCGAGCCCGTGGAAGACGATCGTCGGGACCGTCCGGGCGTTGTCGCCCATCTCGCGGTACGCCTGCTCGCCCTTCGCGTCGTGGTCGTAGCCGGTGCCGTCCTCCATCACCTCCTGTGCCTCCGTCGCGTCGTCGGCCGCGTCGTACGGCAGGCCGGAGTGGACGCCGACGGCGGTGTAGACGTCGGGGTACGAGACGGCCAGGCTGGCCGCCATCGCGCCGCCCGCCGAGAGCCCGGCGACGAAGACGCTCCGCTCGTCGACGGCGTACTCCGCCGTCAGCTCCCGCGTCACCCCCGCGATCAGTCCCGCCTCGCCGCGGCCGCGCATCGTCTCGTCGTCGTCGAACCACGTCCAGCAGCCGAGCGGGTTGCTGGCGTGCGTCTGCTTCGGGTAGGCGACGAGGAACGTCTCCCGCTCGGCGACGTCGTTCATCCGCGTCCCCGCCGCGAAGATCTCCGGGGTCTGCGTGCACCCGTGGAGCATCACCACGAGCGGCACGCGCTGTTCGCCCGTGTAACCGCTCGGAACGAACAGTTTGTACTCGATCGCGTTCCCCTCCTCGTCGGTGTGGACGAGGAACTCCTCGGTGAACGTCGGCGCGAGCGGTTCGACGCCGGAGTGGAGTGACGGCTGTAACAGCTCCGATCGGGTTGGGTCCTCGAGGCTCATGGTCCGTTCCCGTCGGGCACTGTGACCCGGACGGGGGAGGGAGTACGACGGCGGCGACGATAAACAGCTACGACGGAACCCTCGACCGTCGGCGTCGCCGCGGTTCGCGGACCGACAGCGATCGAACCTGGCAGTCCCCGAGTCGCGTCGACCCCCGAGTCGCATCGAACCGTCGTCGACTGCGCCGGGACGGTGCTCCGACGACACCGCGGACCGGCCAGCCCCGATTCGACACCGACGGGAGCGTCCCGACGGACGCGGAGGGGACCCGCTACCGGGACTACCGCGCGGACGCCCCCGATCCAGTCGGGGCAGGGCGGCCCTCGACCGCCGCCGCTTCGAGGATCCGTTTCGCGTTCCGCAGCGTGGATTCCGCGTTCCGTTGCATGTATCGGCCGAGGAGCGAGCCGGCGAGTCGGCCGACCAGTCCGGCCCCCGGCGGCTCGATCTCGTTGGTGAAGCGAACACGCGTCCCCCCGGCCACGGTCGCGAGTTCGTAGGTCGTCCGGGCTGCGACGTCGCCGTCGACATCGAAGACGCGGAGCCGGGGAACGTCGAACTCGACGTCCCGGACGTGACCGTGGAGCGTCCGTCCGAGCATCCGGAACCCGAAGTCGGCCTCGTGGCCACCGTTCGGGAGTGGTTCGACGTCGGTGACGTCGACGACGTTCGGGTTCATCTCTGCGTGGTTCTCCGGGGCCGCCACGTACTCGAACACCGTCTCGATCGGCGCGTCGACGACGATCTCCGCTTCGATAGTAGGCATCGCACCCCACACGGAGGCGTTCCGAGGACATAAAATGGCGCGGTCAGAGCGGAGCCCGTACGCAGCGCGGACCTCGGTCGGTCCGAACCGAACCGGTCCGCGTACCCGTCGGCCCCGGCGTTCGTGCCGCCGACAGGTCCGGCGTGCGGTGCTGGCGCAGGCGGGATCGCCCACCGGAACGGGCGGCGAGGTCTGGGGCGGAACGCGGATCGAGCCCCGGATCCGTTCGCCGCGACGGGCGCGTGCCGGGAGCAGTCGTTCCACCACCGGATCCGACAGTCCGACAGCCCGACGTCTCGGGCGAGGAGGCCTGTCGCGACGACGGAGGAGGGCACCTTCTGACGAGGGCCCCGACGGACGATGGCGACGACGGACACCGGTGACGCTCGACGACAGCGACGACGGCGACGACGCCTACGACGGCTGCGACGACTCGTAACCGACGGCGAGCCCCCACCTGACGAGCGTCCCGACGTCGAGCCCGGCGAGGTCCTCGACGACGAGCCGCCAGTCGCCCTGTGCCGACCGGCCGAGGAGATCGCTGAACAGCTCCGGCTCGGCCTCGGAGCGGTAGGTCCGGACGAGGTCGTCGCCGCTGCCGCCCGCACGGTCCGCGAGGACCGCCGTCGCGCCGTCCGGCGCCTCGAGCGTCACGCGCAGGTCGCCGCGCCACGTGTGCCGGATCTCGACCGAGACGTCGAGGTGCCGGGGGACGACGTCGAGCGGGAACGTGACGACGTCGTGCGCCTCCCCACGGTCGGGGATCGGCCGGTCGACCCGGTGGTCCATCGAGAGGACCTGCGGCAGTCGCTCGTCGCCCTCGCCGGCGACCAGTGCCAGGGCCGCTCCGGCGTCGATCCGGCCGTGGCCGTACCACGGCGAGTGCCCGTCGTCGCCGTACTCCCCGTCCGTCGAGTCGATCCGTTCGGCCGTCTCCGCCATCACCTCCCGGACCCGGGCCGCGCTGAGGCTCGGGTCGAACGAGAGGAGCAGGGCCGCCAGCCCGGCCGCGAGGGGCGTCGCGCTGGACGTGCCGCCGAACCCCGACGTGTAGTCGCCGCTGGCGTAGCCGCGGATGCCGCGCCGGTCCGTCGTCGTGATTCGACGGCCGGGCGCGCCGCTGGAGGGCGCACAGACGTCGAGTTCGGGGCCGTAGTTGCTGTACGACGAGCGCTCGTCGAGGCTGTTGGACGCCCCGACCGCGAGGACGTCCGGGTGGACGGCGAAGCCGTTGTGCGAGCGGCGGCCGTTCTTCTCGCCGTCGAGCGGTCGGTCCTCGTTGCCCGCGGCGAAGAGGACGACGCAGCCCTTCCCGCCCCGCCCCTGGGTCGCCGCCGCGTGGATGACGGCGTTCACCTTCGTCGAGAGCGGGAAGTTCCACGCGCTCGCTGACCAGCTGCAGCTGATCACGTCGGCGCCGTTGTCCATCGCGTAGCCGAAGAGCGTCGTGAGCCGCTCGTCGGAGAGCCACCGCGAGGTGCGGACGGGCATGAGCGCACAGCCCGGCGCGAGCCCGACGACCCCGGTGCCGTTCTCCTCGGCGACGGCCACGCCCGCGCAGGCGGTGCCGTGGTTGTCGTCGTCGAACCCCGGCGACGGGTCGACGTCCTCGTCGCCGAAGTCGCGGGGCGCGACGACCTTTCCGGGGCCGGTGAAGTCGGGGTGGTCGAGGTCGAACCCGTCGTCCATCACACAGACCACCACGTCGCGCACGCCCCGCGTGTACTCCCAGGCGGCCGTCGCCTTCACGTCGGCGCCCTCGGCCAGCCCGACGGCGTCGCCGCGGTTCTCCAGGTACCACTGGTCGCCGTACAGCTCGTCGGCGGGGGTGTACTTCAGAGAGATGCGGAAACTGAGGTCGGGCTCGGCCGTCAGGATCCCCTCGCGCGACTGGAGCTTCGCGGCGATCTTGAGCGGGTTCTCGGTCGACTGATCGGTCAGCGAGACGGTGTAGCCGTTGTCGAGGTACTCCAGGTCCTCGAGGATCTCGAGGCCGAACTCCGCGAGCGTCGCCTCGCGGTCCGACCCTGACACGTCCGGGGCGAACTGGACGGTCATCGTCCCGGTGGGGATCACGGCGCCCTCCTCCGAGTCGTCCAGCGCGTACATGTGCGTCACGACGTCGCTCTCGGACGACTCGCGGAGGTCGTCGACGGTCGACTCGAGGTCGGTCGCGTCCTCGACGGCGAACACGTCCATCCGCGCGTCCGGCACCGAGTCGACGTGGTGCACCGCCGCGTCCGTTCGCCCGACGGCCGCCTCCAGCCCGACCCTGTCGGCGGCCCGGCCCTGCTTCAACCGGATCGCGAAGTGTTCGGGTAGCTTCCGGTACGTTACCTCCTCCGTCCCGCGCTTGAGTGTTATCTCGTCCATGTCGTATCCCTCACCGGGGGCCGCGCCTCGATGGCGCGACCGCCCCGCGACGTCGCTCCGTTCCAGACCGCGTGACGGTCGTCCCGCAGCCGGCGTCCACCCGGGGATCGAGCCCCCACCCGGTCGTCCCCCGGGACGGCCGGTCGTCGTCACTGCTGTGAACTCGCGTCGCGACGTCCGATTCGTCAGAATTGATAATCAAGTTTTCTACTGCGGCCGGGACCGTTCACAGTGCGGGAACGTCGAACGCGAGCCGGGACGGGATCGCTCGGGGGGTTCCGCCGGGTTCTTCCGATGACGTATAGCACCTTCGAGAGGTCTACGAGTCGACACGTGACGGTCGTGAGGGCGGCGATCGTACCGGCCCGCTCGACGTCGACGCGTTCGGTGCCCGACCACCGATCGAGACTGACGACCGACGGTCGACCGCAACCGGACCCCGGTCGTCACCGACCGCCGACGGTCGACCGCCACCGACCGCCAGCCGTCGCTGACCGCCGACGGTCACTGGACCCCGCTCGCAGAACGTCGAGGGCCCGCCCGGAACTGCACCGGCGACCGTCGCTGCTCCCGGGCGGGGAGTTTTCCGATAGGATCGTGTTCGACCCCGTATGTCGTCACGGATCGATCCGATAGAACCGGGCGAGGCTGCCGACGAGGAGGTCGAGGCGATCCTCCGCGAGAGCCGGGAGGGGTGGTACAGGGACTCGGCGTACTTCGGTGCGGTCGCGCACCGGCCGCGGCTGCTGAAGCGGCTCGTGGCCACGTTCCGGCTGTTCGGCCGGGGCGACGTCGTCGACGCCGAACTCCTCGAACTGATGCGGCTGCGCGTCGCCGCCGTCCACCGGTGCGCCTACTGTAGTACGGTGCGCACGTGGGCGGTGAGAGAGGCCGTCGAACCGAAGGAGGACGCGGTGTTCGCCGACGAGATCGACGCGACGCTGTTGACCCGACGGGAGGAGCTCGCGGTCCGGCTGGCCGACTACGTGTCCCGGGACCCCCAGACGATGTCCGACGAGTTCTTCGCGGCGCTCCGGACCGAGTTCGACGACGCGACCATCGTCGAGCTGCTGCTGTTCGCCGCCCTCGAAGTGGGCCTCGACCGGTTCTGTATCGCGCTCCGGCTCGACACGACGGACGAGAGCCCCTACCCGACCGGGCTGGAGTACCCGTTCGACCCCGACGAGTGACACCGGTTCCCCGAAATCTTCGTCCGTTCACACGGAAGCTCCTCGACCGAGAGAACCCGGCGTGACCGACTCGGTGCGTGCGTTCGGCACCTGGGGACTGAGCGGCAAGAGCGGCGTCGCTACCCTCGTACGTCCGAGATTTTATCACTTCGCGTAACGAAACTTTTCGGGCCTCCATCAGGAGCGGTAAACGATGACAGCAGGGATAGCGTCTTCGTCGCCGAAACACGGGCTGTATTTGCAGAACTGCAGCGTCTACATCGGTGATCTCGCGACACCGGGACATATGATCGAGTATGCGGTGGCTGCAGACGAGGCCGGGTGGGATGGGGTGTTCCTCGCGGACGGGCTGTACCCGGAGTTCCCCTCGATCGACCCGTGGATCACTCTCGCCGGAATCTCGACCGGACCAGTAACGTCGTTCTCGGCACCTGGATTACGCCGGTGTGTCGCCGCCCGCCCTGGCAACTCGCACACGACCTGGCCACCCTCGACCACCTCTCGGACGGTCGCGTGCTGCTGGGTGCCGGCCTGGGCACCGAAGGGAACTACACGACGTTCGGCGAGGAGTGGATCCCGAAGCGCATCGCCAGCAGGTACGACGAGGCCCTCGACGTGATCACCGGCCTCTGGGAGGGGACCCGGTTCAGCTACGATGGGGAGTTCTACACGGTCGAGGAGGCGGAGTTGCCCTACACGCCCGTACAGGAACCACGCATCCCGCTCCTCCTGAGGTGTTGGTGGCCCAACAAGAGCCCGTTCCAACGGGCCGCAGAGTGGGACGGTATCGTGCCCAGCGCGCCCTCCTTCTACGGCTCGGAGGGCGAACAAGGTGAACCGGTCACTGGACCGATCGAGCAAGAGGTTCGCGCTCTGGTGGAGTACTACCGGAGCCTCACCGACGATCCCGGAGAGATCCTCCTGCCCGTCGACCTGCCCGAAGCTCCCGACGGTTTCGCCGACACGTGCCGTGAGCTCGGTGCGACGTGGTTGCTGACCTCGGACCGACTGGAGAGCGATAGTCACGAAAGGAACCTGGAGCGCATCCGCGAGGGGCCACCGACCTGATCTCGAGGCGGCGTTCGAGTCGGCCGCCCGTAACTCGTTAGTCGGTGCACGACGAGTTCACGGCGTCACCGTCGGTCCCGACGAGTTCACACCGGACTGCGTGCGAGATACGCGCTCTGTATGTGTCACGCCGCTTCTGACAGAACTTGCTGAGGATTCCGTGGTCGTGTTGAATAGAGGGCGCGAATGCAGCACCGGCGGGATTGAGAGTGGGTGCTCGAATCGGCGCCGAACTGGTTTCACACAGCGAGGGTCAGTCTGCATCGGGGCCATCAACGTTCACGACGACCGGGCCCGACCCGACGAAACAGACGAGTACTACAGCATCCGTGTCGGGCGGCGTTATGTCACGGTGGACGGTCCCGGGAGGGATATAGAAATACTCTCCGGCACTGCATTCGCGGGGTTCGTCACCGTCCGGCCCGTATTCGACTGCTCCGGCACCCTCAACGATGTATCCGTAGACGTGACGGTCACCGTGGGAGTGCCAGCCTGTTGTCGTCCCTCCCTCTATGTGGGACTGAACCATGACGGCGTTCTCGGTTTCGAACACGGTCTTTCGAACGACACCGGGCGTACTCTCGTCAGCAGCTACCTCCTCCGGGGAGACCACTTCAACGGTCATGCCGCACCCTCCGAGCAGATCTGTTGAGGGCTCATGATGCTTGTTCTCCATGTATCACGAGTCACTCGTGACATACCCTATCGTCTGAGGGACAGTATGTGAATGTTTGGCAGTGCTGCATATACGCTCTGAATCGGTCACAAGCGTTCTACCAGAACCCGAGTACGTTCTGACTTCGTTGCTGAATAGAGGGCGCGTATTTAACAGGACGGCTTCGATCCCTGGGGGTGGCTGGCGTCTGCTGGGTCATGCCGGTCGTTCAGTGCAACGGAGCCGACCTGTATTACGAGGAACGAGGATCGGGGCCGCCGATCGTGTTCCTTCACGGAGGATTCGCCGGCCTGCGGTATTTCGAACCCCAGTTGGTGGGACTCGGCGAGGAGTTTCGGACCGTCGCGCTCGATTTTCGGGGGCACGGGAGGTCGGAGAAGACGGAGACCGGCCACACGCTCCCGCAACACGCCCGCGATCTCCGGGTCTTCCTCGAACGGCTCAACCTGACAGACGTCGTGATCGTCGGCTGGTCGATGGGGTCGCTCGTCTCCTGGGAGTACGTCGATCAGTTCGGCACGGATGGAATCCGTGCACTGGTCGATATGGAACCGTCACCGTTTCGGCGAGACGATTACGAGTTCGGGACGTACACGGTAGAGGGAATGCGGGAGGCTCTCGACGGGATACTATCGAAGCCCCTGGAACTCACCGAGGAGTCGATAACGGCACTGCTCAAAGATCCGCCATCGAGGGAACTCCGGAAGATGATGTTCGACGAGGAAACCCGGACGCCGCCGTCGGTGCAGGGCTCGATGCTCCTGGGGCTGATGCGAGACTACCGCGAGGTCCTCCCCGAGATCGACGTCCCGACCCTCGTCTGTGCGGGGGCGGACGAGAAGTGGCGGGGGTCGCCAACGTGCGATACACGGCCGAGCTCGTCCCGGCCGCTCGGTTCGAGCTGTTCGAACAGAGCGGACACTGTATAACCGTCGAGGAGCCCGAACGGTTCAATCGAGTCCTGACCGAATTTCTCGACTCGATCCGAGCACGACTCACGAGCGCTCGAACGATCGAGTCGGGTCGATCTCGAGGGAACTTGTGACCCTCCGTGATGGACGCGTCCGCTGCATCTCGCACGCCTCGTGGAGGACAGGTGCGATCGAGACGAGCGGCGAGAGCGGGCCGCCCGACGGCGGCACCGTCCCCGGTTCGTTCTCGCCCGACGGGAACCGGGAGCGCGGTTGATGTGTCGATCCCGCGTACGTCGAACTGGGAGTGAAGGAGGTGAACGTGACCCTGCGCCGCGTCCTCGCGGTCGGGCTGGCCGCGATCCTCGTCGGGGCCGCCGCGATCGCCGGCGGACTGTTCGTCTACGGCGACTACCTCTACCGCGACAGCTACGGGAGCGACTACGTCTACGAGGTCCGGATCTCGCCGTCGGCACCGGTCACGAACGTCACGGTCTCCGTGCCGCTCCCGAGCCACGACGGCGAGTCGCCGGTCGACGCGGCCGCCGTGCGCCACCCGTTCACCCCGGCGGGCTGGACATACGAGGTCGTGGAGACGGCCCGCGGACCGACGTTGCGGATCCGCACCGACGAGATCCCGACCGGACCGACGTACCACTACAGCGTCGTCGAGAACGACCGGCTCGTCGGCTGGGAGACGATCACGGCCGAGGAGTACGACCCCGGGAACGAGAGCCACCTCCGGGTCACGCACGACGACGTCGAGGTCGACGTCACGGTCGAGAGCGACCGCACCATCGACACCCGGTCGCCGATCGAGAGCGAACCCCTCCTCGGCCCCCACGAGAACCGGACGCGGACGGCGTGTTTCCGAGCTGCCGACGAGGAGGAGGCCTGCTACGCCTACGACGGCCGCGCGTTCGTCTCGTACGACGCCGCGCCCGGCACGGCCGTCTACGTCGCCGTCGAACTCCACGGGACCAACAGCTGGTGGGTGTTCGGCTGGAACTTCGACGAGTACAGCGACCGCCAGTCCGTCGAGGTTGTCGGGCCACGGGACGGCTGGGTCGTCACCGAGGGACGCCTCGAGACGGGACAGGGGAACTACCGCCGGCCGCCGTCGTGACGCGCGTGCTCACGGTTCGGGCGTACGAGGCTGACGCCCGAGGAGGGCTATCCCGAGAGCGCGAAAGGAGCGGCGCGTCGGTCGTGATCCCTGACCCGCACCCGCACCCGAACCACGCGGATCACGAGTGACCCGATCAGTCGGCACCGCTCACCGGCCGGGATGGGCGACGATGTTGTCGCCGGCCGCGAACCCCACGCGGTAGTACGCGTCCGCTCGCCTGAGGTACACCTCCAGTCCCCCGTTCGCTCGCTCCTCGATCCGGTCCCGGAGGTCGTCGACTGCCGGCGGTTCGGTCCCCGTCTCGACCGTGTACTCGTCCTCCTCGATCGCCGTGCGAACGATCTCCCGCTCGGCGTCCGGCAGCTCGCCGTAGACGATCGGGTCGACGGACTCCCGCTCCGACTCGGAGAGCGAGACCCGCTCGAGCCAGAGCCGCGTCGGCAGCGTTTCGGTTCCCTGTCTGCTCCCGGGGTTGCGAGTCGCCTGCAGGCAGCCAGTCGAGGGGATCGCGAACGCCGTGGGGAGTGCAGTGATGAGCGTTCGTCGGTTCATTCGACGACTCGTTCGATCGGTACCGGAGGGTGGTTCCGAAACGCGTGAGTCGACCGAACCGTATCGTCCCGTCTCCCACGGCGTTCCGTCGCGGACTCCTCGCCGGACCCGTTCGGCACGCCGTCCAGTTCGCTCGACGACGAGGACTGGAACCGCCACAGCCCCCAGTGTCCGTCTCACTCCGGTGGTCGAACCGGTACGACCGGCGGAAACATCTCAGACGTTCGGATCGTCACCCTCCAGGAGGGCGGCCGTGGAGCGGGCGTGGGCCGCCGCCAGGGCGTTCAGGAGGTTCACCGAGACGAACAGGGCGACCACCCCGCCGCCAGCGGCGACGAGCGCCTCGGAGTACGTGTCGACGATCCAGGGGGCGACCGTGTACGAGCCGTCGACGACGACGCCGCCGAGGCCGATCGTCACCGCCGGGTCGTCGTAGACGAACGGGGCCGCCAGGAGGCCGCCCGTGACGGCGACGCTCACGAGGAGCGCGACGAGCGCGACGAGGCCGAAGCCGAACTTCACGAGCAGGAGTGCGACGCTCGTCCGGGTCGCCCGGGCGGTGACGAGTCGCTCGACCGCCGCGAGGAACCCGTCGCCGGGGACGGCGAGTCCCTCGGCGGGATCGAACTCCCGGAGCGTCGACGGGACCGACGCCTGCACGCCGCCGAGCCGCCTGGCGAGGGCGGCCTCGACCCCGGCGACGGCCGTCGCGACCGCCAGCGTGGCGAGGAGGATCGGTAGCCCGATCCACGTGATCAGGAGGCCGAGCCCGAGCGCAGCGGCCGTCACGAACCCGACGAGGTAGAGGAGGCCGAGCGGGAACGCGAGGGCGAGGTAGAGGAGGTTCCTGTACGTCTGCAGCCGGACGGGAGCACCGAGGTACCGGCGGGACCGCTCGAGGAACGACCCCGAGGAGACCGACGCCGGACCGGTGTCGGAGCTGGTCGTCATCACGTCCACATGTTAGAACAGTAATTACTTCGCTTGGCGGGTCGATTCCCGTGCGCTGAGAGCGACGCGAGCTCGCCGAGGGGGTCGGGATCGGCGGCCTCCCGACCCGTAGCTATACGTCCGTCGACAGACATCTCCCGCCATGGCAGTCGAGAGCGCGAACCGGGGTCGTCTCCGAACCGACTCGTTGACCAGGCTCCACTGGATCGGGATCGGGCTGGCGCTCCTGACCGGCGCGATCCACCTGGTGCTCGGGGGCGTCGCGGTCCCGTCGCCGCTCGGGATCAGTTTCCTCCTCGCCGGGATCGGGTTCCTCGTCGCGGTCGGGCTCGTGCTGATCGACTACCGTCGCCGGCTGGTCTACCTGCTGGGGATCCCGTTCGTCGGCGGCCAGATCGTCCTCTACTTCGTGCTGAACTGGCCGGACGTGCTGAACCCGAGCGGTATCGCGGACAAGTCGGTTCAGATCGCGTTGCTCGTGATCCTGGTGGTCCTCTACCGGCGCTCGTAACGTTCCGACGAGCGCCGTGCCGACCGACGACCGGGCTACCGACCCCGCAGCCGCAGGGCGACCACGAGGAGCGCACCGACGACCGCGACCGCAGTGAACCCAGCCAGTCCGCGGGCGCCCGTCCGGGCCTCGTCGTCCTGCTGGCTCACAGACCCGGCTCCCTCGTCTCGCCCGGACGCCGTCGCCGGCGCCGACGGCGACGTCCCGGCGGTCGCGAGCGTCGCCGTCGGCGGTCGCGTCCCGGTCGTCGCGGTGGACGCCTCCGCGCCGTCCGTCGATCCCGACGCCGTCGTCGGGAGTCGGCACGTCCCGTCGACGCCGGCCCCCGCCTCGGCGACGGCCCCCCGGTAGACCACCCGACCGGCCGGACGACGGTCGGACGCGCGGAGCAGGACGCCGTAGTCGTCTGGCGGAGCCCGGATCCGCTCGCCGCGCTCGGTCCGGAGCGCGATCCGCACGCGCGTCTCGACGGTCGCCCGTGGCTCGCGCACGGTGCCGTCGTACCGGTCGACGACCACGCCGTCGTGGACCAGCTCGAGCGCGTAGTCGGTTCCCGGCGAGACGTTCCGGAGGTCCGGCCGGCTCACCCACCCGACGCCACCCTCGGCCGGCTCGACGGGGGCACGGATCGTCCGGCCCTCGTCGAGCCGCACGCGAACGGCGAGGGACTCCTCGGGCGGGACGAACACCCTCACGGGCAGTTCGGCCGGACCGGGCGGCAACGCGGCGAGGTCGACGCTGCCGGGTGGCGGCGGGTCGGACGGGGCGTTCGGGTCGAACTCGCTCCTGACCGGGAAGAACTCGACGACCGGGCCGGCGGGGTCGTCCTCGTCCGGGCCGCCCCCGAGGTCGTAGCCGAACTCGACGGCGAAGCGCTCGCCGCCGTCGATCTCCGCCGGTCGGAGCACCCGCCGGTACCGGAACGCGAGCGAGCCGGTCCGGACGAGGGCGTACGTCGTCGTCCCGTCACGGTAGACCGTCACGTTCTCCGGGCCGAGCCACGCGGCCTTCCTGTTGACCATCGGTGTCGGGTTCGTCTGGACGACGCGGAACGTCGCGTCGCCCTCGAGGGCGTCGAAGAACCGGTCGGTCGTCGACCCACTGCCGGCGGCCATCGTCGCGGTCAGCCGCTCCGACTCGACGACGGCGACGAGCGTGTCGCCCAGGATCACCCGCTCGGCGGGCTCGATCCGGCCGCGCTCGATCGCCGCCTCGACTGCTCCGGCGTTCTCGAACGTGGTGTCGGACGTCTCTGTGTCGGAACCACCGGTGTCGGACGCACGGTAGACCGTCACGCGCGTGGCACCGTCGGTGGCGGCTGCGGACGCTGGAGCCGGGATCGAGGCCGGCACGACGAGGACGATCACCGCGAGGCCGACGAGGACGGGGCCGGGTCCCCACTGGCGGCCGGACCGAACCGATGTCACGTGCGGACGGTCGGTGGCCACACTGGTAAACGACACCAATACACAAATCCTCGTTTGACCCTGTCGTCCGCGCAAGCCAGGTCCCGAGCGGGAGCCGGGACGGGAACGACCGATTCGGACGTGGAGACGACCCCGCCGAGCACCCCCGGACGGTCGGTCCGGGTGACGGACGGCTTCGCCGTCGCGACGGGGCCGTCGTTCGACCGCTGCTCGACCCGCGTCACGCGCGTCGAGTGGTCGGGGTTCCGCGTCGACGTCGACGTCGACGTCGGCGCCCCCTTCGGCGCCGGCCGGCGTCTCATCGGATCACACATATAACACTATTCATATATTATCGTGTTCACTCTATCGATAGGTTTCGCGATTACCGCTCGTGTTGACGCCGCGGGACCCACAGCTCGCGCGACCGAAAATACTCCACGCGACGACGGGGACGAACTGTGCCCGGGCGGTATCGACGTGTTCGTCACCGACTCCCGGACGCCGGGTGAACGACCTCGCTCCGGCCCGAGCGGGATCGGTGTGAGCCGTCGAGAACGGCGATTATCGCCCTGTCACGAGGGCTCCGCCGGACGATCCCGTCGCCCGGTGTCCCGGATCGTATCGATCGACACGTACCCGCCGTGGACGTCGCTCCGGTAGCGCGTCGTGCGGGGTGGGCCGTCGGGCAGCGGCGTGGCGCGCGACGGAATCGACGGCGGTGCGAACGTCTACAGAGACCGAGGGGATAACTATCAATACCTGTAGATAACCGCGATCCCGACCACCGTAGGCTGCTGTCGCTGGTGGATCGACGGATCGGGACGAGGGGGTACGGTAGTGGTTCGCGACGGGGGTGGTCGGTCCCAGTCACGTCCGGGGATCGCGTGGACCCGACGAGCGGCGGTGATCGTCGGCCCGGAGGAGGGAATCGCACCCGTGGCGGGCTCCTTCGTCAGAGGAACGGGAGGGCGAGCCCGGCAGTGAGACAGCTCACGACGAACCATCCGGCGAAGTTCCACCACGGGACGCCGCGGTACCGGGGCCCGGGGAGGTCGTCGGTGTACGACCAGTGGCCGTCCGCGACGCCCCGGTGATCGGTGAGGAGGTCGTACGTCGTCGCGAGGACGCCGGCGGCGACGACCGCCGTCCAGCCGTCGGTCGCGAGGAGCGCGACCCGGAACGCGACGTAGACGGTGCCCGTCCACCCCAACAGGATGAACAGCGGGACGCCGAGGAGCTTCGGGCCGACGTGGTGTTCCAGCCAGCCGGCCCTCACGGCGACCGCTTCGGCGACGAACGCGACGGCCGCTCCACCGGCGAAGAGCGCGACCGTCGCCCCGGGCGGCCACGTGAACGCGGCGTGAACGAGTGCGACGACGCCGAGCGCGACGGTGGTCGCGGCGAAGAGCCGGGCGCGTGGCATGGTTGGTGGTCCGGCGATGCCCGCAAAAGCGTGCTGAATCCACGCCCGTGGACGGACCGGTCGGGGCGTGACCGCCTGGTGCCCCGACCGACCGGCGTCACACCGCGAGCCGCTCCACCAGCCGGCGCGCGAGTCGCGGTCGACGCGAGTCGTGGGGGTAGACGGTGACGGTCGGACACGCCGGCGTGGCGTCCCGTCCGTCGGCGACGGTCGCGCCGTCGACCCCGTGACGTACCAGCAGATCCGGGCGGGTCCGGTGGCCCCCGTCGGTCCGGACGAACTCGGTGCGGACGGGCACGGAGAGCACGTCCGACAGCCCGGTCCGGTACTCCTCGAACGAACGCCGATCCGCGTCTGGGCTGTCGGGGTCCGGATGCCAGAGCGACAGGCTGGCCCCGTGTGCCGCGGCGACGGCCTCGGCGACGGTCACGGCGACCGGCGGGTACGGGCCACGCTCCCCGGCCCCGGAGAGCGCGACGCGCTCGGGACGGTCGTACGCGTCCCCGAGGTTGTCCACGAGGAGGACGTCGCAGGGTGCGTGCCGGACCACCCAGTCGATCGGGTCGCCGAGGAGCCGGGCCCGGAGCCGGAGGGGTTCGTGGTCGGCCACGATCGCGTCCACGCCGCGCTGGGCCGCGACGTTGACGACCGCGTGTTTCGCGTCGTGACTCACGACCTCGTCGGCCTCCACGGCGACGCCGAGTTCGGCCGCCAGGCCCTCCGTCCGCGCTTCGAACGAGCGATCGGTCGCCGACTGGACGGCCGCGTGCTCGGTGAGGGGCGCCTGATCCGGGATCTCGTCGAACCGGACGGCGACCACCCGCCCGTCGTCGCGACGGACCAGGTCCGCCGCCAGGGCGACGAGCGCCCGCTCGCGCGCCGCGTCCGCGTCGCCCGTGAGCGCGACGAGCACCTCGCGGGTCCGCTCTTCGGCCACGGACGTGACGTCCGTGAGCGCGGTCCGCGCGACCTGGCGCCGGATCGCGTCCCCGGCGACCCCGCGCCGGCTCACCCGCGGCCGGACGTAGAGGACGTACCAGACGACGCTCCCGACCGTGATCAGCACGGCGCCCGCGAGCGCGACCGTCCCCATCTGCGTGAGGAGGAGTCCGCCCGTGACGACCCCGAAGACCTGTACCCAGGGGTAGAGGGGGGACGCGAACGCGGGCTCGTACTCCGCGCTCCCCTCCCGGAAGGCGATCACCGCGACGTTGACGAGCCCGAACACGAGGATCTGGAAGGCGCTGGCGAGTTTCGCGATCTCGAGGATCGGGACGAACGCGATGAGCACGAGCAGGACCGCCCCGGTGAGGGTGATGGCGGGTACGGGCGTCCCGAACCGGTCGCTGACCGTCGAGAGGGACGGCGGTGCGAGGTCGTCGCGACTCATCGCGAACGGGTAGCGGGACGACGAGAGGATGCCCGCGTTGGCCGTCGAGACGAGCGCGAGGACCGCCGCGAGGATGACGGCCACCACGCCCGCCGGACCGAGGGTCGCCTCCGCGGCGACCGCCACCGGGGTCAGCGTTCCGGCCACGCGTCCCGGTTCGGTGACGCCGACCAGCACCGCCACGATCGCCACGTACAGGACCGTGGTGAACGCGAGCGAGCCGAGGATGCCGATCGGGATGTTCCGACCCGGGTCCTCGACCTCCTCGGCGACGCTCGCGACCTTGGTGACACCGGCGTAGGAGACGAAGACGAGCCCGGTCGCGGCCAGCAGCCCGCCGATCCCCGCGTCGAAGAAGCCGACGTAGTTGGCCGACCGGACGGCGGGCGCGCTCCCCGCAGCGAACCAGCCCAGCGCGGCCAGCATGACGACGACGATTGCGAGCTGGAGCCGGCCCGTCTGTTTCGCGCCGAGCAGGTTCACCAGGATCAGGACCGCCGCGAGCCCCAGCGCGACCGGTTTCAGCGGCAGGTCGAACAGCAGGAGCAGGTACGGGACCCCGCCGACCAGCGCGAGCGCTCCCTTGAACGAGAGGGAAAACCAGGTCCCGACGCCGGCGATCGTCCCGAGCAGCGGGCCCATGCCGCGCTCGATGTAGATGTACGTCCCGCCGGCCTCCGGCATCGCGGTGGCCATCTCGGACTTCGAGAGGGCGGCGGGCACCACGAGCAGTCCCGCGAGCGCGTACGCGAGGATCACCGCGGGCCCGGCGATCCCGAGCGCGAGCGCCGGCAGGATGAAGATCCCGCTCCCGATCATCGCACCGACGCTGATGGCGAGGACGGCCGGGAGTCCGAGGTCGCGTTCGAGTTCCTTCATCCCTCCCCGGCGGTCGCGGGGCCGGCGCCGTCACCTCCCGGCACGGCGTCCGCTGTCGCGTCCGCGCCGTCGGGCGCGTCACCCCTCGTCGATCGGATCGTCGTCGTAGGCTGTGAGTCCATGTCGGAAGGTCACTCTCGTCCGGGATCGGCTTCGACCCGACGTAGATACCGGAGCGATATAAAATAGCCGATTTTTCGTCGATACAGGAAAATTAGCACCAAAAAAGTAGTATTATGTTATCGATCGTGTGGGATCGTTCCGAACGGAACGAACGATCGCGCAGCCGACTGGGACGACGGGTCAGCCCGGCGCGATCCGGGTGGGTCAGCCCGACATGCTCCCGGTGTCCTGTGCGACGAGCAGGTCGAACCCGGTGCCGACCGGCTCGTCGTCCGGCGTGAGGTAACCCGCCGCGAACGCGGTGTACGCCTGGCCGCCCGCGAGACTCACGTCGAAGGTGGCGGCCACGTCGCCGTCGTTGCTCCCCGTGTCGCCGCGGACCTGGAGGGTGTAGTCGCCGGCGGGGACCTCGACGGTGTCGGTGCCGCCGTAGTCGACCCCGTCGAAGACGGCGTCGCCGTTCGACGCGAGCGTCACGTCGACCGCCGGCGCGTCCGGCGAAGCGTGGACGAGTCGGATCCGGGCCGTGTCGTCCCCCGGGGCCGAGGTGTCGTCGGCCAGGACGAGCGGCTCGAACGGCTGGTCGGCCATGTCGCCGAGTTCGCCGGTGGCAGCGACCGTGTAGTCGGTGTCGGCGGCGACCGGAACCGCACCCTCGAAGACCGTCGTGTCCGGATCCCCGGCGGGAGTGATCGCCACCTGTCGGTCCCCGGCCGGCAGTTCGAGGTAGTCGCTCACCGCGCCGAACGGGACGTCCTCCAGGGCCGTCGATCCGTCGACGGAGACGTCGACGTTCGGCGCGTTGGGCGACAGGTGCGCCACGCGAACGCGCCCGCTGGCGGTCGACGTCTCCGTCTCGGTCTCCGTTTCGGTTTCCGTCGCCGTCCCGGTCGGGGTCGGTGTCGGGGTCTCGGTGGGCGTCTCCCCGCCGCCGCCGTCCCCGCCGCTGTCGCCGGAGCAGCCGGCGAGGCCGACGGTCAGTCCGGTCCCGATACCCAGCAGGATCCGTCGTCGAGTGGTGTCGGATCTGTCTCGCGTCATCCGGTCACACCTCAGCCCGATTTCAAGTTAATAACTTTCCCAATTGTGGCCCGACTGCGTCGTGAAACTCTCGAAAGTCCGTTTGAGATGCTCCGAGAGCATCGATTTCGGATTTCCGAGCGAAACGGTTTTGTTGCCCGTCCGTCGAAGTATCCAGTACGTGACACAGATTCGGTGGGGGTTCGGACGGGGTCCCCGACGGGCGCGTCGGGGGGCGACACCGATCGGGTCGTCGCTCGGCCGACGCGCTGTCGGAGCCCGTGGAGCCGCCGCGTTCCTCACTGTGTGGAGCCGCCGCGTTCCCCACTGTGTGGAGCGGGTGGCCACGCGACCGCGTCTCGGTGGTTTCTTTTCCACCGGACGACTGGTGTCGGTACCATGGAGACGGTCCTCTGGCAGGCCCTCGCCGGCACGCGCGGAGGACCCAACCGGGCCCGCATCCTGCGAGCGCTGGACGACCGGCCGCGGAACGCCAACCAGCTGGCCGAGGACCTCGAGCTGGCGTACAACACGGTGCGACACCACCTCGACGTGCTCGAGTCGAACGACATCGTCACGAGCAGCGACGCGGACTACGGGACGGTGTACCTGCCGAGCCAGCGCGCCAGGTCACACTGGGAGACCGTCGAGGAGATCGTCTCGCAGGTGGAGGAGTAACATGATTCACAGCCGACAGAGAACCCGACCGTCGCCACGCCCCGAACCCGGAGGATCGATCCCATGAGCCTGATGCTCGACGCGGCCCGACTCGCGGCCGCAGTCAACGTCCTCCTGCTGCTCGTCCTGATCGGCGTCTGGGTGCGGACCTACCGGGAGATCCGTGCGCCCCTCACCCTCGGGTCGCTGGTGTTCGCGGTCCTCCTCCTGGCCGAGAACCTCGTCGCGCTCTACTTCTACTTCAACGCGCCGGCGATGCCGTCACTCGCCGTCCGGTTCATGATGGCGATCCAGGTCCTCGAGACCGTCGCGATCGGCGTGCTCACGTACGTGACGTGGCAGTAGCGGACGGGAGCGACGACGGATCGACCCGGGTCCCGGGTGCAGCGACCCGAGGGGCGCCGGCTCGTCACGGCGCGCGTCCGGCCCGAATCACGGGGGTCGTTTCACGACCAGGACGGGCACGTCGACCGTCCGGAGGACCGTCGAGGCGACACTGCCGAGGAGCTGGCGCCCGAGGTTCGATCGACCGTGCGAGCCCATGACGACCAGGTCGATCCCGGAGTCGGCGACGTACTCGCGGATCCCGGCGGCGGCGCCCTCGAACGACCTCGTCTCGACGACGGCGGTTTCGACGTCCAGGCCGGGACTCGCCTCGCGGACGTCGCTCGCGACCCGGTCGACGGCCTCCCGCCCCCTCGCCTCGAGCCGGTCGACGAAATCGCGTTCGAGACCGCCCGCGCTGAACAGCCCGCCTTCGGCCTGGAGGTCGACGACGTTCAGGACGTGGAGCGCCGCGTCGTACTCCCGAGCGATCGTCGCCCCGTGTCGGGAGGCGACCTCGGCGTTCTCGCTCCCGTCGGTGGGGACGAGGACGCGGGTGTAGTCGGCCGCGTCCCCGGTCGCCTGGGTCTCACCGGGGACGACGAACACCGGGACGTCGCTCCGATGCAGGACCTGTTCGGTGACGCCCCCGAGGAGCCGCCTCCGGGGTCCCGTCGCACCCTGTCGCCCGACGACGATCAGGTCGGCGTCCCGCTCGGCGGCGAACTCGTCGATCTGCACGGCTGGTTTCCCCTCCCCGAGTTCCGTTCGAACCGGCCGTCCGAGCTCCGACGCGATCGCCTCGACGTCCGCGAGGACGTCCCTCCCGCGTTCCCGGAGCCGTTCGCGCTCGTCGGCGCCTCTCGTGAGCCGGAGCGCGTTCCGTTCGACGACGTGGAGCACGTCGACGGTCGCGTCGAAGGTCGCTGCGAGTTCGAGGCCACGCCTCGCCGCCACTGCGGCCTCGTCGCTTCCGTCGACGGGGATCACGATGTGGGAGTACATTTCACTCGGCTGCTGTTCGACTCGTGGTGTCTTCACCCTTTGGCGACGGTCGGGCGACCGGGGCCCCCAGGGGTGGACGGTGACGCTTTTCACTCGACCTGTCGAAGCGTCTCCCATGTCGATCGAGTTCGAACGCGACGTCCAGGAAGCGACGTTCTACAGCCCGCTCGAGGGGTTCGAGGAGACGACCGTCGAGACCGAGGTCAGGGTCGACCCGCTGACCGGGCGGACCGCACGGGTCGTCACCGAGAACTTCCCCGTGCCGGACGAGCCCGAGATCGACGACGCGGTGCTCGACAGCGAGGGCTGCTTCTTCTGTCCGGGGACCGTCGAGGAGGCGACGCCCACGTACCCCGACTGGGTCGGCCCCGACCGCGGAAAGAGCGGCGAGGCGACCTCCTTCCCGAACCTGAACCCCTACGGGGCGTACTCGAACGTGGTCGCGCTCACGGAGGACCACTACGTCCCGATCGACGGGTTCACCACCGAACAGCTCGCCGACGGGCTCTGTGCGGCGTTCCAGTACGTCCGGGACGTCTTCGACCACGACGACGACGCCCGGTTCGCCTCGGTGAACGCGAACTACCTCCGTCCCGCCGGGTCGAGCCTCGTCCACCCGCACGTGCAGACCCTCGTCGACGACCGCGGCACGAACGAACAGCGTCGCGTCGCCGAGGCGGCACGGACGTTCCACGACGAGCACGACGAGGTGTACTGGGCGGAGCTCGCGATCGAGGAACGGGGCGGCGACCGGTACCTCGCCGAGGTCGGCAACGTCCACTGGCTCGCCCCGTTCGCGCCGAAACACCACCGCCACCTCGTCGGCGTGGCGGCGCAGATTCACTCGGGCGTCCCCGATCCGCGCGGCGACGTCACCCACGACTTCGCCGCGGGGCTCGCCAGCGTCCTCTCGTACTACGCTTCGCTCGGACTGAACAGTTTCAACGTCGCCACGTTCCTCGAGCGGGACGACCCCGCGCTTCCGCCGGTGATGCACGTCACCGCGCGGTCGGTGTTCGACGAGTACTACTGGAGCGACGCGACCTTCTTCACCACGCTCCACGACGAGGGTGTCGTCGACGTCGCGCCCGAGACCTACGGCCACGACGCGCACACCTTCTTCTGACCGTCCGGTCACTGTTCCGCCTACCGGCGTCCCCGGTGACGGGCCGCCCCGACGTCGAAGGATCCCACGCCGACGGGGCGACGCGCGCTCGCGATCGGCGTGGCCGCCCCGCTCGAGCCGGCCGGACCCGGAAGCCACGACGCCGGCCGCACTCCGGGCTGGATCGGCCGGTGCTGGCGTCGCGAGCGCGCTCGGTCGACCACGAGGTGACGCGGTACCCGACGAGACGCGGCGGCTCGCTCCGACAGGGGTCACCGGACGTCGGGCCGTGCCAAGAGTTAACAGACTCCTGTCCGAACGTGTCTGTTAGCGTTCACGTATGGACGGGTCGAGCGTGGCTATGGAGCAGGGTGGACGCCGCCGAACGGAGGATACCGATGCCATCGAACTCGAACGACGACGAACGGAGTACCGAAACCGAGACCACGGGGACCGGGACCACGGAGACCGGGACCACGACGGAGGAGGACGACCGAACCGGACCCGGGACGGACGACGACCGGCCCGAGGAACCACCCGGGGCGACTCTCTCGAGGCGGAACGCCCTCCTCGGCGCGGGACTCGGGCTGGGCCTGTTCCGCGGCCAGCGGGAGGCGCCCCCCGGTCGAGAGGGGCGACCCTGGAACCGGGACGTCGACGCCGGCGGGAACGACCTGCGCAACCTCGGCGGACTGAACACCACTGAGATGCCCGAGGAGGCAGTTATCTCGGAGTTCGGCGGATCGAACCTCGAGATCGACGACGCCCGTCTGCGCGTCGCGGATCGGTTCGGCGTACAGCGAGTGGAGACGAACGGACTCGCGGGCGGAGTGACCGGCGGGGAAGACGTGGAACAACTCGTCGGGGACGGTCTCGCGATCGTCGACGGCCGGCTCACCGCCACCTGTCGCTGGCGACGGACGGACGGGCTGCTGGAACCCAGCGACGAAGCGGTCGACGGGATCGAGGTCGAGGAGGTCGAGTCGTCCGACGACGAGGACCTGACCGTCGAATCGAGCGGCGATCTCGTCGTCTCCGTCTCGGGCGGTGAGGGTGCCGTCCGAATCGAGACCGAGGGCGGCCACGAGATCGTCCTCGACGACGAGGACGGGGCCGAGTCGGTCTCGGTCGAGGACAGCGCCGGGAACCGCGTCGAGATGGACGCCACCACGGACGAGGTGTCGATCTCGGCGAACGCGAAGATCACGCTGGACGCCCCGACGATCGACGTCTCGGCGGGCGGGACGCTGAACGTCGAGAGCAGGGGTATCACGACGATCGACGGCGCACTCGTCAAACTGGGTCCAGGCGGCACCCCGGCTGCGAGCGTGGGGGACGCGGTCGTCGACGGAACGATCTCGACTGGGAGCCCGATCGTCCTGATCTGAGCACGACAGCTGATTCGAGCGTCGGCGGGGACGCGACCGCGGACGGAACTGCGGACCCCGTGGGGGCCGGTCCCCATACAAAAACCCGTCGACGACCTGCAGTCGGCCGCGGCCGAGGGGGCGCTTATACGGAGTCGCCGGTCGACGGTCGAACTGCGGCATGTCTCCCAACAGACGTCGGCCCTCCAACGATCGATCGCGTCGGCAGTTCCTCGCCGGGGGCGGCGCGGCCCTCGCCGCGTCGCTCACGACGCTGACCGCCGGCTGCCTCTCCAGTCTCCCCCCGCTCGGCAGCGACCAGCGCTACGGCCGCCTCGGCGTCCCGTCGGCTGACGCCCCGAACTACCGCGAGTGGCTCCCCGCGCCGTCGAGCGCGGACCTGCCCGCCGAGCGGTACCACGTCGCCGCCCTGCGACCGACCGGTCCACGCCCGGACGCCCCCGAACTGTTCGTCGCCCGTCGGGCACACGCCAAGGCGGCGCTGGACGCCTTCGGAATCGGCTTCGAGAACTACGACCGACTCGTCGACTGCACGCTCGGAACCGTTGTCGAAGCAACGTTCGACCGGGCGAGCGTCGCCCGGACGGTCGCCGATAGCGGCTACGAGCGGACCGACGACTACCGCGGCTCCGCCGTCTTCGAACGGTCGGACGTGCCGCGCCGCGTGGCGGTCGGCGACGGCGTCGTCGTCTGGACGAGCGCATACGAGCACGGGCGTCCGAACCTCGAGGCGCTCGTCGACGCGGGCGCCGGCGAGCGCCCCCGGTACCACGAGGAAAGCACCGCGTTCGACCGGCTCACCGCGGCCGCCGGCGGCAACCCGTACGTCGGGATCAGTTCGACCGTCCGCGACCCGACCGACCGACCGGCGACGCTGGCCGACGCGATCCGGTTCGACGGCGAGCACGCCTACCAGGTGGTCCACTACCGGTACCTGACGGACAGGGTACCGACGAGGGACCAACTCGAGACGGCGCTCCGGGAGCACGACTACCGGTTCGCCGACGGCGCCGACGCGTTCGACGTCCGGGTCGACGGGCGGCTCGCGACGGTCGAGACCAGGGTGCCGCTCCGTCCCGGGCGCGAACCGGATCCCGACTACGCCCTCCCGCAGGTGACCTGGGGTGTGACCCACGACGCGGACGCCGGGACGGTCACGTTCCGTCACGAGGCCGGCGAGTCGGTCCCCGCGGGCAGGCTCTTTTACGACCTCGACACGCCCTCGGCACCCGGACGGATCGACAGGGAGCCGCTCTGGACCGACGCGGACGCCGTCGCGGCCGGGGCGGAGGCGACGGTCGACCTCGACGACCACCCGGAGGCGACGGGCGTGAGCCTGGTCTACTCCACCGGAGGGACCCACTTCCACGTGCTCTTCGGCCTCGACCTGCGGGGGGAGACCGATGGCTGACGTCGTCGTCCGATCGTCGGTCCCCGCGGGACGGCGACTCGCTCCCGGAGCGATCCAGCATGAGACCCAGCACCTATACCCGAGTCGGATGACGAGTGAGGGAGAGATGGCCGACGTCGACCTCGCGACCGTCGTCGACCTCCTCGACGACGAGCACGTGCGGTCGATCCTGGCCGCGACGAGCGACGCGCCGCGGTCGGCCGGCGAGCTCAGCGAGCGCTGCGGCGTCTCCACGTCGTCGATCTACCGGCGGCTCGACCGGCTGACCGACGCCGACCTCGTCGGCGAGCGGACGCGACCGCGGGCCGACGGCCACCACGAGACGGTGTACGTCTCACGGCTCGACCGGTTCGAGCTCACCGTCCGCGACGGCGACGTGGAGTGGGAGATCGACCGCCGGAGCGACGACGTCGCCGACCAGCTGACGCGCATGTGGGGGCAGTTCGGATGACGGTTCCGACGACGGTCGTCGGGATCGGCTCGCCCGTCGGCCTGCTCGCGGGCGTCGCCGCGACGGCCTCGGCGGCCATCGGGCTCTACATCGGCTACCAGGCGTACCGCGGGCTCCGGCGCAACGACGAGCGGTCGATGCGCTGGCTCTCCGTCGGGATGATCCTGCTGTTCGGGCTGACGTACACGCTCGCGGTCGCCGGACAGGGGCTGTTCGCGTTCCGGCTCCTCCCCATCCACCTCCAGAACGTCGTCCGCCTGCTCGTCAGGGTGACCCAGCTCGCCGGCCTCGCGTGTATCGCCTACTCGCTGCAGATCGCGACGAACGGCTGACGGGTGGCCGACGGACCGGCGGCGGTCCGGTTTCCGGGATCACGAGCGACGGCCGGTGACCCGCGGGCCGTCCAGCCCGGATCCGTCAGGGGCCAGGGTCCGGCGGAGAGCGGGTCGCCCTTCGGGACGGAAGCCCGGTGCGAGTGTCCCGGGGATCGACCCCGGCCGGGTCAGGTCGGGTACCGGAGTTCGACCGTGAACTCGCCGTCGAGTTCCCGGTCGAACGAGCGCTGGTACACCCGACGTCCGTTGATCCGCAGTTCCAGTCGGTCGAGGTCCCACTCGTCGCCGAAGTCCTCGTCGAACTCGAACTCGACCCCGTCGATCTCCCGGAGGCGAAGCCGCCGGTCCCACTCCAGCACCGGATCGACGACGAAGACGTCCGTCGAGTGCTCGTGGACGTCCTCGTTCTGGATCGCCCATCGTTCGCCGGCGAGGTGCAGGTACGCGTCGCTCCCGCCCGCCGAGAGCGCGTTCCCGCCCGTCTCGAACCGCGCAGTGAGACAGTCGACGATCACGTGCGAGAGGCTGGTCCGGAGCCCCGTCTCGGGGTCCAGACTGTACCGCTCCAGGGCCTCGCGGACGCTCACCGGGCCGTCGCCTGCCGCGGCGAGCGCCGAGACGTCGTCGCGGACGCTCCTCGTTCGGTACCGGCTGTGGACGTCGTGAACGGCGTCGGCGTACCGTTCGGCACCGACGCGGTTCGGATGGCCGGTCGACGCCAGTTCACACGCGATCCCCGCACCGATCGCCTCGCACCCCTCGACCCGCTCCCGAACCACGTCCGGGTCGCCGACGTTCTCGAGGTCGAACAGCCACGGCTCGGAGGCGAAGAGGCCGTTCTCGTGAGCGAAGCCGGGATGCGCGAACAGGACGCCCGGACCCCGCACCTCGGGATCCTCGCTCGCGTCGGCGACGGCCCGACGGAGCTGGTAGAGCTGGTGTTCGTGGAAGCGCACGGCGTTCCGCACGATGTCGCCCGTGGTATCGGTGAAGAAGTCGTAGAGCTCCAACACGGCGGCGGCGAGACCGACGGGCACGTCGGTTTCCTCGTCCGCGATCGGCTCGACCTGGTCGACGAGTTCGTCGAAGTCGGTGTCGCGAGTGACGACGGGGTAGTAGCCCGTGACGACGATCAGGGCGTTCGGGAACGTATCGCGGGCCGCGTGCAGCAGCGTCGTCATCTCCCGGTAGCTGTGCTCGAGAGCGACGGTCGCTATCTCCCGTCTCGACGTCTCCGGGTCGAGGAAGGTCTCGAAGCCCGTGTCGTTGATCCCACCGTCGAGGAGCAACAGGTCGACCGTCGCGGGGTCGGGGTCCCCTGGCTCCGGGAACGCGTCGACCTGTTCGAGGATCGTGGGGGCGCTGTGAGGGATCTCGTGGAGCGCGACCCGCGAGACGTCCGCGGTGATCTCGTCCGGATCCTCGCCCTCGCCGATGATCGCCCCCGAGCGGGCTTTGACGTTCTCCTCCCGGAGGGGCTCGCCCGCGAGTCGCTCGTGGACGATACTCACGAACTTGTCACCGTGGGCGAGGCCCTGCCCCCAGACGACGGAGTTCCCGATAGCGACCAGCGTGTCGATCCCGCTCATCTCAGTCCTCTAGCTCGGCGACCCGCCGTTCGAGCTCCCGGATTCTCGTCACGAGGCTCTCGATCGGTCCCACCCTGATGTCGCCGGCGTCGCCATCGACGTGGACCCGCTCGTTCCCGTCGCCGTCGCGCAGTCTGAGGTCGCCGCCGCGACCGTCCCCGCCCAGCGTGGCGTCGCCGTCGCTCCCGTCGAGGTGGACCCGAACCCGCCTGTCGACGTGGCCGCCCCCGCCGTCGACGTGGATCCGGTTCCTGTCCGCCTGGTCCTGGACGACGATGTCGCCGTCTCGCCCGTCGCCTCCCAGGACGATGTCGCTATCCGCTCCGTTCAGGTAGACGCGGACCTGTTCCCACTTGACGGGACTACCGGTACCGCTATCGAGCTGGATCCGTTCGACGTTCTCGCCGTCCTCGAGGACGAGGTCGCCGTCCTGTCCCTCGCCGCCGAGGAGGGCGTTTCCGGAGCCGCCGTCGAGGTAGACGCGGGCGGTCCCTTCCGCGGCCCCGTCGCCGCTGTCGAGGTGGACGCGTATCTCGTTCCCCCGGTCGAACAGGTGTAGGTCGCCGTCCGTCCCGTTCCCTCCGACGTTGAGATCGCCCCGGGCGAGCCCGACGCCCAGCGTCGCGCGACTGTCCCGTTCCGGCCGTCCCCACATCCAATCGCCGACGAGTGAAACCTCCGGCCCCAGCGTTCCCTCGTCGAACACGATGTCGCTCGTCATGGTTCGTAGTCGTTCTCCCGGAAGAGCTCGTCCCCTTCCGTGTAGGGACCCGACGACAGTGGTGTTAGTTACCACATAACATACATCGTTAATAGTATATTATCCGGGGCGGATATCCGTGACCGTTCTCCCCGTCGTCGCGCGGCGAGGTCCCGATACGCGAGCGCACGGGCGTCGTCGCACCGAACGCCTGCGGCGGCTCGATTCGAGCGCCGACCCGGTCGAGTTCACCTGCCTGCCACCGACCCATCGACCCGTCGACGGGGAGGGATAAACGGCTTTACCTGTTAGAGAACGGCGTATCCCGATCCCGCCCCGAGCGTGAGACCCACCGATGCAGTCAGTCACGTCGAACGACGGGACGGAGATCGCGTACGAACTGGACGGGGACGGGCCGCCCGTCGTCCTCGTGCACGGCGGCTCCGGCACGCGTCGGAGCTGGAACCCACTCCGGCCGCACCTCGCCGACGAGTTCACGCTCCCGGTCCCCGATCGCCGGGGGCGCGGCGGGAGCGGCGACGCCGAGGGGTACAGTCTCGACCGGGAGGTCGCGGACCTCCAGGCGGTCGTCGACGACCTCGACGCGCTCCCGGTCTGGCCCCACGAGGTGAACCTCCACCTCGCGGGGACGGTGGTCCGCGAGAACCGGGCGGTCGAGCGGTACGACCTTCCCGACCGGCTGGACCTCTCTGTCCGAACCCTCCTGTTGCGTAGCGAGTACGGCCCCGAGCACCTCCGGGACGGCGTGCGCGCGCTCCACGACGCTCTCGCCGGGAGTCGCCTCGTCGATCTCGAGGGCGTCGGGCACGTCGGCACCGCCTCGGCGCCCGGACGGGTCGCGGACGCGGTGGGGCCGTTCCTCCGGGGCGAGAGCGACCGCCCGGGGGAAGTCGGGGTGACGGAGTAGCCCGACAACGAACTCCCGACGCCCCGGCCGGGGTACCTTTCCCGCCGACTCGCCACGTCCGCCGCATGGTCGACGTTCGAGCGCCCGCGACGGACGCCGTGATCGCGATCGGCGGGAAGGTACTCCTGCTGGAGCGGACCCACCCGCCGTTCGCGGGCGCGTGGGTGCTCCCCGGCGGACTCGTCGAGCCGGACGAGACCGCCCGCGAGGAGGCGGCCCGGGTTGCGCCGTCGGCCGACCGTCTCGCTTTGCACCCGCGGTGAGGCGGACGTCACCCGGAGTCCGCTTCCGGATTGTGGGCCCGTCGGTACATCGCCACCATCTTCCACATCGTCGCTTCCAGGTCCCCGTCGTCGGCTTCGATCTGCAGCTGGTTGTGGAGTTCTTCGGAGATGGTTAGCTCCGGCATCACACTCGTGTTAACAAGGCACAGGGTAATGTAAGTTGAGGGTCGGCAGTCGAGAACCAGGAGGACGCCCGCCGAATGGTCGAGGGAGAGACCGGGAACGCTCCGGCCTGTCGGATCGGCGGTCGACGCGGACGTGACGGACGTCGGAGCGTCTGACGGGGCGGAGACTGCGCGTTCGACTGTCGTGGAAGCGACCCCCGCTTCGCGGCAGCGACGCGACCGGACGTCGATAGCCGGGTAGGTAGCTCATCGATCGTCCTCCAGCGGCTCGTCCCGCTGTTCGAGGACCACTGTCAGCGTCCCGGGCGTCCGGTCCCGCGCGGCGTCGCGGAGGGTCTCGAACTCCTCTAGCATCTCCGTCGAATCGCTCGTGCCGTCGCGAACCGTCCGCGATTCCTCCCGGAGTGAGTCGTACAGTCGACTCAGCAGTCGTTCGACGGCGTGTGCGTCGTGCTTCGACTCGATCTCGAACCTGGCCTCGTACTCGTCCATACCTTGGTATAGTTCCTTTCCGAAGATAGGGTTGTCCCCGACCGGGGTTCGTCGACGGCGAGGCGATGCGAGTGCCGCCGTGCGCGACCCGGGGCGGTTGTCGGTCGACCGCCCGGGGGTTCGGGAACCGTTATACGACACCCGCCACACGAAGCGACCGATGACTCCCCCTGGCGTCTCGGACCGCGTGGCACGGATCGAACCCCAGCAGATCCGTCGGCTGTTCGACCTCGCGAACGACCACGACGCCGAGGACCTGGTCCACCTCGAGCTGGGCGAGCCGGACTTCCCGACGCCGGACCACGTCGTGGACGCGGCAGCGACGGCCGCCCGGGAGGGTCGAACGAACTACACGCCGAACGCGGGGATCGACCCCCTCAGAGCGGCGATCGCCGACCGCCTGCGTGCGGACGACGTCGACGCGGACGCCGAGCGGGTCGTCGTGACGACCGGCGGCGTCGAGGCGCTCTACCTGACCCTGCTGACGGCGACGGACCCCGGCGACGAGGTGGTCGTCCCGACGCCGGCCTGGCCGAACCCGCTCTCGGCGGCGCGACTCGCGAACGCGAGCCCCGTGGAGGTTCCGCTCGACGCCGCCGACGGGTTCGCCTTCGACGCCGACCGGGTCGTCGACGCGATCTCCGACCGGACCGGGGCGGTCGTCCTGACCTCGCCGTCGAACCCGACCGGCCGGGTGTTCGACGTCTCCGCCATGGAGGGCGTCGTCGAGGCCGCCGCCCGACACGACGCCTACGTCGTCGCCGACGAGGTGTACCACGAGCTCGCCTACGACGACACGCCCGAGCGGCTCGCGGCCGTCACGGACCACCCGGAGCACGTGGTGACCGTGGACTCCAGCTCGAAGACGTACGCGATGACGGGCTGGCGCGTCGGCTGGCTCGCCGGCCCCGAGCCGGTCACGACAGCGGTGACGAAGATCCACGAGAGCACGACCTCGTGTGTGAACACGCCCGCCCAGTACGCCGCGGTCGCCGCACTCACGGGACCGCAGGCGCCGGTCCGGGAGATGAGAGCGGCCTTCGACCGACGTCGGGCGCTGGTCGTCGACCGGCTCCGCGGGATCCCGGGCGTCGCCGCGACGCGTCCCGAGGGCGCCTTCTACGCGTTCGTCGACGTGAGCGACCTGCCGGGGTCGAGCGTGGACGTCGCGGAACGGCTGCTCTTCGAGTACGACGTCGTCGCCGCACCGGGCAGTGCCTTCGGCCGCGCCGGCGAGGGACACCTCCGATTCAGTTTCGCCAACGACGCCGAGCGCCTCGAACGCGGACTGGATCGCTTCGAGCGGATGGTTCGAGCCGAACGGTGATCGGTCCGATCTGGGGGACACCGTGGTGGCCCGCGTGGCTCGTCCCCCGCGCGGCTCGTCCCTGCGAACTTCGGCGGTGACCGTCCGGGGAGCGTCGCGTCGGTCGCCTCGTGCTCGTTCTCCGTCCATCGTTGGATCCGGTCACTCCGTCCACCGCCGGTCCATCCAGCGGGCCGCCGTGCGGTCTCGGACGTCGGGCGGGGTGTCGTCGACGAGGTCCGCCATCCGCTCCGGGCGGTCGCCACGAGTTCCGCGGAGCCTCACCGGTGCTCGCGAGCCCAGCGTTCGACGAGGAGTCCGGTGCCGAGGAGCGCGAGGATTCCGACCGCGGTCAGGGCTGGTCTGTCGGTGGCGACGGCGACGACGGCCGCGAGGAGCGACTGTCGGCGGCCGTAGTAGACGAGCCCCCCGACGGCCGCGTAGAAGCCGAGGTGTCCGACGGCCGTGAAGGCGCCGAACCGAAGGGGGTTCATGCGGGCGATCCCGGCCGGGACGGAGATCACGGACCGGATCACGGGGAGGAACCGCCCCCAGAGCACGGACGACTGGCCCCACCGTCGAAACCACGCCCGCCCCCGTTCGATCTGCTCGTCGGACACGTCGACCCGGTCCCTGATCCAGTCGAGTTCCCCGATCCAGGTGCCGTAGAAGACGGCGAAGGGCACGAACGCGCCGACTGTCCCGCCGATACCGGCCGCCGTCACGAAGACGAGAAACGAGCGAGGGTCGGTGACGAGCACGGCGGCCGCTGCCGGAACCACGACCTCGCTCGGCAGGAACGGGAAGAGCATCGACGTCTCGAGGAACGCGAACAGACACAGCGCGAGCGGGCCGTAGAGCCGCACCAGCTCGAGTGCGACCGCGGTCACGTCGACCATCGGGGGACGGATGAGGGTGTCGTGACCCCTCGGCGGGAAAACGATAGCGATCGTCCGCCGCTATACCCGTCGGCGTCGACAGGCGGAACAGGCCGAGTGTTCCGGAACTCGACTCCGTGGCTCTTCACACCTCCCGAATCGCCTCGGTGAGCAGTTTCCGAACGAGTTCGTCCTGCGTGACGACCCCGACGAACCGGTCGTTCGGGTTCAGTACCGCGACCTCGTCGACGCCCAGCCTGTCCATCTCCTGGAGCGCCGCTCGGTTCGACGATTCGTGCGGGATCGCCGCAGTGTGGACGGCCGGCCGAGCGAGGACGTCACCGGTCTCGATCTCGCGCACGACGTCCTCGTCGGCGAGCAACGATTCGAACTCCGACACGTAGGTGTATCCCTCGAACTGGCCCGCGTCGTCGACGAACAGCACGTAGTTCAATCCGTCAGAGAGGACGTCGAGGTACTCGCTGATCGCCCACGCCTCGTAGAACCCTTCGCGCCCGATTTCGAACGCCAGCGTCGTGGGACGGTTCTGCTCGTCCATCTCGTAGAGGTCGGCCAGTCGCTCTTTCATCTCGATCGCTTCCTCGACGAGTTCGATCTCCTCGTCGCCGACACCGTCCAGTGCGCGCTCGGCCTGTCGTCGCAGGACGAGTTCGAACCCCGCACCGCTGAACCGCTGGAGCTGGCCCGTCGCGATCAGGTAGAAGACGATCGGAACCAGCCCGAGTGCCACGACGCTGGGCTGAAACACCGCGCCGACGTCGCCGCCGAACTGCTGCTGGACGACGACCAGGAGGAAGACGACGCCGAAGAACACGACCGTCATCGTCGCCGTCTCGACGTACTGCCGTGTGCTAGCCATGGACGTACGGTTCGAGTGACGACTGCATATACGTTGTTCCCCCGCGTCCGGCTCCGAACCCTCTGCCGCGGGTAGACAGATCCAGGACCGGTCGTTCCTTCGCACTCCGACGCGTCGGCGCCGATCGTCGCACGATCGGACTCCGGTCACGGGGCGACATCGGACAGTCGTCGCGGGGCGAACGAGTTCGCTGCGGACGGGTCCGCGACTCGTATCACCGCCGAGCGGGGGTCTGGTCCCAGTGACGGCTCCGCCGTGACGGCTCCGGTCGTTCGGCTCGCCGGTGGGTATTTCCCCGGCGTCCGTCACGTCGAACCCATGTACCGTCGAGCGGTTCTGGGTGCGACTGTCGGCTGTCTCTGCTGTGCCGGCTGTCTCTCGAACTCCGGGAGTGTGCCCTCCACCGGGACGGACGGACCACCGACGGACGAGCCGACGGCGACGGCAAGCCGGACGCGAACGGGCGTCGAGGCGTCCTTCGAGGTCGTCGACGGACACCAGCCGACCGATCCGACCGCGGCTGCCCGGTTCGAGGCCGACCGCGTGATCGTCACCGGGACGATGGACCCCGGAGGCTGTCGGGAACCGATCCTCGGCTCGGTCGCGTACGACCGTCCTGCCGGGCGGCTCCGGCTCGTCGTCGACACGGAATCGCCGTACGGGCCGACTGCGACGGTCGAGTGTGGCAACGCGAGCTACGACTACCGGTGTACGGTGTCGGTCGAGGACGGGACGCCGGCCGTCGTCGAGGTGGTTCACGCACACGAGGGACGGGACGACCGGACGTTCGTGTTGCGGGACGAGTGACGGCGCGTCCGGCGCCGGGACCGTCCGGTCGTCAGCCGACGGGACAGCGCCGGGACGTGATCGGGCCGATCGACGGCGACCGGTGCTCGTCGAAGTAAATATAATCGATTGAATCTAGTTCCTCCGGATACGGCTACCCCCCCGAACCCCCCGATACCACTCACGCTCGCATACGTGAAGTATAATCAGACAAGGCCCTGACTTCGCAAATAGTATCGGATCGTTCCGGTTTATAGTCGAAGAAACCGAACGTAATCCTCGACGACGTGTCGATCGCCACGCAGCCGCGAGCCGCTCCGGTCCGGACAAAGATACGATTACTTCTATTCGAACTGGTGGGGGAGACGGCGCACCTCGTCCTGCTCCGGTCGTCCTCGCGACCGTCGTCGGCCCAACGATTTATATCGCGGCGCGGGAACCGTGGGTCGTGATCGACGCGCCAGACGTCTACGAGCGGCTCGGCGTTCCGACCGTGGTCAACGCGGCCGGCACGAAGACCAGGATCGGTGGCAGTCTCGTCCGGGAGGAGGCGCTCGACGCGATGGTCGACGGGGCCGGTGCGTTCGTCCGGCTGTCGGACCTCCAGGCCCGGGCCAGCGAACGCATCGCGGCGGTGACCGGTGCGGAGGCCGGCTACGTGGCCAGCGGAGCGGCGGCCTGTCTCACGCTCGGTGCGGCGGCCTGCATCGCCGGCGACGACCTCGGCGTGATGGACCGGCTCCCGCACACGGACGGGATCCCGAACGGGATCGTCGTCCCGCGATCACACCGGAGCGGGTACGACCACGCCCTCCGCGCGGCCGGCGCCCGGATCGTCGACGTCGGCAACAACGACGACCACCTCGGAACGGGGTCGAAGAACGTCGAGCTCTGGGAGATCGCCGACGCGATCGGCGAGGACACGGTCGCAGTCGGGTACATGGAGAAGCCCTACACGGGGCCACCGCTCGAAGACGTCGTCGAGGTCGCCCACGAGCACGACGTGCCGGTCGTCGTCGACGCCGCCGCCGAACTGCCGCCGACCGCGAACCTCTCCCGGTTCGTCGAGGCCGGCGCCGACCTCGTCGCGTTCAGCGGCGGGAAGGCGATCCGCGGACCACAGACGACCGGGATCCTCGCGGGCCGACGGGAGCTGATCCAGTCGGCCGCCTGCCAGCACCTGGACATGCACGTCGCCGAGGAGGTGTGGGAGCCACCCGCCGGGCTCGTCGACCGCGATCGACTCGCTGGCGTCCCGAGACAGGGGATCGGTCGGCAGACGAAGGTCGGGAAGGAGGAGCTGGTGGGCCTCCTCGCCGCGCTCGATGCCTTCCTCGAGGAGGACCAGGAGGAGCTTCACGCCGAGTGGGCGGGGCGGTGTGAACTCGTCGTGGAGGGACTCGAGGACGCACCCGGGCTCGCGGTCGCCACCCGCGGCGGCGGGAAAGTGACCGTCGCGCCCGAGCTGTACGTCGAGGTCGATCCGGGTGCTGCAGGGATCGACGCGGTCGGACTGGTCGGTGCGCTCCGTCGAGAGGATCCCCGGGTCTTCGTCGGTCCCGACCACCTGGACGACGGCGCCTTCTCGATCAACCCCATGTGTCTGACCGACGAGGAGGCCGAGTACGTCGTCGGGCGCGTCCGCTCGTACCTCGGGTGACGGCGGCGGACGCCGAGGTTACGGGGGTCCGGAATTCCGGGGGCCCGGGGCTCGGGAGCTCCGGGGTTTCCGATCCCGCCCACGTGCCGAGCGAGCGACGGCGCGGAACGGGCCTGGCGGTCACCGGTCCGCCCGCACCCTCGACTGCTGGACCCGGGTGGACCCCCTCGGGTCCATCGAGCGTCTCCGGGCGTCGTGGGCGGGCCGTCGACCCGAACCGCCGGTCGCTCGGAACGCGGTACGAGTGTCGGGGGACTGTTCTCTCTTCGTACAGACACGTCCGACGTTGTCGCACGGCTCCGACCCCAGTCCTCGAGCACCGGCGACGCGGGGGGCGGACGGTCGTGGCGCCGAGACCGCCGCCGCCCGCCGCCGGCCGGCCCGCCGAGGCGCACCGTCCCGGCAGTCGGCACCGACGTCCAGTCCCGGGGCTTCGGGCGGCGAGTCGACGGCGTCGCCGTCGCCGCACGGGCTCCCGCGGGGGTCGTCCGTTCGCGGTCCGGTGGTCTCCCGGCGTTACCGGGTCGATAGCGCAGGCCCACGGAGCGCATTACAGAACTACGGGTGTACGTGTGGGTCGACCATCACGGACCGAACGCGTGACAACGACGGTCGAAGAGCGTGGAACTGACGCTCGTCCGAGACGCTCCCACGGCTACGAGTACGTCATGTCGATCTCGATGACACTGGCGGTGTCGACGACCCTCGTGGGGAGCACCTCCTCGAACCGTTCCCCGCGCATTCGGGGGAGAGGTCCCGTGACACTGATCGCGCCCTCGAGGTCCCCCGCGACCACGATCGGGGCCGCGACGCACCGGAGGTTCTCCGCCCGCTCGCCACGGTCGAAGGCGTAGCCCCGGTCGCGGATCCCGTCGAGTTCCGCCCGGAGCGCGTCGGGGTCGGTCGTGGTCGCCTCCGTGCAGGCGACCAGTTCGGTCGTCTCGAGGTACCGCTCCCGCCGGTCGGCCGACATCCGTGCGAGCACCGCCTTCCCGAGCGCGGTGCAGTGGAGGGGGACCCGTCGTCCGGGATAGGTGTCCAGCTGCACGGCGTCGTCGCCCCGAGCGAGGTAGAGGTAGACCCCCTCGTGTGCCTCCTCCACGAGCAGGTTGACCAGTTCGCCCGTCTCGTCGGCCAGTTCGTCGAGCTCCGGCCTCGCGCTCTCGAACACCCGACGCGACCGCTGGACGCGCTCGCCGTACTCCAGGAACCGCAGGCTGAGCTGGTAGCTCCCGTCCCCGGCGACCGCGTAGCCGTGCGCCTCGAGCGTCCGCAGGTGACTGTACACTGTACTCTTCGGGAGGCCGAGTCGGCCGGCCAGCTCGGTGACGCCCAGCGTTCCACCGTCCCTGAGCGCCTCGAGGACGCGAACCGTCGTTCCCACTGCCTTGATACCGTCGTCTGGGGGCTCCATTCGCGACCGACGCGACGGTACGGACCGGAATAACTCTGTCCCCCATCGTCGCACGCACGACTCGAGCCATCGCGGACCCCTGAGGTCCGAGTCAGACCCGTTCGGGACGGGTTCGGCCCGGACGGGCCGTTCAGTGCCGTCGGACGGCCCCGACACGGTGATCGCCCGCCGACAGTTCAGTACCGCGGTCGGCGTCCGTGCCGGAACGGCATCGGCACGCCAGCGGGAGTCCCCGGAAAAAACGACAGCAGAACGTCAGAAACCGTGCCGCGTTGTGGGCCGGTACCGACCCTCTCGACGGTACCTCCGTCTCAACGGTCTCGTCGGATAGATAATATGATTTCGGATCGGTCCGATTATGTAACGAACGTATGTGTAGAATTCGGACAGGTTCCTCCCGTCACGACCGCTCGACAGTCGAGCGGTCCGGAGTGTTCCGGTTCGTGTCAGGAGGCGCGCTCGAGCGGCGGCAGGACGCTCCCGTGGCTCCCTCGCGAACCGACCGGGCCCGGGATCGTCGAGCCACCGGCTCCCCCGGTCCTTCAGTCGCCCCGCGAGGGTCGTTCGTCGATCCCGGACATGATCCGCTCTAACGTCTGGTCGGGCCCACACGTCATACCCCCGTCGACAACGACCTCTGTGCCGGTCACGTACGATGCCTCCGCCGAGGCGAGGAACAGGGCGACGTTCGCCACCTCGCGGGGATCGCCGAACCGCCCCAGCGGGAACTGGTCGCGGACCGCGTCGACGACCTCGTCGCCCCACTCGAGGTACTCGAGTGCCGGCGTGCGGATCTCGCCGGGGCAGATCGCGTTCGACCGGACGCCGTACCGGCCGTACTGGTTCGCGATGAGCCGCGAGAACGGCACGATCCCGCCCTTGGCCGCCGAGTACGACGTCAGCCACATGCCGTACAGCCCGTTGACCGAGGAGACGTGGACGAGGCTCCCGCCGCCGTCCTCGACCATCGCGGGCAGCACCTCGCGGGCACAGAGGAACTGTCCCTTGAGGTTGACGTCGACGTTCCGCGTCCAGTCGGCCTCGCTCACGTCGTGCGGGCGTCCGTCCGCACCGAAGACGCCGCCGGCGTTGTTCACGAGGACGTCGACCCCGCCGTACCGGTCGACCGTCGCGTCGACCATCTCGACGACCGCCGATTCCTCGGAGACGTCCGTCTCGACGAACGTGGCTTCACCGCCGTCGTCGGCGATCGACCCGACGGTCTCCCGACCGCCCTCGGCGTCGACGTCGGCGACCACTACCCTCGCCCCCTCCTCGGCGAACCGGTGAGCCGTCGCTTCACCGATCCCCGACCCCGCTCCGGTGACGACTGTGACGTCGTCTTCGAGTCTGCGTTCGGTCATGGTTGCTCGCTCGTCGCCGGGTGTCCCGGCGATAGCCGGCACGACGTGACTCGTCGACATAACGCTTTACCAGCGACACGGGGGTGTTCGGCCCCGGAGAACGAACGGAACGATCGCGAGGACCGCTCGAAACTCTCGTCGTGAACCGGAGCCGGCGGACGACCCCCAGCGTGAGGAACGTCCGGGGGCTCGTTGCCCACCGGGCGCCGGCGGCAGGGTTTAATAGTCCCGTCCGAATCCCCACTCGGGAACGGCCATGGAGACGGAACACCCACCGACCGACCACGGCAGTACTGACTACCCGATGATCCCGGCGATCCGGTTCAATCGGCCGACCGCCGAGCGGCTGCGCTACTCGAAGCAGCTCGGTGTCGAGTCGGTCATTGTCCACCCCTACAAGCTAGCGTACCTTCCCGACGACGAACTTCCCCTGTCGACGGAGCCACCGTGGTCGTTCGAGGAGCTCGTCCACCTCCGAACCCGCATCGAGGACGCGGGCCTGGCGCTGGGGGCGATCGAGAACCTCCCGATGAACTTCTACGACGACGTCATGCTCGGCAGGGACGGGCGGGACGGGCAGCTGGCGGCGATCAAAGAGACGATCCGGAACATCGGCAGCGCGGGGATCCCGATCCTCGGCTACCACTGGATGCCGGTCGGCGTCTGGCGGACCTCGCTGTCGCGTCCCGGTCGCGGCGGCGCGGAGGCGACCGCCTACGACCACGCGGAGATGCGAGACGCCCCGCTGGCGTTCGACCGCGAGTACTCGGCGGCCGAGTGCTGGGACAACTACGAGTACTTCCTGCGCGAGGTCCTCCCCGTCGCCGAGGAGGCGGGCGTGAGGCTCTGTCTCCACCCCGATGACCCACCGGTCGCCTCGCTCCAGGGCGTGCCCCGGCTGTTCCGGAACGTCGAGAACGTCGAACGCGCGATGGAGCTGGTCCCCAGCGACAACCACGGGGTCGAGTTCTGTCTGGGGACGTTCTCGGAGATGGCCATCGAGCAAGACCTGACGGAAGTGATCGAGCGGTTCGGCGGGCGGGACGAGATCGTCTACGTCCACTTCCGGGACGTCGACGGGACGGTGCCCGCCTTCCAGGAGGTGTTCATCGACGAGGGGAACTTCGACGAGTGGGAGATCGTGAACGCGCTCCACGACGTCGGGTTCGACGGGATGGTGATCCCCGACCACGTTCCGACGGTGGAGGGCGAGCCGAAGTGGCGACCGCGAGGCCGGGCCTACACGGTCGGGTACATCAAGGGGATGTTGAAGGCGCTCGGCGCGGCCCAGTGAAGCCGATCCGACGAGTGACCCGGGCCCGCGTGGGCTCGGGGCCCGTCAGAAGTTCGCGGCCACGTTCGGCCAGAGGTACGGCTCGTTGGCGTTCGTCTCGTCGACGACGGTCCCGCCGATCTGGAAGTTCGGGTAGAGCGTCTCGCCGTCCTGTTCGAACCCGAGGATCTTCGCGGGCGACCACACGGGCTCTTCCCACACACTGACGCCGACGTGCTCGGCCGGTTCGATCGTGAGGTCGTCCCCGGTGACCGTCGTCCCGACCTCCGGCAGCACGCTCGGATCCTGCCCCGCGTTCAGGAAGTCGACCATGTACTTCATCGCGATCGGGTTGAAGAACAGCGGCGTGTCGAGGATCGCGTAGTCGACGTAGTTGTCGGTGATCGCACTCAACAGTCGCTCGTTCGCGTCGATCGTGACGAACGCGACGTGACCCTCCTCGCCCTGCCTGTGTTTCATGTCCATCCGATCGATGGCGCTCAACGCGCCGCTCGCCGTCGTCAGGATCGGGGCGTAGACGCCGTGGATGTCGTCGTTGGTGCGCAGGAAGCTCGTGGTCTTCTGGACCGCCTGTGACTCCGTCGCGTCGGTGTTGATCTGCTGGACGACGTCGACGTCGTCGTACTGGTCCATCACGCTCATGAACCCGTCGCGACGCTCGACCAGGATCGACGACGACAGCGGGCCGTTGACGGTCAGCACGTTCCCTCTCGGCTCGCCGTGCTGGGCCTCGAGGGCCTTGATCATCTGCTCGCCGGCCAGCGCGGCGCCGTCGAAGTTGCTGAACCCGACCCAGAAGTCGACGTTCGGCGAGAGGGTGTTGCTGTCGGTGTTGAAGAACGCGACGTCGTCCTCCTCGGCCGCGTCGGCCACCCTCGCGGTCGTCTTCGAGTCGAGTGGGCTGAGGATGATCCCGTCGACGTTCGAGTTCAACAGGCTGAGGCCGTCCTGGACCTGCTTCGAGACGTCGACCTGTGCGTTCGCGACCGTGATCCGGACGTCGTCGCGGTCCTGTGCGTACCACTGGGCCGATCGCGCCAGCGACTCGAGCCAGATGTCCTGTGTCCCGAGGATCGAGACGCCGATGTGCCACTCCGTCTGTGCCGTCGCCGTCGTCGTCGCCGTGGGAGTCGCCGTCGCCGTCGGCGTCGCGGTCTCCGTGGCGGTATCGCCTCCTCCCCCGTCGCCGCTCCCACCACCGCCGCCGTCCCCGCCGGCACAGCCCGCGAGGCCGGCGACGCCCGCCGTCCCGACGAGCTTCAGGTACGATCGTCTGTTCGTCGTCCCGTCCGGTCCCGCCGAACGGATGGGTCTCTCTACCATACGTCACACCCGAAACCACGACACTATATAACAATTCACATTTGACAGGTCGAGTATTATAGCGTCCGTGAGTGTCGTTCGAGGGAGAGAGCCCGCCGCCACGGAACCGCTCCCGCAGTCCCGGGTCGTTCGCAGGCACCGACGATCGCGACCACGAGAGCCGGACGACGTCGGCCGACCGGCCGGACGCGGCGTGGGAAAATTTTATATCTGTAACGTCGAAGTACCCCGACGATGTACTCCTCGACCCAGGGTAGGACAGTCGAACGTCGATCGAGCACGCGCGGGGAGAGGGTCGGATGGCGTCGATAACGGAGGCCGTCGACGGCCGCGTCGGGAACGTCGACCGCACGCAGGTCGTCCTGTTCACGCTGGACAACCTGATCTGGCCCATCCTCGTCCTGACGATCGTCGTGTTCTCGGTCCTGTTACCCGAGATCTTCCTCACGGGGTCGAACCTCCAGTTCCTCGTCTACTCGAGTGCGGCACTCGGCGCCATCGTGCTGGCCGAGTCGATCTGCCTCCTGAGCGGGCACTTCGACCTGTCCGTCGGCTCTATCGCGGGCTTCTCCGCGATGTTTACGGCGATCGTCCTCTCCGAGTGGCTCCCGGCGATGCCCGGGTGGGGCGGGGTCGTCCTGATCCTCGCGGTCGGCGGCACGATCGGGCTGCTGAACGGCATCTCCGTCGCCAAGTTCGGCGTCAACCCGTTCCTCCAGACGCTGTCGTTCTTCATCATCTTCCGCGGCGGGGTCATCGTGCTCTCGACGTACTCCATCGCGGACGTCCCGGAGAGCTACCTCTACCTCGGCGGTGGGACGATCGGCGACGTTCCCGTCGCCGTCTTCCTCGTCATCGGGATCTTCCTCCTCGCGGCGACGTGGCTCAAGTACTTCCGGACCGGTCTCTCGGTGTACGCGGTCGGGGGCGACAAGACGTCCGCACGCGAGGCGGGGATCGACACCCAGCGGGTCATCGTCATGGTGTACGTCCTCTCGGGGATGCTCGCGGGACTCGGTGGACTCCTCTTTACGGGGTTCCTCGGGGCGGCGACGCCTTCGCTGGCCGCCAACACCGTCTTCCCGGCCTTCGCGGCGTCGGTCATCGGCGGCGTCAGCCTCTTCGGTGGGCGGGGGAACGTCCTCGGCGCCCTGGGCGGCGTCCTGCTGCTGGGCACGATCCAGACCGGACTGGTCATGATGAACGTCAGCCAGGAACTCGTGCAGATGACGAACGGGTTCGTGCTCCTGGCGGCGATCCTGCTCTACACGGGCGTCGAGCGGCTCCGCGAGCGGACGCTCGCGACCTGAGGATGTATCACGGTTCCGACTCGCCGGTACTGGTTCGGCTGCCGTCCGCCCGTCCGGGGAGCGCTACGACGACGCCGCACTCGCGCCCTCGACGGCTTCCTCCGGCATCTTCCCCTCGATGATCATCCGGAGCACCTGGTCGTTCGTCACGTCGGCCGTCCGCACCGTGCCCACGAGGTTCCCGTTGTCGAGCACCGTGAGCCGGTCGGTCAGGGAGAAGACCTCGTCGATGTTGTGACTGATGATGAGGACCGTGAGCCCTTCCCGTTTGAGCGTGCGGATCAGTTCGTGGACTCGGGACACCGAGTCGGCCGACAGCGCCGACGTCGGCTCGTCCATGATGACGATGTCGGGCTCGGTGATCAGCGCTCGGGCGATCGCGATGGCCTGTCGCTCGCCGCCAGAGAGGAACTCGACCCGCTGGGTGGGGTCGAGCTCGATGTTGAGACGGTCCTCGAGGATCTGTCTGGCCCGCTCGTTCATCGTCTTCCAGTCGATGACGTCGAACAGGTACCCGACGCGACGCGTCGGGTTCCGGCCGAGGAAGATGTTCGCGGCGACGGTCAGCTCGCCGACGAGCGCGAGGTCCTGGTAGACGGTCGCGATCCCGTGTTCCCGCGCGTCCGTCGGACTCCGGATCCGCGCCCGTTCCCCGCGGATGAATATCTCGCCCGCGTCCGGGGCGTGCACCCCGACGAGCGTCTTCACCAGCGTCGACTTCCCGGACCCGTTGTCCCCGAGCAGTCCGTGGATCTCGTTCCGTTCGAGGTCCAGATCGACACCGGCCAGCGCGTTGACCCGACCGAACCGCTTCTCGATGCCGATCATCTCCACCAGTGGTTCCTCGTCTGTCTCGGCCATGACTCGACTACTGAGTGAGTCGATGACAATGCCGGGATAAAAATCCATCGTCGACCGCCGCCCCGGTCCGTCCCTGGGGTCGTTCTCCCGCCCCCGAGGTGACGTCCGGTCGCGTCCGGAGGAGCGGTCGCCGATCGTCGTTACAACGAACAGATATAATAACAGAGAAGCATATAATCGCTTTTCTCCGCTAACGTTCGATCCTCCCGCCAGCGGGGAGGTCACCGGACGTGTCTGATGTGGATAATATACTCGACCCAACGCTGTCTCCCGGTCTACCGATCACCCCCGAGCTGTGGCATCGGTCCCCCAGATATTGTGGGTGTAAAACCACTGTTCGACGTCGGTTTGATCGAGGTGACCGACCCGATCGTTCGAGCCCAGACGGGGGACGACGGTTCGATTGCGGAACCGGTCGACGAGAACTACCGCCTCGGATAGCTCCCGACTCTCCTCGAGTCGGCGGGGGAACGAGCCGCCCGGTCCGTTCCGTCGCGGCCGAACAGTTCGACGTCCAGATCCGGTTCGTTTCGGTGTATGTTGCAACCGATAGTCGAACCGCTGCCGGAAACGAACGGATCATACCGAGTGAAGCCGAATTCGCACTCGTTCTTCCGTACGAACACCGTTCGCGTGAAGTCGGACTGGGAGCGCCAGAGCGGGCGGCGTCGCCCGCTATCACTGGAAAAGTGTGAACTCGGCCCCCTCTACGTCCGTCCTCGCCGTATCGACGAGTCACACAAATATTAGCTTCTGGATTCGAACCCCGTAACTAGACGTTGTCACGTATCGGTCTCGAGACAGCAACTGCTGCGTGGTGGGGTAGCATCGAACCGGTACCCTTCCAATAGCAGGGGGTGAACGCCGAGGTGAGAGAACCGAGCGACCCTGCACGACGACCGTTCGGTGGAGCCGCCGGTCGAGGATTAATTACACCACTACACAAGTAATGGTGGGGCCGACAGCGCGTTGCGCGTGCGGCTACTACTGTACCCCCGATCCAGCATTACTAAACACAGTTCCAGATCGAGTGGTCAACAGTTGATCCCCCCAATTCTACACGGATGTTAACTATTGACAGTGGCGGCCCTGGATTACGTCTGCCGGTGGTGCAGGAGAGTCAATGATATTCACTAATTACGTAAACGCCGGCTCTCGCGATAGGGCGACTTCGATCTCAGGATAATTGCTCGTCCGTTCTGTAGCGGTGGACTTCTCATCACCGAGTGGCGACCGGCAGTTCGGATCGGTTCCAGATTCCAGTAATGCTAACATTCGGCAAGGAGTCGGGTGGCTCGACCGTCGATGCCTGGAGGGGAACATACCGACCGGATAGAACGCCTCGATCGATCCGAATCGTTGACCGTCCTTTCATAGGGTCGGTTGTAATTCGTTTTCGGTGTTCGACGGAACGGTCGTCGAATCACCGGTACACAGTTACAACCGACCCTATCAGGTGTAATTGATGTCGAGTTCGATCACGTTCGCAGCGTTGTCCAGCATCGTCGGGAGTTCCTCCCGGTACAGATCGCCCTGAAGTCGACTGGTCGGTCCCGAGATACTGATCGCTCCCTCGACTTCGTCGTTCATGTTGACGATCGGCGTCGCGACACAGCGAAGTCCAACAAGTCGTTCCTCGTCGTCGAACGCGACGCCCTCTTTTCGAACGCGTTCGAGCCGGTCGAATAGCTCGGCACGATCGGTGACGGTGTTCCCCGTGGTCTCCGGTAAACCGTGACGGTCTATGATCTCCTCGGCACGCTCGCGAGGCAGGTGTGCTAGTATCGCCTGTCCGAGTGCCGTATTGTGCAAGTGAACCCGATGGCCGATGTAGGAATCCGACTTGACTGCGTTCTCTCCGTTCGCGCGGTGGAGGTATATTCCACGGCCGTTCTCCTCGACGAGCAGGTTCGTCATCTCGCCGGTATCATTCGCCAGCTGTGTCACTCGGTCCTTCGCTAACTGGTAGATTCGCTCCCTGTGACGGGCGTACCCTCCAAGGTCGAGCATCCGAAGACCGATGCGGTACGTGTCCCCTTCTCTGATCACGTATCCCTCGTGTTCGAGGGTCTTCAGGTAGTTGTAGATACTGCTCTTCGAGAGATCGAACTCCTCTGTCAGCTCGGTCACCGTTCCTCCGTCCCGGGCTTTGATTGCCTCCAGGATCCGGAACGTGGTCCGAGCCGTTTTGACCCTCGTCGTATCCTGCTGTCCAACCATGCCTCGACAATCCTATTCAATCATTATAAACTCTTGGTCAGAATTACTGAATATCGTCCTCTCAATCCTGGACGTGACACCAGGTGCAGGTAGGGTCGCAATCGAGAACAGGTAGCGTGGGTGCCGTCCGGATCTCCCTCGTCTTCGGAGTTCCAAGGACTGCAGCCTCGCATCGTGGGAGCAGAGGCTGCTCTACATCGCGAACCGATGAGGTAGATGCGGCTTCGAGAGCAGGTCGACCGTCCGGCGAGTGACCTCGGTGCTCGGGAGGAGGTAGCTCGTCGCGCGCGGATTCGTCGATACAACTATCATCCATCCGATTGAGCCGTCCCCATGGACGCAAACTCCCTCGAAGAGGTCGTCCAATCCACCGAGAACATCGCGCAACGGTTCCGTACGAACGGGATGGGCTGGCAGCCGTACGTCTTCCGCGGCGAGTATACGAACTGGATCGAAGAACAGCGGGCCGTACGCGAGGCCTGTGCTGTCGTCGATCAGTCGTACCACATGGAGATCATACGGATCGAGGGACCGGAAGCCGTCGACCTGCTGGCGAGCCTGGGCGTCAACAACTTCGACGGGATCCGGAACGGTGAACCACCCCAGGCAGTCGATCTCCTGGTGTGCAATCCGGACGGCTACGTCATCGGGGATAACATTCTCTTTTACGTCGGTGAGGAGGAGTTCACGTTGGTCGGAACCGAGACGATCAACAACTGGATCCGCTACAATGCCGAGGTCTCCGACTTCGACGCACGAACGGAGGTTCTCTACCACCCCTTCGACGAACGCGATCCGCCGGAGTTCCGATTCCAGATCCAGGGGCCGGATGCGCTCGACGTCATGGAGGACGTCGTCGACGACACGCTCCCGGAGATCTCGTTCTTCCAGATGGACACCGTCTCCATCAGCGGCACCGACACTCACGCACTCGGCCACGGGATGGCGGCGTTTGCCGGGCTGGAGATCTTCGGGCCCTACGACGAACACGACGACGTTCTCGACGAGATCCTCGACGCCGGTCGAGAGTACGGGATCCGCCGGATGGGGCGGAAAGCGTACAAGACCGGGAAGATCGGGCAAGGCTGGTTCGCGTTCTCGGTGCCTGCCATCTACGAGCACGAGGCACTGAAGGGCTATCGCGAGTGGCTGGGTGTCGATTCGCTCGAGGCCACACTGTCGATCGGTGGGAGCTTCGACTCGGACGACATCACCGACTACTACATGACCCCGATGGAGCGAGCGCAGGGGCACCTCGTCGACTTCGATCACGACTTCGTCGGAAAGGACGCGCTCGCCGAGACGATCGACGATCAGCAGCGAAAACGAGTCACACTCGTCTGGGATGCGGACGACGTGGTAGACGTCTACGCGTCCCTCTTTCGAGAGGGAGAGACGAACAAGTACGTCGACATGCCGGACATCGCGAACCAGTGGTCTACCATGCACTACGACGAGATCCGCAAGGACGGCGAGGTGATCGGGATATCGAAGTACCCGGGTTACCTCTACTACGAGCGGGAGCTCCTCTCCATCTCCGCCATCGACGCGGAGTACAGCGACCCGGGGACGGAAGTGACGTTCGTCTGGGGCGACGATTCGGGGAAACCCAGTGTCGAACGGCACGAACCGGTCGAGATCAGTGCGACGGTCGCCGAAGCACCGTACGTCCGCGGCGGCCGGGAGAGCATGTGACCGTTCGATCGTAGTCGGCCGAACACGTCCATAAACGACGTTCTCGCCGCCCGTGTGGGACACAGGATTATTACGCAGCCTGTAAGCCTCCGGACTGAGCCAATCGTGAGCCAATCATGAGCTATCGAGCGGGTATCATCGGGACGGGTGGCATCGCTGGGATGGGAATCCTCGGGATGCACGACCCCGACGCGATCGGCAAGGAGAGGATCCGGGCGAGTCACGCAGGCGGATACGACGAGGCCGAGGGCGTCGAACTCGTCGCAGTCGCTGACGTCGACGAGGGGAAGCTCGATCGGTTCGGGGAGGTGTGGGACGTTCCCCCGGAGCGGCGGTACGTCGGGCACGAGCCGATGCTGGCCGCCGAGGACCTCGACGTCGTCTCGGTCTGTACCCCGTCGTTTCTCCACGGCGAGCGTCCACGACCCCCGTCCACGAACGTGACAGACGGTATATGGCTGTCCAGTAAATACAAGACGTACACCCACCAACAGCACGGCAGAATGTCTGAAATCGAGGCATCACCTCGGAGAGCGACCGACGGTGTGCAGTCGGACTCGGAGATCTGTGTCGCAATCGAGGACATGACCAAGACGTTCGCCGACGGCACTGTCGTCGCGGCCAAGGACATCAATCTCGAAGTCGCCAGCGACGAGTTCGTCGTCTTCCTCGGTCCCTCCGGCTGTGGCAAGACGACCACGCTCCGGTGCATCTCCGGGCTGGAGGAGCCTGACGAGGGCCACATCTCGATCTACTCCGAGAACGTCACGCACGCGAAACCGAAGGATCGCGACCTGGCGTTCGTCTTCCAGACGATCGCACTGTTCCCACACATGTCCGTTCGAAAGAACATTCGGTTCGGGCTCGACATGAAAACCGACCTCTCCAAATCCGAGCGGAACCAGCGTGTCGACGAGGTCGCCGAACTCCTCGGCATCGAGGAGTTACTCGACCGGAGTCCGTCCGAACTATCGGGGGGCCAGCAACAGCGGGTCAGCCTCGGGCGCGCGATGGTCATGGAGCCCGCCGCCTTCCTGCTCGACGAGCCGTTCTCGGCACTGGACGCGAACCTGCGCGACAAGATGCGCGTCGAGGTGAAGAAGCTCCAGCGCGAACTCGAGACGGCGATGATCTTCGTCACCCACGATCAAGAGGAGGCGATGACGCTGGGAGACAAGATCGTCGTCATGGACGACGGGCAGATCCAGCAGATCGGGACCGCCTCGGAGATATACAACGAGCCGGGAAACCTCTTCGTGGCCCAGTTCATCGGTTCGCCCTCGACGAACATCTTCGACTGCACCGTCTCGACTGATTCGGAGGGGTTCGTCACGCTGTCCTCGTCCGTGTTCGACCTCGAACTCACCGCCGACCGGAGCGACGACCTCCGGGTTTCGAACGGGGACGAGGTCAGGCTGGGTGTCAGGCCCGAGTCGCTGGAGCTTTCGGAGACCGAGGCCGGACTCTTCGACGCTCGAATAGAGGTCATCGAGCACCACGGCGACCGCGACGCCGTCCACCTCCTGGCCGACGGCAAAGAGTACACGGCAGTGACGCCGCAGAACCAGTTCGAAGGCCGCGAGCAGGACGTCTCCGTCAGTTTCGATCGCGATGCCTTCTGGCTGTTCGACGCCGAAGGCGAGCGCCTCTACTGAATCCGGTCGGGGGCCGGTGGCCCGACTAGACGATCCGACGACGTCCTCGGCGGCGCCGACACCGAACACTGGTCCCAGTGCCTCGACGTGTGACGACGTGGGCGAACAGCTAACACACTGTACCAGAGTAGGTGGGGTGGACGACGTGTACATCACAGACGTTCGGACGCCTCGACTCGGCGGCAGTTCCGCGGTCGTCAAACTGGAGACCGACGAGGGAGACGCGGGGGGTCGGCGAGGCGGTCGTCGAGACCGCACCCGATGCGGTCCTGAGTGTCGTCGATCGAATCGGTGACGAGTACCTGATCGGACGCGATCCGTCCCCCATCGAGGAGCACAGACGCGTGCTACAGGACGCCGTCTGGTACCACGAGGGAGCGGTTATCGACAGCGCGCTCACCGGGATCGAGCAGGCACTCCGGGACATCACGGGGAAGGTCATCGACGTCCCGATGTACGAACTCCTCGGCGGGCCCGTACGCGAGTCGGTCAGGGTGTACAAGTGGATCGGGGCCGACTCTCGGGAGAACCTCGCCGAGGCACGGCACGTCCTCTCGGAACTCGAGCGGTTCGACCCGCTGTTCGCGGAGGCCTTCGTCTCCTCGACGAAGCACATCGTCCCCGGCGAGATCGAGGACGGTCGGATCCCGCCTCCGGAAGAGCCGGGATCGGGTGTCTCGGTCTCGGACGAACTGTTCGAGCAACGACCGGCGGTGCCCGACCCGCCGCCGTTCGTCGGTGACGACTTCCACGTCCCCGAGTGGTGAGCCGGGAGCGACGGTCCCCGCTGCGGTATATCGACGACGGTTCGTCCCGCCGACCGGCGTTCGTCCGTCGGGGCAGTACCTATTTCAGGCGTCGGTATCGAGCGGACGGTATGCGATCTGCCGAAGACCCGGACGACCGGTACCACCACCGGCTTCGCGACGAGAGCGACACCTACGACGTTCACCCGGCACTGACGGACGCCCCGGTGTGGCTCGGGTGGGACCAGTCCGCCGGCGAGCGACTCCTCACGGGTGACCCGGACGACCCCACCGTCGTTGCTGACGACGCCGAGTACGTCGTCCCCCCCGACGGAACAGTGGTCGACGGGACGCGGTACGTCGCCTGGGCCGAGGGCGACCCCGACGGCGAGTGGCGCGTCGTGGTGAGTGCGGGATTCGACTCCCCGGAGGTCGTCGCCCGCGCGACGGACGCGCAGTACGCTAGCGTCTCCGTGGCGGCGACGTCGACCCGCCTGTACCTCGCAGTCGAGGAGGTCGCCGAGGACGTTCGGGTCCGGATCTTCGGGCGACCGATCGCGGGCGGGACGTGGTCCGAGCGGTCCCGCACGAGCTCCTCCTCGTACCAGCCCCGGGTCGCCGCCCGGGAAGAGCAAGCCGGCGTCGTCTACTCGACGTTCTCCGGCCGCGGGTACGACGTCCACTACCGCGACCTGAACGATGGGGGGACGACGGTCGTGAGCGCGGACGGGGTCTACAACGCGTCTCCGGACCTCGCGTTCGGGCCGGACGGCAAGGTCTGGGTCGCCTGGACGCGGGAGAGCGAGCGCATGAACCCGAACCGCGAGCACTACCTCCGCGACCACGTCAGAGTCCAGACGACCGAACGGTTCTCGATGGTCGCGCCGTGGTACAACCACCAGCGCGCCTTCGTTCGTCGACTCGACCGGGACGTGTACACGCGGCTGGGGTCCCCGGAGCACCGCAACGCACACTACCCCAGGATCAGCGTCGGGCCCTCCGAACGCCCGTGGGTGTTCACCAGGTACCTCGCGGCCCCGAACCGGGATCTGGACGTTCCCAAGTACGGCGTGTTCGGCCACCGCGGACCGGCACCCGATGGCCCGGCAGGCGGCCACGGTGCCTGGGCCGATCCCGTCGCGATCGACGACGGTCACGCCGGTCGGAACGGACCGGTCGGCGTCGTTCCGACAGCGCAGGGGTTCGACGTCACCTGGAGCGTCGACTCGCGACCCACGGTCGGCGGCGATCTCGGCGAGGCCGACTCCGGGTCGTACATCTCGGACACGCGGTTCGTCCGGACCGACGACGCCATCCGGCACGGGGAGAGCGACCTGGTGACGCTCACCGCGTCGGAGGAGGCACTCGGGAGAGCTCCGACCCGCGAGGGCGAGTCGGCCTACGCGGTCGCGCCCCGACACGTCGAGCGAAAGCCCGTCTCGACGTCGACCGAGACCGACGTGACTGTAGAGACGTCCGGCGGCGAGTTCGAGCTCCTGTACGGAAACCTCCACCGCCACTCGACCATCTCGATGTGCGGATCGGACTTCGACCAGGACCAGCAGTTCCACTACCGGTTCGCTCGCGACGTGACCGGGGAAGCGTTCACCGCCGTGACCGACCACGCCGAGGACATGGTGCCGTACGACTGGCACGAGTCGGTCAAGTACGCCGAGGTCCACGACGCACCGGGCTCGTTCGTGGCCTTTCCCGCGTACGAGTTCACGGGATCGCGGCAGATCTACGCCGACTATCGCGGGGACGACGAGGGGTACGGCCACGCGCACGTGATCCAGCGCGAGCCGGGCCACGAGCGACGTCACATCTACGAGGCGGAGACGCCAACCGTCCAGGCGTTGCTCGACGCCGTCGATCCCGAGGTGACGCTCCCGATCCCTCACCACCCGGCGGACATGCAGTTCCCGTGGGACTGGACTGACTACGACGACGAGGTCGCCCCCGTGGTGGAGCTCTACCAGGACTACCGTGGGTCCTCGGAGCGACCAGACGACCCCCGTCACGTCGAACTTCCACAGACGGGGGAGACCCGCCACTACGTCCAGGCCGCCCTGGACAGTGGCGTCCACGTCGGACTCATCTCCAGCGGTGACCACTACTCGGTGTCGTTCGGGGGTGTCTACGCCGCCGACCGGACCAGGGAGGCGATCTTCGAGGCGCTCAAGGCGCGCCGCTGTTTTGCCACGACGGGTGCGAAGATCGTCCTCGACTTCCGGGCCGACGGCCAGCTGATGGGGAGCGTGCTCGATACAGCCGCGACGGAGGTCACGTTCGAGGGGCGCATCGACGGGGAGGGGGTTCTCGACACCGTCGAACTCGTCGGGAACGGTGAGGTCTGTCGGGAGTGGTCGCCAGAGACGGACGCGTTCACGTTCGAGGTCGTCGAGAACGCCCCCGATCCGGGCTACTACTACCTCCGCGTCCACCGGGCCGACGAGCACATGGCCTGGTCGAGCCCGATCTGGCTGGAGACGGACGGGTGAGTACGGCATCTGGCCCGGAGCGGAGATCGTGAGGCGGATCGCGAGTCTCCCGGGCAGGATCACAGTCGACCGCGTCTACTGGCGGGGGTGTCGATCCGACACCACCCCTCGGTTCGCTCTGACGCCCGCCTGCGACCCGGAGTGATCCGGGCCGCTCGCCCCATCGTATCACCGGACGATCCCCGATGAGGATCCACTCTCGAGACCACCTGGGGCCCCCTACCTCGAACAGTTAAGAACCCTCGGCGAGACGGGCGACCTGATGTCTCGAACGGCGCTTGTGACGGGGGCGAGCGGTGGGATCGGGCGAGCGACCGCGCGCGACCTCGGTCGCGATCACGACGTGCTCGTCCACTACTACAGCAACAGCGAGGCCGCGGAGTCGGTCGTCGCAGACGTCCGGGAGACGGGCAACGGGGCCGTGTCGTACCAGTGTGACGTGTCGGACCCGGACGCGGTCGCGAGGATGGTCGAACGGGCGAGAGACGAGTTCGGTCCCGTCGACGTTCTCGTCAACAACGCGGCAACGATCGCCCGACTCGAACTGCTAGAACAGTCGCGCGAGCGCGTTCAGCGCACGCTGGCCATCAATCTGGAGGGGCCGATCAACTGCACCCGCGAGGTCCTGGCGGGGATGTGCGAGCGCGGCGAGGGGTGGATCGTGAACGTCTCGTCGACTGCCGGCACGCGAGGGAGTCCCTCGGATCCGGCGTACGGCGCGTCGAAGGGGGGCGTGATCGGCTTCACGAAGTCCCTCTCGCGACAGCACACCGAGGACGGCGTCTTCTCGAACGTCGTCGCTCCCGGTCCCACGGACACGGAGATGTTCCCCCCGGAGCGCCGGCCGGCCGCGATCGACGACCTCCCGACCGGACGACTGCTCCAGCCGGCGGAGATCGCGTCGGCGATCCGCTTCTTCGCGACGACGACGTCCGTCTCGGGAGCGGTGCTCGAAGTCGACGCCGGCAAGAACCCCTGAACCGGATCGACCACGGGATCGGACACCTCCCGCATTTTCTGGTTGGCACCTGGGAATCGCCCGTACGGGGGAGATCGGTCCGGCGACCGACCGAGCCGACAGCGAGCCGTAACCCTCCCCGATCCGTTCGATCGGAGGCCCGACCGGGGAGAGGCTGAAACCTGGCCGACGGGAGTCACACGACCGCCCCGCGGTCCGTTCGATACTGGAGGAGGTGCCGACCGAGCTGGCGGCCCGCCGGACGCGTAGGGGGATCCTCCGACTCCGAGCTGTGACCCCCGAAATACCCGTTGGGGACCGAACGGCCCCCGTGCGGCTCGGTCTTCGAGCGTTCGGAGTTCAGTTCGTACGGGTGACCGGCGGAAACGGCCCCGGGGACACGTTTTATCACTTTGCCCGTGAACTACTGGCGCACGCCATGACACAAGCGCCAGCCAAGGACACCGACCGGTACTGGGAGGCGATCGAGGAGGGCGAGACCTGGACGGTCGAGCGGGCACGGACGGTCACCGAGGCGGACATCATCAACTTCGCCGGCGTCTCCGGGGACTTCCACCCCGCCGTCGTGAGCAAGCCGTACGCCGAGGAGAAGTTCGGGGGGCTGATCGCCCACGGTCACCTCGTCGCGACGCTCGCGGAGTCGATCGTCGCCGACCTGAACCCCAAGGCGTTCACGTACGGCCACGATAGCGTCCGGTTTCCCAACCCGACGATGGTCGACGACACGCTGACCGTCCATCGGGAAGTGATCGACACCGCGGTCCACAGCGACCAGTACGGTCGCGTCGACTACCAGTACGAGGCCGAGAACCAGGATGGAGAGACTGTCTGCGTCTTCGAGCACCTCACACTGGTCGACCGGGAACCGGAGGCGTAGCCCTCCGGGCCAGCGAACCGTCTCTTGCGTCGAGGGGAGCAGCCGTGAGCACCCGCCGCTCGTGGCGGTCGACACGGCCGAGCGGGCGGCGACAGCCCGCGGAAACTGGCGTGCAAGCGGGGACGTGACGGCCATCGAGCCCGGTGGCCAGTCGACACGGACTCATCCGCCGACGTACGACGTGTTGCAACCTTCCACGTGCACCTCCCAAAACCATCAACTCCTCACCAATAAATATATAAGCAACTACCGTGATGCCTCGTTTCATGCGACGCGATAGCAACGAGCAGTCCGGTAGCGGGAGGGTCAATCGTCGGTCGTTCCTCCGGAACTCGACGGTGCTAGCCACGGGGACAGCAGCACTGGCCGGATGTTCGGGGACTGATGGAAGCGGGACGCCGACCGAGGGTGGATCGGACGGTTCTGACGGGTCGAGCGGCGAGGAGACGGCGACCTCCGAGACGACGGGGACCGCCGAGAGCGGCGGCGACGTGGACCTGCGCGGCGTCGAGGTGACGTACTGGAACGTGTTCGGCGCACAGAGCCGTGCGGCAACCCGGTTCGCACAGAACATCATCAACAGGGTGTCGGCGCGGACCGGCGCTCAGATCGAGGTCAACTACACCTTGCCGGCGGCGTTCGTCCTCGAGAAGTGGCGCAACGCCTTCGACCAGGGGAACCACCCGGTCATCTACGACTCGTCGACGGCGCTCGACGTGTTCTTTTTCGACGAGGAACACCTCACGCCGTACAGTGAACTCCCCGGGGGTCCCGGACGAGACACGCCGCTGGAGCCCGCCGCCTGGGAGGGGATCCAGGACGTCCTCGAGATCATGAACGGTGGGATCTTCAGCAAGTACGGCGACCAGGTCTGGGAGCTCCCGGTCCAGTTCCACGTGTTCTCGCCGTTCCTGGGTCGGCGCGATCACTTCCAGGAGGCGGGACTCGACTTCGAGAACGACTTCCCGCCGGACGACTACGACCACCTCATCGAGGTGGCTACCACGCTGCAGGAAGACGGCCCGGGGGACATCGGCTACCAGGTCTACGGCGACTCGGGCGACGTGATGGACACGATCCTGCCGCTCTGGCCGCTCAACCGCGCCGGGGAGGAGGAGGGCCACGTCCTGGGGCCCGACTGGGAGACGGTGAATTTCGACAACGACGTCTGGAAACAGGCCGTCACGGACTACGTCGACGTCTACCGGGAACACGGCCTCTCGAACGACAACACGCCGAACGAGGCCGACGAGACGGCGGTTCCGGGCTTCTCCAGCGGGACCTGGAGCATGAGCCAGCCGTCCTACACGATTCACCCCAACCTGGTCCAGAACTCACCGGATCTGATGTCCGACGGCACCATCCAGTGGGCGCCCTCCTGGTCGTTCGACGACAACCCGTCGGGCCTCATCTCGATCACGGGCTCGTTCGGCATCGCGTCGGCCCCGCCGAACGCTGATCCGGAGGAGTGGCGGAAGAAACAGATGGTCGCGGTCGAAATCGTCAACGAGTTCCTGAAGGAGAGTAACCAGATGCGGGTGCCCGAGAACACCGGACAGATGCCCGCACGCACCGACATCCACGGCGATCTGGAGAGCAAGGCACACAACGGGATCAACGCCCAGCTAGAGATGTTCGACTCGAACGCGACCCCGTTCGTCGCTCACGAAAACGCGCTGTTCATGTACTACACCGGAACGATCTCCCACTTCCAGAACGCGCTCAGGGGGGAGATCTCCCCCGAGGAGGCGTGTAATCGGGCCGCCGCCGATACGCGTGACCAGCTGGGGCTGTGAACCACGTTCAGTCGAACGACGCCCGACGAGGCTCGCTCCCCGGCCCGGCGACGGAGCGACCTGTCGTCGGTGAACCGCCCATCCGTGCCGTCGTTCGCGGAGCCCGACGTCACGATCGACCAAGACAATAGATGCCCTCGTGCGACACGACAGATGCCCTCGTGCGACACGACAGATGGACAATACCGGAGTCATCGAGCCACATGAGAGAGCCCTACGGAACGATCGGAGCGACGACCGATGAGTGAGGAGTACCGGACCGACCGGGCGGGAGTCGGTCGCGTCGGGCGGTACGCGGAGAACCTTCGGGAGTACTGGTTCTCCTACCTCCTCGTCACCCCGATCCTGGTGTTGATCGTCGCGGTCCTGTGGGGGCCGTTCGTCCGTGGCGTCTGGATCAGCCTCCACCAGTGGACCTCGAGCGGCAAGCAGGCCTGGGTCGGGTTCGAGAACTACGCGTACCTGTGGCAGTGGGAAGCCTTCTGGGTCGGCCTCGAAGCAACAGTCGTCTACGGCCTGTCGACGGTGATTCAGCTCGTGCTCGCGCTCGCGGCGTCGCTCCTGGTGTGGAACATGAACCGGTTCAAGGGCCTGTTGAGCGGGGTGTTCCTGCTCCCGTACACGATGCCCCAGGTCGTCACCGGAACGATCTGGCTGTTCCTGCTCGAGCCGAGCTTCGGGCCGGTGTTTACGGTGCTGACGGATCTGGGGCTCCTGGAGCGTGCGATCGCCTGGCCCAGCCAGGGAGAGGCCGCGCTGGCCGTCGTTACCCTGGTCGCCGGCTGGACGTTCTGGCCGTTCATGTTCCTCATCTTTACGGCGACACTCGAGAGCATCCCCGAGGAGTACTACGAGGCGGGGCGCGTCTACGGGGCCAATCGCTGGCAGTCGTTCCGGCGAATCACGTTCCCACAGCTGAAGAGCGCCATCCTGGTCGCGGTCAGCCTGCGCGTCATCTGGAACTTCTCGAAGGTCGCACAGCCGCTCCAGATGACCGGCGGCGGGCCCGGCTTCGAGACGTCGCTCCTGCCCATTCTGATGTACCGGATCGCGTTCAACAACTTCCAGCTCGGTCGCGCGTACGCCGTCGGCGTCGTGCTACTGGTACTGGTCATCGGGTTCGCGTTCCTGTTCATTCGCGAGTTCGAACGACAGAGCGGGGACATCCAGCTATGAGCACGCGTACCACGACGTTCGGGATCGAGCTGAACCGGTCGCGACTCTACGACGTGGGGTTCGTGCTCGGCAAGTACCTGCTGTTGGCGTTCTTCCTCCTCATCATCATCCCGCCGTTCGTCTACGTCTTCTCGGTGTCGCTCCGCACCCCGGCCGAGATCTTCGTGATAACGCTGATCCCCGACGTCATCACCTTCCAGAACTACGTCACCGTGTTCGACGAGTTCTCGGGACCGCTCGTCGACAGCCTGCTGATCGCCACGGGGACGTCACTGATCTCGATGCTCATCACGATCCCGAGCGCGTACGCGATCGGTCGGAAGCAGTTCCCGGGCCGGATGGCCGTCTTCTACGTCATCATCCTCGCACTGCTGTTCCCCCACATCCTGCTCATCATCCCGATCTCGGACATCTGGAACGGTATCGGTCTCTACAACACCATTCCGGGCCTGTGGTTCGCGTACCAGCCGTTCGTCACGCCGTTCTCGCTGTGGATCCTTCGGGACTTCTTCGAGAACTTGCCGACGAACCTCGAGGAGGCCGCACAGGTGTACGGGTGCACGGAGTTCTCGGCGTTCGTCAGGGTGATCCTGCCGATCTCGGCACCCGCGGTGGTCGCGGTCGGGTTCCTGGCGTTCCTTGCGGGCTGGAACGACTTCCTGTTCGCCAACTTCCTGACGACCGGAACCGGTCCCGAGCCCGCCACCGTCGTCCTGTTCAAGAACGTCGGCGGCGAGCTGCAGTTCTGGGAGACGCTGATGGCGCAGGCGCTGGTGGTCGGGATCCCCCCGGCGATCCTCTACATGGTCGGTCGCAAGTACCTCGCCAAGGCGTTCGCGGTCTCCTGACCGACTCGCCCGGTCCCTCCCTTCTCGTCGCTCGTCGCGACGCGTCCGTCTCGGCTCGTGTGTTCGACGCGTCCGTCGAACTCCCCCGGTGTCCTCGCGGAGCGGCCCGGGTTTCAGGCGAGCCCGCTGGCGCCCGTCCGGTCGATCACCGTGCGGTCGGTGCGGCGCCGCTCCACGAGGTCCCAGTCGATCTCGACCCCCAGCCCGGGCCCGTCCGGGACGGACACGTGGCCGTCACCGTCGACAGCCTCGACGTCGTGTGTGAACCCCTGGTCGGCCATCCACTCGGTCTCCGGGTGTAACAGCCCCTTCTCGAAGTAGTTCGTGTTGCGGATGGCGCTCATGCAGTGGAGGTGGGAGGGGCCGCCCACGTGGAACTCGATGTCGACGCCGAACGACTCCGCGAGGTGGGCGGTCTTCATCGCTCCGGTGATGCCACCGTTACAGTGCGTGTCGCCCCGGACGTACTCGAAGACGTCCTCGGAGACGTAGTTCGCGAACCCGTAGGGTCCGGTTCGGGAGTGCTCGAGGCCGAGCAACGGCGTGTCGAGCTGCCCGGCGAGTCGTCTCGCCATGTGGAGGCTCTCTCCGGCGTCGGCCATCGGATCCTCGTAGAAGAAGTACCCGTGCTCGTCGAGGACTCGACCAACCGCCAGTGCCCCGGAGTAGGTGTCGTACTCGTTTGCCGGATCGAGCATCAGTTCCATGTCGTCGCCCAGGGCTTCCCCGACTGCACCACAGATCTCGGCGTCCCGATCCGGGTCGCCCGTGGGATGCATCTTGTAGGCCGGGTAGCCGCGGTCGCGACAGTCCTCGCCGAAGGCGACGTACGACTCCGGACTGTTCAGCCCGTCCGGCTGCCGGTCGGCCATGTACGTCGAGGCGTACGCGGGGACGCGGTCGCGGTAGCCGCCGAGGAGTTCCGAGACGCTCGCCCCGTAGTGCGTGCCGGCGAGGTCCCACAGCGCGATGTCGATCGGACCGACCCCGAGGTGATCGGTGGTCCTGAACGCGGTCCAGAGATCGCCCCAGATCGCCTCACGTTCGAGGGGATCCCGTCCCAGGAGGAACTCGGAGGCCGCCATCTCCACCTGGGCGACCATCGGCGGGACGAACATGAACCCCCGGTAGTGACCCTCCTCACCGTCGGTCGTCCGGATCGTGAGGACGAACCCCGGTGGTTCGGCGGTGGTTCCGGGCTCGTACACCTGACGCCCCCGGTCCGTGCCGACGTCCTCCAGACGGTACGTGAACTCGTCGACGACGACCTCGCTGATCTCCATGTCCCACCCGTCGCGGCGCCACCTCATATAATCGCCCCCGGGAGTGTCCGAGGCCGGCGTCGATCCCCACCGAACCCGCCGCTCGTCTCGGCCGAGGAGCCCCCGGTCGTTCCGGGACGCGAGGATCTCGAACCACGACGAGCGGGAGGAGGTTCCCCTCGATCCTGCATCCGGGATGGGCACGAGGCTGGGTACGTCAGTCGAACACGTGACCTTTCCCCGGGACGTACTCGTACTCCTCGGCGATGTCGTCGGGCACGTCGAGGCCCAGCCCCGGCTCGTCCGGGAGCGACACGTACTGGCCGTCACACTCGAACGAGTCGGGCAGCAGTTCCTCCCGGAGCGGGTTCGGCAACCGACAGTACTCGACGATGTCACAGTTGGTGTCGGCGGCGGCGAAGTGGAGGTTCGCGAGCAGCGAGACGCCGGTTCCCCAGACGTGCATCGCCAGCGGGACGTCGTGACAGGCCGCGTAGCCGCTGATCTTGGACGTCTCGGCGAAGCCCCCCGCGATGGTGACGTCGGGCTGGAGCACGTCGACCGCGCCGGCGTCGATCACGTCCCGAAACTCGTGCCGGCCGGTCCGACTCTCGATGCCGGTCACTGGAACGTCGACGGCCTCGCGAACCCGAGCGAAGCCCGCGAGGTTCTCCGCGCGACACGGCTCCTCGTACCAGTAGATCCGGTCGGCGTACTCCTCGAGCGCCCGACCCAGCCGGATCGATTCCTTGACCGACCAGGGCGACCCTGCACTCCCCTGCACTGCGTCGAACGCGACCTGAACGCCGGGGCCGACCGCCTCGACGAGCTGCTCGACGTAGCCGACGTTTGCCATCGGCTCACCGAGTGCTCTGACCTTGACGACGTCGAACCCTTCCTCGGCAAACGAGCGGGCCTGCTCGACACGCTCGTCGACTGTCGCTGCGATACCGCCACTCCCGTAGACCCGCACCCGCTCCTCGGATCGCCCCCCGAGCAGTTTGTACACCGGTACCCCCTCGCTTTGCGCCAGTACGTCGTAGAGTGCGATCTCGATGGCGCCGATGACGCCGAGCGGCAGCGCACCGCGCGCCCAGAAGAGGTTCCGGTCGTAGAGGTCCTCGCGGATCTTCAGGACGTTCTCCGGGTCCTGGCCGACGACCTGCGGGCGAAGCGCGTCGACGATGCCGCGCACTGCCTCGTTGCCCGTGAGCGCGTGCCCAGCCTCTCCCCATCCAACGAGGCCCGTGTCGGTCTCGACCCGGACGAGCGACGCGTCCCACGACTCGATGGTCCCCGCAGACCACTCGAGTTGTTCGTCTTCCGGATAGACGTGACTCACTAGCACCGGCTCGAGAGACGTCACCTGCATACCCGTCACGCCTCGGGCCACCCGCTTAGCGTTTCCGGCGGCGCGTCCAGTACCGCGTGAACGCGTCCGTATCTGCCCGCAAGACGGCCCCGTCGACGCCGACCCGTCGACGTCGAGTCGAGTTCTAGAAGACGCCGAACTCCTCGTACGCGTCGATGGGGGCGACGCCGTCCCGGACTGCGTCCCGCACGTCGTCTTCGGTTGCAGCCAGTGCCTCGGCCTCCCGGAGGACCTCGAGTCGGAGCTCCTCGGGGACGACGACGACGCCGTCGACGTCACCCACGATCACGTCACCCGGCGAGACGGCGACGCCGCCCACGACTACCTCGCAGTCCCACTCGAGCAGTTCCCACCTCGGGACGGCATCGGCGGGCGTCCGGAAGCGAGTGAACAGCGGGAAGTCGTTCTCCAGAACGTACGAGAGGTCCCGGGCCCCTCCATCGAGGACGGCTCCGCGACAGTTCTGCGCGAGCAGGCACTCGACGGAGAGTTCGCCGATCTGGGCGGAGTCACGCGAGTTTGTCTCGTAGACGACGACACTGTCTTCGGGCGCGCTGCCCAGCATCCGGAGGATGTTCCGGATGTTTTCGTCCTCGTCGACGCTCCGGTTCGGTCGACCGACGCAGGGATAGGCCACGCCCGCAGTCGTCATGTGATCCCGGAGCGGTCCGACTTCCGGGTCGAGTGTCTGATCTCGGTATCCACGGTCGTCGAGGACGTCGGTGATCGCACCCGGGTACAACGCTGCGTAGCGGTCACAGATCTCACCGACCGGTGGCTCTTCCGACATACGACTACAGAGCTACGAGCCGTACTTAACTCTGCTCCTCGTCCAGATCCGGCGGTGTCGGCGGCCACACCGGACCATCCTGGGCGCGACGGACGTCGCAGTCCCGGGTACCGGAATGTCGCTGTCCGGGATCGACCCGTTCGGCCGGTAGGTCGCCCTCGGCGCGGCCGTCATCGTCGCGATCGCGACGTCCATCGACCGACGGAAGATCGAGGTGGTGACGTGACCTCCCGACCGACGCGTCCCGCCCCGACGGATCCACCTCGCGTGGGTGCCAGTGACCACCGTTCCCCGCGTCGCGGTCCCACCTGCGTCCGCCCGGCGCGCACCCCATCGCGACGTCTTCCACCACTCTTTATGTCACGCTCGGGGTATCGCCCGGTATGAGTACGACAGAGACGCGGACGAACGACGGCGTCCCGCACGCACCCGCCGGGGCACGCGCGACCCGTGAGTCATGATTCGCGGCTACCACTTCCCGGCCGCCCCCGACTCCTGGGAGGAACTCCACGCGGGGTTCGAGTGGGCGATCCCCGAACAGTACGACATCGCGACGGCTACACTGGATCACGGGGACCACGGGAGGACCGCGCTCCGGCACCTCGACGGGGACGGACGCGCCCACTCGCTGACGTACGGCGACCTCGATAGCGCGTCCGACGCCTTCGCCGCGACCCTCGCGACCGAGGGAGTGGGCGCCGGGGACCGGGTCGCCCTCTGTCTCCCCCAGTGTCCGGAGCTGTTGATCGGGTACCTCGCCGTGTTCGAACTGGGGGCCGAGGCGGTCCCGCTGTCCATGCTGCTGGGCGACGAGTCGGTCGAGTACGCGCTCGAGCACAGCGGCGCGACGACCGTCGTGGTCGACGGGACGAAGTTCGACGACCTCGACCGGCCCGACTGGCCGTCCGTCGATCGGACAGTGACTGTCGATCCCGGAGCCGTTCCGTACGACGTCTCGCCGACCGGCGGCTTGCCGGTCGACGACGGCGACGACGGAAGCGACGGCGACGGCAGCGGCGGCTGCAGCACCACGGTCGCGCCGGTCGAGACCGCCCCGACCGATCCGGCCCTCGTGTTGTACACGTCCGGCTCGACCGGCCGACCGAAGGGCGTCGTACAGCGACACCAGTACCTGATCGGGTCGCTTCCGGGCTACCAGTGTTACTTCCACCTGTTCGATCCGGCGGCGGCACGACGCGCACGGGTCTGGTCGCCCTCGGAGTGGGCCTGGGCCGGGGCGCTGTTCAACGTCGTCTTCCCGACCCTGGTTCTGGGTGGAACAGTCGTCTCGACCGTCCGTCGCTCCGGGTTCGACCCCGACGAGGCGCTCGCCCTGGTCGAGCGGACCGGGGTGACACACGCGTTCATGCCCCCGACCGCGCTCGGGAAGATCCGGTCTGGGGCGGACCCCGCCGCGTACGACCTCTCGTCGCTACAGGTCGCCCAGTGTGGCGGCGAGAAGCTCCCGCCGTCCCTCCACGAGTGGGGGGAGCAGGCGCTGGGGATCGTTATCAACGAGGGGTACGGCCAGACCGAGGCGAACGCGCTCGTCGGGAACTGTCGCGCGCTCTTCGAGCCGAAGCGGGGCTCGATGGGACGGGCGTACCCCGGCCACGAGGTCTCGGTCGTCGACGCCGACGGGAACCGGCTGGAACCCGGGGAACTCGGGGAGCTCGCCGTCGACCCGACGGATCCCGTGATCTTCGAGGGCTACCTCGACGACGAGGCGGCGACCGAGGCGAAGTACCTGGACACCGGCCTGTTCCGGACCGACGACGTGGCAGTCGTCGACGAGGACGGCTACTTCTGGCACCGGGGCCGCCGCGACGACCTCATCATCACGTCCGGCTACCGGGTGAGCCCCTTCGAGATCGAGACGGCACTCGAGACCGATCCCGACGTCGCAGAGGCTGTCGTCGGCGGGCTCCCGGACGAGGAACGGGGAGAACGCGTCAGGGCGTACGTGCTTCTCACGGACGAGGGGGAGCGGTCGACGGCGACGAAACGCAGACTCGAGTCGCTCGTCCGGGACCGGGTTGGTGCACACAAGGTCCCCGACGAGATCGAGTTCCTCGAGTCGCTCCCGACGACGACGTCGGACAAGACCGACCGGTCGGCGCTGTTCCCCGACAGCGGACGGACGGGGACCGACGATCCGGCGTAGGCCATGGGACGGAGCCGTACTGTGCGGCTCGCCTGTCGGTCACGCGACGTCCGAGTCGTCGACTCGGAATCGGGGTCGACGGACCCGGTGTGGTTGTCCCGACGTCCCGGTCCCGGTCACCGTTCGGCGACCCCGGCCGATCGGTCCGGCGTCCCTCGTTGCCGGTCCTGGACGGCGTCACCCGCCACCGGTCCTGGCAGGTCGACGGCGTCACTCGGGTTCCGTGACGCCCGTCTCGGCCAGCTCGGCGATCTCCGACTCGCTGTACCCGACCTCCGCCAGGATCTCCGCGGTGTGTTCGCCCGGGCGCGGCGCCCCGCGGTCGATCTCGCCCGGCGTCTCCGAGAGCGTCCCGGGGATCCCCGTCGTCCGGAACGTCCCGCCGTTCGGGTGGTCGACGTCGACGATCATGCCGTTGTGCTCGACCTGGGGGTTCTCCGCGGCGTCAGCGAAGTCGTCGACCCGGGCGGCCCAGACGTCGGCCTCGATCAGCGCCTCCAGGAGCTCGTCGGCCGTGCGCTCGCGGGTGTGTGCCTCCAGTTTCCGCTTGATCTCGTCGCGCTGCTCGTAGGCCGCCTCCTGGGTGTCGTACTCCGCGAGTTCGGGGAACTCGAGCGCCTCCGCGAGCCGGTCCATCGGGGTCATCGAGATCGCCACGTAGTCCGTCCGGGTCTCGTAGATGCCGTACGGTGCGCCGAGGTACTTCTGGGCGATCCCCTCCTCGCTGCGCTCGAACTCCCTGTCGATGTTCAACTCCACGGTGAACCCCTGACACTGGGAGTCGAGCGCCGAGTCCAGCAGGTTCACCTCGACCTTCTGTGGCTCGCCCGTCCGCTCGCGGTGGTACAGCGCCACCATCGTGTAGTAGACGATCTGCATCGCGGAGTGGTTGTCGATGGCGGGGAACGGGGCCGCCAGCGGCGGATCGCCCTTCCGACCCGTGGACGCGACGAGCCCGCTGAGCGACTGCATCAGCAGGTCCTGTCCCGGCCGCTCCGCCTCCGGCCCGTCGCTGCCGAACCCCGTCGCCGAGACGTAGATGATCTCCGGGTTGACCTCGCGAACCTCCTCGTAACTCAGGCCGAGCCGGTCCATCACGCCCGGTCGGAAGTTCTCGACGAGGACGTCCGCGCCGGCCGCGATGTCGAGCATCGCCTGTCTCCCCTCGTCGGTTTTCAAATCGAGCGTGATCGACCGCTTGCTCCGGTTCGCCGAGAGCCAGAACGGGCTCTCGCCGTCGACGTCGTCGTTCGCGCCGGCGGCGAGGTTCCGGCTCCACTCGCCGCCGACCCGTTCCACCTTGACGACGTCCGCGCCCATGTCCCCGAGCTTCTGGGTCGCCCACGGACCCTGGTGTGCGGTGGTCAGGTCGGCGATCCGTACCGACTCTAAGGGTTGTCCCATGTCGTGCGTGAGTGTGTGACGATCTGGTTAATGCTTTCGGGGCCGGGGTCGGGCCCTGTTCGGGGGATGATCGACGCCACGAGGGAGAATACCTCGAGGCCAGTTTATAGAAATATTTGGATAGACCGTCCGAGGGAACGGGGCGGCTGTTCCGTTCGCTCGGCGGTACCGGACCCGCCCGATCGACGGACCAGTCGATCGCGGGGTGTCGGCGTGGACCGACGGCGTACACCAGCAGCGCTCCTCCGGACGTCGAGCGGGCGAACGGCCCTCGTCGACACGACGGACACGACGACCGACGCGGGCGAGTTCCCGATCGGGTCGGCGTGGCCCGTCAGACGTCGGGGTCCGTTCCCTCCCGCCACAGTCCGACGACGGTGAACTCCGGACCGAGCGCGCCTTCGACGGCCGGTATAGGAGGGTACCGTGAACCGGAGTCACTCTCGTTCGTCGCTCGTGGGCGGTTCGGCGGGCGCTCTACGTCGTACCTCGACGGGCGGTCGAACCGACGAACGTCGGCGCGCTCGGGACCTCGTGCGCCGTGTCTGACGCTCCGACTGGACGTGTGCGACAGTCGCGCACGAACCGGCCAGACGGTAGTCGCCAAGCGCGTCGATACAACTACTATTGTTTCAAACTCGCCACCGACATACCCGGGGACACGGATCGGAGGATCGGTCGCGAGTGTCGGCGGGAGTGTTTCGTCCACGGCTCGGCTCTCGCGCTCCGTACGCCGGTGAGGCGGCGCTCCCTCGCGGCACACCACGACCCGCCGGCGGCTCGACTCGCCGTTCGCGGCAGGGTACGTGCCGATCGATCCCGTCGCAGGTGTGTGCGTGGCCGTTCCGGACGCCCGGGGCGGCCGGACTGTGACGTTTCCGGCGGTTCGACGGACGGAGTTCCGACTCCCCACGCCGTGACTCCCCACGCCGGGGAGGGGTCGACCGTCAGGCGACGGGGACGACGAACGTTGCCCGGGTCGTCCGCCGGTCCGTCTCGATCCGGACGTCCAGCGCGACGGCGACGACGTACGCCTCGTCGAGACGCTCCTGGGTGACGAGGCCGTCGCTCGCGGTGCAGTCGTCGAACTGCCGGCGCGGCCCGTCCGGACAGCGGTTGTCGGCCCAGGCGTCGGCCGCGGAGGCGTTCGCCGCCACGGTGACGACGGCGCCACCGCGCTCCCAGCCGGCCCGGAGGGTCGAGACGTCGTCGGCGAGCGTGTCGGTGAAGCGGGTGCGAACGGCGTTCGGATCGTCACGGGCGTCCGCTGGAACCGACCTCGAGGCGTTCGCCACCGCCCGATCGAGAGCTCTGCGGACGTCCCCGGCAGTGACCTCGGACTCGACCCCGCCCGCCGGTTCCGGGGTCGAGACGGCCGCGACCTGGAGGTACGACAGCAGCATCGCGCCCAGCGCGACGGCGACGACGCCGGCCGCGAGCAGGACGACCTGCCCACGGCCGCCGGTCCGTCCCCAGTGCTCGCGTTCCGACGCCGGGTCGGCGGTCACTGTGACCACACCCGGACCGTGATCGTGCCGTCGATCGTCACCCGACGCGCCTCGCCGACGGTCCGACCAGGGGGATTCGGGTAGCCGATACTCCCGTGCGGTGTCTCCACCCGGAAGAGGAGGTTCGCCGGGAGCACGGTCGCCAGTCGACGTCTTGCAGGCTCACGGGCTCGTTCGAAGGAGTCCTCGGACGCCACGAGCGCCACCAGGGTCGATCGGGTGTCCGCGGTCGACGCCGGGCCCGAGTCGTCGGCCGAGAGGAGCGCGAGCGCGTCCCCCGCGTAGCGGTCGAGCTGTGCCTCACGCGTCCCGCCGAAGTCGGGCCCGCCGATCGCGAACCCCGTGACGACCGCGACGACGAGCGTGGCACCGACGAACGCCTCGATCAGCGAGAGCGAGAGCTGGCCACGACCCGTCCCGACCGGGGTCACGCAGCTCCCTCCCTCCCGGACTGCACGTTCGAACCGACGAGACTCGCTTCGCCCGCCGTTCGGGAGCCGGTTCCCGGCCAGGCTGTCTCGTCGGCATCGGGATCGCCCGCCGGGCCACGACTTCCCTCGACGGATCCGTCGCTCCCCCGTTCGTCGACACTCCGATCACCGTCCCGGTCGTCCTCCCGTCCGCCGCTGTCGTCCGCGTCGTCGCCCCCCTCGGCAGCCGTGTCGCCATCGTCGGTCGGATCGCCCCCGTCAGTCCGACGTAACCGTCCGACAGTCACCGCCAGTACACCCGGCTCCGTGTCGAGCGGGTACGTGGTCACGACGACCGTTCCGTTCGTCCCGTTGCCGACGAACCGGAGTCTCGTCGGGCCCGTCCCGCCGGGTTCGAGCGTCGCGTTCCCGTCGAGGCCCGACGGTGCGTGGAGTACGGGCCGTCCGTCAGCGCGCACCGTCCGCACGACCGTTCCGGGCCTGAGCCGGAAGGCGAGGTCGATCCGGGTCGTCCGGTTCACGACGACGGTCCGGTTCCCCCCGAGGGCGACCCGGGTACGTTCGGGACGACGTTCCCCGACGAGGACCGCACGCCGGACGGTCGGTCCGGACGGCGACCCGCGATCGACGAGCGTCCGGTTCCCCAGCCGAACGCGAACCGGACGGTCGGCGGCGGACGTGAGAGCCGCCGGACTGTCGGGATCCTCGTCCGTGATGGCCGCCGTATCGAGCACGTTCGCACGGTGGGTGGTCGGTGACGCCGGAGCGACCAGCCGGTCGGCAACCGCGCCGGCTGCCCGGCGGGCCGCCGCGTCGCGGTCCACGCTCGACAGCGCCTCCTCTGCGACGACGACGCCTCCTACGGTTACCGTCGTGACGACCACGAGTGCCACTGCGAGCGCGGCGAGGTTGCTCTGTGCCCGCCTTCGACCCCGGTTCCCCCGGCAACCGTTGCCGGGGCCTCCCCCACGTCGTCGATCCCTGTCGGTCGTCACCGGTCTCTTCCCCCCGTGAGCCGGACGTGCAGTTCGTCCCCACCGCCCCTCATCACCACGTACAGGACTGTCCCGCTGGTCCACGATCCGGAGATGGTGTCGACCCGGCCGGGGAGTGACGGACGGGTCCGCGCACCGACGCCCCGGTTCGGATGTCGCAGGACGAGCGCGGAGCCGTCCGCCGCGATGCGGTACGACGCCTCGCCGATCGTCCCCGGGAGCCGGATCCGGACGGTCGTTCGCACGTGCGTCGCGTTCGGGGGGACGGCAGTCTCGACGCGCTCGGTGACACGGGTCAGGAGTTCTTCGGCGGACGCATCCGTCGCCGCGGTCCGGTAGTCCGGCACCACGCCGCCGTACAGTGCCGTCGTCACCGTTCCGACGAACAGGAGGGCGACGGCGAGTTCCAGTGTCTTCCCGACGACGGGAACGACGGCCCGTCGATCACGCCGACACGAGTGCGTGGCCGTCGCCCGCGAGCGGTTCCCCGTCGCCCGCGAGTTCCTCGTGCGCGTCGCGTTCTCCCGTTCCGGCGGTCGGTCGGCGCTCACCCGACCACCTCCAGCCTGGCGTCGTGAACGACGACGACGAGGCGGGCTTCGCCGGGGAACCGGGCGATCACGCTCGGGACGTCGTCCCCGTCGACGTCGCGGGTATCGACGCTGGCACCAGCCGCCTCGAGCCGATCGACCCACGGGTCGGGGGTCGCCGTCTCGACGGACAGCGCGTAGCCGTCGGGTGCGAACTGCCGTCGGTCGTGACTGACCGTCATCCGGAGCGTGGCGCTGCCTGCCCCGGACGTGCTCGTCGCGTCCGTCGCGTTCCAGGCGGGCAGCCCGACGAGCACTGTGTCGCTCGTCGCTGCCGAGTCCGGGCCGGTCCTCGAGCCGTCGATCCCGCTCGCGCCGGTGGCCCCGGCGACAGTTATCCGAGGTTCGCGCCGGAACCGTGCGGCCTCGCTCCGGCCGACGACGATCCCTCCCGCGGCTGCGGCGACGCGCTGGCCACCGGACTCGTACACGATCGCGTCGACCGGGACCGTCGCCAGGACGTCGTCGGGTCCGACGGAGACGTCGGCCGCGTCCGCGTCGTCGGCATCGAGGACGCGAACGGTCCGTGGTTCGGTCCGCAGCGTGCCCTCGCCGACGTGAACCGTTCCGCGTGCGCGCCCGGTCCGGTCGGCTGGAGCGAGCGCCACGAGGTCGGCGGCCGTCCGGTCGACGCTCGCCGCGGTCGCCCCACGCTCGACGACGACGCCGACGCCCGCGGTCAGTGCCGCGACGCTCGCGACCGTCACGAGCAACAGGAGCGCCACGCCGACGACCGTCGAGACCCCGCGATCGCCCCAGGCTACTGTGGCCGCCGCGGCGACTCCCTCCGGTCGACGGTCGGACTGTTGGTCCCCGGGCATCTCAGATCAGCCCCGCTCCGACGTACGCGAGGTAACAGGCGGCGACGAGGAGTGCCGAGTGGAACAGGGCCTCGTATCGACCGCGCGAGGCGGTCCCGGCGAACCAGCCGGACGCCAGCATCGTCGCCTGCGTGACGACGTAGATCCGGTAGCGCTCCCGGGCGACCGAGACCGCGTCCGTCTGGAGCACGTACCCCGACTGTCCCGCGACGGTCGACAACTGCGCGAAGCCGTCGAAGATGTACAGCGCGACCGCGACCGTGATGCCGACGACGAGGAGTGCCGTCGTCCAGCCGACCGCGACGTAGACGAGGAGGGACGACCGGAGTGCCCGTTTCTGGTGGTAGAGCCGCCCGATTTCGGTCTGGAGCGTGTCGAAGACCGTCGACGCGTCGCTGCCGCCGTCGAGCGCTCCCGTGACGAGCCCGACCGTCTGCTCGGCGAGCGGGGTGCCGACGGACTCGACGAACCGGTTCAGTGCGGCGGTCCGGGCGTCGACGTCGCCATCGCGGGTTGTAAACGAGAGGTTCTTCGCGAGGTCGGCGACGTCCTCGTCGAGCGGTCCGAGATCGACGTCCCGCGCGACGTGGCCGACGGCCGTCGAGAACGGCCGGCCGAGCGAGACGTGTCCGGAGACGGCGTGGACGAAGTCCTTGATCTCGCGATCCTTGGCGTCGTCGAGGCGTGCGCGACGGAGCGCGACGCCGCCGACGGGGACGGCGTAGACGACGTACGCTCCGAGGGCCACGTTGACGGGGTCGACGCCGCCGAGTGAGAGTGCGGTCCCGACGGCTCCAGCCGGGACGAGGAGGACGACCGCGGCGCTCGCAGGGTTCCGGCTCGCCGTCCGGAGCGTCCGGACGGGCCCCGAGGGACGCTCGTACCGGATCGTCTGGTCGGGCGGGCGGATTC
>Ga0207797_1000034_pt1 | contig 81715 bp, 79 predicted proteins | sample PRCRCaboRojoPR_6_FD_187275 | JGI IMG/M metagenome (GOLD analysis project Ga0207797, IMG submission 187275) | Marine sediment microbial community from Cabo Rojo, Puerto Rico - PR CR 10% Liquid 1 (SPAdes) | ecosystem: Environmental > Aquatic > Marine > Coastal > Sediment | place: Cabo Rojo, Puerto...
CACCATGCAGAACCACTACAACCTGGCCTACCGCGAGGAGGAGCGCGAGATGCTCCCGCTGTGCCAGCGCAATGGCATCGGCGCCATTCCCTGGAGTCCCCTGGCTCGTGGCTACCTCGCCCGACCGCACGAGGAAATCGACGCGACGACGCGGGGGCAGACCGACGACCTGCTGGCCCAGCGCTCCGGTTCGTATCGCGGCGGCAACGGCGACGAGATCAACGAGCGCGTCGCGGAACTGGCCGACCAGAAGGGGCTCACTATGGCCCAGGTTGCGCTGGCGTGGTTGCTGCACAAGGACTGGGTCGACGCCCCGATCGTCGGCACGACGAGCGTCGAGCACCTGGAGGAGGCCGTCGCGGCGGTGGACGTCGACCTGACCGATAGCGAGATCGATTATCTCGAGGAACCCTACGAGCCGGTGCCCGTGGTCGGCCACGAGTAAGCCCCGTCGAGATGGGGACCGGGACTCGTCGTCGGCATCCGACTCGGCCGCGACAGATGGCAGGGCACTTACCCCCGCGCCACGCAGGGTCGGGCATGCGCATCCAGGACCGCGAGGCGGCCGAGGGGGGCCGCGAGCGCGTGACGCTCGTGCCCGACAGCCTCGACGACCTCTGGCACCTCCAGTACGTGGTCGAGCCCGGCGACCTCGTCTCGGGCGACACGACCCGCCGGATCCAGCGCGAGGACGACCAGTTGCGCGACACCGGCGGCGAGCGCGAGCACATGCACGTCACGATCGAGGTGGAGGATCTCGAGTTCCACAAGTTCGCCAACCGCCTCCGGATCGGCGGCGAGATCGTCGGCTGTTCCCGGGAGGACCAGTTGGGCCACCACCACACGCTCAACGTCGAGGAGCACGACGAGATCACGATCGAGAAGCGCTTCAAGCCCGACCAGGAGGAGCGCATCGAGGAGGCCGTCGAGGCGACGGAGAACCCCGACGTCGCGGTCGCGACGGTCGAGGAGGGGGAGGCCCACGTTCACACCGTCGCGCAGTACGGCGTCGATTCGTACGCCTCCTTCACCGGCCCGACGGGGAAAGGCGAGTACGCCCGATCCCGCGAGGAACTGTTCGCGGAACTCGGGGAGGCGCTCTCCCACCTGGACGTCGACGCCATCGTCCTCGCCGGCCCCGGCTTCACCAAGCAGGACGCCCTGAAGTACGTTCAGGACAACTTCCCCGAGGTCGCCGAGAAGATCACGACGGTCGACACCAGCAGCGTCGGGGACCGGGGCGTCCACGAGGTGCTCAAGCGCGGCGCGGTCGAGGACGTCCAGCAGGAGACCCGAATCGCCGAGGAGGCCGAGTACATCGACGAACTGACCGCCCGCATCGCGGAGGGCGCCAAGGCGGCGTACGGCCCGGACGAAGTGGCCGAGGCGGCGGAGTACGGGGCCGTCGAGCGCCTGCTCGTCCTCGACGAGGTGCTGCGCCGCGAGCGCGGCGACGAGGGCGAGTGGGAGATCGACGTCGACGCGGTCATCACCGGCGTCGAGCGACAGGGCGGCGACGTCACCGTGTTCTCGAGCGAGTTCGCCCCCGGCCAGCAGCTCGAAAGTCTCGGCGGGATCGCCGCGCTACTGCGGTACCGGTTGGAGTGACGGAAACGGAAAGGTAGGGAGCACCAATGTCCCGAAATCGACGCCGGCGCGAGCGTCGAGAGCGTTGCCATGGCCGGTGAAAAGCCGGCGCGTAGGCGGTTGCGGGAGTGTCGGTCGGGACGGTCGGTGGCGGGTTTCGGGTCGCGGAGTGGGTGCGGTCCCGTGCCAGCACTGCGCTGGCAATGAAACGTAAATCGACCGGGAACCAGTAACGCATGCCCAATTGATTGGGCTCCGTCGCCGGCGCGGACCGGAAACGGTCGGCGGCCTCGGCCAGTTGCGGTGCCGTGACGGTCAGTAGATGAGTTCGTCGCTGTTCTCGACCATGTACAGCGTCCTGGCCGCGATGTTGACGGCGTGGTCGCCGACGCGTTCCAGGTCCCGGATCGTCAACAGGAGCCGGGAAACGTCCGTGAGGAGGACCTCCACGTCGGCCCCGTCGTCGAGCTCGGTCTCGATGAGGTCACGAACGACGAGCTGTGAGGCCCGTTCGCACTTGCCGTCGAGTTCGTCGTCGCGGTTCGCGACGTAGCGACAGGCCTCCGGGTCCTCGTTCGCGTACGCCTCCATCGCCTCCTCGACCATCTCGACGGTGAACCGGCCGATCGACTGGACGTCGACCTCCGGGAAGACGTCGCGCTCCGCCTGGAGGGTGTAATCCCCCAGGTTGGTCGCGAGGTCGGCGATCCGCTCGAGGTCGGTGATGATCTTGAACGAGGCGGCGATGAACCGGAGGTCGGAGGCGACCGGCTGCTGGAGCGCGAGCAGGTCGATGCACTGCTGCTCGAGGTCGAGGTACATCTGGTTGACCTCGTCGTCGCCGTCGATGACCGCCCACGCGAGGTCCTCGTCCTTGCTGTCCAGCGCCTCCAGCCCCTTGCGGAGTCGGTCGAGCACGACCTCGCTCATGTAGAGGACGTCCGACCGGAGCTGATCGAGTTTCTCCTGGTAGCTCTCTCTGGCCATATTTCCTATCCGAATTTGCCCGTGATGTAATCTTCGACACGCTGACTCTCGGGGTTCTGGAACACCTTGTCCGTGTCGTCGTACTCGACGAGTTCGCCGCCCGTGAGGAACACCGCCGTCCGGTCGGAGATCCGGGCCGCCTGCTGCATGTTGTGGGTGACGATCACGACGGTGTACTCCTCCGCGATGTCCTGGATGAGGTCCTCGATCTGGGAGGTCGCCACGGGGTCGAGCGCGCTCGCCGGCTCGTCCATCAGGATGACGTCCGGATCGACGGCGATGGCCCGCGCGATGCACAGGCGCTGTTGCTGGCCGCCCGAGAGTTCGAGCCCGCTCTCGTCGAGGCGGTCCTTCACCTCGTCCCAGAGGGCGGCGTTCTTCAGCGCCTGCTCGACTTTCTCGTCAAGGTCGTCGGTCCGGTCCTGGAGCCGGAGGCCGTAGGCGACGTTGTCGTAGATGCTCTTGGGGAACGGGTTGGGCTCCTGGAAGACCATCCCGATGCGCCGGCGGAGCGCGACGGGATCGACGTCGTCGTCGTAGACGTTCTTCCCCTCGAAGCGCAACTCGCCCTCGACCCGGGCGTTCTGGATGAGGTCGTTCATCCGGTTGATGCACCGGAGGAACGTCGACTTCCCGCAGCCCGACGGCCCGATGATGGCCGTCACGCTCTTCTCGGGGATCTCGAAGCTGACGTCCTGGAGCGCCTGTTCGTCGCCGTAGTAGACGTCGAGGCCGCGGGACTCGATGATCGTGCGGCCGTCGAACGTTTGCGACTCGTTCTCCTCGAGGCCGGCGGTGACGCCGGTTTCGATGAGTTCCTCGTCGCCGTGCTCCGGGTCGGCGCTCCCGGAATCGCCCTCGGTCGTCGTTTCGATCCGTCCGTCGTCCGTCATGTCGGATTGTGTCATGATTCACCCCTGGTCTGATACCTGTTACGCAACACGATCGCCACGGAGTTCATCGCGAGCATGACGACCAGCAGCACGACCACGCCCGCGGCGAGCACGGTCGTGTAGAACGCCGGGTCCGCGAACGTCGTCGCCCAGACGTAGAGTTGCAACGGCATCGCGCCGACCCGATCCGACAGCGTCGTGGGGAGGTCGAAGATCTGTGGGGCCCCGATGACGATCAGCGGCGCCGTTTCCCCGATCGCCCGGGAGAGCGCCAGGATCGTTCCCGTGAGGATTCCCGGGAACGCCCGCGGCAAGACGACCTTCCTGACGGTCTGCCACCGGGTCGCGCCCATGCCGTAGGACGCCTGGCGCTGGGTGTCCGGAACCGACCGGATCGCCTCGCGAGCCGAGATGATGACGATCGGGAGGATGAGCAGGGTCAGCGTCGCGCCGCCCACGATGACGGTCCCCGGGGTCAGCCCGCCGTACCGGACGAAGGCCCCGAGACCGAGGAGGCCGTAGACGACCGACGGAACGCCGGCCAGATTGGAGATGTTCACGTCGATGATCCGTTTCAGGCGACTCTCTCCGGCGTACTCCTCCAGGTAGATCGCCGCACCCACGCCGACCGGGAAGGAGATCAGGGCGACGACGATCATCAGCATCATCGTCCCGACGATGGCCGGATAGATGCCGGCCGCCTGCGGGTCCCCGATCCCCGAACCGAGGCCGGTGACGAACTCCCAGGTGAGCCAGGTGTCGGGCCCGGCGAACCCGGCGGCAGAAACGACGACCGTTCCGGCCGCGATGCCGGCGACGAGGAGGACGGGAACGAGCAGGCCAGCGCGCTCCCGGGGTCGTTCCAGAAGCGTCCAGGCGACGTGGCCGCCGGTCGGGACGAGTGCGATGGCCCCGATGACCGCGGCCGGAACCCGATCGATCCCGAGGAAGGGTCCGGCAAAGGCCACCGCGAGGACGCCGACCAGTGCGACGGCGCCAGCACGCAGTCCGGCGCTCCGACCTCGACGACCGGCGAACAGCGAACCGACGACGGCCGCCATCGGCCCGCCGAGCGTCACTGCCAGGATGACCCAGTCCATCGGAACGATCGGGATCTGCACGACCATTTCGGGGACGCTGTGGTAGTAGCCGGGGACGCCGATAAGCGAGAGGACCCCGACCACACCGACCGCCAGGAACCGCACCCAGAACGGCACCACGTGATCGATCCGCGTGAGGGCGACGGAGAGGAGGATCGGGATCACCAGGGCGATGAGATAGCCCAGCCAGACCAGCGAGGGAACGAGATCGATGAAGAGCGCGGCGATTCCGCCCGCGAACAGGAGGCTGACGGACCCCAATCCGAAGAACTCGAACGCGACGCCGAGGCCGGGGCCGTCCCGCCAGTAGAGGTACGCTCCCGCCACGAGCGTCGGGAGGACGGCGACCCCGAGGTACGTGAGGTGCCATTCGACGTCCGCGGTGAACGGCTGGAACGCGTCCATCGCCACGTACACGAGGAGGACGCCGAGAGCGACGATCCCGACCAGCGTCGCGGCCAACAGCAGGTACCGGAAGACGACGCCGGCGGTCCGGCTGACCTGCCCGAACTCCGGGACCGATCGGGTTTCCGTGTCCGCCGACATCACTCGTATTCCTCCCGGTAGTGCTGGGCGACGACGTCGCTGATGATGTTCATGATCAGCGTGATGACGAACAGCGCCAGTCCGACCGCGAAGAGGCTCCGGTAGGCCAGTCCACCGCCGGTGATGTCGCCGGTCAGGAGGTTGATCATCGCGGCCGTCATCGGCATCGCGCCTTCGAGGTACGCCGCCGGGTTGACGGGCAGGAGCAGTTTCGCACTGGCGCCGGCCGCCAGGGTCACCGCCATCGTCTCGCCGATGGCCCGGGAGAGCCCGAGGATGTACGAGGAGACGATTCCCGATGTCGCCGCCGGAAGAACGACGCCGACCGAGACGTCGTACTTCGTCGCCCCCATGCCGTACCCGGCCTGGCGGAGTTCGTCCGGGACCGCCGACATCGCGTCCTCGCTGACCGAGGCGACCATCGGCGTGATCATGATCCCGACCACGATGCTGGCCGACAGCATGTTGAAGAAGCTGATGTTCGGGAAGATCACCGACAGCGCCGGTGTAATGTAGACCAGCGCGAAGAAGCCGTAGATGACCGTCGGAACGCCGGCGAGGATTTCGAGCGCCGGCTTGAGGAACGACCGGGCCCGCGGCGTGGCGTATTCGCTGAGGTAAATCGCCGTCGCCGTCCCCAGCGGGATGGCGATGGCCGCGGAGCCGATCACCACCATGAGCGTGGCCGCCACCAGCGGCAGGACGCCGAACCGGTGGGGCGAGAAGTTCGGTCGCCATTTCGTCCCCGTGAGGAACTCGCCGATCGTCGCCGTTTCGCCCTCCACGCCGAACAGGTGTGCCGTCGACGTGAAGAACTTCGACGCCTCCGTGACCAGCAGGAGCGCGATCGCTATCGTGGTGACGATCGACAGCACGGCACACGCGAAGAAGAAAGCGCGAACGAGGAGTTCCCGGGGCGAGTTTTCCGTCCGTGTCGTGAGGTCGTCTGTAATTGCTTCGGTGGACATTTCCTGGTCGAACTCTCGGTCACTGGCCGCACGTGTGTACCGACGCGCGGCCAGGCACTACGAGTGTTACGAGTTGGCTTCCTCGATAGCCGTCTCGAGCCGATCCTGCATTTCGCTCTGCTCGTCGGGTCCCAGTGGGACGTATCCCACCTCGTTCGCGACGAGTTCCGTCGACGTCGCGTGTTCCAGCCAGAACCGGGCGAACGCGGCCACGTGATTCTCGGCGAGGGCGGACTTTTTCGGGTACGTGAACAGCGGTCGGGACAGCGGCGTGTACTTACCCGTCTTCGCCGTCTCCAGGGACGGCTTCACGCAGCCGTCGCCGTCGTCGATCGCCAGCGCCTTCACGCGGTCCTGATTTTCGGTGTAGTACGCGAACCCGAGGTAACCCATCGAGTACTCGTTGTTCTCCACGCCCTGGACGATGACGTTGTCCTGCTCGGTGGCCTTGTAGTCCGCCCGGGACTTCCCCTCCTCGCCGACGACGACCTCCGTGAAGTAGTCGAAGGTCCCCGAGGCGTCGGTCGGGCCGAACAGCTGGATCGTCTCGTCCGGCCAGGAGGACTTCACGTCGCTCCACTTCTTCGGTGTCTGGTCGGGCGACCAGATCTTCGCCAGCGTGTCCGGCGTAATGCAGTCGTCCTCGAACCAGTCGGCGTCCTTATTGACGATGACCGTCACCGCGTCCGTCGCCACCTTGAGTTCGACGGGTCCGACGCCGTTCTGCTCGCACTGGGACTTCTCCTCCTGCTTGATCGGGCGCGACGCGTTGTTGAAATCGGTGTCGCCCGGACAGAAGTGGTTCGTGAACCCGCCACCGCTCCCGGTCGACTGGATCGAGATGCTGACCTTCGGGTGCTCCTTCTGGAACGCCTGTTTCATCTGGACTGCCAGGGGGAAGACCGTCGACGATCCGGCGATGGCGATGTCGCCGGAAAGCGTGCCGGAGTCGGTCGTCGTCTGGCCACCACCGCCGTCTTCGTTCTCGGTACAGCCCGCGATTGCGATCGCCCCGGCCGCGCCGGCCGACGCGATGAATCGACGTCTCGAAAGCGTTCCCATCGACGAAGACCCCTCGGTCGCTGTCATCATCGAATCCCGCGCGCCTCCGGAATAAGTACCCTGCTAATACGACTATATAGAAATACGTTTGGGTATGATTGTACTGGAACGGCGTCACAAACGAATCGGGAACCCCTCGACGGAGCCGGGATACTTTCAGAATACGAACCCGAGGAAACGGGGCCGATGGGCTAAATAGCATCGCGTTCGAACCGCGGGTGGTCCCCCGACGAACCGCTCACGCCACGCCGCGAACTACCGAGCGGTGAAGAAGATATATAGACATAGATGGTTTTATTGTTTACTACTCGTTAGGCACGACCATGGAAACCCGCAAGGTCCAGGTGACGGGGGGGTCGACCTACACCGTCTCGCTGCCCAAGGAGTGGGCCACCAAGAACGGCGTCAGCGCCGGCAGTCAGGTCGAGTTCTACCCGGAGGACGACTCGTTGCTGTTGACGCCCAGGACCGAGGAGGAGCGGGAGCAAGGACGGCTCGACGTGTCCGATCTCGAGGGCGAGAAGCTGACTCGCGCCGTGATGACCATGTACGTCAGCGGGTTCGACATCATCTCGCTGGAGTCCAGCCGGATCACGGCCGGCCAGCGGCGGGCCATCAGGTCGGCCACCCAGAGCCTCGTCGGCGTCGAGGTGCTCGAGGAGACCAACGAGAAGGTCGTCATCCAGGATCTACTCGACTCCTCGGAGCTGTCGATCAACAACGCCGTCACCCGAATGCGCCTGATCGCCGAGTCCATGCTCGAGGACGCGGTGACCGCACTCGTGGAGAACGACGCCGACCTCGCCCAGGACGTCATCGAGCGCGACGACGACGTCGACCGCTTGTGGTTCGTCGTCGCGCGGATCTTCCGCGCCACCCTGCGGTCGCCGAAGGCGGCCAAGGAGATCGGCGTCTCGCGGGAGACCTGCTTCGACTACCACTCCAGCGCCCGGCAACTCGAACGGATCGCCGACCACGCGACGAAGATCGCCACCATCGGCCGGCAACTCGGCGACGTCCCCGACGAGGTGAGCGAGGCCGTCCTCGCGCTCCACGACGACGTCGTCGACGTGATCGACGGCGCGATGGACGCCCTGTTCGAGGAGGACAACGACGAAGCCACGCGACTCGCGAACGCGGCCCACGAGGAGGTGTTCGACATCGACGAGCACACCCGCAAGATCGACAAACTCCTGCGGGACATGGAGCCCCGCCAGGCCCAGTCGATGGGGCTCATCGTCGACTCGCTCTCCCGGAGCGCGGACTACGGCGGCAACATCGCCGAGACCGCGCTCCAGAAGGCCGCCCCGCATCCCTGACCCCTGACGACGCTGACGGTTCCTCCCAGGTGCGTCGCCGATAGCGTTACTTGTGTCTCGCCCGTGTCCGGTGACGTGATCGAACTCCCGGACGTCGGCCTCGGCACGTATCGCAACACCGATCCCAGAGAGTGCACTGAGACGGTCCGAACGGCCCTCGAACTGGGCTACCGACACGTCGACACCGCGGAGGGCTACCACAACGAGGAATACGTCGGCGACGGCCTGGCCGCTGCCGAGATTCCACGGGACGAGGTCGTCGTCGCGACGAAGGTGAGCGCGGACAACCTCGCGTACGACGACGTCCACGAGCACGCACGGGCGAGCGCGGAGCGCCTCGGCGTCGACGCCATCGACCTGCTGTACGTCCACTGGCCGCTCGGCGCCTACGATCCAGAGGACACCCTCCGGGCGTTCGACGAACTCCGCGACGAGGGGCTGATCCGTCACGTTGGCCTCTCGAACTTCACCCCCGACCTGCTGGACGAGGCCCGGGAGCGCCTCGACGCGCCGATCGCCGCCCATCAGGTCGAGATGCACCCGCTGCTCCAGCAGGAGGACCTCGTGGCCTACGCCCGCGAACACGACCACGCTCTCGTCGCTTATTCGCCGATCGCCCGGGGGAAGGTCTTCGACGTGCCCGCACTCCAGCGGATCGCGGAGAAACACGACGCCACGCCCGCCCAGGTGAGCCTCGCCTGGCTCGCGGGCAAGGAGGGGGTCGTCGCCGTCCCGAAGGCGACCGGGGATCACCTGGCGGAGAACCTCGCCGCGGCCGACCTCGAACTCGACCCCGAGGACGTGGCCGACGTCGAGGCGATCGATCGAGAAGAGCGCGTCGTCGACATCGCTCGCGCGCCGTGGAACCGGTAAGCCCGCTCCGGCGCGGCGGCCGCTTAATCGTCGAGCAGGACCGCGTTGACCTGCCCCGTCTGCCCCGGCCGCGAGGTCACGCGAGCGCGACCCTCGGGCGTGTCGATGACCGCGCCCTTGGTGATGATGTTCCGGCGGACGTAGTTGGGGTTGGCCGGGTTTTCGACGACGTCCTCGATACTCGTCTGGATGGTCTCGCCGTCGGTGGCGAGGGTCGCGATATTCGTCTTGAGGGCGCGGGTCTTCGTGGTTCCGCCGCGGGAGTCGACCGTCCGCAGCGAGGGCTCGCCGAGCTGGGTCTCGGTCGGCTCGCGGCCGAGCTGGTGTTTTCTGCGGTCGCTCGAGCGGCGCCGTCGACCGCCGGTGCGCTTTCGCGGGGAACGTCCCTGGTCCTTCATACCCGGGAGGAAACGCAGAAGCTACTTGAATCGCTCGACTCGCCCTCGAACACCGCCAGCTTTACGCTGGGAGCGAGCGTGCCAGGGCATACGATGAGCCTCCGGGCTGCCGTCGCCGCCCCGTTCCGCCAGCACGGTCGCGACCGACTGACGGAGAGCAAGTTCGTCGTCGCGCTGTCCCTCGACCGGAACTGGTTCTCCGCGGACCAGGCCAAACGGCTCGTCGACGTCGCCACCGGCGAGGGGTTGCTGGACCGCGACGGCGACGAACTGATCGCACAGTTCGACGTCTCGAGCGTCGACGTGCCCGAGAATTTCGATCCGGACGAAGGCATGCTCCAGAAACGATCCGCCTTCGAGCAGGCGCTCGACGCGATCACGTCGGCCGGCGAGGACAAGCAGTCCGCGGTCGCGGCGATCAACGGACTCCAGCAGGAGTTGGGAGTGACGGTCGAGGCCGCGGCGGTGGTCTACGCCCGGAGACAGGGGATCGACGTGGACGACGCGGCGGCGAAGGCACTGGACGAGTTGGAGGCCGACTGACGCCCTGGCGTGGAGCCCCGTGGGCGGCGGCCCGTCGGGAGTTCAAGCCGCTAGGTACCCCGGAAACAACGCCAGACTTCGGAGCCGATCCGTGCCCTACAGCCACCGGTTCATCCAGTGCGGAATCGACGGGACGTAAACCGTGAGCCAGCCCGTTATCGACCCGACGATCACCGCTAGCACGAGGAGCGGGATCCAGAGAGGGGTAAACATCGGTATCCCGCGGTAGACCGCATATCCGTAGACTGGGACGGAGGCAGCGACGGTCCCGCCCGTGGCGATGGCGAAGGTTCGTCCGGGAGACGGTTGCGGTTTCCCCGCTTCACGGGCGAGAAACGCACCGCCGACGATGCTGACGAGCGTTGCTCCCGGAATGAGGTACAACAGGCCGAACATGTTCACTGGGCTAGTCCACGGCACCCACCGCGGCGGCATGAGGACGAACAGGCCGACGCACGCGAGAAGGACGAGTGTGGCTCCGAATACTGTTCGGCGGTTCCCAAACACGACGCGCCCCTTCTCGTGTAAAGAATGTAAAACTTTGGTCGGGCTGCAGTGACGGGGGCGGGGATCGTTCGGAACAGGACCGGAACACGGATCGACGGGTCGGCGTGGACAGTCGGTCCATCGACCGGAACCCCCTTCACCGCGAGCGACGCTACTCCGCACATGGTCGAAGACGAAATCCGCGACGGCCGGCGGATCGCCGAACTCCTCTCTTCCGAGGTCGAGGGCCGCGAGGACGCGGCGTTGGCGAGGATCGAACTCGAGGTGGTCGACGCGGACGCCGAGGGAACGCCGTACGGCGAGCACGCCTACGACGTGACGGTCGAGGACGAGACCGTCGCGAGCGTCCACGTCCACGAGGATCGGGTCCACCTGGATTTCCGTCACGGTATCGAGACCGCCGCCGAAGCTGGCGAGGAACGGGAGCTCCTGGTTCGCCCGACGGCGACCGACCCGCCGAGGACGCTGGTGTTCGTCGAACGCGGGGCCGACGTGAAGCGGGCCGTCGAGGTAATTCTCGCGTCGGCGACCGTCGAGGAGTAACCGCGCCAGCGGTCGGGAATCAGGAATCGAGCGCCCGGAGAACGGGAGGGAGGCCCGTCGCCAGCGAGTTCCGGTCGACGTAGCCATCCGCACGGACGGCCGGTTCCGGCCCGCCGGGATAGAGCACCTGCACCGCCGAGAGGCCCGCCGATTTCGCGCCCTCGACGTCCGACGCGACCTGGTCGCCGACGTGAACCGCCTCGTCCGGGGAAACCGCGAGGTCGTCGAGGACCGCCTGGAACGCGCGCTCGTCGGGCTTGCCCGCCTCGAGATGTCCGGAAATGGCGACCGCGTCGAAATGCGGTTCGAGGTTCAGTCGGTCGAGTTTGTCCTGCTGTGCCCCGACGGACCCGTTCGTGAGCAGTCCGAGGCGGTAGTCGTCGGCAAGCCCGTCGAGCAGTTGCCCGACACCATCCACGAGCGTGATGTGCTCGCCGATCGCCTCGCGATAGGCGTCCGCCAGCCCCTTAGGATCGACGTCGCCATCGACCCCGTGGGCCTCGAGGAGGTCCTCGAAGATCGGCACTCTGCTGTCGGCGGTCCGGTGGTCGGCGTGAGCCGAAACGTAATCGTCGCGGTCGAACGGCGGCGCTCCGACGGCCTCGCAGGCGTCGGCGAGGAGCGCGGAGCGGTCCCGGTCCACGATCGCGAGCGTTTCGTCGAGGTCGAGGACGACGGCCTGGAGCGTCACGGTCGCCGGTAACACCCGCCGGGGCTTCAGTCTGTCCGATCGACGCCGGAAGTCGTTCGCCGGCGGCGGAAGATCCCTCCCAGGTTCCAGAGCCACTCCCCCTGGCGCATCAGGATCGTTCCCAGCACGCTCATGACCAGGACGTACCCGACGGCGAAGGCGGGGATCACCGTGGCGAGGGCGCCCGTGCCCACGCTCGCGGCCAGCGCCGCCAGCACGAGCGAGAACTCGCCGCGGGGAACGAGGCCGGCCCCGACCCTGGCGGATCGACGCGAGGAGAGCCCGTAGACGCGCCCGCCGGCGTACCCGCTCGCGAACTTGCTCGCCGTGGTGACGACGACCGCCACGGGCAGCATTCCGGCCACGGACCCGATGGCCGCGAGGTCGGTCTCCAGCCCGATGGCGAAGAAGAAGACGGCCGCGAAGAGGTCCCGGGCCGGGACCAGGACGCGCTCGACCCGGTCCAGGTGGGAGGTTCCGCCGAGGGCGGTGCCGACGAAGAACGCGGCGACGGCCTCGCTGACGCCCGACACCAGCGCCGCGCTGGCGACGAGCGTCGTCGCCCCGAGCACCCGGAGGAGGAACAGTTCGTCCGAGCCGGTCTCGAAGAACCGCTCGACCGCCCGGCCCCCGTAGCGGGCGATCAGGAAGAGGGCGCCGAGGAATCCGACCGCCCAGGCGATGTCCAGCGCGGCCCCCTGAATCCCGCCGCCCCCGAGCGCGACCGCGGCCAGGAGGGCGAGGTACACGGCGATCAGCAGGTCCTCGAACACGAGCACGCCGAGGATCGCCTCGCTCTCCGGGTCGGCGATCCAGCCGAGGTCGATCAGGGACTTCGTGATGACGGCACTGGAGGAGATGTAGACGATCCCGGCGAGGAAGGCGGTTTCGAGGGGCGTGAACCCGAACGCGAGCCCGAGGACGACGCCGACGCCGAGGTTGACGACGGCGTCGACGGCACCCGCCGCGGCCACCCGGTCGCGGGCGGCCACAAGCTGGTCGATCCGGAACTCCAGACCGAGGAAGAACAGCAGGAGGACGATCCCGAGTTCGGCCAGCAGGTCGATGAACTCCCCGCCTTCGACCAGCGCGAGCGAGAGGCCCCGTAGCCGCGGCGCGTTGGGGCCGACGACGAGCCCGACGAGGATGTACGCGGGGATGACCGACTGGCCGAACCGCTCGGCCAGCGTCCCGGCGACCGCCAGCGCGGCGACGACGATCGCGGCCTGGAGCAACAGCGGGTCAGCCATCCGAGGGGTCCGTCCCGGCGTGCAACTCGCGGAACGCCTGCTGCTCCTGCCTGGTCCCGAGCGCGACCAGCACGTCGTCCGCCCGGATCTCCGCGTCCGACGTCGGGTTCTCGATGGTGTCCTCGCCGCGCTGGATCGCGAGGATCGACACCCCACAGCGCCGGCGGACCTCGGCCTCCCCGAGCGTCTGGCCCGCGAGCGGGGAGTCCGCGTCGACCTCGACCCACTCGATGATCGCGTCGCCCAGCGGTACCGCCTGGCTGTCGAGTTCGAGCGGCTGGAAGTACGCGCCCTCGAGGACGGCGCCGACCTGGCGGGCCTCCTCCCCCGTCAGCGTCGCGACGCGCTCGCTGTCGGCGCCCTCCTTCGGCCGGAAGAACAGCTCCCGGCGCCCGCTGTGGTGGATGACCACGACGATCCGGGCGCCATCGCCCACGTCCACCTCGAACTTCCGCCCGACGCCGGGCACGTCGGTCTCGTAGACCGTCATGACACCTACGCGGGGCGGCGTGGACTTAAATCGTGGCGCGCCCCAGCGGCCGCCGGGTCCGGAGATCGCAGTAGCTGTCGCTCGAAAATGTGGGAGGGACGGGGTAGGTCGACAGGCCGAACAACGCGTGGAACCACGCGGGCTGAAAGGGGCCCGCCGACCGTGCCGTCCACCACGTGGTTTCCGTCAGCGCCACAAAACACCTCCGGTCGGCGGTTCCGCGGGGAGCGGTACGCCGTACGGTTCCCGCGGCGACGAACGACCGGTCGGGCGAGTCGAGCGCTCCGCTCCCGGCGGGGCGCCCTACAGGTCCTCGGGCTGGGTCCCCACGCCCTCCGGCCAGCCGGTCGGCCGGGCGGCGCTGGGTTCGACCTCGCTCCGCTTCAGCACCATGAACGTCCGTTCGAGCGAGAGGACCAGGTCGTCGTCCTGGTTGAACGCCCGGACCTCGGCCGTGACGATGCCGACGTGGTCGCGGGACTCGCTCTCGCGTTTGTCGAGGATCTCGCTCTCGGCGAAGATCGTGTCGCCGTGGAACACCGGCGCGTGGTGGCGGACGTCGTCGTAGCCCAGGTTGGCCGTCGCGTTCATCGTCAGGTCGATGACGCTCATCCCCACCGCGAGCGCGATGACGAACAGGCCGTCGACGAGTCGCTCGCCGAACTCGGTCGCGGCGGCGTAGGGCTCGTTGAAGTGCATCGGGTTGACGTTCATCGTCAGGTTCGTCAGCCAGACGTTGTCGGTCTCGGTGACGGTGCGCCCGAACGGGTGCTTGGAGACGTCGCCGACGGCGAAGTCCTCGTAGAACCGCCCCTGCCACCCGCTCACGAGCCGCCGGTCGTCGGGCGTGTCGGACATGGGCAGTTGGAGGATCGACTGGCGGATAAAGGTACGCCGGAACGGGCGAGTCGTGTTCAGATATGCGATCGAGAACTGCACCTCCTTCGACGTCAGCCCGAACGTCCCATCCTTTTCTCCAGTCAACCGGCCGAACCGGGCGGGACTGACAGGGTCGTGAATCGGATGGGATCGGTGTGGCCGAAGACGAGAGGACAACTTTAACTGCCAGGAACGATAATTGTCAGATAATCGAAAGTTTTATCCCCCGTACTCCCTTTTCTGTCGAGCGATGTCCGAAGACGTCACGCTCGAAGTCGGCGACAGGGCGTATCCCGGTCGACTGAACACGCCAGAGGAGCCCTCGGATCGCGGGGTACTGGTGGTACCCGGGGCAGGTCACGGCCCGTTCGGCGACGTGTTCCTCCGGTTTTCCGTTGCGGCGGCCGAGGAGGGCCATCACGTCGCCCGGTTCGAGACGTGGATGTCGCCCGGGGAACTTGAGGCCAAGACCGACGAGGACCTCCGCGCGGAACTGGAAGCAGGCGTCGACTTTCTGCGCTCCCGAGGGAGTTCCACGATCGCCGTGGTCGCCAAGAGCTTCGGCGCCCGGGTGGCCCTGGAGCAGCTGCCGGAGGGCGTCGATCGACTGGTGCTGTGGGCACCCGCCGTTCTGGCAGAAGACGCCGAGAACGTCCCCGAAGAAGCGTGGGAGCACCTGCCGTCGGTGACCCCCGGCGAGTTCGGCGTCGACGTCCCCACCCGGATCCTCCAGGGCGACGACGACAACATCCCGGTCGACAGTGCCGAACGGATTGCCGAGGGGTTGCCCAATGGCGAACTCGTGATCCTCCCGGACGAGGATCACTCGTTCCTGCGGAACCACGAACGAGTCATCGAGGAGACGGTGGCGTTCCTGCCGGAGTGAGGCGTTCCTTCGAAACGATATCTCACGCTGCAGGCTGCCAACCAGCGTCAGCGAGACCAAGGGAAAACCCCTTGCCGGACGCCCCCGCAGGATCGTCAATGACGTTCTTCGACCGCCTGGCCGACCGGATCGACCGCGTGGACAGCGTCGTCTCGGTCGGGCTGGATCCGGATCCGGACCGCATCCCGGAGTTCCTCGCCGATCGCGACCTCCCGCGGTGGGCGTTCAACCGGCGGATCGTCGACGCGACCCACGAGCACGCCGCCTGCTTCAAGCCCAACGCCGCCTTCTACGAGGACCCCGACGGCTGGCGGGCGCTGGAGGAGACGGTCGCCTACGCCCACGGCAAGGACGTCCCCGTCCTGCTCGACGCCAAGCGGGCCGACATCGGCAACACGACCCGCCAGTACGCGACGCTGCTGGACCGGGTCGACGCGATCACGGTCAACCCCTACATGGGCCGCGATTCGCTCCAGCCGTTCCTCGAACGGGAGGAGGCTGGCGTCTTCGTCCTCTGTCGGACCTCGAACCCGGGCGGCGCCGACCTCCAGGACCTCGACCTCGAGTCGGGCGAACCGGTCTACCGACGCGTCGCCGCCCTGGCGGACCTGTGGAACGAGAACGGCAACGTCGGGCTGGTGGTCGGGGCGACCGCGCCCGAGGAACTCGAGGAACTCCGGACCGAGGTCCCCGACCTCCCCTTCCTCGTCCCCGGCGTCGGGGCACAGGGCGGCGACGTCGAGGCGGCCGTCGAGTACGGCCTGACCGATGCCGGGACCGACGCCGACGTCGGGGTCGGTCTGGTCAACTCCTCGCGCGGGATCATCTTCGCCGGCGAGGACGTCGCCGCTCGAAGCGACCGCGCCGAGGACGACTACTTCGGGGCCGCGGGCGAGGCGGCGAAGCGACTGAAGCGGCGTCTGAACGAGTATCGCTGACGAATCGGACCGGTCGCCCCGTCAGAACTTGAAGACGTCGTCCGGATCGCCCTCCCCCCGAACCTGTCGCAGGCAGTCCGTGCAGTAGCCGGTGCTCGCGTCGAAGTGGTCGTCACAGACGAAGTTCCCGCAACGGTCGCACCGGTGCGTGGCCTCCGCACCCTCGCAGATCTGACAGAGCCCGCTGATGCTCATGGTATTCGGTAGCAGGTCTGTCCCCAAAGACGTGACGCCGCCGCGACAGCCCGGGCGGTGACAACGGGGATCAGACGAGCACTCGTTCCAGGTCGACGACGGTCCCCGACCCGGCGTCCGGGTCGCCGACCATCGTCCCGAGACAGACCGCCGACCCGTCGGGCGTGAAGCAGGCCACGAGGTCGTCCTCGTCGGCAGCGCGGGCCGCCTCGTCGACCTCGATGACGCCGGGCGCGTACACCGGCGCGCCGTTGGCCACCTCGCGGGCCGCGCTCTCGGCGATCGCGACCGACGGGAGGTGCCGGAGGGCGCGCTCGGCCGGCCGAACGACCTCGCGAAGCGGAGCCGCGTCGCCGTCCTCGCGCCAGAACCCCAGCGCGTCCGCCAGGTCGTGCAGGGAGACGAGGTCGCGGTCGTCGAACGGATCGGTTCCAGTCCGGCGGAGGTCGCCCATGTGGGCGCCGGTCCCGAGTGCCAGTCCCAGGTCGTGACAGAGCTTCCGGACGTAGGTCCCGCTCTCGCACTCGATCCGGAGGAGTGCCTGCCGACCCGTCGTCTCCAGGACGTCGAGGTCGTACACCTCGCGCACCCGGAGGTCCCGCCTGACGGCGCTCTTCTTCGGCGGTTTCTGGTAGATCTCCCCCTCGAACTCGCTCGCGACGGCGGGGAGGTCGTCGGGGACGTCGGCGTGGACCTCCAGCACCGCCACGTACTCCTTGCGCCCTTCGAGGAAGACCTGCGCCAGCCGCGTCGCGTCCCCCAGGAGGACCGGCAGACAGCCGGTCACCTTCGGGTCGAGCGTGCCGGCGTGGGCGGCGTTGTCGATGCCCGGTTCGTCGACCGCCGCGAGCGCGTCGTCGACCATGTTCCGGACCCAGCCCGAGACCTGGTGGGCCGACGGCCCGGGCGGCTTGTCGAGGTTGACGACGCCGAACCGAAGCAGTTCGGCGGGCGTTCGGGCCTCCGGAGGGGGTCGAAGGGACATCCTGACTCCTAGAAGTCGTAGGTGACGCCCGTCACGGCCTGTTTCCCCTCGTCCGCCTCGGGATCGTACTCCTCGATGGCGGCCACCAGCATCTCCAGCACGGCGTCGGGGTCCCACCGGGCCGTGTTGATCGAGATGTCGTAGATCGAGAGGTCCGCGATGTCGATGCCGTAGTACTCCTCGTATCGCTTGGCTTCGCTGTGTTCACGGGCCCGGGTGTCGTGTTCGGCCTGGTCGTTCTCGCGGTCCTCGCGGTCGGCGATGCGCTCGGCGCGGACCTCCAGCGGCGCGTCGAGCCACAGCCGGAAGTCCGCGTGATCGCCGGCCAGCCACCCCGCCAGGCGCGATTCGAGCACCAGGTCGTCGCGCTCGATCGCGATCTCGCGGAGTCGGCGGTCGAGGTCGCGGTCGATCCCCTCGTCCTCCTCGGCGAGTTTGTTGAACTCGAGGGGCGTGTAGCCCCGCTCCTCGGCGAGCGACCGGAAGATATCGCCGCCGCTGACGTGGTCGAGGTCGAAGGCGTCCGCGAGGTCCGCTGCCGTCGTGCTCTTCCCGCTGCCCGGCGGGCCGGAGACGGTGATCAACATACCCTCACTCCGACGGTCGGGAAGAAATGGATTGTGGACTCCCTCGGGAGGCCTCCGGACCCAGTGCGCCTAATTCGGCGACATCCGGAAGCCGATCGCCTTGCGGACCAGGTTCGAGAAGGCGATCGAGTTGAGGATGTACCAGAAGACCCAGGCCGGGAACCACAGCGCCGCGGAACTGTTCCAGTCGACCCGCCCGTAGATCGGCATGATCATCTCAGGCACCGGATCGAACCGGCCGATCTGCCAGTAGATCCACAGGAAGATGGGGATCGTCACCAGCATGATCCACACCGTCGGCCGGAAGTTCTCCGCCATCATCCCCATCTGGTCGCTCATCATCTCCATCTGCTCCTCCTGGATCCGCTGGAGTTCCTCGTCGTCGCCGCGCTCCTTGGCTTTCTTGCGGCGTTCCTTGAGTTCCTGGGCCTTCTCCTGGCCCTGGGTCATCTTGTCGGTGTCCATCATCTGCGACTGGGCGATCGTCGAGAGGGCGCCAGTGACGATGGCCGCCAGCATGATCACGAGGTAGAAGGGCAGTGCGCTCTGGAGCGGTCCGAACACGAGATCGACCGTCCCGCCGACGGCGTTCTTGACCGGCTGAATGCTGTACCCCAGGATCATGCCGACCGCACCCAGCGCGGCGAGCTTGTCGATCGTGCGCCACCCGCCGGCCTCCTCGTCTTCGTCCTCGTCCGCGTCTTCGGTGGTCGTCGTCGAGACGGTCGACCCGTTGTGCTCCTCGACCACGGCTTCGACGTCCCCCTGGTCGGCCAGCCGGAACCCGGTCTCGCCGTCCACGAGGACGCCCTTCTCGATCAACCGGCCCCACTGGCCACTGGAGAGGTCGTCGCGGACGTCCCCCCACTCGACCTCGCCGCCCCCGTTGTCCGACTGGACGTCGAGGATCGACTCGAGGGCGGCGACCATCGAGGGATCCTCCTCGACGAGGTCGTCGACCTTCGAACGAATGCGTCCCATTTGCCGGTTCTAGGCCACGGTCCGTAATCAACTTGTTCGTCTGTCCCGACGGCCCGTCCGGCTACGTAGCGGACTCGATAGCCGCTCTGATGGCGTCCCAGACCTCGTCCGGCGTCCCGTTGCCGTCGATCCGTACGAACGCGTCGGTCCCCTCGTAGTGCTCGACTACCGGCGCGGTGTTCTCGTGGTAAACGTCCAGGCGGTTGCGGACGACCTCCTCGGTGTCGTCCTCGCGCTGGACCAGGTCGGCGCCGCACTCGTCGCAGACGCCCTCGGTCTCGGGGGGTTCGAACTCGACGTGGTAGGTCGATCCGCACTCGGGACACTCCCGGCGACCGGTCAGCCGGCGGATCAGTTCCTCGCGGTCCACGGTCAGGTACAGGACGACGTCGAGGTCGGTCATGTCCTCGAGGGCCTCGACCTGGGTCAGGTTCCGCGGGTAGCCGTCGAGGACGAACCCGTCGGCCGCGTCGAGTTCCTTCTCGACGATCTCGTTCATGACGGGGTCGGGGACGAGTTCGCCCGCGTCCATGTACTCGCGGGGCGTCCCGTGGTCGGTCTCCATGTCCTTGTTCGCCCGGAGGATGCCCCCGGTGGTGATGTGCTCGACGTCGAACTCCTCGGCGATGCGCTCGCTCTGGGTCCCCTTGCCGGCGCCCGGCGGACCCAGGATGAGCACGTTCGGCTCGCTCATGGACGGCGCTTGGCCGGGGGTGGTTAAAGACCTGATCAAAACCGTCCGGACCACTCCTTTTTATCTCCGACCCCGTACCTCCGTCCATGACCCGGTTCGACGCCGCGACGCCGACCGACCGCCGGAAGTTGTTCGCCGAGGCCGTCACGGCCCACCGCGAGCGCGGCAGCCCGTTCCTGACCGTCGAGGTCGACCCCGGCGGCGACGAGTGGCCGGACGGCGTCCCCTGGATCCAGTTCGCGGGCGACGTCGTCAACCTGGACTGTACCGAGGACGAACTCGACAGCCTCAAAACGGTCCTCGAGGAGTACCCGGCGTTCAAGATCGACGAGATCAATCGCCCCGAGGAGGCCCCGGGGACGAACGTCCGGATCAGCGCGAAGGCCGACAAGAGCCGCGTCGCCGGCTTCCTCGACGACGCGCTCCTCGCCGTCTACGAGTTGCCCGACGACTACCGGGCGTGGGTGGCCGAGGTGTGAACGGGCGGGAACGACGGCCGGCTCCTCTCAGGCCGCGACCGTGTAGCCCGCGTCCTCGATCGCACCGACGATCGCGTCGCGGTCCGCATCCCCCTCGACGGTGACGCGATCGCCCTCGTGATCAGCGTCGGCGGATTCGACGCCCGACACGTCGGCGAGGGCGTCCTCGACGGCCTGCTCGCAACCGTTGCAACTCATGTCGGTGACGGTGAGTTCGATCGTCATGACAGCCATACCTTGGGACGAGTGCTTTTTGCCCGTTTCTACTTAGACAGCCAAACGAAACGGGAGGAAATTCTTAAAACGTTAGATCAATCGCCCCCAGCGCGTCGGTTCCAGCTACCGACCCCGCCGACGTCGATCAGACCTCGACCGAGAACGACTCGTAGTCGCCGGCGCCGTCGGCCACCTCGGCCAGCAGTTCGGTCACGGCCTCGAGGTCCTCGGTGTCGACGACCTCGACCGGGGTGTGCATGTACCGGTTCGGGATCCCGACGTTGAGCGAGGGGACGCCGCTCCGGGCGGTGTAGAACGCGTCGGCGTCGGTGCCGGTCCGGCGGCCGGCAGCCTGGAGTTGCAACTCGACGTCGGCGACGTTCGCACTCTCGCGAGCCAACTCCACCAGGACCGGGTGGTTGGCGCTGCCCCGCCCGACCACCGGGCCACCGCCGAGTTCGACCTCGCCGCCCGCGTCGCCGGGGGCGCCGGGGTAGTCGACGGCGTGGGTCACGTCGACGGCCACGACCGCGTCCGGATCGAGTTCGAACCCGATCATGCGGGCCCCGCGGAGGCCGAGTTCCTCCTGAACGGTGCTGACGGCGTAGACCGTCGCGTCGACGTCGCGCTCGACGGCCCGGTGCAGGGTCTCGGCCGCGGTCCACGTCCCCACGCGGTTGTCCATCCCGCGGGCCGCCAGCCGCGTTCCCTGCAGGTCCTCGACGGTGGAGGAGAAGGTGATCGGATCGCCGACCGACACCAGGTCGCGCGCCTCGTCCTCGTCGGTCGCCCCGACGTCGACCCGTTGCTCGCTGATGTCCTCGTACTCGTCGTCCCCCTCGCGCAGGTGGATCGCCGTCTGGCCGATGACGCCCTTGACCGGGCCGTCGTCGCCGTGGATGGTGACGTGCTGGCCCTTCGAGACCGTCCGGTCGGAGCCGCCGATGGCGTCGATGTGAACGAACCCGTCGTCGTCGATCGTCCGGACGATGAACCCGATCTCGTCCGCGTGGCCGGCGATCGCGACCTCCGGGCCGTCGCCGCTCCCCTGGTGGACGGCGACCGCGTTCCCGTACTCGTCGGTGTGCACCTCGTCCGCGAACGTCGAGACGTGCTCCACCCAGACGCGCTGGCCCGCCGTTTCGTAGCCGGACGGGCTGGGCGTTTCGAGCAGTTCTTCGAGGAACTCGCGTTGTCGCGTGTCCATGCGAAGGGGTTCCGGAGGTCGCTTGAAGAAACCGTCGGATCCGCGCCGCGAATACCGGAAAAATACACCGCGAGGGTCGATCGACTCGGCAACCTCGGGTGTCGACTCCCACCGCCGACCCGGTCATCGAAACGGCCCCTGCGGTACATCTAAGCCGTTGCTCCCCACACTAACCTGTATGGGAGACAAACACTTCACCCTGCTCGAACTTCACTTCGACGGGGACGTCCAGTTCGGCCCGAAGACGATGGGGATTCCCGGGGAGGAAGACGGGGACGCCGAAGAAGCAGAGGCGGGCGAATCGATCGACGTCGACGGGCCGGAGGACATCGACGACGAGGGCGGGAGCGGCGCCGGCGGGCTCCTGATCGGACTGGCCGTCGTCGTGGTCCTCGCCGTGGTGCTGCGGAAGGTTCTCGGGGGCGACGCGGACGTGACCGAGGAAATCGACGTCGAGTGACCGGCGGCGACAGCCGGGCGAAGAACGATGGCCAGGGAGAGGGAGAAGGGTTTTCCTGGCCCGACACTAACCCGGAGCCGTGAGCCTGTATCGTAGCGTCAGAGCGGTGGCGAACGCGTCCGGCGACGGCGTCGTCGACTGGGAGGCCGTCACGGAGGCCGCGAAGGCCAGCACCGACCCCGGATCGCTGGACCTCGATCCGACGGAGCGGGAGGGGTACGCGACCGACGTGCGGGACGCCCGTGAGCGAGTCCGGGCCGTCTCCGGGACGTCGTTCGACCTCCCCCGGCGGGTGGAGATCCAGAACCGTCACCACTGGATCGACGCCAACGTCGAGACCTTCCGGCAGGTGATGGCACCCCTCGAGGACCGAACCGGGCTCTTCCCGGGGGCGGCCCGGGTCATCAACACCGGGACGATGAGCCTCGCGCTCGGGTTCCTCGGGCGGCACGTCATGGGCCAGTACGATCCGCTGTTGCTCGCGGACGGCGACGAGCACGGCCTGTACTTCGTCCGCCCGAACATCCGCCGCGCCGCCGGGGAACTCGACGTCGAGTACGAGCGGTTCCGCCGGTGGATCGCCTTCCACGAGGTCACCCACGCCGCGGAGTTCGGCGCGGCACCCTGGCTCTCCGAACACCTCGAGGCCCGGATGCAGCGCGGCATCGACGAACTCGCCGACGGGCGGTTCGACCGCGCGGCGTTCGACGAACTCGACACGGCCATGACCGTCGTCGAGGGGTACGCCGAGTTGCTCATGGACCACGCGTTCGACGACGAGTACGCCGACCTCCGGCGCAAACTCGAGGCGCGTCGGTCGGGCGGGGGCCCGGTCACCCGCGTCGTGCGCCGGATGCTCGGCCTCGGCCTGAAGCGCCGCCAGTACGAGCGCGGCAGGGCCTTCTTCGAGACCGTCGCCGAGGAGCGCGGCGTGGAGGCCGCCGGTGCCGTCTGGGAGACCCCTGTCAACCTCCCGACGGACGACGAACTCGACGACCCCCAGCGATGGCTACGGCGGGTCGATCCGGGACGATCGCGATAGCCGCTCGGGACGCCGGCGTCGGCCGCCCTCACCAGGGCACGTTCGACGACAGGTGCCAGACGAGCACGACCCCGACGACCAGGCCGCCGAGCGTCGACACACCGACCATGGCGACCGAGGCGTCGCCGGAGAGAGCGACGAGACCCCCGGAGAGACCGACCAGAAGGACGAACGCCGTCTTGAGCGTCCGGGCCCACTCCTCCCGCTCTCCCTCCGAGAGCGACGGGCCGACCATCAGTCCTCGACGGGAGCGCTGACGTGAAGCTGCACGAAGGCCCACTCCCCCTCGTCGCCGACCGGTTCCAGCACGCCGCTCCAGCGGGTGTCGTAGTCGACGCGCTCGCGGTCCTCGGTCCGGGTCCACGCCAGCCGGACGGCGTCGGTGAACCGGGCGACGCCGTCGCGCTCGACGACCGACAGTCCCCGGCTCTCGACGCTCCAGTCCTCGGTGACGCGGGTCTGCTCGCGCAGCGCCTCCGCGACGGCGTCGTACCCCTCGTACTCGGCGGTGAGTGCCGCCTTCCAGGTTTCGGGGCGCTCGGCGAAGTACGGGTACAGCGGTTCGCCCCGACGGAGCGCCTCGTAGTAATCGAGAACGGTTTCCTCGGCGGTCATAGGTTACCGGTCCGAAGGCGCCGGAACGGTATGTGTCTGGTGGAGGGTCGAAACCGGAGTGGAAAGGGGTCGCCGGAGGGGACTAGTGGAACCCGCGATCGATCCCGTCGTCCCGGATCAGATCCTCGAACTCGGCCTCGAGGGCCTCCTCGGCGTCCTCGAAGGTGGCCGACAGCTCGTCGACGTCGTCCGGTCGTTCCCGGTGGTCGCCGTCGATGGGCCCGAACGCCGGACTCTCCAGGGCGTCCATGACGTCGTCGAAGAGGTGCCCCGGCTCCGTCGGCGCCTCGGCGTGGGCCTCGATGACATTTTCGACGCGCTTGGCCCGCCGTTCGGCCGATTCCTGGTCCTCGGGGGGCTGCTGCACGGCGAAGCGCCCGGACCCGTCCTCGTCGGGGAAGAACGAGCCGACCTCCTCGTCGAACCCCCGATCGATCCGTGCGCCGACGCCCTTCACGTCGAAGGGGTTCTTGGCGTAGGTCTTGAGCTGGAAGAGGCCGACCGCCGGATGGCCGAGGAACAGGTCCTCGCCGACCCCCGAGGCGCGGTTGCCGACGACCGCGCGCCAGTCGTCGGGATCGGCCGTGCTCTCCGTCACGTCTTCGAGGATGTCCTGCCAGTCCCTGACGCGCATGCCTGGATCTTTTCGGGCGACGATAAAGACCGTGTCGGTGTCCTCGCTTTTCACGTTCCGCCGTCCCCACCGCCCTCCGACCGACAGCGTTTTTCGCCCGGACTCGCATCGTTCGGGAGTGAACGTTCGGGGCCACGTCACCGACGTCGGGGAGGTTCGGACCGTTTCGACGGGCGGCGGCGACCGGGACCTGGTGGAGATCCGGCTTCGCGAGGGGAGCGAAGCGGATCCGGCCACGGCGACGAACACGACCACGGTCACGCTCTGGGGTTCGTGGACCGAGACCGGCGAGTACCTCGAACCGGGGATGGAACTCCTGGTGACGGACGCCACGGAGGACGACTACGGCGACGACGAGCGCTACGCGACGACCGGCGAGTCCTTCGTCGTCGTCGAACCGGACTTCCTCGTCGACGTGACCGACGTCCGCGGCTGGGTGCAGTGCCCGCGGCTGTACTACCTGAACAAGCTGACCGGCGTCCCGCTGGCGTACCCCGTCGTGCTCGGGACCGTCGTCCACGAGGTGTTCGCGGACCTCCTGCGCGGGCGGGACCTCGCGGACGCCGTCGACGACCGGGTCGACGAGGCGGGCCTCGACCTCGGCCTGCTCGGACGGGACGCCGACGCGGTCCGCGAGGACGTCCGCCAGCACGCTTCGGCCATCCAGGGCTGGCTCCAGCAGGGGACGCTTTCGGGGGACGACCAGTGGCGATCCGAGCGGACGCTGATCAGCGAAACGTTCGGGATCAAGGGCCGGGCGGACGCCGTCCGGCGCGGCATGCCGGTCGAACTCAAGACCGGCAAGAACCAGCGCCGGGAGCCGCGCTTCCACGACAAGATCCAGGCGGCCGCCTACGCCCTGTTGCTCCGCGAGGGCGACGCCGCGGTCGAGGACCCGGCGATCCGTGCGGCGGACGGGGGCGCCGACACTGGCATCCTCCTCTACACGAAGAACGCGACGCTCGACCGGGCCGAGGAATCGGGCGACCTCTCGCCAGCCAAGGAGTTCTCCATCGGCCGGGGGCTGCTGGAGTTCGTCGTCCGGTCGCGCAACGAGATCGCCGCGATGGAACACGACGCGTCCGTCCCGACGGGCTACGAGGCCGACGCAGTCTGCGAGTACTGCTTCGAACAGGACGTCTGCCAGGTCGTGTCGGGACGGCTCGACCAGGAGTCGAAGGCCGGCCAGGTCGGGGCGGCGTTACCCGCGGACGAGCAGGCGTACTTCGGGGCCGTCTACCGGGCGATCGAGGCCGAACGCCGGGCGGCCCACCGCGAGTACGCCAAACTCTGGGAGCAGAGCGCGAGCGAGCGCGCCGACGCCGATCGCGCCCTGATCGACCTCGAACGGATCGAGACGCGCGAACTCGACGGCGGTCGCTGGGAGATCCGGGTTCGGCGGCCGGGCGGCGCCGTCTCGAAGATCCGGGAGGGCGACGTGGTGCTCGCGAGCGACGGCCACCCCGTCCGGGGCACCGCGGAACTCGCCCGCGTCGAACGGCTGGGGTCGGAGGAGATCGTCCTCACCGTCGACGAACCGGTCGACGTCACCCGGATCGACGTCTACCCGTCGGAGCTGTCGGTCGACCGCATGCTGACCGCGCTCCACGACGCCCTCCTCAAGGGCGACGAACGCCGGAAGGACCTGCTGTTCGGGCGGACGGAACCGGAGTTCGGGACCGTCGAGGGGACCTTCGTCGACAACAACGACGCCCAGGACGCGGCGGTCCGATCGGCCGTCGCCGCCGAGGACCTCGCGCTGATTCACGGGCCGCCGGGCACGGGCAAGACCTACACCATCGCCCGGGCGGTCCGGGCGCTCGTCGAGCGCGGCGATCGGGTCCTGGTGTCGGCGTTCACCAACCGGGCCGTGGACAACTGCATCGAGGCCCTGGAGGACCAGGAGTTCACGGACGTCGTCCGGTACGGCACCGAGAGCGGCGTCCGCGAGGACATGGGGAAATACCGGCTCGAAACCAGGGGCGATCCCGAGGCCCGCGCCGCGGAACTGCAGGACGCCAAGGTGGTGGCGGCCACGGCCGCCGCCTGCGGCTCGCGGGCCCTCCGCGAGATGGAGTTCGACGTCGCCGTGGTCGACGAGGCGGCCCAGCTCACCGAGCCGGGCACCCTCGCGGCCGTCACCCTCGCGGACCGGTTCGTCCTGGTGGGCGACCACCGGCAGTTGCCGCCGGTCGTCCGGTCCGGCGACGGGGCGTCGCTGCCGGGCGCGGGCAACGGCTCGACGGGCACCGACGAGGGCCTCGACCACGACCTCTCGCGCTCCCTGTTCGAGCGCCTGGTCGAGGCCTACCCCGGGGCGGGCACCCTCCTCGACCGGCAGTACCGGATGGCCCAGCGGATCCAGGCGTTCTCCTCGCGGGAGTTCTACGACGGACGGCTTCGCCCCGCCACGCCCGAGGTAGCGGGCCAGCGGCTCGGCGACCTGCCCGGCGTGGACGAGAGTCAGCTCCCGGAGAAGCTGCAGGACCAGGTCGCCTTCCTGGACGTGAAAGGTGACGACGGCCGCCACACCGACGCCGTCGAGGCCGAACGGGTGGCCGAGGCCGTCGACGCGCTCGCCGGCGCCGGCGTCGACCTCGACGACGTCGGCGTGATAGCGCCGTACCGCGCGCAAGTGGCCGAGATCGGGAACCGGGTCCCGGATCGGGTGGTCGTCGACACGGTGGACCGGTTCCAGGGGTCGGCGAAGGCGGTCATCGTCGTCTCCTTCGTCGCGACGGGCGACCTCGACGGCCCGATCTTCGAGGACTACCGCCGGATGAACGTCGCCCTCACCCGCGCCCGGCGGGCCCTGGTGCTGGTCGGCGACGCCGACGCCCTCCGGACCGACGCGGTCTACGGCCGGATGGTCGAGTGGGCCGAGGGGTAGGGATCGCCGCCGGCGACCCCGGACCCGCAGGGCTTTCCATCCCGGGGACCGACGGTTGCCGCATGGAACTGCCCCTCGGCGACGGCTCGATCGAGGTGACCCTGCCGGACTGCGAGGTGACCGTCGCGACGGCGCCGGGCGGAACGCCGGTCGACGTCCGGGAGGCCGCCGAGGCCGCGATGGAGGCCCCGAACGGCCGCCCGCTCGGCGAGCGCGTCGACCCGGACGACGAAATCGCGGTCGTCGTCACTGACATCACCCGCGACGCACCCGACGACGTGTTGCTGGACGTCCTGCTCGAGGAACTCCGCGCCGCGGGCGTCGATCGCCGGCAGGTGACGGTCGTCGTCGGTCTGGGCCTCCACCGCCCGATGACCGACGACGAACTGCGGGCGATGCTCGGCGAGCACGCCGACCTCGCGGTCAACCACGATCCCGACGCCGTCGTCGAGGTCGGGGCGGTCGAGGACGTTCCGATCGCCGTCCATCCGGCGGTCGCGGCCGCCGACAGGGTGCTCTCCACGGGCGTCGTCGAACCCCACCAGTACGCCGGGTTCAGCGGCGGCGCGAAGACGGTGGTCATCGGGGCGGGGAGCGAGGACTTCATCCGTTACACGCACGGCCCGGACATGCTGTCCCAGGAGGGCGTTCGACTGGGACGGGTCGACGGGAACCCCTTCCGCGAGGCGGTCGACCGGGCGGGCGACCTCGCCGGGCCGGACTTCTGTCTCAACCTCACGAAGGGGCCGGCGGGGATTCTCGACGTCGCGGCCGGCGACCCGCGAGCAGTGGTAAGCGACCTCGCCGGGACGGCCCGGACGGCGCTGTCAGTCCCGGTCGAGGGGGCGTACGACGCCGTCGTCGCCGGCGTCGGGGCGCCGAAAGACGCGAACCTCTACCAGGCCAGCCGGGCCGCCACGTACGTCGCCCTCGGCGACCGGAATCCGCTCCGCGACGGCGGTCGGATCGTGATCCCCGCCGAACTTCCCGAGGGGGCCGGTCGGGGGACGGGAGAGCGGCGATTCCACGAGCGTCTCGCCGGGGCGACGGACGCCGAATCGCTGTACGACGGGATGCGCGAGGGGTACGAACCCGGGGCCCAGCGCGCCTTCGTCGTCGCCCGCGTCCTCCGCGACTACGACGTCTTCGTGACCAACAGCGACGCCCCCGACGTCGTCGAGGCGTGCCTGATGACCGCGCGCGACGACGTCGCGGACGCCGTCGAACCGGGATCGGCCGTGCTCGTCGTGCCGGACGCGCTGAACACGTTGCTGGTCTCCGGGGACCGGTGATCGGTCGGCCAGGGCGACCGGGCGGTCAGAGCCGGGAACGCGCTTGGCGGAACCGCAGTCCCCGGGACCGTCACAACGGTTAATTATCGCCACGCCGTAATGAGTCTATGACGGTGGTCGACGAGTTAGTCCGGCTGGGGGACTGGTTGAGCAGGCGGCCCACCAGGCTGTACGTTTTCCTCATCGCCTATCTCGCCGCCCTCGGTAGCCTGCTCAGTTTCGCGTACCTCAACACCGGGAACGGGCCGCCGTCCACCATCGAGTTCGCGCTGATCTTCGTCGCGGTGATGGCGGGCTTCCTCCTCTCGCTCGACTCGACCGGCAACTGACCGATTTTTGACCGGCGACCGACCGGGCGGCCCCGGCCAGCCACCACCGAACCGGCGACCCGCCGGTCCGCGCGGAGGGCTCACTCGCCGGCCGTTCCGTCGGCCACGCCGCTCGTGAACCCGTCGTCGCCGATCGCCTCGACGACGCGCTCGTGGAACGCCCGGAGGGCGGCGCTCTCGTCCGCCGCCAGCACGACGTCGCTGGCCATCAGCGTCGCGAGCCCGAACGTCCGGGGCGTCGGCGAGTCGACCCGGGTGGAGACGACCGCGAGGTCGCCCGCCTGGATCCGTCCCAGGACGGCCCGGATCCCCGCGAGGTTCAGCTTGTCCTCGGTGATCTCGCGGTAGGTCTCCTCGATCGGCGCGAACTCGTCGAGGTCCTCGGCGAACCCCAGGAGCATCTCGCTGTCGACCTGCTGGCGGCTGGCCGACTTCTCGTGGCCCTTGTACCGTTTCAGGATCATCAGCGACCGCGTGGCGTTGATCCGGAAGTACCGTTTCAGGAGGTCCGTCCCGTCGAGCGCGTCCCGGAGGAGCGGGCGTGCGTCCCCGGGCTCGAGGTCTTCGAGGATGCGGACCAGATCGACCTTGCGGTTCAGTGGCATCGAGAGGACGAACCCGTTGTCGGCGACCGACACCTGCACGTTGGCGTTGGCCTCCTGGGCGCAGCGGTACGCCAGGAGCCGCGAGAGGCCGTCGTTGAACCGCCGCCCGTAGTTCGAGCGGACGTAGTAGTTGCGCTCGTAGTCCTCCCGGTTCCGTTCGACCTCGACCACCAGCCGGTCCGGCGTCGAGACGCTGTCGCGCCCCGCGTACCGGACCTGCTCGTCGAACATCCGGGTGATCGCCCGCACGGAGTCGTCGTCGAGCGGGAACCCCCGGAGCCAGGCCCTGACCGCCGCCGGGCCGCCGTCCGCGAGGCGGTCGAGGAGGTCGGCCTGGAACGCCAGGATCTCCCGGCCGAGGTCGTACGAGAGCGGGAGGCGCTCCGAGTACCAGGACGGGACCGTCGGCGGCGCGTCGGTGGGATCGACGTACACCTTCGATCCGCGCCGGTAGCGGAACTCGTAGCGCCCGCCCCCGAGGACGAACACGTCGCCCGGTTCCAGCGTGTCGAGGTACTCCTCGTCCAGGTCGCCGACCCACTCGTCGCCGCCGCGGGTGAACACGTCGCAGGTGAAGCTGTCCGGGATGGTGCCGACGTTCTGCATGTAGATCGGCCGGGCGAGGCGGCCCCGCTTGCCGATCAGGCGCTCCCCGACGGGGAACTCGTCGTAGTGGTACTCGCCGTCCGGTGGGTCGTTCTCGTCGCGCCAGACCTTGGCGTAGACGTCCCGGTCCTCCAGCCCCTCGTAGTCGGCCGTCAGGTAGCGCATGAGGGACTCGAACTCGGCGTCCGTGTAGTTCCGGTACGGGTAGGCCCGCCGGAGGACGGCCTCGACCTCGCGCTCCGGCCGCAGGTCGGCGATGGCCATCCCGTAGACCTGCTGGGCGGCGACGTCCTGGGCGTTCTCGGGGATGTCCACCGAGTCGACGAACCCCTCCTCGGCCTTCCTGACCATCACCGCGCACTCGACGAGTTCGTCCCGGTCGAGGGCGACGACGCGCCCGGTCACGGTCTGGCCGACGCGGTGGCCGGCCCGCCCCACGCGCTGGAGCAGGGCGGCGACGGACTTGGGCGATCCGACCTGCACGACGAGGTCGACGTGGGGCATGTCGATCCCGAGTTCGAGCGACGTCGAAGAGGTCACGACGTCCAGGTCGCCGGCCTTCAGGTCCGCCTCGATCCGCTCTCGGGCGGTCTTCGAGAGGCTGCCGTGGTGACACCCGGAGTTCGCCTCGTCGTAGTCGTAGTTCTCCCGGAGGTTGTGGAGGACGCGCTCGGCGCCGGACCGGGTGTTCGTGAACACGAGCGTGTTGGTGTGCGCCCGGATCAGCTCGTCGAGCCGGTCGTAGAACCGGCTCTGGACCACCTCCCGCGGCGTGTCGATGAGGTCGTCGGTGGGGCACGTCAACTGGAGGTCGAACTCGCGGGCGAACCGGGCGTCCACGACCTCGAAGTCGCGCGACTCGCCGCCCGGTTCCTCGCGTCCGACGAGGAACTCGCCGACGGCGTCGAGGGGTTCGATCGTCGCGGAACAGCCGATCCTCGTGGGAACGGTCCCGACCAGTTCCTCGAGACGCTCCAGGCTCACGGAAAGGTGAGTGCCCCGCTTGTTGCCCGCGAGCGAGTGGATCTCGTCGACGATCACGTACTCGATCGTCCGGAGCTTCTCGCGGAACTTCGGCGAGTTGAGCAGGATGGCGAGGGTCTCGGGCGTCGTGTTCAGAATGTGCGGCGTCTCCTCGAGCATCCGCTGGCGGTCGGCGCTGTCGGTGTCGCCGTGCCGGATGGCGTGGCGGATCTCGATCTCCCCGTCGGCGCGCTCGCGGACGCCGTCCAGCGGGACCTCCAGGTTCCGGTGGATGTCGTTGGCCAGCGACTTCAGCGGCGAGACGTACAGGCAGTAGACCGAGTTCTCCAGCCCGTCGCTCCGGTCGCGCCGGTAGAGTTCGTCGATGATGGCCGTGAAGGCCGCGAGCGTCTTGCCGCTGCCCGTGGGGGCGGCGATCAGGGCGTTTCGCCCCTCGTGGATCAGGGGGATGGCCCCCTCCTGGGGCGGCGTGAAGAACCCGTCGTTCTCCGGGACGAACTCCGCGAACTCGTCGAGCCACCAGCCCCTGACCGCGGGCGTCAGCAACTCGAGGACGTCGCCGTCGTCGATCGTCGCCTCGTCGGGGTCGTACGGCGGATTCCGCGCCGCCAGCAGCTCCCGGAACCGAGTCTCGCCCATTCGCGCCCACGTTCGGCCCCGACGATCAAGTGGGTTGGGAGTCCGGGGCGGAAGTGGAGACGCGCCGACCGATGCCGCCGACGAACGACCGCCCTCAGTCGTCCAGGTCCCGCAGGATCCGGTCCGCCGCGTCCGTGGTCACGTAGTACGTGTGCTTGCGGTGGGTCTCGTCCTTGGGTTTCAGCTTCCGCTCCTCGCCCTTGATCGTGCTCCCGTCGTAGGTCGTCACCAGACCGACCAGCCCCATGGCGGCGTACAGGTGCCGGACCTCTCCCAGCGGCATCTCCAGGTCCTCGGCCGTCATCCGCGGGTAGTCGGGACCCCCGTTCGACAGCCGCCTCGCGATCCGGCGGACCGGCTCGAACCGCCGGAGGAAGTCCGCCTTGCCCTCGCGCTCGTCGAGGTGGCGCAGCAGGTGGTCGCCGTCGCGCGAGAGGCGGTAGTAGGTGTGGTGCTGGTGGGTCTCCAGGGACCGCTTGAGCTTCACCTTCCGGCGCTTGAGCATCCCGGCTTCGATGCGTTCCAGCAGGCCGGCCCGTTCCAGGGCCTCGCAGACCTCGACGACACGCTCCCGGTCGGCGTCGAGGTTCCTCGCGATCGAGCGCGGGTAGTCCCCCTCGACGGTCTTCAGGTGGTAGAGGACGCGGATCCCGACGACGTCGTCCGGGACTTCCGCGACGGGCCCGGAGACGGCCCGCCGGGTTTCGAGTTCCTCCGCCATCTCCTTGGCACGCTCGTAGCGTCGGCCGGCGCTCTCCGCGGCGTCCCGATCCAGGTCGAGGGTGACGTCGATCGGATCGCCCTCGGGGGTTTCCAGGGTCATCTCGATCTCCCCGGCGTCCCAGTGGTCGCCTTCGCTACTTCGTGCCCGCTCGAGTCGGTCCTGCACCTCGTCGATCCGGGTGAGGATCGTGTCGGCCTCCGCGCGCAGGCGCTCGACCTCGGACCTGGAGACCATCGTGGATCGTGAATACGGCTGGACGGGGTTTACCGGTTTGGTCCCGGCAGGACGGCCGGGCGACGGGAGACGAAAGACGGGGACGTGGGCGGGCCGGGGCGACGGAGGGGGCCGCCGTCGTCGACGACGCGGTTGGCGACGAATCGGCGACCGACTGTCGACATCGTTTTCCACCTCGCGCTCGCGATCCGAGACATGCGAATCACGTTCCTGGGCACCGGCAGCGCGATGCCGACGCGGGACCGCCACCAGACGGGGATCCTCCTCGAGGATCGGGAGGCCGACGGCCCGCTCCTGGTCGACTGCGGGGCCGGCGTCCTGCACAACCTCGCACGAACGTCGGTCGGCTACGAGGGCGTCGACACCGTCCTGCTGACCCACCACCATCTCGACCACGTGGCGGACCTCCTTCCCTTACTCAAGGCCCGGTGGCTGGCCGGCGAGGAGCACCTGACGGTGGTCGGCCCCGAGGGCACCGAGGCCCTCCTCGAGGCCTGGTTCGACGCGTTCGACTACCTCCGGGGACGGATGGACCTCGAGGTCCGGGAGGTCGCGGCCGGCGAGTTCGAGGTCGCCGGGTTCGACGTTCGGGCGATGGCGACGCGCCACTCCGTGGACTGTCTCGCCTACCGCTTCGACGACCGGTTCGTCTTCAGCGGCGACTCCGAGGCGTTCGCGGCACTGGCGGACTTCGCCGACGAGGCGGCCGTCCTCGCGCACGACTGCTCGTTCCCCGACGGCGTCGACGTCGAAAACCACCCAACGCCGTCGACGCTGGGGGACGCACTGTCGGGCCACGACATCGGTCGCGTGTACCTGACCCACCGCTATCCCCACACCGACGGCGAGGAGGAGGGGATGCTCGAGTCGATCGGCGAGCGCTACGACGGCGACGTCCGGATGGCGTCCGACATGCTCTCGGTCACGGTCGAGTGACCGGTGCCGGGCGCCGAAGGAACGGTGAACCGGGGGATCGGGGGTCCGGGGACTACGGTGGCCCGTTCGGCGACACGTTTATTTGCGGTAATCTGTAAGTAGTAGAATAACAACAGATGTGTCGTTCGAATCGTAGCTACGTGCTTCGGAATCGGCGGACGGAAGGGGTCGTCGGATGAGTGCGATCGCGCGGGTTTCGGCGGCGATCACCGACCACAGCAAGGTCGTCATCCTGGTCATGCTCCTGTTGACCGCGGGGATCGGGTGGGGCGTCCAGGACGTCGAGCAGTCATCGAACCTCGCGCAGTTCGAGAGCGAGACGGAGGTGACGGAGAAAGCGGAGTACATCGCGGAGAACTTCACGACGGGCGACGCGGACACGACCACCGTCCAGATCATCGTCCGCTCCCGCGGCGACGGCAACGTCCTCTCGAAGCAGTCGCTGATCGCCTCCCTGGAGTTCCAGCGGGACCTGCGGTCCAGGGACCGGATCAACCGAACGCTGGTCGCCGAGACCCCGACCGTCGGGGTCGCGAACGTCGTGGCACGGACGGCGATGGTTCGCGACGAGATGCGGGCCTTGGAACGGCGCGCCGCCGAACTCCAGGCGCGCAACGAGTCGCTCCAGGCCGACGCCGCCGAACTCCAGGAGCGACGCCGGCAGCTGGAGGAACGCGCGGCCGAGTTCCAGGAACGCAACGAGTCCCTCCAGCGGGCCTTCCAGCAACTGCAGGCGAACAGGACCCAACTCGAGGCGGACCGGGCACAGCTCGAGGAGGACTTCGCGGCGCTCCGGGAGAACCGATCGGCGCTCGCGAACCGGACCGACCGCCTGAACGCCACCGCGAAAGCCCTGGCGAGCGAACTGGTCACCGTCAGGGAACTCCAGGCGGAGTACGACTCCCTCAACGTCTCCCTGGCACAGGGGGCGATTTCGGAAGCCGAGTACGACCGACGGGCGGCGGCCATCGAGGGCCGGATCGCGCGGGCGAAGGCGAACGCGTCGACCCTGTACGCGATCAACGCGACCGACGCGTCTGCGTTCAACGCCACGGCCGCGGACGTCAGGTCGCTCCAGCACCGGCTCCACGAACTCAACGTTTCGTTGGCGAAGGGGGCGATCACTGAGGCGGAATACAGGGACCGAGCCGAGGCCATCGGCGCCGACCTGGAGGCCGCGATCGAGGCCGGGAGCCGGGGGCTCCTCGAGGACGAGTACGCGGCCGTCCGAGCCCGCGCTGCCGAGCTGGAACGGTGGGCGGCGGAACTCCAGGAACGACGGGCACAACTCGAGGAACGCGGCCAACGACTCCAGGAGCGCGCCGAGGAACTGGACGGGCGGCGGGAGCAACTCGAGGCCGACGCCGCGGAACTCGAACGACAGCAACGGGAACTCGAGGAGCAGGCGGCGGAACTCGAGGAGCGGCAGGAGCAACTGATGGCGGACTTCGAGGCGTTCCAGGAGGACCGACGGGCACTCCTGCAGTCGCCGCCGTCGCCGACGCTCGCGGAACAGATCGAGACGATCCGCGGGATGAACGAGTCCGAGCTCGAGGAACACGTCGCGGCGTTGCTCGACCCCGATAGCTCGCTTCCCGGCGGCGAAGGGGCACTGAACCTGATGCCGACGACCTACGAACCCGGCTCGACGACCGCCGACGCCCGGATGCTGATCGTCACCCAGGACGTCGGCGAGTCGGCGGCGGTGTCCGGACCGGGCGCCTACGGCGACGTGGTCACCGACGCCCAGCTCGCGATGGAGCGTCGGGCGGGGGCCCGGAGCGGCCAGGGCGGCAACGAGTACGTCACGTTCGGGATGGGGATCATCACCGACGAGATCGACCGGTCGATGAGCGACAGCCTGACGATCGTGGCGCCGCTCGCGCTGCTGTTCGTGTTGCTCACGCTCCTGATCGCCTACCGCGACCTGCTGGACATCCTCCTGGGAATCCTGGGGATCGCGCTCGTCCTCGTGTGGGCGTTCGGCCTCATGGGCTGGTTCGACGTCACGTTCAACCAGATCATGATCGCGGTGCCGGTGTTGCTCATCGGGCTGTCGATCGACTACGCGATCCACATCTTCATGCGCCACCGCGAGGAGCGGACCTCGGACGTGAACGGCGAGGAAACCTCGCGTGGATCGATGAAAATCGCCCTGGCCGGCGTGGGCGTGGCGCTGGTGTACGTGACCGCGACGACGGTCATCGGGTTCCTCTCGAACCTGACGAGCCCCGTTCCGCCGATCCAGGACTTCGGCGTCGTGAGCGCGGCCGGCATCACCGCGGCGCTGTTGATCTTCGGCCTCCTGATCCCCGCCCTGAAGGTCGAACTCGATTCGCTGCTCGAGGGCTGGGGGCTCGATCGACGGAAACGCGCCTTCGGGACCGGCGGCGGTCGCTTCAGTCGGGCCATCTCGCTCGGATCGACCGCGGCGAAGAAGGCACCCCTCGTCGTCATCCTGCTGGCGCTGGTGCTGTCGGCGGGCGCCGGCTACTACGGCTCGCAGGTCGACACCACCTTCGAGCAGGAGGACTTCATCGCCGACCAACCGCCGGAGTGGATGGCGGACCTGCCGGAGCCGTTCAGGCCGGGCGAGTACTCCACCAAGGCGAACCTCGATTACGTCTACGGGAACTTCCAGACGCCCGATCAGCAGGGCGAGATCCTGATCGAGGCCGGAAACGGCGGCGAGGTGACGTCGCCGGCGGTCCTGGCGAAGATCGACGAGGCGTCGACGACGGCCACGGAAAAGAACGCCGTCTACATCGGCCCGGGCGGCGACCCGGACGTCCTCAGCCCCCTGACGGTGATGCGCGACGTCGCCGCCGCGAACGAGAGCTTCAACGAGACGTTCCGGGCCGCAGACACTGACGACGACGGCGTGCCCGACCGGAACGTGACGGCCGTCTACGACGCCCTCTTCGAGACCGCTCCCGACCAGGCCGTGACCGTCATTCAGCGGACCGACGACGGCGAGTACCTCGCCCTCCGGATGCAGGTCGCCGTGAAGGGGTCGTCGTCGGCCGGCGCCGTCACCGAGGGGATGCGCGACCTCGCTGCCATCGTCGACGGCACGGCGGGCGTCGCGGCGACGGCGACCGGCGACCCGATCGTGAACAAGGTCATCCAGGATCAGCTGTTCGACACCGTGATCGAGAGCCTGCTGGTCACGCTGGTGGCGGTGTTCCTCTTCCTGATGATCGCCTACCGGCTCAGGAACGGGAGCGCGACGCTCGGGTTCATCACCCTCCTGCCGGTGGGGCTGGCAGTCGGGTGGATCCTCGGGACGATGTACCTGCTGGGGATCCCGTTCAACGCCATCACGGGGACGATCACCAGCCTCACCATCGGGCTGGGCGTCGCGTACACGATCCACCTGAGCGAGCGGTACACCTTCGAACTCGACCGCCACGAGTCCGTCGCCGGCGCGATGGACACGAGCACCGTCGGCACGGGGGGCGCGCTGCTGGGCAGCGCCGCGACCACCGCGGGCGGCTTCGGGGTCCTGGCCTTCTCGATCCTCCCGGCGCTCCAGCAGTTCGGGATCATCACCGCCATCACCATCATTTACGCCTGCTTCGGCGCGGTGTTCATCCTCCCGAGCCTGCTGGTCGTCTGGACGCGGTACCTCGGCCCCGACGTGCCGCTCAGGACGGACGCGGAACCGACCGGAGTCGACGAACCCGAGTCGGGGGTCGAACGCGGGGACGAACCGGAAATCGAAGCGGCCGTGACGGAGGGCGAAGCCGGTCCGCAGGGCGTGGAAGCGGTCGCGCAGGAGAACGGCGAGGGGGAGCCCACACCCCCGTCGACCGACGCGGACGCGAGCCCGTCTGCACAGTCGGAAGCCGTGGATCGCCCGTCCGAGCGGGCCGGTGCCGAACCGGCAACCGTCGGGGACGCGTCCGCGGTTCGCGGCGGGGAGGCGGCGTCCTCGACGCCGGCCAGGGACGCCGAATCCGATAGCCTCCGCGGCGATCCGGACGCCGACGTCACCCTGGCATCGGGGGCGACCGTGCCGGGCCAGTCGGAACCGGCGGCGCAACCGTCGATCGAGGCGGAGCGGTCGATCGCCCCGGTCGAGGCCGACCCCGGCGAAACCGTCACCGTGGTGATCGTCGCTTCCGGCGAAGCCGACCGAGTCGTGCTCAAGGAAACCGTTCCCGGCGCGAGGGGCGGCGTCGAGTCGTTCGATCCCGACCCGAAGGTCCGCACGGTGGACGGGCGGACGATCTACGTCGCCTGGGAACCCGAGGCGGAGACGTCGGTTGGGGTGACGTACACGACGACCGTTCCCGAGGACGCGGCGCCGGGGGACACCCTCGAGTTCGAAGGCACCATCGAACACGAGGGCAGCGAAACGGTCGTCGGGGGCGAGGCGACGGTGACCGTCGTGGACGACCGACTGGCCGATTACGTCGAGGAGGGCGCGGTGACCGACGAGGGGCTCGAGGCCGCGGCCGCGGCCGTTGCCGAGGGCGAACTCCCGGGAGAGGCGTTCGAGGTGCTCTACCGCCGGTGGCTCGGCGCCACGGACGACGGGAGCGAGCCGCGGCGACCGGACGACGGGCGCGACGGTGACGGAGGGGCGTGAAACCATGGACGAGGACGACGCCGTCGAGGCCCTCGAACGACTCGGCCTGACGAGCTACGAGGCGAAGGTGTTCATCGCCCTGCAGAAACTCGGGTCCGGAACGGCCAGGGAGGTCCACCGCGTCGCGGACGTGCCCCGTTCCCAGGTCTACAGCGCGGCGGAGAGCCTCGAGGAGCGGGGCCTGCTGGACGTCCAACAGTCCCAGCCGATCCAGTACCGGCCGGTGAGCATCGAGGCGGCGAACGAAACGCTCAGGAACCGGTTCGAACGCGAGCGCGACCGGGCCGTCGAGTACCTCGAGGCGGTCCGGAGCGACCGGGAGGAGACGGAGGAACAGGAGGACATCTGGACGATCAGGGGCAACGATCACGTCACGGATCGGGCGGGCGCGCTCGTCAGCGAAGCCGAGGAGCGGGTCTTCTTCGGCACCGCCGACCCTGACTTCGTGACGGAACGTTTCGTCCGGGCGGTTCGCGACCGGGCGGACGCCGGCGTCGACGTCACCGTGACGAGCGAGAACCCGACCGTCCGCGATCGGTTCGCCGACCTGGGCGGCGTGGCGGTGGAACGCCCGCCGGCCGAGGTGGCGAACAACGAGCGAGCCGGCCGGGTCCTCTTCGTGGACGACGACACCCTCCTCCTGAGCGTTCTCGGCGGGGAGGAACTGCCGGTCGTCAGCGAGGAGACGGCCATCTGGAGCGCGCACACGAACTTCGCCGCCGTCCTGATCCAACTCATCGAGACGAGCCTGGCGACGATCGAAAGCGAGACGGAACGAGGGACTGACCGGAACGACGGGTCGTGACCAGGGGCAATACTGAAACCGTTCCCGCTCGGAGAGTCCGGCGATGACTGGGGACACCGACGTCGGGCGCGTGGAACTCCCGTCCGAGTGGACGGAAGCCGCGTTCGATCGGGGGCGGTACGGGCGAAACGACGTCGAGGGCTTCGAAGTGACCTTCGAGAGCGAGGAGCCGACGATCAGCGTGCTGCCGGTTCGGTACGAGCGGGACGGACTGGACGAGACGATCGAGGCGCTGACGACTGACGTGCGCCAGACGCGCCGTCGGATCGGGATCGCCGGCCCCGATCGCGTCCCGCCGCTGACGGCGTTCGGCGTTCACGTCACGTATCGGCCGGTGTCCACGGAGCGGGACCTGTTCTATGCGATCGCGGCCGATCCCGGCGACGCCCTGGCCGTCGCCAGCTGGATCGCGACCCGTGCGACGACCCACGACGAGTGTCACGACCTCGTTCGCACCCACGCCGGGACGTACTCGTCGCTCGAGGGCGACGACGTCCTCTCGGACGAGGAGGTCCTGGGCGCCAGCCTCGCCGACGCGCCGACCCACTGTCTGTTCCGGGGGAAACAGACCCGCAGCCACCGACTGGACCTTCCCCTCCGCTGTGCACCCCTGCTGGACGGCTATCCGACGAGCAGGCGGGGGATGCCCCGCGTTCCGGCAACCGTCGACACCGGCCTGGTCGCCATCTCCCACGACGCCTGGGAGGAACACGACCTCGACGAAGCGGTGTTCGACGCCCCGGCCGAGCGAATCGACGAAGGCGCGTACCGCCTCTTCGATCCCTCGGCGACCGCCATCCGGGCGGGCGACGCCTCCAGACTCGCGATTCAGGGCCTCGGCGAGGACGACCCGCTCCCGTGAGGAGGCGGATCGGGCGCCGGCCTCGGCGTCGGTGGCTGGGGGTTCCGAGTCGGAGAAGGCAGGGAGTCCTGAAAGGGAGAAGGGGTTCGTCCGACCGGCGCGACAGTTCGGAACGGGTGGGAGTGAACGACCCCCGTCGAACGGTAGACGCTCGGGTGACGACCCATCGACGATCGGAAAGCGAAAATCGGGGCAATACGTGTTGCCCCCCGTTCCCCCGATCCCCCCAGCGGGATGGCGCAGGCGTGGCAGGTGGTGTGGTGGACTCGCCTGCACGTCGTAGATGAACGCGTGCCTCCTTAACAACTGCCGTTGATTACCAAAGGATTTTATGCCGACGCGCTGGACGCCGGTTCCTCTTCGAGGAACGACGCAGGACGGCGGCTCGACGCCCACTCGCGGCGACGAACGCCGCGAACCGACTTCACTCCTCGTCCATCGGAATCGTGACGTCGTTCGCCGCGGCGACGTCCTCGGCGTGTTCGTACCCCGCGTCGACGTGGCGGATGACGCCCATGCCGGGGTCGGTCGTGTACACGCGCTCGGCCTTCTTCGCGGCCAGGTCGGACCCGTCGAGCACGACGTGGTTGTTCGAGTGCAGGGCGTTGCCGATGCCGACGCCGCCGCCGTCGTGAACCGAGACGATGTCCGCGCCGGCCGCCGTGTTGATCAGGGCGTTCAGGATCGGCCAGTCGGCCACCGCGTCGGTGCCGTCCTTCATCGCCTCGGTCTCGCGGTGCGGGCTGGCGACGGACCCGGCGTCGAGGTGGTCGCGAGTGACCACGATCGGCCCCTCGATCTCGCCCTCGGCGACGAGGTCGTTGATCTTGAGCGCGAACTGCGCGCGCTCGGTCAGGCCCTCCTCGTCCGTCTCGTAGCCCAGCCAGCAGACCCGCGAGGGCAGCCCCTGGAACTGGACCTTTTCCTGCGCGAGGTCGATCCAGCGGTGCAGGGCCTCCTTCTCGGGGAACAGCTCCTTGATCGCCTCGTCGGTGCGGTAGATGTCCTCCTCGTTCCCCGAGAGCGCGGCCCAGCGGAACGGCCCCTTGCCCTCGCAGAACTGCGGGCGGATGTACGCGGGCACGAACCCGGGGAAGTCGAACGCGTTCTCGACGTCGCGATGGTCCTGGACCTGCCCGCGGATGTTGTTACCGTACTCGAAGGTGATGGCGCCGCGTTCCTGCAGTTCGAGCATGGCCTCGACGTGGCGCTCCATCGTGTCCATGCTCTCCTCGACGTACGTGTCGGGGTCCTCCTCGCGGAGTTCGTCGGCCTCCTCGACGGTGTAGCCGGAGGGGTAGTACCCCTCGAGTTCGTCGTGGGCGGACGTCTGGTCGGTGAGGACGTCCGGGACGAAGTCCCGCTCGAGCATCGCCTCCAGCATGTCGGCGGCGTTCATGTGGACGCCGACGCTGTAGGGCTCGCCCTTCTCGGCGGCTTCCTTCGCGTTCTCGATGGCCTCGTCGAGGTCGTCGGTCTTCTCCTGGCAGTACCCGGTCTCGATGCGGCGGTCGATGCGCTCCTCGTCGACCTCGGCCGCGATGCAGACGCCCCGGTTCATCGTGACGGCAAGCGGCTGGGCGCCCCCCATGCCGCCCAGGCCGCCCGTGACGACGATTTTGCCCTCGAGGTCGCCTTCGTAGTGTTCCCGGGCCGCGGCGGCGAGGGTCTCGTAGGTCCCCTGGATGATGCCCTGCGTGCCGATGTACGCCCAGGAACCGGCGGTCATCTGGCCGTACATGATCTTGCCCTGGGCCTCCAGCTCGTGGAAGTGGTCCCAGTTGTCCCACTTGCCCACGAGGTTGGAGTTCGCGATCAGGACCCGGGGCGCCATCTCGTGGGTCTCGAACTTGCCCACCGGCTTGCCGGACTGGACGAGCAGCGTCTCCTCGTCGCCGAGGGTACGCAGTTCGTCCATGATGGCGTCGTAGGCGTCCCACGAGCGGGCGGCCCGGCCGGTCCCGCCGTACACGACGAGGTTCTCCGGATCCTCGCCGACCTCGGGGTCGAGGTTGTTGTTCAGCATGCGGAGGGCGGCCTCCTGCCGCCAGCCCTCGCACTCGATGTCGGTCCCCGTCGGTGCCCCCTGGTACTCGTACCACTGCTCTGACGGCTCCCCCACCGAGAATTCCTCCTCGGCCTCCTCGAGTTCACTCGACATAACACGACTAGCTACGGGTCAGCGAACAATATGAAACACCCCAACATATGGTGCCACGTTTAAGCAGCTGAAACGCGAACGTTCCCGCATGCACGAGGCCGTTTTCCGGATCGACCACGAGAGCGTCTACGCGGACGCCACGGCCCGGGTCGACGCGTCCATCGACATGTGGTGCGGGGTCCACTCCGACCTGCTCCACGTGACCGGCGAGGACCGGCGACTGGCCCGCAACATGATCGAGGAGGAGGTGGGCATCCGGGACTGGATCGACCACGGCGACGAGTCCCTCGCCGTCACGGGCGAGTGTCTCCTCCACTTCCAGCAGGGGTTGCTCGAGGAGTACCTCCGGCGACACGACTGTCTCACCTTCTACCCCACGAGTTACGTCGACGGGGCCATGTTGACCCGGGTCATCTCGCTGCAGCCGGAGAACCTGACCGAGATGTACCACGACATCAAGGACGAGTTCGCCATCGAGGTCGAAGCCAAACGCCAGATCAACACCGTCGAGGACGCGCCGCTGATGGTCTTCGACGCCGAACTGCCGACGTTCTCGGACCGACAGCGCGAGGCCCTGACGCTCGCCCACGAACGGGGATACTACGAGATCCCCAAGGAGTCCACCACCGAGGAACTGGCGGCCGAACTCGACATCAGCCGACGGACCCTCGAGGAGCACCTCCGGCGTGCCGAGCAGAAACTCGTCGAGTCGTTCCTCAAGTTCATGCGGTGGTAGCGACGGTGGTAATCGACAGTTATGTGTGATGGAGAAGTAAAACGTCGATTATTTGCCCCCACGAAGGCCCGTATATTTTGTGACTCACTTGATAAAAGCCAACCGATCTTATAAGCGTATTCCATATGGCGGGGCTAACTTTTCACACGTTCTTTTCCTAGCTATGTGTGGGATTCACACATGAACACGAGGCGTGCTTTCCTGAAAGCGACGGGAACGGCGAGCGTCGTGGCAGTTGCCGGCTGTGCGGACATCACCGGCGGTGGCGACGAGGGCCCGATCAAGATCGGGTTCAACGCACCGTTGACCGGATTCGCGAGCGCCGACGGGCAGAGCGCGGAACAGGGCGCCAAACTGGCACGGGACCTGATCAACGACGATGGGGGCGTCGACGGGCGCGAAATCAGACTCCTGGTCGAGGACGACGCCGCGGCGTCGGACCAGGCCGTCCCGGTCGCGAAGGACTTCATCAACAACGAGAACGTCCACTTCGGAGTCAGCGGGTCGTACTCGACGCCGACCCGGGCGATATCGACCCTCTACAACGAGAACGAAGTGCCGTTCATCTCCGCGTACGCCACGCACCCGGACATCACGAACGGCGATTACACGTTCCGTGTCGGGATCTGGGCGCCGCTCCACGGGAAAGTGGCCGCGAAGATCGCTGACGAGAGGATGGACGTCGAGACGGCAGCCGTCTTCAAGATGAACAACGACTTCGGGAAGACGATCAGCAACCAGTTCGTGGAGAGCGCGAAGGAGCGCGACATCGAGATCGTTTACACGACGACGTACGACGTCGGCGAGTCGAACTTCCGGTCGGCCCTGAACTCGGTGAAGGGGAAGGACCCCGACATGCTGCACGCGACCGGGTACTACCACGAGGCGGCCAACATCGCCAAGCAGAAGGCGGAAGTGGGCGTCAAGGGGACCCTCTTCGGCGAGGAGGGGTACGACTCGCCGAAGTTCTTCGAACTCGGCGGTCAGTCGTGTAACGGCACCGTGATCACGACCAACCTGAACCGCGGGAGCGACAACGAGGGGACCACGACGTTCATCGAGGAGTACCGGAACAAGTACGACATGCGGGCGGACATGGTGGCCGCGAACAGTTACGACGCGGTCAGACTGGCCGCGAAGGCGGTCGAGGAGGGCGGCAGCACCGATCCGGACACGGTCGCGGAAACGATCGAAGGGCTCACCGAGTGGACGGACGCCGCGACCGGCCCGATCCACGAGTTCATCGGCCCCGGCGAAGCCGTCCGTGACATCCCGGTCCAGCGGGTGAAGAATATGGACTGGACCGAATACGCGGTCGTCACCGACGAGGACATCATCCGCCCCGATGTCTAGCGTCGCTGCCCTCACTCCGCTCCAGATCGGGGTCAGCACCCTCACGACCGGCCTGACGCTCGGGGCGCTGTACGCCCTCATCGCCGTCGGCCTCACCATGGTCTACGGGATGATGCGGATCCTGCACATCGCCCACGCGGCGATCCTGGTCGTCGGTGCCTACGCCGGGTTCTACACCTGGTCGGCCCTGGGGAGTTTCTGGCTCGCCCTCCCCGTCGCGATGCTCGTGGGTGGCCTGGTGAACGTGACGGTGTACCTGGCGCTGTTCCGGTGGATCGCCGACGAGGAACCGCTGATCCCGCTGATCGCCAGCATCGGCCTGTTCGTGGCGATGTCGGACGGCTACCGGATCCTGTTCGGGGCGTACTCGAAGAACTTCGCGCCGTCGTTTGCCTTCGGGAGCCCCATCCCGGCGTTCACCACGCCGCAGTTCGTCGTCATCGTCCTGACGGTGGTGCTGTTCGCCGCCGTCTACGTGCTGGTGGCCTACACGCGCGTCGGGTTGGCCTGGCAGGTCACCGCCCAGGACCGCGAGATTGCGGGCGCCATCGGGATCAACGTGCGTCGGATCATGGCCCTCAACTTCTTCGTCGGGGGCGCGCTCGCTGGCGCGGCGGGCGCGCTGGTCGGGATGTACTACGGCGACGTCTCGCCGTACATGGGCGACACCTGGGCGTACAAGACGTTCATCATCATCGTGCTCGGCGGCATGGGCAGCATCCCCGGGACGGTGATAGCCGCGTTCATCCTGGGGCTCTTCGAGACGTCGATCATCGCCCAGTGGGGGTTCGCCCTCCCCCGGGACGCCATCGCGTTCCTCCTGATGATCGCCGTGCTGATGTTCAAACCCGAGGGGCTCCTCGGCGGCGAGGGGAGTTCGTTACGGCGATACCTCCAGGACCTGTTCGGCGAGAGTTCCGAACCGGAGACCGTCGAGGAGGTGACCTGACGTGGTCTCGTTCACCCCCGACTACATGATCACGCTGATCACGATCGGGACGATCTACGCCCTCGCGGCGACCAGCCTCAACTTCATCACCGGGTACGCGGGTCTGGTCTCGATCGGACACGCCGCGTTCCTGGCCGTCGGCGCGTACACGGAGGCGATCCTCCTGCTCAAGTACAACGTCCCGTTCGAGATCGCGTTCCCGGCCTCGATCCTCATGGGGGCGATCCTGGGCGCCCTGCTCGGCCTCCCCTCGCTCAGGGTGAGCGACGACTTCCTCGCGGTGGCGACCATCGGTATCAACTTCATCGTGGTCGGGGCGTTACAGTTCTCCGACTTCTTCGGCGGCACGCTCGGGTTGTCGGTCGAGACGCCCCGCGTCCTCGGCGTCGCCCTCGAGGACACCGTCTTCATGCTCTTCGCGCTGGCGATGCTCGCGATCGGCATGGGCGTCTCCTGGTGGCTCCAGCGGTCCTGGGCGGGACTCGCCCTGGCGGCCCTCCGCGAGGATCCGCAAGCGGCAGAGTCGGTGGGCATCAGCACCGCCCGGTTCAAGATCATCGCGTTCACCATCAGCGGCGCCTTCGCGGGGATGGCCGGGGCCCTGCTGGCCCACTACTTCGGGTTCATCACCCCCGGCACCTTCGGCTTCCTGCTGAGCGTCGACATCCTGGTGTTCGCGGTGTTCGGCGGCCTCGGCACCATCTGGGGCCCCGTCGTGGGCGCGTACTTCCTGTACATCCTCCCGCAGTTCCTGCGGACGTTCCAGGACTACCGCGTCATCCTGTACGGGCTGGTGTTGATGTTCATCATCGTCGTCGAACCCGACGGCCTGATGGGGCTGTATCGTCGGGCCTCCGACTGGTGGTCGGACAGGCACGCGGAACCGACCGCGGGTGAGACCGCATGAGTGGGGACGGGTCGATCCTCCGGACCGACGGCCTGCACAAGTTCTTCGGCGGCGTCCACGCCGTCGACGACGTGTCGATCGAAGTGACCGACGGCGAGATCCTCAGCATCATCGGTCCGAACGGCGCCGGGAAGACGACCCTGTTCAACCTCATCACCGGCGTCCACGAAGCCAGCCGGGGGTCGGCCGAGTTCCTCGTCGACGGCGACTGGAAACGGGTCACCGGGCGGCCGCCACACGCGATCGCCGAACTGGGGCTGGTGAGGACCTGGCAGAACGTGCGCCCGTTCGGCGCCCTCACGACCCGCGAGAACGTGCTCGCCGGGCTCGGCCACGAACGCTACCGGTCGTCGAGCATGTTCGGCCGGTACGACCGCGAGACACACGAGGCGACCGCCGACGACCTCCTCGAACGGGTGGGGATGGACGAGTACGCGGATACCCCCGCCTCGTCGCTCCCCCTCGCGTTGCAACGACGCCTCGAGATCGCCCGCGCGCTCGCCCTCGATCCGGAACTCCTCCTGCTGGACGAACCGGCCGCCGGCCTCAACGAGGAGGAGAGCGAGGAGTTGATGACGCTGTTGCGGGACCTCGTCGAGGAGGGGCTGACGATCGTCCTCATCGAGCACGCGATGGACGTCGTCATGAACGTGAGCGACCGGATCTACGTCCTCGACCAGGGGTCGATCATCGCCGAGGGGCCCCCGATCGAGATTCAGAACGACGAGCGCGTCGTGGAGGCGTACTTCGGCGAGTCGGAGACGGCCGAGATCGAAGGGGGTGTCGGCGATGCTTGAGATCGACGACGTCTCGGTGCACTACGGCAAGATCCGGGCCCTCGACGGCATCTCGATCCACGTCGAGGACGGCGAACACGTGGCCGTGCTCGGTCCGAACGGGGCCGGCAAAACCTCGCTCATGCGCGCCGTCATGGGGCTCGAACCGATCTCTGCCGGCACGATCACCTTCGAGGGCGAGGACGTCGGCGGCATGGAGCCCTGGGAGCGCGCCCGCAAGGGAATGGCCCTCATTCCCGAGGGCGGGCGGCTGTTCCCGAACGCCAGCGTCCGACAGAACCTCCGTGTGGGCGCGTACCTCGAGCGCGACGGCTCGGTTGTCGAGGAACGGCTATCGGACGTCTTCGAACTGTTCCCCCGCCTGCAGGAGCGCCAGGGGCAACTCGCCGGCACCCTGAGCGGCGGCGAACAGCAGATGCTCGCGATCGGCCGGGCGATGATGATCGATCCGGAGATCATCCTCGTCGACGAGATCACCATGGGCCTGATGCCCAAGCTCGTCGATCGGGCCTTCGACGTGCTCACCGACCTCAACGACCGCGACATCGCGATCCTCCAGGTCGAGCAGAACGTCCACAAGACCCTCGAGGTCGCCGACCGACTGTACGTCCTCGAGAACGGCCGCGTGAGTGCCGAGGGCACGCCCGAAGAGCTGTCGGAGGCCGCGGAGATCGAGGCGTCCTACCTCGGGGTCAGTCAGGAAGACTGACCGCGTCTAGTCCCGCGGTTCCGTGGGTCGGGCGTCGATCACCCCGGCGCACGAAACGCCTTCACCCGGAACGCCGTGATCACCCGTTCGAGCACGTCCTCGTCCCCGATCCAGGTGACGGTTACCTCCGTGAGCCGGAACGTCGGACCGACCGGCACCGTATCGACCGACATCGTCGCTCGCCAGCCGTCGCCCTCGAACGCGCGGTTCCCGACGCGTTCGGCGCCCGTATTCTCCAGGTAACGGACGGCCATGTCCTCGGTCAGGCCGCGGAACGACCGCGTGATCCGAACGCCCTCCGGGACGGTCGTCCGTTCCTCCGGCGGGACCACCGACAGGCCGGCCACGCGGCGTCTGTATTCCGTGAGGTCCTCGAGTTCCCCCATACCCGAAATACGTCAGTCCGAGTAAATAATTCGTCGGTCGGGAGGGGGACCCCCACTCGCCAGTGGCGAACTTCGCCGAAACCGGCAACCGGCCCCGGGTGGGACAACGCACTTGCCACCGGTCCACGAGGGTTAGGGCATCCATGACCGACCAGATCATCGTCGAGGAGAAGGTCCAGCAGGCCCGCGAGATCCTGGCCGACGCCGAGGCCGACCTCTGGCTGACGTTCGCCCGCGAGACGAGCGAGATCGACGAACCCTGTCTTCCGTACGTCCTCGGGTTCGACGTCGTCTGGCCGACGATGATCCTCGTGACGGCCGACCGGTCGGCCACGATCATCGGCCGCCACGACGCCCCGAACGCCGAGGACCTGGGGATCCACGAGGTCTATCCCTACGACGCCTCGCTCGAAGACGCCTTTCACGAGTTCCTGAACGACGTCGATCCCGACTCGATCGCCGTCAACTACTCCCGGGACAACAACGTCGCCGACGGCCTCACGCACGGCCTGTACCTGCGCCTGGGGTCGCTCCTCGAGGGGACGGACTACGAGGGAACCCTCGTCAGCGCCGACCCGATCGTCTCCGAGGTGCGCGGGATCAAGTCCGGGACCGAGCGCGAGCGGATCGTCGCCGCCGCCGAGGAGACCGAGGCCCTCTTCGCCGAGATGGCCGCCGAGTGGTCGCCCGACTGGACCGAGGCCGACGTTTCCGACTTCCTCCACGGCCGGATGGACGAGGAGGGATACGGCTCGGCCTGGTCGTGGGACTACTGCCCGACGGTCCACGCGGGCGGCGAGGCGCCCGTCGGCCACACCCTCCCCGGCGACCGGACGCTCCCGCCCGGCGAAATCCTCCACGTCGACTTCGGCGTGGTCAAGGACGGCTACGCCGCGGACGTCCAGCGGCTCTACTACTACCCCGAGGACGACGAGGCTCCGCCGGCGGACCTCAGGGCGGCGTTCGAGGACGTCCGCGCGGCCATCGGGGCCGGACTGGACGCCCTCGAACCCGGCGTCGAGGGACACGTCGTCGACGACGCGGCCCGCGACGAACTCACCGACCGCGGGTGGCCCGAGTACCAGCACGCCTTCGGCCACCAGGTCGGCCGCAACGCCCACGACGGCGGCGCCCTCCTTGGTCCGCTCTGGGACCGCTACGGCGACCAGCCACGACGGACGGTGCGGGCTGGGGAGATCTACACCGCCGAACTGGGCGTTGAGACCGACTACGGGTACATCGGACAGGAGGAGATGGTGCTGATCACCGAGGAGGACGACGGCTACGAGTTCGTGGTCGATCCCCAGCGCGAGTTGCGGCGGCTCGACGGCTGACGGCCGTCGAGCAACGGCCGTCGACGGAAGCGGACGGTTCACCGAAGCCAGACGGACGGGGACTGCCGCCTGGGGACCGATCCCCAAGATCCCCCAGAATAAGGATCGCTGGCGTGGTAGTCGGGGGCGACGGGGACGACGAGTCGCGCCACACACGTTTTTACCGGTCCCCACCGACTCACCGCTCACGATGGACCCATTCGTGGATACCTTCGCCCGGGTCGCCGGGGACGATCCGGTGTGGCAGGGGCTGGCCGGCGGCGTCGTCATCGCCCTGTTCAACCTGTTCGGGGCGTCGCTGGTGCTCGTCTGGCGCGACCCCTCCGAACGGGCGCTCGACTCCGCGCTCGGGTTCGCGGCGGGCGTCATGCTCGCCGCGAGTTTCACGAGCCTGATCCTCCCAGGGATCGAGTTCGCGTCCACCCAGGGGTACGCCGGCGTCGGCCTCGCCGGGACCGAAATCGCCGGCGTCTGGCCCGTCATGATCGGGCTCGTCCTCGGCGTCCTGTTCCTCGATCGGGCGGACGCGCTCGTCCCCCACGCGCACTACCTCCTCACCGGGAACCGGAGGCAGGACGCGGCCGACCCCAGCCAGACCTTGCCCGTGGCGGACGCCCGCGTCGCGTCGGTCGTCCTGTTCATCCTGGCGATCACGCTCCACAACATGCCCGAAGGGCTGGCCGTCGGCGTCGGGTTCGGCTCCGGCGACGTCGGGGCCGCCCTCGCGCTGATGCTCGCCATCGGCGTCCAGAACGTCCCCGAGGGACTGGCGGTGTCGGTGGCCGCCATCAACGCCGGGCTGGACCGCCGCCTCTACGCCGCAGTCGCGGGCGTCCGCGCCGGCGTGGTCGAGATCCCGCTGGCGGTGTTCGGGGCGTACGCGGTCCAGGTGGCCGAACCCCTCCTGCCCTACGCGATGGGCTTCGCCGCCGGCGCGATGCTGTTCGTGATCATGGACGAGATCGTTCCCGAGACCCACGTCCGGGGCAACGAGCGCGTCGCGACCCTCGGCACGATGGTCGGCGTGATCGTCATGCTCTACCTGGACGTCACGCTGGGCTGAGCTACGTGCGACGGGGGGGATCGTCCCCCGACTCGCTGGCATCCTCGCTCCGCCCCGGTTCTTCGGGGGCGTGGGCGGACGGCTTCGTCACCAGGAGGGACCGAATCCGGGTCTTGTCCATCCCCTCGACCTCGATTCGCACCCGGCCGTACTCGACGGCGTCGCCCTCGTCCGGGATCCGGCCGAGTCGATCGTAGACGAACCCCGCGACGGTCTCGAAGGATTCCCCCTCCGGAATCGTCACGTCGAACGCCTCGTTGAGTTCGTGGACGTTGACGTCGCCCCGGACACGGACGCTCCGGCCGTCCAGGTGCTCGATCGCGGGACGTTCGGCTTCCTCCAGGATGTCGCCGACGATCTCCTCGACGATGTCCTGGAGCGTGACGATGCCCTGCGTCGTCCCGAACTCGTCGACGACGACGGCCATGTCCAGGCGGTCCTCGCGCATCTCCATCAGGAGTTCGTCGACGTCCTTGGTCTCCGGCACCAGCAGCGCGGGATCGGCCACGTCGGTCAGTTCGGTCGACGAACCGTCACGTTGTGCCGCCACGAGGTCGGGCAGGTCGACGATACCGACCACGTCGTCGAGCGTCCCCTTGTACACCGGGAGCCGATCCCGACCCTCGTCGATGCAGACGTCGATCGCCTCCGCGACGGTCGCGGTCGCCTCGATCGCCGTCACGTCGAGCCGTGACTTCATGACCTCCTTCACGATCCGGTTCCGGAACTGGAACACGCCGAGCAGGAGTTCGCGCTCCTCGCTTTCGATGACGCCCTCGCGCTCGCCCGCCTCGATCAGTTGCTGGAGTTCGGTCCTGGTGACGTACGGCGTCTCGATCGCCCCCGTGCTCCCGGTGAGGCGGTTGATCAGTCGCGTGAGGAAATCGAACAGGACGACCAGCGGGTACATCAGGTACTCCGAGAGTTGCAGGGGTCGAGCCACCCGCCGGGCCCACGACTCGGTGTGCTCGACGGCGTATGACTTCGGCGCGCTCTCGCCGAACAACAACACCAGGCCGGTGATCCCGAACGTGGCGATCAGGACGGACTCCGCCGGCGGGAAGTGCAGCGCCAGGACCGACGTGGAGATGGACGCCATCGCGATGTTGACGACGTTGTTCCCCACCAGGATCGTTACCAGCAGACGATGGGGATCGGCCTTGAGTTTTCGGACGCGGCCGGCGTTCGGCAGGTTCGAGGCGACCATCGCGTCGACCTTGTGCTCGGGGAGCGAGAACAGGGCGATCTCCGAAGACGAGAAGAACCCCGAGAGCGCGACGAGTACCGCCACGGCCGCGGCGCCGCCGATCGTGATCGTTCGCTCGGTGAGTTGCACGCCGAACTGGAGCGCGAGGGGCGCGAGGGAGGTCATCTCCATGCCATACGGCCAACTCCGTGGTAAACAGTGGCATTTTTGTCAGGTCGGAGGAACAGAGGGCCGGGAACGACGGCCGAAACGAAAAACGAGCGTCAGCGCAAGCGCGTCCCGCAGTCGTCACAGAAGTTCGCGTCCGGATCGCTCCCGGCCCCACATTCCGGGCACTCGACGAACTCCAGCGACTCGCCGCAGTTCGAGCAGAACGAGCCCTCGCCGGCGGGTTTCCCGCACTTCGGACACAGGGTCTGCCCGCGGTCGACCTCGCCCGTGAACACCCGGGTTTCGTCCGCTTTCTCGTGGATGTCCTCGACCATCTTCTCGGCGCGGGCCGACGCGACCTCGACGCCCTCGCGGGGCGCACAGTCGACGCACAGGTCCACGGTCTCGTTCCAGCAGTTGTCACAGACCCACTTCGTGCACTTCGGACACCGGTTGAACCGGCCTTTCGTCTCGTTCTGGGCGCGCTCGAACGCCTTCTGGTGTTCCTTCTGCCACGCGGCGGACATCCCGCTGAACCGGTCGCCGAGCACGTCGGTTCCCCTGTCGAGGCTGTACCCGATGTTGTGACGACCCGTCATCCGACCGAGGACGCCCGCCGCGTCGCCGACCGTCCGGAGCAGGCCCCCACGGTTCGTCGTTTTCGATTTCCGAAACGACGTCTTGTACCCCTCGTGGCACTTGTCACAGTAGAACGTGAACTGGAACCCCGCCTCGGTGCTGTCGTCCTCGAAGTTGTCGGTGAATGGTATCAGAGTTTCGTCATTTTCCATGGGCGAACCCCCCGATACCCATAATCATCAACGATAGAACATAAATGATCCTACTGTTCTCGCCCGGCGAGAACCTACGCCGTCGCCGTCAGGGGCTTCCCGCACTCGATGCAGGTGTCGCCGACCGGCGGTTGTTCGGTCTCGCAGTGCGGGCAGACGACGACCAGTTCGGCGTCACACGCCTCGCAGTAGTCCCCGAAGAACGTCCGTTCTCCACACGCGGGACAGTCGATCTCCAGGTCGAGCCCACAGGTCGAACACCGCGCCCACCCCGGCCGGATCGGACTCCGACACTTCGGACAGCGGAGCGGTCCGGTCGGGTTTTCCTTCCCGCAGGAGGGGCAGACTGTCCCGTCCGGCGGGACCAGTTCGTCGCAATACCGGCAGAACTCGCTGTACCCGGGCATGGTCAGGGCCCCCGCCTCGATCCGGATGTCGACGCCGTCCGGATCGGATAGATCGATGAACAGTCCATGCGTACTGAAAGTCGGTCGGTTCGATAACTGACGCGGGCGATTCCCACCGTGTGAGAACCCACCACACGGCGGGACGGGCGCGTCCCGGATCCGTCCGCCCCGGGCCGTCGACGACGGGTATGACGGTCGGCGGCCCGACGTGAGGAGCCTCGCGTTCGTTTCGTCCGGCCCAGCCTTAGAGGAACCATAATCACCCGTCTCCGAGTCCATGCGAACGGACACGAACCGTGACCGAGGACGCCGGACTTGGGCGGCGCGGATCCCTGCTCGCCATCGGAGGCCTCGCCGGACTGGGCCGCTGTATCTACCGTCATCGCCCCCTCGAACGGACGATCGACGTCCGGGTGTGGCTGACGGACGGGGCGACGGAGTACGGCCAACTGTGGCCCCGCGTCGAAGGCTATCTCGGTCGCGCCCTTCGGGACGCCCGCGAGTCCGTCTCCGCCGACTTCGGCGGACGCGTCGCCGTCGACAGGGAACACGGCCACGGGGTCATGACGAGCGGCGAGTGGCCCGGGCACGTCGTCGCGGGGACGGTCGGGCTCGGAGAGATGAACACCGTCGACGTCGTCAGCCTGCTCGTGACCGACGGGGCCTTCTCGGCGACCCCGAGCGCCGCGGGGGCACTCTCGTTCGCGGCTGTCGGCGGCGCTCGCTTGATCGCGAAGATGCCGCCCGTCGGGGAAACGGCGACCGTCGTGGACGTGACCCGCCCCGCACTGGCGACGAAAGTGTTGATCCACGAGGCCGGCCACGCACTGGGGCTGCACCACAGGGACGGGGCGGTCACCTTCGACGACCGACAGGTGGTCTCGCCCATGATCAGCGCCTACGCCTGGGCCGACCCCGAGATCCGCGAGCGATACCTCGGCTCCGAATGGGGTCCGGGTGGAAACATCGCCCCCGTGGACGCCGAGTCGGCACGAATCTCGCTGGAGTTCTCGTCGGAGTCCGTGGGGAAAATCCGGTCGTACCGGGGAGGTCTGTTGCCGTGAAATGGGGGAGGGTAACCAGGATCTCGGGATGCGTTCCATCGAAGGAGTGTTTTCCCGCCACATGAGAACGAAACAACACTCGATGAGAAACGTGGCGCTCGCCAAGCTAATCCGATATTTTCCGAGTAGACCTGTTCCATTCCCTGAAATCGAGAATTTATAACTATTTTTATACTCTATCGTCGAGTAGACTGGGCGAGGAACGACCGATGTCCTTCGATACAACGCAGTCCCAGTCCCGTGTCTCCGTGTCGCTGGCCGTCTTTGTCGGTCTCGTTATCGCCCTGTTCGGCAGTCCGCTACTCGGCCAACTGGACGTTACGGACCGTCTCAGTACTACGACGACCGGATCGGTGCTGATCAATTCGGTGAGCATGTGGGCCCTCGTAGCAGCGGTCTTCGCCGTCGTCCTCTTCTGGGAGCGGAGACCGCTTGCGTCGATCGGACTCGAAATGCCGACTCGGCGTCAGGCCGCGGTGGGTATTGGTGCTGGACTTGGAGCGCTCGTGCTGGGAATACTCGCTACGGGGATCGCTGTTGCCGCATTTAGCCTCGAGCAACCGGAGACGCTCTCGACGATAGCCGAACTCTCCCTGCCGGTGAAACTCGCTATCGTCGCGACCGGCGTCATTACTGAAGAGTTCCTCTGGCGGGGATACCCTATCGAGCGACTGACCGAACTCACGGGGAGCCTCTGGATCGGCGGTGCAACGAGTTTCGTCGTGTTTTTAGCTGTACACTTTCCGGCGTGGGGGATCGTGGGCGCGATCCCGCAAGCAGTCTTTGCGCTCGCTCTCGTCGGTGTGTACCTCCGGACTCGGAACGTGGTCGCCTGTATCCTCACCCATGCCGTGATCAATGTCGTCATGGTGCTGGTGCTCCCAACCTTCCTCTAGAGTGTTCTTTCGGTACCGGTCCCTGTCCGAAGCGTCGTTCGTCGGTTCCCTGACCCGTCAATCAGTGACCGTTTCGATCGGCGTTTCTCCCACTCTCCGTCGACGTAGTGTCCTGAAGAATGCCCGGGGAGGGCTCCGAACCCTCGATCTCCGCATGACCCAGGTTCGAGGCTCGGCGGGCCTCGTGGGCATGCGAACGCTTCCAAGGCGAGTGTGCCGCTCCGAACTCGAAACCCTATGAGTGCGGCGCTATGTCCAGCTAAGCCACCCGGGCTCGATCGGGGATAGCAGGGTGGTCGTCTTTAAGCTTCCCATCTCCGGCCGGGAGCACGAGCCCCCACGGATTTATGCCGGGCTGGAGTGAAACCCATTCCATGAGCGTTCCCGGTTTAGTGGACGACCAACTCGGCGGGGAGTCGGTGACGGCCCGGATCTCCCTCGGGGGCGAGGACGCGCTCTTCGTCACGCCGACGCGAACCCTCGTCTACCGGGGCGAGGGGCTGCTGCGGGACGAGTCGATCGAGGAGTACTCCCACGACGCCGAGCGCGTGGCGGTCTCGGAAGGACGGCGGAAGACCCGGTTCACCCTCGAGTACGCGATCGACGGCGAGCGGGAATTCACGGTCCCGACCTCGGCCGCTGAAAAGGCCATGACACCCCTGCTGGAGGGTATCCTGACGGTCCGTGGCGTCATCGACGAGGACGAGGACGTCGTCGCCGCCTACCGCTTCAGCGAACTCACCCTCGTGATCACCGAGCGGCGGCTCGTCAAACACGTCGGAACGGTCCTGCTGGATCCGGATTACGAGGAGTTCCGCTACGAGGACGTCACGGACCTCGACTTCGAACAGGGGAGCGTGGCGATGCAGATCGTGCTGACGGTCGACGGGCGGGCCGAACGCATCAAGGCCCCGAACGATCGGGCGAACGAGGTGCGACTCCGCCTGGAGACCGCGCTCCAGGACTTCTACGACGTCACCTCCAACGAGGAACTGCAGGCCGTCCTGAAACCGGAGGCTGAAGCGGACGCCGACGCAGACGCGGATGCCGAAGCTGACGACGGGGGAGAGATGGCGTTCGAGGCGGGCATCGACCCGCTCGGGTCGGGCGACGAGGACGCCCCGTCCGAGGAGCCCGATCGGGGAGCGGCCGACGCCCCGAACGCTCCCGAAACCCGGGCGTCGTCGTCCCGGTCGGCGGCCAGCGGCGACCTGGAAGAGGCGGGCTTCGAGACGGCCGACGCCGCCACGACGTCCTCGGAGGACGTCGAGGCGGAACTCGAGGCCCTCCGGGAGGCCGTCGAACGGCAGAACGACCTCCTGGCCAAGCAACAGCAAACGATCGAGCGACTCATCGAGGAACTCTCGCGCGGTCGCTGAGTCCCCTCGTCACTCCCGACCGGTCACCTTCCGGATGCACGTGGACCCGAACGGGCCGACCTCCCCCGCGTCCAGGTCGATGAAGTACCCCGTCGACAGTTCCGTCCCGCACCGGCGACAGGAGAACTCGCCCTCCTTGCTGATCACCTCGGACTCGAAACTGACGTAGCTGCCACCCAGCGGCCGGACCACGTCGCCGTCGCGCTCGATCACCCCGCGCTGCTCGGCCGCCTCGAGGACGGCGCGGGTCACCCGCGGATCGGTCGAGATCGTCTCGATCCTGTCGACGGCGTCGGCGAGCGAGAGTTCCTCGTGTTCGAGCCGTTCGAGGAGCGCGACGCCGAGTTCGACCGGGTCATCGGCCATCAAACGGGGATGGGACCGCTCGGGGTATAGAGCTGATGCCCGACGACGCGCGGAAAAGCGGGGCTCTCTGTCGCCCGTCGTCCCACTGGAGGATGGGGGAGACCGACTTCGGTCGGCCGTCCGAACGCCCGTCGGTCGCCGCCCGTTGCCGCCGGTCGGAAGCACAAGGGATACGTGCCCGGCCCCGAATCGTCCCGGCGATGGTCATCGGGCTCTCGCGCCGACGGGTCGTCGGCGGACTCGTCGCGCTCGCCGTCGTCTGTGGCGCCCTGCTCGTCTCCCCGGCGGCAGCCATGGACCGGGTGGAAAGGGTCGCCGACGACCCCGTGCTCTTCGGCGCCGTGCTCGCCGGCCTCTACCTCGTCAGACCCCTCTTCGCCTGGCCGACGACGCCCCTCGCCGTGGCCGTGGGCTACGGGTACGGGTTCCTCGGGATCCCCTTCGCCCTCGTCGGGATCGCCGTGACCACGATACCGCCCTTCCTCGCGGTCCGGTGGTTCGACCGGGGCGCCGACACCGGTCGGGCCAGCGAGGCGAGCGAGCGGTTGTTCGCGGCGACGGGAGATTTCCGCGGCGTCCTGGCCGCCCGACTCGCTCCCATCCCCGCGGACGTCGCTACCTGTGCAGCCGGCCTCGGCGACGTTCGGCTCCGAACGGTGATCGCCGGGACCGTGATCGGCGAGGTCCCGTGGACCGTGTTGGCGATCGCCGTTGGCGCCTCGGCCGATCGACTGGCCGCCGGCCGGGTGGAAACGATCGGGCTGCCAGCGATCCTGGCGATGGTCGGGCTTGCAGCCATCCTTTTGGCCGGACCGGCGCGACGACTGGCGCGGGAGGGTCGTTGATTTTCCGCGAGGGCCGATCTTCGTTCGGTCCGTTGATCGCAGGGTCGACGGCCGCCGGACCGCGGCCGTTTCCCGGGGGTGCGCTCCCTCGCGATCGGTCGCAACCGTCCACCAGCCCCGGATCAGCGGTAAAACGTGTCGCTACAGTCGTACACCACGCCGTGACGTGGACAGACGTACTTGCAGTGGCGACGAAGCATGGGCTCCTCGCACAGCGGGCAGGGTCGTCCGCGGTTCGATTGCGGTTCGTCGTTCACTGGGACGCCTCCGACACCGCGGGGAGCGGTGTTCGATGGATGGCCGACGTTTGTCCGACGGGTATTCGATAGGGACCCCGGCAGTCAACACTCCGACCAGCCGCAGGCCTCGCAGGTCTTGCAGCCTTCCGAGTAGTAGAGTGCCATGGACCCGCACTCCGGGCACTCCGGGCTTTCACCGGCGTCGATCAGCGCCTGCTGGTCGGCCTCGGTCCCGCCCGGGGCCGCGCCGTTCCCGCCGTCGGTCTCCCGATCGGCACCCACATCGCTCCCGCCGGCCGTCTCCTCGAGGGTTTGCTGCTGGGGATACGCCTTCTCGACGTCCCCTTCGAGGTACCGGCGCATCGCGGTGCCGATGGCGTCGGGGATCGACTGGATCTGCTCGCCCTTGTCCCAGGCGACCTTCGGCGACCGGATCCCCTCGAGTTCGGCGGCGATCTCCTCGGGGTCCACGCCCGACCGCAAGGCGGTCGAGATGGTCTTCGCGAGCGCCTCGGTGAACGAGGCGGTGAACCCGCCCGAGTTGCCGATGTTGGCGAACAGTTCGAACGGCCGCCCGTCCTCGTCCTCGTTGATGTTGACGTAGAGCTTGCCGTAGCCGGTGTCGATGCGCTGCGTGACGCCGTGGAGGACGTCCGGCCGGGGCCGTTTCTCGGCGTACGTCTCGCCCTCGGTCTCGACGGCCTCCAGGAGCGCCTCGACCTGTTCGTCGATCGCCGCCTGCACGTCCTCGTTCTCGAGGAACGCCTCGACCCCGCCGAAGACCTCACGGATCTGTTCGACGATGACCTCGGCCGCCTCGTCCTCGTCGGCGAACTCGGCGTTCTGGGCGCGGGTCGTGAGCACCTGCTTGCTGCGGGTGCCGTCGCGGTAGTAGGTCACGCCCTTGCCCCCGTGGTCGTAGACCCACTCGAAGACCTCGCGGGCGTCACCCTTGGTCGCCTCGTTGGGCGCGTTGACGGTCTTCGAGATCGCCGAGTCGACGCCCTCCTGGGTCGCACACTGGACCGCCGCGTGTTGCTTGGCCGAGAGGTCGCCCGTCGTCACGAACAGCTCCGAGATGGCGTCCGGGACGGTCGAGAGGGACTCGACGCCCTCGAACTCGTTCGCCGCCATCTGCTCCTGGGCCTCGCGTTTCACTGCCTCGACGTCGACGTCGTTGGCCTCCAGGGTCCGGAGGAAGTAGTCGTCGAACTCGACGAGCATCTCGTCGCCCTGCACGTCGTCGGAGACGTTCTTGTAGTAGGCGACGTTGTAGATGGGCTCGATCCCACCTGTAGTATTTCCAACCATACTGGTCGTCCCGGTCGGGGCCACCGTCGTCGTGTTGTGGTTGCGGATCGGGAAGCCGTCGGCCCACTCGTCGGCGTCGAGGCCGGTGTGGTGTTCGAACCACTCGCGGTACTCGGTCGGGGTCGCGTACTTCGAGTCCTCCCAGTCGGCGAACGAGCCCCGTTCCTCGGCGAGTTCGTGGGAGGCCCACTTCGACCGATGGTTGATGTGCTGCATGACCTGTCGGGCGATCTCGTTGGCCTCGTCGCTGCCGTACCGGACGCCCAGCTGGACGTACAGTTGCGCCAGGCCCATGACGCCCATCCCGATCTTGCGCATCCGCCGGACCGTCTCCTCGATCTCGGAAACCGGGAAGTCGCTCATCGTCACGACGTCCTCGAGGAACCGCGTGCCGAGGTCGATGCGCTCGCTCAGTTCCTCCCAGTCGATCGCCTCGTCGAGGTAGGCCTCGACGGCCCCGTCGAGGGACTCGTACTCGTCGGCGTGGCGCTCGCGCCAGACTCGCCAATCTGGGGCATCTGAAGCTGCGACGGTACTCAGGTTAATATGTCCCAAATTGCAGGCCTCGTATTCTTCCAACGGCTGTTCGCCGCAGTTGTGAACCGTGATGCCGTTGGCGATGAACGAGTGGGTGTCGGGCTCCGTCAGATCGTAGACGGGTTCGTGGCCGTCGGCCTCGACCGACTCGACGGTCGCCTCGAACGCGGGTTTGTACGGCCCACGAGTGTACTCGTCGAGGCGCTCGGCGAGGGCCTCGTTCTTGTAGTCGAGAAGGAAACCGATCTCCTCCTCGAACGCGACGGTGTGAGAACTGGAGATGACGAGGTCGTGGTAGGCCTGCGTCTCGTATTCCTTCGTCCCACCGTTCCCGTCCGGGAGTTCACGCGTTCCCGCGTCGCGACGGTTCTCGTAGATCGTACTGCCGATCCCGAAGTTGAGGAGGAGTCGCTGGACCGATTGCAGGAGGTCGCGACTGGTGCTCGACAGCCGAACGGAGATACCCTTCTCGACGTTCCCCTGGACGTTCCCGTCGGCGCTAAACAACGCCCGGAGGAAACCACGGGCCATCTCCTCGCTGCCCCGCATGACCGCGTCGGGGACCTGCAGTTTCTCCTCGACGAGGCCGGCTTCCTGTGCGTACTCGTACAGACGGGTCGATCGAATCCGCTGTTCGACGGCCTGCGCTCCACGATAATCGTCGCTTCGGGACACGTCGTTGGCACCGATCTCGTAGTCCGCGTTGCCATCCGGTGCGCGAACGATCTCGTTCACGTCGGCAGCGAGTCGGTCGGAAATCTCGGCGTCCTCGTCGTAGAAGTTCAGGACGGCTCGCTCCTCGCCGTGCTTGAGGTGGCCGTCGCCAACGAGCCAGCCGAGCACCCGGCCTTCTTCGGCCGATCCATGACGACCGAACTCGCCCTTTCGGTTCTGGATTCGAACCGTATCGCCCGGTTCGAGATCCTGGGCTTCGACCCAGCCGTCGTCAGTGAGTACCTGATGATCGGCCGTGAGACGGAGTTCATACCCCTCCTCCGTCGTCAACTCGAACACGTCCTTCTCGCCGGTCTTGAAGACGCTACTGGCTTCCTTGACCCGATCGTCGCCGAGTCGGCCGTCGACCACCACGTCGCGAGCGACGCCCTGCTCGTAGAGGTCCTCGGCCGGAATGAGCCCGTCCTCGGTGCTGATCAGGGTGTCGCCGGTGACGCAGGGATTCGTCGCCAGTATTTCGTGGTCCGGATGTTCCTCGACGTCGAACGAGTGCTGCTTGTTGACCCGCTCCAGGTAGATCACGCCGGGTTCGCCGTTCTCGTGGGCCCCCTCGACGATGTGGTCCCAGATCAGGTCCGCGGGGACGGACAGTTCCTCGCCGACCTGGACGTACTCGCCGAGCCCGTGCATGTCGTAGAGTTCCTTCGTCTGCTCGGTGGCGACGTGGGGCTCGCCGGTGCGTGGGTTCGTGAAGGTGTACTCCTCGCCGTTCTTCACGGCCTCCATGAAGTCGTCGGTGACGCCGACGGAGATGTTGAAGTTCGAGAGGTGGCCCTCGACGGCGTTCCGGAGGTGTTCGGGGACGCGCCCCTCGTCGTCGATGAGTTCGCGGGCCTCCTCCAGGGCGTCCGCGAAGGAGTTGTGCGTGTAGTCGTCGGGGTCGTTGAGTCGGAGGGTGTGGGCGAGCGAGACGTCCTTGTTCTTCGCGTGGATAAACTGGATGACGTCCGGGTGTGAGACGCGCATGACGGCCATCTGCGCGCCGCGCCGGGCGCCGCCCTGGGCGATGGTCTCGCAGGCCTGGTCGAAGGTCCGCATGAAGGTGATCGGGCCCGAGGCGATTCCTCCGGTCGATCCGACGGGATCTCCGTACGGACGTAATCGCCAGAAAGCGTATCCCATTCCGCCGCCGCTCTGGAACACTTTGGCAGATTCTTTAACTGTCTCGTGGATGTCCTCCATGTCGTCCTCGGGCGAGTCGACGAAGCAGGCCGAGAGTTGCTGGAGTTCGTCCCCGGCGTTCATCAAGGTGGGGCTGTTGTGGCTCACGAACCCCTCGACGACGTAGGTGTTCCGGCGAGGGACCTGCATGTCCTCGACGGCCATCCGACCGATTTCTCTAATTTCCGATACTGGCTCGTAGAACTGATCGCGTTCCACGAACTCGGCTACGGGCGAGTCCCAGAGTTCGGGATATTGCTCGGCGTACTTGCGGAAAATCCCGACGCCGATCTCTTGGTGGTATTCGGACTCTGGATCGATCAGGAACTGCGAGAGGTCCCGGTAAGCATCGAGACCGAGGTCGCTTTCCTGGAACCACTCGTGGAGACGTTCAGTCTGGTGAGGAATCTTCACCGACGTAGCGTTATCCGCAACCGTCTCGAACCGTCGTGCCCGTTCCCGTTTCCGTTCACTGAGGAATCCGATCCGTTCGACGAAGCGTTTGCCGGAGACGTTCTTGCGGACTGTCACACGGTATCCATCGCGCTTTTCCGTGACAGTCGAACGAATTCCTAGCCCCAAGAGCAACTTCTGCACCTGTCCGGCAAGTGCCTCGCTGTGGGTGTACAGTTCGATCGCCCGCTCACCGACAGTGCCGTCGGCTTCGAACAGGCCACGGAGGAAGCTCGCAATCGGTGTCCGCCCGGACTCCAATACCGGTCCAGGAACGGTGGCAGTTTTCGAGGTGTCCTTCAGCAGGTCGTTTCGATCGAGAAACTCGTAAAGGTCGCGCCGATTGGCCCCGCCAACCACGCATGCCGCGTCGTCCCGACCTCGAGTCGTCGGTTCGAACCCGAATACCGACGCCGTTAGGTCCTTCCAGTAATTCACGAGATCGTCGTCCTGTTCGTCGAACGCGACCCTGATTCCGGTTTCGCGGGCGGTTCCATCACCGACGTAGAGACCGAGCCATTCCGCCAGAGCGGGTGTCATCTCGTCCGGCGTTTCGATCTCTGTCCGTGGCCGACCGATAGTCTCGTCGTTCGAGACAGCCATCCCGCCGTCAGTCAGTCCAGTTGGACGGAGAGCTGCCGGCGATCCGTCGTCGTCTAGGAAGTTCTTCTGGAGAGCAAGGACGTCGTCCGGCTGCAGATTCTTCACCTGGCGCCACGCGTATTCGCCGTCCGTCGTGACGACCCTGAAATAGTGTTCTGGCGTCGCTCGAACCGTGTATCCGGACGCGGTTTCGATCTCCTCGACCAGTTTCTCCCCGTTCTCGAACTTCGATTCGACGTGCGCGTCACCGTCCTCGTCGTCGTACACCCGCTCTCCAGGGTCGATGTCTGTGAGAGGCTTGAGTCCCCCTTCGGAAGCGACCAGAGAGTCCGGTGGCACGCAATTCGGCATGAACGAGAGGTTCTCCATCAACTCCTGGAACTCCTCGGCCGTCGACTCGACGTGTTCGCGAACCTCGTCGGGCAACTCGGGGACGATCGTCCCGTAGGCGAACTTGTTGACGTTGTATTGCGTGAGCGCCGTCTCGACGTCGTCGTCCACGGTCACGCCCGCACCGAAGACCTCCTCGGCGAGTTCGTCGCGTCGGGGGTGGTCCGGTTTGAGCTGGGCCGGCGTGACGGTGATCTCGACGTCCCGCTTCTCGGCCTCGTAGACCGCCTCGGCCAGCGCGACGTTCTTCGCGACGCGCTCGAAGAGGTCCTCCTGGGTCTCGATCAGTTCCCCGTCGGCGTCCTTGCGGAGGTAGCGGGCCGGCAGAATGTTGTGGTAGGCGTTGCCCGTCAGCCGCTCCTCGAGCGTGTCCCCCTCGGTGCGCTTGATCGGCAACGTCAACTCGTCCGCCGTGGGATCGGCGTTACTCACGATCGACACCTCCGACGTGCCCGTTCGCTCCGGGTGCCGCCCTCGTCGATCGGCAATTCCGACGTCCGCGTGCGGTTTCCGTCCATGGTTCCGTTCCTGAATCGGTCATCTGAAGGTGGAGTGGCCTAACAGGAGCCACCCTCTAAATTGTTCCGCTCCGTTTGTTTTACTGAAACTGTACTTGTTTTAGCTGTCGCTGTCTGGCTGATCGCTTCATGCCCGGCGCGACGATGTTCCCACCACACCGTATCGTGGGGATACGTATTAATCCCTGTCAAAGCGCAGTGAAAGTGGACCCGGCGGACCACCGCCGGAATGGCCGGCCGCGGTTTTCACTTCCGACTGGCCGCGAATCCGCGACCGCCCCACACCGATCCGGGGGGTCGAGTGGCGGCCCCTCGGTTCGATCGGGGTCGACCCGGTCGATCGAACCCCACCCCTAGGGTTTTGCGTCGAGCGGGGGTAGGGGGAGTATGGTATCCCTGATCGCGTTCGGCGACCCTGCGTTCTGGATCCTCGCCCTCGTCGCCGTGGTGGTCTTCGTCGCGTTGCTCCGGATCGCAGTCAAACTGGCCGTCCGCGTGCTGGTCGTCGTCGCGGCCATCGTGGCCGTGCTGTGGCTACTGTCGCAGTTCGGCGTGCCGGTCCCGATCTTCGGCGTCGGAGCCCTCGCGTAGGAAGTTCCGGATCACCGCGTGCCCGTCCGCGGTCAACACGGACTCGGGGTGGAACTGCACGCACTCGATGGGATACTCCCGGTGGCGGATCCCCATCACCAGGGACTCGCCGTTCGCCCCGGTCGTGGCGGTCACCTCGAACGACGCCGGCACGTCGGTCGCGATCAGCGAGTGATACCGCCCGGCCCGGAAGCCGGGATCGAGGCCGCGATACACGCCCTCCCCGTCGTGGTCGATGGGTGACGTTTTCCCGTGGACCGGTTCCGGGGCCCGCCCGACGCTCCCGCCGTAGGCGTGAACCGCGGCCTCCAGCCCGAGACAGACGCCGAGGGTCGGCACGTCCGGGCTGATCTCCCGGAGGACGTCCACCGAGACGCCGACGTCGCGCTCGTTCGCCGGATGACCGGGGCCGGGACTGATCACGATCGCCTCCGGGTCGGCTGCGCGGATCGTCTCGAGCGAGGCGGTGTTCCTGACCACCGTCGTGTCGGCGTGTTCGCTGACGTACTCGACCAGGTTGTAGGTGAACGAGTCGAAGTTGTCGACGAACAGCACCGTCGGATCGTCCGCGGGGGAGCCCGAGCCGGTGCCCGTCATCGGCCGGCCTCCTCGACCGGAGCGTCGGCGGCCGATCGGTCGGGATCCCGCTCGATCCGTTCCAGCGCGTCGAGGACGCCCGCCATCTTGCGTTCGGTCTCCTCGTACTCCCGTTCGGGAACCGAATCCGCGACGATTCCGGCCCCTGCCCGGACGATGATCCGGTCGACGGTCCGGTCCTCGTCGTCGGTTCCGTCCGGCTCGACGTTTCGATCGCCCTCGTCGCCCGCCGGGGTCTCGATCGTCGCCGAACGGATGACGATCGCGAGGTCGGCGTCGCCGTTCCAGGCGACGTAGCCCACGCCGCCGCCGTAGACGCCGCGCGGCGTCGGTTCGAGGGCGTCGACGACCTCCATGGCCCGGATCTTCGGGGCGCCCGAGAGCGTGCCGGCCGGGAACGTCGCCCGGATGGCGTCGAACGCGTCACGACCGTCGGCCAGCGTCCCGGTGACAGTGGACTCGACGTGCTGGACGTGACTGTACTTCAGGACGTTCATGAACTCCTCCACGCGGACGGTGCCCGGTTCGGCGACCCGGCGCACGTCGTTGCGCGCCAGGTCGACCAGCATCGTGTGCTCGGCGCGCTCCTTGTCGTCGGCGAGCATCTCCCCCGCGAGTCGGCGGTCCTCGACCGGACCGTTTCCCCGGGGGCAGGTGCCCGCGATGGGGTTGGCGACCACCTCGTCACCCCGGACGGACACCAGCGTCTCCGGACTGGCCCCGACGACGGTCAGGTCGTCGTGGGCGAGCAGGTACATGTACGGCGAGGGGTTGGTCTCCCGCAGCGACGCGTAGAACCCGAGCGGGTCGACCTCCCCGCGGAGTTCGCGCTCGCGCGAGACGACGGCCTGGTACACGTCGCCGTCGAGGACGTGCTCCGTCGCGCGCCGAACCGCGTCCTCGTAGGCGGCCTTCGAACCCGCGGTTTCGGACGTCCGCTCGAACCCGCCCATCGCGAGGTCGTCCGCGCGGGACACCTGATCGCGGGCTCGCTCGGCGGCCGCGACCAGTTCGTCGTGGCGCTTGCGGGCGTCCTCGCCGGGTCGGAGGACGGGAGTGAACACCAGCGAGACGTCCCCCTGGGCGTGATCGAAGACGAGGGTCTTCGTGTTCAGGACGAATTCGGCGTCCGGGAACCGCGAGGCCGGTCGATCGACGCCGACTTCGTCGAGGTGGAGGTCGTAAACCGCGTCGTACGCAAGAAAGCCGACCAGACCGCCGTCGAGGAGCTGGCGATCCCGGTCCGGGAACCCGCGACGCTCTGCGTCCGGCAGCGCGCCGCGGAGGCGGTCGAGGACGTCGGCGGCGTCGCCATCGTCGCCGGCCCCGCCGTCTGCATCGACGAGGCCGGCGTAGCGGTGGTCCAGAACGTCGACCGTTCCCGTCCCATCCTCTACCGTCACGACGGTGACCGGGTCGAAGCCGACGAACGAGTACCGCGCGTGTCGTTCGACCGTCTCGGGCGCGAACGCCCCGTCCGGATCGCTCGACGGGACCTTCTCGGCACTCTCCAGCAGGAAGGCGTACTCGCCGGCGTCGGGGGTGCCTTCGGTCGTCCGACCGGCCAGTGCGGCGTACGCTTCGAGGGGTTCGACGCCGACGTCGATCGGGAACGTGGCACGAACGACGGCCGGGCGATCCCCGTCAGCCAGGGACGCGAAGGACTCGCGATCCGGTCGGAGCGACGGCCTCCCCTCGGGATGACGCGTCACGCCCGCGCCTCCCGCGGACGCCTGGCCCGCTCGACGAACGCCCGGAGGGCGTCGTGGTCCTTGTGGCCGTCCTCGCCCTCGACCCCGCTCGCCACGTCGACGGCGAACGGGTCGACGGTCGCGACCGCCTCGCCGACGTTCCGCGGGGTCAGCCCGCCCGCGAGGACGACCGGGAGGTCGAAGTCCCGAACGGCGTCCCGGGTGCGGTCCCAGTCGTGGACGCGGCCGGTCCCGCCGGCGCCGTCCTCCAGGGAGTCGACGAGGACGGCGTCGACCACGTCGCTCACCTCGCTGGCGCGCCCGAGGTCGTGAGCGTCGACCGCCAGGACGAGCGGGACGTCGAGCGAGGCGGCGAGGAACGCCACGTCGCCCGCGGGCAGGTCGCCGTGTAGCTGGAGGACGTCCGGTTCGACGCGATCGACGAGTTCGATCGCCCGGCCCGGCGCCTCGGGCATGGTCACGAGGACCGACGCGACGAACGGCGGGACGCCGTCGAGGAGGTCGGCCGCGATCGCGGGCTCGACCTCACGGTGCGTGTCCACGGGGACGTCCGCGATGACGCCGACCGCGTCCGCGCCCGCGGCGACTGCCGCGCGGACGTCGTCCCGGTCGGTGAGGCCGCAGATCTTGACTCGGGTCATGGGCGAGTCACGCCGCGACCGCCGATCGGAGATCGTTCAACCGAGCCTCGGCCGCTCCGGAGTCGATCGCCTCGCGAGCCAGCTCGACCCCGGCCCGGAGGTCGCTCGCCTCGTCGGCGACGTACAGCGCGGCCCCGGCGTTGGCGAGGACGATGTCGCGTTTCGCCCCGTCGCGCTCGCCCGAGAGGATGGCCTCCATGTCGGCGGCGTTCTCGGCCGGGGTGCCGCCCGCGACCGCTCCGACGGGGGCTCGGTCCACCCCGAGGTCGGAGGGCCTCAGGGTGTACTCCTCGACCGACTCGTCGCGGACTTCCGCGACGACGGTCTCGTCGTGGAGCGCGATCTCGTCGAGCCCCGACCCGTGGACCACCAGCGCGCGCTCGACGGTCATTCTGGCGAGGGCGCGGGCGAGCACGGGAACGAGGTCTGGGTCGTAGACGCCGACCACCTGCGCGTCGGCGCCGGCGGGATTGGTCAGCGGGCCGAGGACGTTGAACACGGTCCGCATGCCGAGTTCCTGGCGCGGGCCGATGACGGCCTTCATCGCGGGGTGGAACACCGGCGCGAGCATGAAGCCGATGCCGCGGTCCTCGATCGCGCGCTCGACGGCCGGGGGTTCCGCGTCGACCTGCACGTCGAGTGCCGCCAGTACGTCCGCGCTCCCCGAGGACGAGGAGACGGAATAGTTGCCGTGCTTGGCGACCGGGACGCCGGCCCCGCTGGCGACGACCGCGCTCGTCGTCGAGACGTTGATCGTGTCGTAATCGTCGCCGCCGGTCCCGCAGGTGTCGACCAGCGGTCGGCGATCCGGATCGATCGTCCGGGCCGCCTCGCGCATGCCCTCGGCGAACCCCGCGATCTCCGTTTCGGTCTCCCCCTTGGCCCGGAGCGCGGAGAGGAACGCCCCGATCTGTGCCTCGGTCGCGTCCTCGAACAGCGCGTGGGCGGCCGCCCTGGCCTCCGCCTGCTCGAGGTCGCGACCCGCCGTGACGGACTCGATGAAAGTCTGCATTGTGGAACACCAATGTATGTTTTCGTGGTGTAGTGTACAAATTAGTACAACACCTTAAACGTACCGGAGCGGAGCGCCGGCGGCGTTCAGGCGCGCGGCGGGCCGAACTGCCGGTCGCAGCCGCGCTCGACCGGCGATCGAACGGCACGCCGTCGGTCGAAGGTGGACCTCCCACACACGGAGTCCGATCCGAAACGTTCAATTACCACGGGGCGGTACGAAGGAGTGCAAGCAAGTCAGGCTGGGTTCGTGGTCTAGTCTGGTTATGACACCTCCTTGACATGGAGGAGGCCGGCCGTTCAAATCGGCCCGAACCCATTGAAAATTTCCCGACACTTTCTGAGAGGGCAGAGAGATTGCTATTCATTTTCCACTGTTGCCCCCGGTGAGTCGGGGTGATGGGTTCGACAGACTGTCGTAAGATTCCGTAGCGAGTGGGCGTCTTCTATCGGTTTGTCCCATTTCGCGAATAGCCGAAGCGGAACCATGTGATGAACGTCGAGACCGAACCCAAACCGTTCTTCGTGCTCTTGGTTTGTGATCCCACAGACAGTGCACTGATAATTATCTCGCTGGAGCGCTTCCTTTCGTTTCGTTTGCCACCCACTACGATAGAGGGTTGACACTCCAACGCCATACTCGTCAGCCCAACATTCTATCGAACAGTACTTGGCGTCGAGCGACTGGCGGCGCTCAAACGTTTCCCCGCAGTTCGGACAGGTGACTTCCACTTGCCGTTTTCGTAGTGCGTTCGAACACTCGTTCGAACAGAATCGACCGTCACGAACGGACGGGTAGTAGCGAAACGAGTCACCACAGACGACGCACTCTCCCGTTTCCATCGATTCGCCGTCCGTAATCTCCAGGCGGGAAAGCCAGTGACAGATCGTCGTCTTTGCGACGTTACACTCGTCGGCAATGTCCTGCTGACTGCGGCGCTTTTCGACGTACTGTACGGTCAACCACTCGCAGTTTTTGTACCGGGGTTCCCGGTCGATGTCGTGCCGGTCCAGCCATCGACTGACTGTACTCGAAGAGGTATCACACATGTCGGCGATGTCCCGCGAGGACTTCCGGCGATTCACGTACTGTTCGCGGAGAAATTCGGCGTCGCGATACCGACGCGTCATCGTCGACCTCCATCGTCGATACAACTGTCGACGGGTCCATTGGGTTCGTCCTTCGTACTCCACATTGCTTCTCACCACCGAGACGCGCGGTCGCCTGTCCTCGCAGGCAACCACTTTCTCGTGACCGCCCTCCTCCCGTTCTGCTACGTAAACCTCCGTTCCTCTGGCGGACGCTGTACGGTCGGTTACCTCGCGGACGAGACGGAATACTCCCGACAGCATATTCACAACCGATCGAACGTTTTGCTGGCCGCCGAGTACGTCGATACGGACCACGCGCCGAAGGGGCTCTACGCACTCCGGACCGATCCCCGGAAAGACGAGCAGGGGCGATCCGTACCCGACCGCCTCAGAACCCGAGCACGCCCGCCGACCGTTCCCGCGGATTTCCGGTCAGCGTCCCGGGCCCCCACGCGAGTACGACGAGCGTCGCCGCCAGGAGGATCAGGCCGAACTGGTAGAGACGAGCACGGTCGCCCAGGCCCATGAGTTCCCCGCTGAAGTTCGTCATGAAGTGAAAGAGGATCGCCGACAGCGTGCTCCGGTTCGTGTTGTTGTAGATCCAGGTGTAGAGGATCGACGAGACGACGATGCTGCCCGTGTAGAACGCGAACTGTGGCGTGAGGAGGCCCAGTTCGGCCTGAAACGAGCCCTCCATGAAGAACAGCGGGAGGTGCCAGGCCGCCCAGAGGATCCCGAGGATCAGGCTGGCCGAGAAGGCGCTCCACCGCGCCTGGAGGCCGTCGAGGGCGTAGCCGCGCCAGCCCAGTTCCTCCGGAAGGGGACCGAACAGCAGGATGAACCCCGCATACGGGAGGATCGTGATCGGATCGGCGATCAGGTCCGTCGCCGTCTCGAACGCCGGCAGAGGCCCGCCAGTGAGGACGACGATCCCGAGCGCGATTCCGTTGACGACCGGGAAGAACAGCAGAACGACCAGCGCCCAGCGGGGACCGATCCGGCGATAGTCGATCACGCGTTGCTTGTAGTCCCGCACGTATTCCGGATCGGCGTCCCGGAGGATCAGGACGAACTCCGTCGCCGCCGGGCCCAGGCCGCCGAGGGCAAAGAGGACGACGCCGGGCATCGAAAACGGTTCCCAGCCGAGGAGGGCGATGGGCGTCCAGAAGAGCCACGACAGTCCCAGGGCGAGCGCGAAGAACCGACGCGGGTTCGCGTACCGGAGGAACGCCGTCGGAACGACCTCGTTCGGACCACCGACCCCTTCGGCCTCGTTCTCCGAGGAAAGAGCCATGCGAAACCGTTCGCAAAGCGGGATATTAGGTCGAACGGAAACCCTTCCGGTCCCGTAGGTCCCCCGAATCCCCGTCCCAGAGGCCGGGGCCGTTACGTGGGAATGTCGACCTCGATCGCGTCGAACTCCGTCGGTCGTCCGGTTTCGTCGGCGGAGACCTCCCGAACGACCACCCGAACCCCCTGCTCGTGTTCGTCCGGAAGGTCGACCGGCCGTGCGAGGTCGAAGTACGCGAACACGCGCGACTCGTCGATGTCCACGTCGATGCCGTTCTGCTGCAACCTGACGACGCCGTCCCGCCCGTAGTGACTCGCCGGGACCTCCAGGAACACCTGTGTCCGGTCCTTGCCGAACCCGAACGCGTAGAGCCCCGAATCGTGGACCTTCCTGACGAATCCGGCGTCGGAAAGGTCGCCGAGGCATCGTTCGACGAGGTCCCGGTCGTAACCGGTCCAATCGACCAGGGCGGGGACGGTACAGCGTCCGAGGCGGAGTTCGTGAAGGATCTCCCGCTCCGGATCGTCGAAGTCGAGAATCGGGTGTTCGACGGGCATGGTACCTATACGACCGTTCACCTCATGAAAGTCACCCGAAAGACGCTGGAGGGCCAGTTCCGACGGCCGCCGTGCAACGACGTATCACTATACCTTTATTTACAGGTAGCTCATATGTAATCCATGAACGAGATCACCACCTCGATCGAGATCGACGCGCCCGCGGAGACGGTGTGGGCGGTCCTGACCGACTTCGACCGCTACGACGAGTGGAACCCGTACACCCGCATCGAGGGCGAAGCCGTCGAAGGGACGACGCTCCGCGTCGCGCCGGGGCCCGAGGCCGGCCGGATGCCGACGTTCCGGCCTCGCGTTCGCAGCGTCATACCCACCCAGGAACTGCGGTGGCTCGGCCACCTGTACGTCCGGGGGCTGTTCGACGGCGAACACCGCTTTCGCATCGAGTCCCTCGACGACGACCGATCGCGACTGATCCAGGACGAGACGTTCTCCGGACTCCTCGTGGGGCCGATCAACAGGCGGTACGGCGAGCGGACCGAGGCGAACTTCCACGGCGTCAACGCAGCGATCAAGGAGCGGGCCGAGTCGATGGGTGCGGAGATCGACGATGCGAGTGGCGGCGTCGAGGGGAGCGAACCGAGGGCTACCTGACCACCCGCCCATGGAACCACCTCCGACGGGGTCGTCGAAACCGAGTGCAGGATACCCCTCGATCCCGGTCGAGAGAAGTGCCGGCGATGGTAACGCAAAGGTTCAAAACCAGTTTTGATCCATCGTCCCCCTCAAGGAAACCGCGCCGAAAAGGATCGGTATGACCGCGATTGCTTCATTCAGGGACGGATTGAGGACCCTCTCGGATAATCCGAGGCTGCTTGTCCCGGCCGTGATAGTCGCGTCAGTCGGCCACCTCGCGACGTATGCCGAGCTGGCTGGGGGCCGTCCCGGGACAGTTCTGGGTAGCGTCGGCTGGATCCTGACCTTCCCGTTCCTCCTGAGCGGGTTCATCGGAATGGCCGCACCGGCGATCGAAAACGCCGACGCCTCGTTCTATCGGTTCCTTCGGGCGGGGCGGCGCCAATACGGCCGCATGCTCGTCGCACCCTTCGTGCTCGTCGCGATCGTGATCGGGGTCTTCGCCCTGATCGGCGTCTTGAGTGTCGTCCCGCTCGTCCTGTTGTTCGTCGTCGACGTGGCAGTTGCAGGACCACCCCTCATCGCAGCGGGGGCGTTCTTCGTGGCGGGCCCCTGGATCACGCTGGCCGTACTCCTGGTCACGATCGTCAGCCTCCAGTTCTACGCGACGGCGATCGTCGTCGACAACGAGGGCGTCACCGATGCCTTCCGGCGAAGCGCCGGGCTCGTCAGGCAGAACGTCGGCAGCGTCCTGGGGTTCACACTCCTGTGGGGGGTACTGACCGGAGCCGTCCTGAGTCCCGGCTACCTGCTTGCGGGTGCTCTGACCGAAGCCAGGACTGTCGACCACTTGACCTTCGGGTCCCACCTCCCCCAACCGGTACTCGTTCCGGTGCCAGTCCTGTTGACGGCGGTCGCCTTCGCGTACTCCTACACAGTGTACACCGCGTATTACGTCCGACTGGTTGACGAGACCGCGCTCCGAACGAATGGCACCACGACCGATCCGAACCGGCAATGACGACGGAAACCTATACGCCTCTGGAAACGAATCGTTGGAGCGGCCCCCGGAGCGAACCGGAGCGATCCTGACGCTCAAGGAACCCTCGCCGATCCATGGCTCGACTACTCCCGACCGGAACTGACGCGACCGTCGATCGGAGCGACGACCCCGAAGTGCTGTGCATCGACGACGAAGCCACGCGAGACGTGTTCACGACGCTGTCGTCGGAGACGGCCCACGCAGTGTTTCGAATGTTGAACGAGGAACCCGCGACGCCAGCAACCGTCGCCGAGCAACTCGACCTGTCAATCCAGAACGCCCACTACCACCTCGGAAACTTGGAGGACGCCGGTCTCATCGAGGTGGCCGACACCTGCTACTCCGAGAAGGGCCGGGAGATGGACGTCTTCGTCGTCGCCGAGGACCCCACGCTCGTGTTCCTCGGACTCAGCGACGACCGTCCGAGCCTCAAACGGGCCGTCAAGTCGCTCGCGTCGTTCGTCGGCCTCCCCGTCTTCGTATTCGCGCTCGGCGAAGCGGTGACCCGGCTGTTCGGCGGCGAATGACCGGGCCGTCCCAGCGCACGATTGCCGGGGTTGAAACGGGCGTAACCCGAACCGACGCTGGAATGATTCCCGTCGTCCGGGAACGGGAGAAGGTGGACGGCTGTGGCTGTCCCGACTGCCGGAATATCGACGTTGCAACGCTCAGGCGAACGAGGCTCGATACGCTCGTCTGGTCGCTCCGGCTGTTCCGACGGTACCCGTCGATTCCAGCGCTCGCCCTGGGATTCATTCTCGTCGGGCGATTGATCCAGACCGCCCTCGCCCCGAATCTTCCGTCCCCCGTGATCGAGACGGCCAGGGTGGTGTCCGGACTGGGAGTCGGAATAGTCGTCCGGGCGCACGTCTCCGGGATCGTTGCGGGCGACCTGGTCGGACCGTCCGCGGAGGTCTTGAACGCACTGAAACTGAGTCTCCGACGACTCCCTGCCCTCGCGGGCGTCGTTCTGGGTATCGGCGCGCTTTTCGTGGGAACGTTCGTCGGGACGACCCTCATCTCGTTTCCCCTCGCCGCCGTGGTCTTCGGCCTCGAAGTGGTCCCGATCCCGACGGGAGGCGGGTTCGGAGTAATCGCCGGCGGATTCATGCTGGTCTCGGTCCTTCCGATACTGTTCGTCCTGTTCAAGTCCTGGTTCGCCATTGAGGCGTGCGTCGTCGGGCGGCACGACCCCATCGAGTCCCTGCGGGTGAGCTGGCGCCTGACGTCGAACCACCGGGAACGATTGGTGGTCACGCTGGCCGTCGCAGTCGGAAGTGTCGTCGGGTCCGTTCTCCTGGGAAGTAGCGTGGGCCCGGTCATCGCTGATTCCGACCCGATCCTCGATGCGGCCGCTACCGACCTGGGAACGTTGCTGTCCGTGGTGTGGTACGGGGTTTTCGCCCACCTCTACGTGCAGGGCGTCGTCGAAGGGTGAGCTCCGTGCCCTCCCCGGGCGACGTTGGCCGATACTCCCCAAGGACCACGCTACACCGTGTATTCAGCTTCGCGCACCTGCACGTACCGCCCGTCGCGGAAGCCCCACTTGTGCCACCGGTACCGGACGAGCTGTCGCAGTCCCTCCAGCCCGGCGGAGAGCTGCCACCGGAGGAGCTGGTCCGAGCCGTCGGGTGCCAGCAACCGGCGCGTGGCCTCGAACGCCCGGTCCCAGTCGGCCGGCCGGAAGTCACGGACGATCTCGGCGAAGGAGACGTTCCGGAGGATCTCGTCGCCGATGGCGTCCTTCCAGGCGTCGTTGTAGCGGGTCAACCGATCCCGGGCCGCGAGTTCCCCGGCGATCTTGCCCGACCGGACGGCGACGTGGTACCCCCCTTCGTGGAACGCCGAGGTGGTGCCCATCGCCCCGCCCGCGACGGCCACGCCGGCCCGCGTCGGCGAGTCGATCGGCCGCGTCGACGAGATGGCGTAGGTTTCCGTCCCGCCGGCCTTTCCGCGGTCCTCGACGAGCGGGAAGTCCGTCTCGACGTCGTACTCGTCGCCGAACTCCCGTTCGAGCAGGCGCCGGAGGTACTCGTTCGGCTTCGGGAGTCGCTCGTCGTCCGCCCGCAACAGGGTGTAGTCGGCCGGGTTCTCCACGTCCTCGATCGCCATCCCGATGGGCATCGTCAGCCCGACGCGGGCGACGGGGTCGTCGTTCGGGAAGATCCACGGGTACGCCGTCTCCCCGGGGATGGCGCCCCACCAGAACTGGATGCGCGAGGGCTCGAAGACCGCTTCGGGGAACCGGCGGTGTTCCTGGTAGGCCACGTGGTTGGCCCGCGTCGTCCCGAGGTAGTCGGTGATCGACTCGCCGGCGGGCATGAACCGGTCGAGGACGCGGTTGGTCACCTGGCGCTGCGGGCCGTCCGCGAGGATCAGGTACTCGCTCTCGATCTCGTCGCCGTTCGAGAGTCGCAGGGTGTGCGTGTGCCCGCCCGAGAGGTCCGTCTCCACGTCCCGGACGCCGTCGCCGACCCGGTAGGTCGCCCCGGCGTTTTCGGCCCGCTCGCGGAGCCAGTCGTCCATCCGGGCCCGGTGGAAGGTGTAGCCGAACCCGTCGTACGTCGCGCTCATTCCGGTCGTGTCGATCGACACCGACTCGGTCGGCCCGAAGAAGTCCGCCCCGTCGAGTTCCTGGAGGACCACCTCGTCGGGGATCTCGTCGGGATCGAAGTCCATGATGTCGATCCAGTAGTCGAGCATGCCGGCGGCGTCCGTCGAGTCCGGACCCAGGTCCGCCCGGTCCGCCCGGGGGACCCCCTTCTCGATCACGACGGCGTCGGCACCGTTCTCGGCCGCCGTTGCTGCCGCCGAGCTCCCGGCCGGTCCACCTCCGACGATGGCCACGTCGACGCGTTCCATACACCCACGGCTGTAGGGGGTTCATCTTAAAGAATCCGGAGCGACGTTCGCGGCGGCCGTGGAACGTCAACGGGCGGTCGGAGTCCGCTTGGAGGAATTTACGGAGAGGTAATACTTTCGAATATATTCCTATGGGAAAATATATAACTTTCGGGATGGAGGGCGCCAGTGCAGCGGTTCAATGAGAGCTGCCGTCCCAAGTGAAATCAAGGGGTTACCGAGAGCGAGGGGGAACTATTCGATGGAAAACGGACCCTCGCTAATCGCCAGACTTCGTTGGTTTCGATATAGCGGTACGGGCTTCTAATGAGAGCAATTTGCCCCTTTTCTCGTGAAGGGTCCATCCCCTCTCTTCCCGATCCCGATGATTCGGTAGATCCCCCTGTGATGGATACCCACTCTACATTCCGCACGACGTTTCTATCAACTGCTGAGGGTTTCAACGGAGCCGCTAATTCCTATCAGTCGTCGGACGGACCGACCCCGGCCGGACGGCCGGCCACCGCGTCCGCGGGCCGACTCTCCGTGAGCGCGAGCCCCGCGAGGACGGCGGCCCCGAACGCCAGCAGGCTGGCGACGCCGACGGCGAACTGGATGCTGGTGACGGTCGCGAGCCCGCCGATCAGTGGCGGCCCGGCGACGCCACCGACGCCCTTGGCGGTCGAGCGCAGGCCCATGAGTTCGGACTCGCGCTCGGGCGGCGCCACGTCGCCGATGAACGCGAGCGCGCCGGTTGTCATCGCGGAGAAGGCGGCGGCGATGATCACGAACGCGGCCGCGATAACCACGATGCGAACGATGGCGGACTCGGGGATCGCCGACAGCGCGGCGACGACGGCGAACAGGCCGCTCCCGGCCATGCCCGCGACGATGAGGGGCTTGCGGCCGGCCGAGTCCGCGACACGGCCGAAGAGGTACATGAACACGACCTGGCCGCCGGGGTTGAACGCGAGGATGGCGCCCATCACGACCTCGCTCACTCCCAGCGGCCCGGTGATGTAGATCGCCATGAGGCTCATCGTCCCGAGGACGGTCATGTTCCGGAGCGCGAGGGCGACGTAGAGCCAGCGCAGCCCGTTGGTCCGCAGGTGCCCCCGATCCTCGACCGCCGGCAGGAGGCGCTGGCGGACCTCGCTCGCGATCTCGCCCACGGAGAAGTCGCCGTCGGGCATCGGCGTGGGATCGTACACGAGAGCCGCGGCCACCACCGACAGGAGGCTGATGCCCGCGATGACCAGGTACAATCCGGACGGGAGGAGCAGCCCGATCAGGACGCCCGCGCCGAGCTGGCCGCCCATCATCCCGACCGCCCTCGCGCTGTTGAAGAACCCGATCGATCGTCCGCGCCCCTCCGCGCCGCCCCTGGCGCTGACGATCGTGAGCATCACCGGGACGAACCCGACCGCGAACGCTGCGTAGAGGGCGCGCAGGCCCACCGGGATCCAGGCGCCGCCCACCGTCAGGAACGGGAGCGCGATCGTCGGTCCGGCCTTGCCGACCATGGCGAGCGGGATCACGGCGAGCGTCCCGAGCACCCCCGAAACCACCATCACGGCGCGGCGTCGACCGGTCACGTCCGCGATGGCGCCCCAGATCGGGGAGAACACCATCATCCCGAGGAAGTAGGCGGTGAGCACCATGCTCACCACGAACTCGGAGGCGCCGGCGTCCTCGACGTACAGGGCCATGACCGTCCCCATCAGGATGCTGGCCATGAACCGGCCCGACCCGGCCACCGCGATGAGCGCCCGTTGGACGGTGTCGTTTTCCGTGCTGAAAGCCACTACTCGACCGTACCCGATCCGCGTATAAACCTCCGCCGGACACGGTCGCCTTTTCCCCTTCGAGCGACCGCAACGGGGCCGTCCGGCCCGAGTCGAAGGGTTTCAAGCCGCGGCGGCCGAAGGGCCGGACATGAGCCCGGACGTACTCGTCCTCAGCCGGAACGTCCACGCGATGCCGATGGCCGACTACGCCGATCGCCTGCGCGAGCGACTGCCGGACCTCGAGGTCGTTCACGCGCGAACGCCCGCCGAGGAGGCCGAACTCGTCGGCGAGGCGACGGTCGTCACCGGTCACGCCCCGCCGGACGACCTGCTCGACGCGGCCGACGCCGTCGACCTGTTCGCCTGCACGTACGCCGGCACCGACCACCTCCCCCTCGACGAACTGGAGTCCCGGGACGTCGTCGTGACCAACGCCTCGGGCGTGCACGGGCCGAACGTGAGCGAGCATACGATCGCCATGCTGCTCGCGTTCGCCCACCGCCTCGACGAAAGCCGGCGTCGCCAGGAGCGCAACCGCTGGCAGTCCTTCCCCACCGACGAACTGTACGGCTCGACGGTGACGGTCGTCGGGATGGGCGCCATCGGGACCGCGGTGCTCGAACGCCTCGACGGGTTCGGCGTCGAGACGATCGGCGTCCGCCACTCGCCCGAGAAGGGTGGTCCGGCCGACGAGGTCATCGGATACGACGAGGAAGCCCTCATGGACGCCTTCGTCGAGACGGACCACCTCGTGCTGGCCTGTCCGCTGACGGAGACGACCCGGGGGCTCGTCGACGAGGCGGCCTTCCACGCGCTCCCGCCGGACGCCGTCCTGGTCAACGTCGCCCGCGGTCCGGTCGTCGACACCGACGCCCTGGTGTCGGCGCTGCGGGCCAACGAACTCCGCGGAGCGGCGCTGGACGTGACCGACCCCGAACCCCTCCCGGCGGAACATCCGCTCTGGGACTTCGAGAACGTCAGGATCACGCCCCACAACGCGGGCCAGACGCCGGCCTACTACGAGCGCCTGGCCGACATCGTGGCCGAGAACGTCCGTCGGGTGCTCGGGGAGCGCGACGACCCGATCGAGAACCGGGTAGTCTGAACACCCGCCGGTTCTGCCCTCGATGGATCGACCCGCCTCGGAGGTAGGTTATCGACGATCCCCTTTTGAGCGGAACGTCTCCGCCGACGGCGACGTGAGCGGTCACGTGGTCCCGCCCGGCACCTGGCCCGGGGAGAACTAGAGCCAGCCCTCGCGAACGAGCAGTTCGCCGTTGAGGACGCTCGCGCCCGCGGCGCCGCGGATGGTGTTGTGGGCGAGGCAATCGAACTGGACGCCGTCGGCCGTCTCCTGGACAGGGCCGACGGCGATGCCCATGCCGTCGTCCAGGTTCCGGTCGAGTCTGGGCTGGGGCCGTCCCGGGTCCTCGAAGACGGTGACGGGCGGATCGGGCGCGCTCGGGAGGTCGATCGACGGGAGGTCGGCCATGGCCCGCTCCGCGGCCGCCGGCGCCGGATCCTCGCGCGTCTCGGCCCACACGTTCTCCAGGTGGCCGTCGAGGGTCGGCACCCGGTTGCACGAGGCCGACACCGAGACCTCGTGGTAGGCGACCGTCGCGCCGTCGAACGTCCCCAGGAGCTTCCGCGTCTCCGTCTCCATCTTCTCCTCCTCCCCGCCGATGTGCGGGAGGACGTTGTCGATGATCTCCATCGAGGTCACGCCCGAGTAGCCGGCCCCGGAGACGGCCTGGAGGGTGGCGACGTGGACGCGCTCCAGCCCGAACTCGTCGAGCGCGGCGAGCGGCGGCACCATCGTGATCGTCGAGCAGTTGGGGTTCTTCACCAGGGCGCCGTCCCAGCCACGACCGTCGCGCTGGACCTCGAGGAGGTCGAGGTGGTCGGCGTTGACCTCAGGGATCACGAGCGGCACGTCGTCGTCGAGTCTCGCGTTCGACGAGTTCGACGACACGACGAACCCGGCGTCGGCGAACGCGGGTTCGACGCGCTCGCCGACGCTCGAGGGCAGCGAGGAGAACAGCAGGTCGACGTCCCCGGGGACGGCGTCCGGGACCGTCTCGCGGACGGGCTCGTCGGCGATCGCTTCGGGGATCGGTCCCTCGGCCCGCCACTTCGCCGCCTCGCGGTAGGGGCGGCCGGTGCTGTCCTCGCTGGCGGTGAGCGCCGCGATCTCGAAGTCGGGATGCGGGTCGAGCAACTGGACGAGGCGCTGTCCGACGGCGCCGGTCGCGCCGAGGACGCCAACGCGTACGGTCATGCTCCCCCGTAGCGGGACTGGCGGTCTAAACGGTTGGGGTCGGGACCGGAATTGCGGGCGAGCATCGCGCACCGCTCCCTCGGCGGGGCGGTCGCTGGCGGCGCTCCAGTGTACTCCGTCGCGCCTCGAGAACAGTAGCGATCAGGAATCGTCGGTCCCGGCGTTTTTCTTGTGCGTCACGTAGCCGGCGATCCGGTTGCGGACGCCCTTGGACTCGATGTTGGTCAGTTCGGTTACGCTTTGCTTGTTCGTCTCGAAGTCGCCCGAGAACGCCTCCGGATAGCGCTCCAGGAGGATCTTCCCCGTCTGCTTGACGTAGTCGGGTTTGATTGCCATGCCCGGTCGTTGCCCTGACGCGTCCTAAAAGGATTCGTTCTGCCCCGACGGGGAATCGTCGCTTCCGAGCGTCTTCCAGTCCGTCAGGGCCGTCAGTCGGTCGAAGGCCCGCCGCTCCGGTTCGCCGCCGCAGCGGTCGACGACCGTCTCGTAGTACCGCAGTCGGTCGACCAGTGCCGCGGTGTCGTAGGCGTCGACGTCCAGCCGCGAGGCGGCGACGGTCGCCTCGACGACGGCGGAGTACCCCCGGTTGGTCGTCGGGACGACCCGACGTTCGACCCCCGCGTCGGCCGGCCGGAGCGCCCACCGTTCCCGTCTCGTCCCGTCGACCGTTTCGGCGTCGATCCGGTCGGCCTCGACCGCGGCCCAGGCGTCGGCGACGTCCAGGCGGGGGCCGTCGACCTCGTAGACGTCCAGCGCCGCCCGCACGAACAGTTCCGGGTCGCGGAGGAAGTGGACGTACCCGCCGCCCTCGCGCTCGAAGTTCCGTCGAGTCCGGGTGTTCCCCCACGTGACGGCGGTCACCGGATCGCCGGCGTGCAACCCGAGCGCGGCCACGTTCCAGCGGTCGTTCGGTCCGAGCGTGGTGACGACCGACTCCGTGATCCCGCGGAGGTCGGCCGGCCAGTCCGTCATACGTCGATCCCGTCCCGTTCGAGCGCGACGAAACACCCCGCCGCGGCGAGGTCCGCGGTGGTCCCCGGGTTGATCCCCTCATCGACGAGCGCGTCGGCGAACTCCTCGACGTGACCGCGGTCCCGGGCCGACTGGGCCCGGACCATGACGCGCCTGGCGACGCGGTCCCCGTGGACGGTCCCGACGTGGGTGTCCGGTCGGCGCGAGAGCAACCACAGGAACGTCTCCGCCACCCGGTCGGGCACCGGGGCGGTCCCCGACGCGATCCGATCCGCCGCCGCGAACGTTCGCTCGAACCCCTGGACCCACTCGCGGGCCACGTCGTCGCGATCCGCCGCGGCGTCCATCACGTCGTGGAGGGTCAGGTCCGCGGCCTCGACGTCGGCGACGGCGTCGGCACCCCGGCGGACGTCCGGCACGTCGCCGTCCGCCGGCGGATCGTCGACCGTCACGGCCACGTGGTCGAACGCCCGGTAGAAGTCGGCCGCGTCCGCGACGGTCGTGCCCTCGACGACCGTTCCGGCAGCATCCCTGGTCAGCGAGTCTGCGGTCGCGGCCGCCACCAGCGGCACCAGCAACAGCAGCGCCCCGAACTGCGTGTTGCCGCCAGACTGGTCGGCCATGCCCGCGACGGCCCGCTCGAAGGCCGCGCCGACGGCCGTCCCGTCGGCCGCAGCCCGGAGTCCCGGTCCCGCCCCGACGGCCCCGGCGAGGAAGTGCTCGAACCGGACGTCCGGGAGGTCCCGACGACGGTCCACGTTGCCCGGCTTGGGGGTCCCGGCGACCTCCAGGAGGAGCGCCAGTTGTGCGTTCTCGGCCGGCGTTCGCATGCCCTCGGGTTGCCCCTCCGGGGGCTTGAATGGTCGGCCCGACTCGGTCGCGGCCGCTCCGGAGGGGAACCCCCCGGCGTGAGGTTGTCGGGGCGTGCGAGACCGGCCCGAACCGCTGGCGCGTCGAGTTCGTTGCGGCGCCCCTTGCCGGGGCCGGAAGGCACCACCGGTCAGGGCCCAACCCCCGGACATGCCGGAAACCAACCGCGAGTGGTACTTCGTCGAGCGCCCCGACGGGGAGCCGGACCCGGACTGTTTCGAACTTCGCGAGAGCGACGTGCCGGAGCCCCGGTTCGGCGAGCTCCTCGTGCGCGTGCGCTACCTCTCCGTCGATCCGTACATGCGCGGCCGGATGCGGGAGGGCGAGTCCTACGCCG